>Ga0335081_10011453_pt1 | contig 14352 bp, 14 predicted proteins | sample Lox_Sample_35_FD_206713 | JGI IMG/M metagenome (GOLD analysis project Ga0335081, IMG submission 206713) | Soil microbial communities from Loxahatchee National Wildlife Refuge, Florida, United States - Lox_Sample_3.5 | ecosystem: Environmental > Terrestrial > Soil > Wetlands | place: USA... | reverse complement strand
GGGGAGGGGGACAACTATCAGGAGGTCTGGCTGCATCCGTCCGGGCCTGCCGACTCTCTCTCTCTGGCGCTGTCGGTCCGGCCAGCCCCAAAGCGACTGGTCGTTGGCGGCGTCACCTATGACAACGATATCGGCGGGCAGCTCTGGATCGGGGGCCTCGACCGCGGGGTTCTGCTGCCGGGCCTGGAGACCGCGCTAAGCGCGGTTCTCGGAGAGCTTCGCCAGCAGCTCGAGCTCGGCCTTCGCCCGTCGGCGGTCTGGCCTCGGGTGCCTCGACCGGTGCTCACCGGCCTGATCGCTCGCGAGTCGGTCCGCGAGTTCACTCCGGGCGGCGCGTCAGCACCGGAAGTGCATACGCGTGAAGCCATGGGGCTGCTCGGGGTCGAGCGTGAGTTCGGTCCGGAGTGGCTTGTCACTCTGGGCGGGTTCGCGCACGCCTGGGACGCGCCCGGGTCAGGCCGGTATCATGGCTTGGGCGGCCTGTTCCGGATCTCTGGCGGCCATCCCTATAGCGCGAGCGGGTTGTGGGGGGAAGGCGTCCTCACCGACGCCTACTCACGCGTGGAGCTCCAGGCGCAGCAGGCGGTAGTTGTGGGTGCCGGCTTCGGGCTTACGCCCGAAATCCAATTCGGTTGGGGCCGGCATCTGCCGCTAGAGCGAACCTTTCCGCTCGGTGGCACTGACGGGTTTCCCGGCCTGAACATCGGGGAACGGCGCGGGGACCGGGAAACCGTCGCCGCCCTCCTCCTCACCCACCCGCTTTTCGGACCCGTCGAGGCGCGAGTCACCGTCGAGACCGGCCAGACCGCGGCGGGCGGCCCGATCATCCCTCGCGGTCGGTGGAACCTAGGCGGTCGGTTCGGGCTCGGGGCCGAGACGCCAATCGGCCCAGCACGAGTCGAGTACGGTGTCTCCCAGAATGGGCGAAACGGCGTCTTTCTGCGCCTGGGAGAGTGGTTCTGACTCCGGCAGGAGTCGGTTTCAGGAGAGTCCCAGGACCTTTTCCTTGAAGTCATCACCGGGGCCTGGTTTCGGACCGATCCAACAGCGCAACATGGCGTCGGCAAAGTCCTTTCCGGTAATGGTGCCCTTGTCGTCCCCCGCCACCTCGACTCGCGTGCCCTGGCCGGGAAGATAGGTGAAGACGAAGGATTGGCCGTCCTTTATATCGGCCATCAGCCCGCAAAGCTGGGTGAACCTATCCTTGAGATCGGCGGAGGCATCCGGTGTATTGTCCTCGAGGCCCTCATTCCAGGCATCGCAGATTTTCCCCTTGTCCACATTCCGGACGAAGTGCATGATGAGGCGACGGGGTTCGTCAGCATTCAGTATGTCGTCGGCCTTCGAAGATTTCGTGGTCAGGTAGAGGCCCGCGACATAAACCTTGAAGACGAATTTCTTCCGCAGGGCCATTCCGTTCAGCTTGAGCGTGTGGCCGTCCACGTCAATGGTTCCCGGGAGCGTGACCCCGCTGATGGTGTTGCCGGTGTCGAGTGGCATGGCAGCCGTGGGCGGCGTGGCGAGCAGAGCCGTAATCAGCAACAGCATGAGACACCTCACACGAGAGAGGGAAAGCTGCTCGGGCCCAAGTTGGCCTTCGGCCTGGCCGCGCGCAACCCGTCTGGGCACGACGGCTAGGATCCCTCGCGAGCCGGACCAGCTTGCCAGGAGGGCCGAGCGACGCCTCGGTGCCGATTCGGTTGAGCTCGCGGGTGGGTCACGCCCCACCGCGGGCCTTACCGCGAGGATGGCGAAGGCCGGGGATAGCCGACAGCGGTTGGCGCGGGGCTAGATCAGCGTCGTGAGGTGGGCCGCATAGCTGGCAGAGCGAGGCTCCGGCTCCCCGTAGCGCCCCTCGGGTGCGTGCTGCCGGTTCCACTCCTCCCGCAGGCAGAAGGGATCCAGGCCGTGGGGCCGGTCGACGGCGAGAACACCGTCCAGATGATCGATCTCATGCTGCAGGAGTTCGGCCCGATCACCCTCCAGCTCCACCACGCTCCAGTCCCCCTTGAAGTCCTGATAGCGCACTTTGATTCGATAGGCCCGGGACACCCGGACCAGCAAGGCGGGGAAGGAGAAGCAGTCATCCCACACTGTGAAGTCCTCGTTCCCCACATCCACGATCTCCGGGTTGATCAACGGCCACGGGCGGTCCATTTCCACGTAGACCACGCGCACTGGGGCTCCAATCTGAGGCGCGGAGATGCCACGCCCATACCCGAAGCGAGACTGGAAGTCGCGGAGCGTCTCGCGCAGATCGTCGACCACGACCCGGACCGCCGCGGACCCAGGCTTGGCGATGGGCTCGCACTTGGCGCGGAGGATCGGGTCGCCAAGCATGCGGATGCGATGAATGGTCATGACAAGTTCCGGGCAGAGGAACGGGTGCCCCAATCTCGTGTTGCAGCTCGAACTCCACAATAGACACAACGCGGAGCTTGAGAGAAGTAGTCGATACTACTAATCCAAGGACCCAATTCCTAAGAGACGGCACCCCGGGTCCGCCGATGCGCCAATTGCGGAGCTGTCTGCACTGCTGTAATGCGAAGTGGAACAACGTGATATCGATTAAGACCATTCATTTGGCATTTAGTTGACAAAGCCGCTCCCCGGGCTTAGGATTGCGCGCTATGGGTACCGTGCTCTCCGACCAGCTCGAGCAGACGTTGCCGCCGGCCTACAAGGGTCCGCGGTTCTCAATTCTTCTCGCGCTCAAGCGGGCCGGGTCGCTCACTGCCAAGGACTTGGCGGAGCAGTTGGACTTGTCCTCCAATGCTGTGCGACACCACCTGCGGGAACTGGAGTCGGAGGGGGTCATCGCCTACCGCCGGGAGCAGCGGGGTGTGGGAGCCCCCACTTTCGCGTGGTACCTCACCCCCTCAGGGGAAGCTCTGTTCCCGCAGCGGTATAAGGAAGTGCTGACGGAGGTGCTCGATCGGGTGGCTGCCCAGGCTGGCCGGCAGGCGGTTGTAAGTGCCTTGGAGACCAGGTTCGCCGAGCTCACGCGGAAACTGCAGGCGGCCTTGGAGAATGCGCCACCGGAGCGGCGAATGGAGGCGGTGATCCGCGCGCTGGTGGATGATGGGTACATGGCCGAGTGGCGGTCCCGAGAGGGTGGGCTCTTGCTGACGGAACACAATTGCGCCATCCGGGCCTTGGCCGAGCGATTCCCTGAAATCTGTGCCGCCGAGGCGAGGTTTCTCGAAGAAGTGCTCGCGGCAGCCGTCCACCGCGAGGCGCATATGCTGCAAGGCTGCACGTCGTGCGAGTACCGGGTGGAGTTCCCGGAGGCCACGCCGATTCAGCTACCACCGACTCACGCGACTCGCGCAGTGCGGGAGGACATGACATGAGCCCATCATCGGAGTCTTCGGTTGAATCGTTGGTCAACCGGGAATACCGCTACGGCTTTGTAACCGACATCGAGGCCGACGTGATCCCTCGCGGGTTAAGCGAGGATGTGGTGCGCCTGATTTCCGCCAAGAAGGGCGAGCCGGCATGGATGCTCGAGTGGCGGCTGCGGGCCTACCGCCGTTGGCTCGAGATGAGGGAGCCGCATCATTGGGCCAACCTCACCTATCCGTCGATTGATTACCAGGACATCATCTACTATTCGGCCCCCCGGACCAAGAAGCCGCTGGGCAGCCTCGATGAAGTCGACCCGGAGCTGCGTCGCACCTACGAAAAGCTCGGGATTCCGCTGACGGAGCAGAAGCTCCTGTCCGGTGTGGCCGTGGACGCCATCTTCGATAGCGTCTCGGTCGCCACGACGTTCAAGGCCACTCTGGCCAAGTCCGGCGTGATTTTCTGTTCCATGAGCGAGGCGATCCGGGAGCACGCCGACCTGGTGGAGAAGTATCTCGGCTCGGTCGTGCCCTATAACGACAACTTCTTTGCTGCCCTCAACTCCGCGGTGTTCTCAGACGGCTCCTTCGTCTACGTGCCGAAGGGAGTGCAGTGTCCGATGGAGCTGAGCACGTACTTCCGCATCAACACCGCCGACGCGGGCCAGTTCGAGCGCACGCTCATCGTGGCGGACGAAGGGGCATCGGTCAGCTACCTCGAGGGGTGCACCGCCCCAAAGCGGGATACCAATCAGCTGCACGCCGCGGTGGTGGAACTCGTGGCGCTGAAGGGCGCGGCCATCAAGTACTCGACCGTACAGAACTGGTACGCCGGTGACAGCGAAGGGAAGGGCGGCATCTACAACTTCGTGACCAAGCGGGGCAAGTGCGCCGGGGACGATTCCAAGATCTCCTGGACCCAGGTCGAGACCGGGTCGGCGATCACCTGGAAGTACCCCAGCGTGATCCTCCAGGGAGATCGCTCGGTGGGGGAGTTTTATTCGGTGGCGGTGGTGAACGGACGGCAACAGGCCGATACGGGAACCAAGATGATCCACATCGGCCGGGACACGCGCAGCACCATCGTATCGAAAGGAATCTCGGCGGGTCATGGGAACAACAGCTATCGAGGGCAGGTCAAGGTGCTGGGGCGGGCGTCGAACGCGCGCAATTACACGCAGTGCGACTCCATGCTCATCGGAAACCGCTGCGGGGCCCACACCTTTCCCTACATCGATGTACAGAACCCGACTGCGGCAGTGGAGCACGAGGCGTCCACGTCGAAGATCGGCGAGGACCAGATCTTCTATCTGAAGCAGCGCGGGCTCAACACCGAGAACGCGATCAGCATGATTGTGAACGGCTTCTGCAAGGAAGTCTTCAAGGAACTGCCGATGGAATTCGCGGTCGAGGCGCAGAAACTGCTCGGCGTCAGCCTCGAAGGCAGCGTCGGCTAATCAGGACGGAGCGTGCCCGGTGCTTGATATCAAGGATCTGCGGGTCCAGGCTGGAGACAAGCCCATTCTGAATGGCGTCTCCCTGCGTGTGAATGCGGGAGAGGTCCATGCGATCATGGGCCCCAACGGATCGGGAAAGAGTACCCTGGCCCAGGTACTAGCTGGGCATCCCGCTTATCAGGTCACGGGCGGTACCGTGGTTTATCAGGGCCAAGACCTGTTGGAAATGGAGCCCGAAGAGCGGGCGCAGGCGGGGGTCTTCCTCGCCTTTCAGTACCCGGTGGAGATCCCCGGTGTGTCGAATGCGTACTTCCTTCGCGCGGCTCTCAACGAGATCAGGAAGGCCCGCGGACAGGAGGAGATCGACCCAATGGATTTCCTGGAGCTCATGGAGGAAAAGCTGAAGCTTGTGGAGTGGGAGCCGGAGATCATGTCCCGGGCGGTGAACGCCGGGTTCTCCGGTGGGGAGAAGAAGCGAAACGAGATCCTGCAGATGGCGGTCCTCGAGCCGACCCTGGCCATCCTCGACGAAACGGACTCGGGCCTCGATATCGACGCGCTCCGGATTGTGGCAAGCGGTGTGAACAAGCTGCGCCGGCCCGATAACGCGACGATCGTGGTCACGCACTATCAGCGCCTGCTCAATCACATAGTGCCCGACTTCGTGCACGTTCTGGCCGCCGGCAGAATCGTGAAGTCGGGCGGGAAGGAACTCGCCCTCGAACTCGAGGCCCGAGGCTATGAATGGCTGGTCGAGGAGGCAGCCACGCCGTGACGCTGACGTACGCCCAGGATTACCAGAGGGTGTCGCCCAATGGCGACGGCAAGGCATGGCTGGCGGAACTTCGGCGGAAGGCATTGGACCGCTTCGAAGCGACCGGCTTCCCAACGACGAGAGATGAGGACTGGAAGTTCGTCAATCTGGCCCCGCTCACCAGCCGCGTCTTCCCTGCGGCAGCGACGGGGATGCCGCTGCGGCCAGATGACCTTGCTCCGTACCAGTTTGCGATCCCCGGGTCGCGACTTCTGGCGTTTGTGAACGGCCGCTTCGAGGCGACCCTCTCCGACTTGACGAATCTCCCGGATGGCCTCACCATCGCTCCGCTCGCCTCGGCGCTGGCCAGCGACGCCGACCTGGTGATGGAACACCTTGGCCGCTACGCAAAGGCCGATGGGGGCGGCTTTACCGCCCTCAACACGGCGCTCGCGAGCGATGGGCTCCTGGTGCACGTGCGAGCGGGCGCTGACGCCGGGCCGCCCATTCACGCACTCTTCCTCTCGGACGAAAACGCGGCCGGAAAGGCCACGCACCCACGGAGCCTCGTCATTGTGGGGCGCGGAGCCAGGGCCTCCGTGATCGAAAGCTACGTCGGCCTTGGCAGCGCGACCTACTTCACGAACGCGGTGACGGAGGTCGTTGTGGGTGAGGGGGCCTTCCTGGAGCACATCAAGATCCAGCGGGAGGCCGAGGCGGCGTATCACGTGGGCACTACCCATATCCGGCACGGACGGGAGAGCCGCGGGGTTTCCCACTCGGTGAGCTTCGGGGCGGCTCTGTGCCGGAACAACCTGGATGTTGTGCTGGACGGCCCGGGGGTCGAAGCCCAGATGCTCGGGCTTTACCTTGGCAGCGGTCGGCAAGAGGTGGACAATCATACCTCGCTACTGCACGCTCACCCCTCCTGTTCGACCCGCGAGATCTACAAGGGAATCCTCGATGGCAGGGCACACGGGGTTTTCAACGGCAAGATCTATGTGACCCCGCTGGCCCAAAAGACCGACGCGAAGCAGACCAACCGGGCGCTCCTCCTGTCGGACGAAGCGCGGGTCGACACCAAGCCACAACTGGAGATCTTCGCCGACGATGTGAAGTGCACGCATGGCGCCACCGTGGGCAACCTGGACCAGGCCGCGGCTTTCTATCTCAAGTCCAGGGGTATCGGTGGGGCTCTGGCCCGCCGGATTCTCACCTATGCCTTTGCGGCCGAGGTTCTCGAGGAGCTCCCTTACCAGCCGGTACGTGAGGTGCTCGAGGCTCTGGTCATGGACCGCCTGCAACCGGTTCGAGGCAGGGAGTGACCACCGCTTCCGCGCCTCCTGCGCTGGACGTGGCGCGAATTCGGGCTGATTTCCCGATTCTGACCCGGCGCGTGCATGGAGAGCCGTTGACGTACCTCGATAATGCGGCCACCAGCCAGCGGCCCCAGGCGGTCATCGAGGCCGAGGCAGAGTTCTCGCGAACCGACAATGCCAACATTCATCGCGGAGTGCACACCCTGAGCCAGCGCGCCACCGAGCATTACGACGGTGCGCGTGAGTTGGTCCGGAGGTTCCTGAACGCCCCAACCGCTGAAGAGGTTGTCTTCACCTCGGGCACGACGGCGGGGCTCAATCTCATCGCGCAGAGCTACGGCGGAAGCGTCCTCGCGGCGGGGGACGAGATTCTCCTGTCCGAGATGGAGCATCACTCCAACATCGTGCCGTGGCAGCTGGTCGCCGCAGGGGTGGGAGCCAGGATCCGGGCAATTCCGGTGAATGACGCTGGCGAAATCGATCCAGGCGAGCTCGAGCGCTGGCTGACGGCTCGGACTCGGATCGTCTCGCTCACCCATGTGTCGAACGTGCTGGGCACGGTCAACCCCATTCGAGCTGTGGCTGACCGAGTGCACGCGGCCGGGGCGGTACTCGTCGTCGACGGAGCTCAGGCCGTGCCCCATCTGAAGGTGGATGTGCAGGCCCTGGGGTGTGATTTCTACGTCGCATCCGGACACAAGATGTACGGGCCAACCGGGGTAGGATTCCTCTTCGGCCGCGCCCACCTTCTCGAGCGGATGCCTCCATGGCAGGGCGGTGGGGGCATGATACAGTCCGTGACGATCGAAACGGCGAGCTTCGCTCCTCCCCCGCGCCGATTCGAAGCCGGCACGCCACCGATTGCCCAGGTCGTTGGCCTTGGAGCGGCCGTGGACTACCTGGGGAAGCTCGATTGGGCCGCGGTAGAAGCCCATGAGTCACACCTGCTTGCTTACGCGGCGGCACGCCTTGCCGAGGTGCCCGGGCTCAGTCTGCTGGGTGGGCCTCGGGAGCGGGTCGGTTGTCTGTCCTTTCTGATCGAGAGGATTCACCCGCACGATGTGGGCACCGTTCTCGACCTCCACGGCGTAGCGGTGCGGGCGGGGCATCACTGCGCCGAGCCGTTGATGCGGCGCTTCTCCATTCCGGGAACGGTTCGGGCGTCATTCGGGATCTACAACACGACGGCCGAGGTTGATCGGCTGGTGCGAGGCCTCGAGGAGACGCGGAGGGTGTTCTCGGCATGATGGACGCCAGCGAGCTCTACCAGAGCATCATTCTTGATCACAACAGGGCGCCCCGGAACTTCCGCGCGATGCCGGAGGCGACAGGGGAGTCGGAAGGCTACAACCCGCTATGCGGGGACCGCATCAAGGTCTGGCTCCGTGTCCAGGATGACCGAATCGTGGACGTGAGTTTCCAGGGCAGCGGTTGCGCAATCTCCAAGGCCTCCGCGTCTCTCATGACGGCGGCCGTGAAGGGAAAGACGCGGGCGGAGGCGGAGCAGCTCATCGCAGCGTTCCACGACCTGATCACCGGGAGCGGGTGTCGGGATGACCTGCCAGCGGCATTGACGGCCCTGGGTGGAGTGCGCGAGTACCCGGCGCGGGTGAAGTGTGCCACGCTCTCGTGGCACGCCCTCAAGAGCGCGCTGGATGGCGGTCGGCCGAAGTCGGTGCGAGGTTCAGAGATTCACCTTTGACATTTTGACATTCTGAGGTAGGTGGCGATGCCGTACGACCCACGGATGGTTCAGCCAATGCGGGACGAGATGGTGCAGATGGGCGCAAGGGAGTTGAGAGCCGTCGCAGACGTCGACGCCGTCTTGGGAGACCCGCGAGGCACTATTCTCGTCTTTGTAAACTCGGTGTGCGGGTGTGCAGCCGGAGGTGCGCGTCCCGCCCTCGCGCTTGCCCTGCGACACGCCGCCCGGCCCCAGCAGGTAGTGACGGTGTTCGCGGGGCAGGATACCGAAGCCACGGCCCGGGCCCGCCAGTATTTCGCGGAGTACGCGCCGAGCAGCCCCTCCATGGCCCTGTTCCGGGATGGCGAAGTGGTTCACTTCGTCCATCGCCACATGATCGAGGGACATTCTCCCCAGGACGTCGCGAAGGGCCTCGTTGAGGCCTTCGACCGCCACTGTGCCACCAGCTCCGTGTGATGTCGGGCCACGTCTTCCATCCCGGACACGCGGAGCTGCACGGCATCACTGTCGTGGTCGAGACGACAGGGGAGATGGTGTACGTGGGCCGCTACCACGAAGAGACACCCCGAGGGGTTCTTCTCCACGACGTGGCCGAGCACCGTCCGTCAACGGACGGCCCCTCACGGGAGCAGTTCGTGAGCAAGACCCTGAAATTTGGGGTTCGCCCGCAGCACAAGAGTCTCGTCGTGCCCTCAGCCGAGGTCCGACGGATCAGTCGCTTGGTGGAGTGGGGGTAGTGACGGGAACGGACGAAATCATGGCCAGACCTGCTCCCCTTCCTCATCGACCAGGATTATGGCGTCCGTAGGGCAGGCTCGCGCGGCCAGCAAGATGCGCTTGCTCTTGGCTCCTTCCGGATCGAGAACCACGCAGAGTTCCTCCTCATCCAGCCCGAACACCTCCGGTGCCAGAGACACGCACTCCGCGTTGCTCTCGCACAGTTCACGATTGACGAGGATTCGGTACGGCATGAGTGGCCAATTTGGAAAGGGCGTCTGAATCGCGCTAGGGCTCCCCGGCACGCCAGCTTGACACCTTTGGGGCTTGGCCTACCTTGGCGATTCGCCCGCCCCGGAAATACAGAGTAGCGGCAATCGGCGGAAACCAACCCGCCCATCGGTGCGTCATCTGCGGCGCCCTCTGCCTCACGCTGAAGGAGCCATGACCAACGCCATCGTAGTTGTCGATCACGTCACCAAGCGATTCGCGGGGCACGTAGCCGTGCAAGGGCTCTCCCTGCAGGTCTCACGTGGGGGGCTTTTCGGCTTGCTGGGCCCCAACGGGGCGGGCAAGACCACCACAATCCGGATGCTGCTTGGCATCTTTACGCCGGATGAGGGCCAAGTGTCGCTCTTTGGAGGTCAGGGAACCGGCCGGGCGTTGTCCCAGCGGATCGGGTACCTGCCGGAAGAGCGGGGTCTCTATCCGAAGATGCGCGTCCTGGATCAGTTGGCGTTTCTGGGGGAGGCCAAAGGACTGTCGCGCTGGGATGCGAGGAAGCGCGCCCGAAGTTGGCTCCAACGCCTGGGGATTGACGATTGGGCCGGGCGGAAGGTCTCCGAGCTATCCAAAGGCATGCAGCAGAAGGTGCAGTTCGCCGGTGCGCTGCAGCACGAGCCGGAATTGATCATTCTCGACGAGCCATTCAGTGGGCTTGACCCGGTCAACAGTCAGGTGATGCGTGATATCGTCGTTGAAGTGGCTCGGGCGGGACGGACCGTGCTCTTTTCCACTCATATCATGGAGCACGCCGAAAAGATGTGTGACCGGATCGTGATCATCTCTGGTGGCCGCAAGCTGGTTGACGGGACCCTCGCGGAGGTGAAGCGCGAGGGTGGCAAGAGCCACGTGGCCTTGACCTTCTCCCGAAACGGCGCGGCAGCGCGCCCCATTCTGGCCGATCGTTCGATCGTGGCCAGCGTCGATGACGCGGGTGCCAGCGCCGAGGTAGAACTTGCGTCGGATGTGGAAGCCGAGCGGTTGCTGAAGGCCCTTGTGGATGCGCAGGTTGGCCTGTCCAGGTTCGAGGTCGTTGAACCGTCCTTGCAGTCGATCTTCATCGCGAAGGTCGGCGCCGATGCCCGCACGCCGACCGCTCGAGCGGAGGTGGCATGAACAAGGTCCTGGCGGTCATCCGCCGTGAATTCATCGAGCGGGTCCGGACCCGGGCCTTCCTCATAGGGACTCTGCTGGTACCGGCGCTGGCCGGGATCTTCGGCTATCTCCCTCAGGCGCTAGCCAAGCGCCAAAGCGCAACACAGGGCATTGTACTGCTTGACGCCGCCTCCGGAAGCGCGGGGGCAGATGCCGATTCGGCGCTGGCCGGCCTCACGTTCGGCTCGGGAACCGACGTTCATCCACGCTTCAGCGTGACGCGCCTGCCTGCCAGCGGGCGGCTGGCCGCGCTCCGGGATTCCGTCGTCGCGACGATCGGACTCAAGGACGGCCCGGAGTCGGCCCCCGAGGGTGTGATCATCCTGACCGATAGCGCTATTGCGTCGGGGCAGCTCACCTATCTCGGGTCCAACGTGACCAGCTTTCGAGACATGAATCTGCTGGACAGCACGCTCGAGCCGATAATCCGCGAGGCCCGGCTCCGGAGCCTGAGCGCGGACAGCGCGGTGATTCGGGCGGCGGGGGTCCACTTTCGTGTGGATGCAACGAAGGTCACCGAAGGCAAAGTCACCGGTCAGAGCGGGGAAGCCTCCTTCTGGCTCGCCTATGTCGTGAACTTGCTCATGTACATGACGCTGCTCCTGTATGGCGTCCAGGTCATGACGGCAGTCATCGAGGAGAAGTCGAATCGGGTGGTGGAGGTGTTGGTGTCTAGCCTCTCTCCCTTCCAGCTGCTGCTGGGCAAAGTCATCGGCGTCGGCGCGGTCGGCTTGGTTCAGCTTGCCATCTGGGGTGGGACCGGCTTCTATCTCACGACGGCTCTGGGCCCCCGATCGACGCCAATGAACGAGGTGGGCGGGGCGGCACCGCCGGCCTTCACGATGCCTGCCGTGTCGGCCGATCTTATCATAGTGGTCCTCGTCTCCTTCCTGCTCGGCTTCTTTCTCTATTCCTCCCTCTACGCGGCCATCGGCGCGATGTGCAACAGTCAGCAGGAGGCCCAGCAGGCCAACACCCCGGTCACAATGGTCATCGCGCTCGGCATGATCTCGATGTTCGCGCTTATCAATGAGCCATCGGGCACAATGGCTCGGGTGCTGACGTTCATCCCGCTGTTCACGCCGATCGTACTCCCGGTGCGCTACGCCATCGCGCCCCTCTCGGTGGCGGAGGTCTCTCTCGCCGCCCTCACGATGGTGCTTGCCATCCTGGCCGTGGTCTGGATTGCGGCCCGCATCTACCGCGTCGGCATCCTCTCCTACGGGAAGAAGCCAACGCTCCGTGAGCTGGCTCGATGGGTGCGGACTACCTGAGCCAATAGCGATTCTCCCGGAGCGGCTGGTCTCGTTCGCGAGAATCGGGACCAGCCGGGCAGGTTCGCGCTCCTCCCTCTCCGTCGTCCGCGGCGGTACTTTCAGTCCCATGCACTACGACGTGATCGTCATCGGCGGCGGGCACGCCGGGTCCGAGGCCGCAAATGCCGCGGCCCGGGCTGGGGCGCGTACGCTGCTCGTCACGCAGCATCTGGAGACGATCGGGCAGATGTCGTGCAACCCCGCGATCGGGGGAATCGCGAAGGGAACCCTGGTGCGAGAGGTGGACGCGTTGGGCGGAATCATGGGGCGCGCGACCGATCGATCCATGATCCAGTTCCGGATGCTCAACCGCTCAAAGGGGCCGGCCGTCTGGTCCCCTCGGGCCCAGTGCGACCGTGGGCTGTATCGCAGGGCGGTCCGCGCGCTCCTCGAACGTCAGCCGACGCTCGAGTTCGCTCAAGGCACCGTCGTGGCGCTTCGGGTACGGCACGGGCGCATCGACTCAGTGAGCACCCGAGAGGGACTCACCTACACTGCCGGTTCCGTGGTCATCACCGCGGGGACCTTTCTCAGGGGGATGATCCACCTCGGTCGCGAGTCCCAAATCCCGGCTGGCAGAGCGGGGGAAGCCCCGGCTGGTGAGCTGTCTGAAGCTATTGTGGCAGAGGGACTTACGATAGAAAGATTTAAGACAGGCACTCCACCCAGGATTGACGGGCGGAGCATCGACTTGGGCCGCTTTCAACGCCAGGATGGGGATCAGGGTGCGTTCTGGTTCTCTTTCTACGAAGAGCCAGTTCGTCTTCCTCAACTGCCCTGCTACCTGGGTTGGGCAGGCGCGGAGGTGAAGGAAGTCGTTTCCAGGAGTCTCTGCGAGTCCGCTCGGTTTGGCGGAGCGATCAGCGGTCGCGGGCCGCGCTATTGTCCGTCGATCGAGGACAAGATCGTGCGCTTCCCGGACGCTGAGCGTCACCAGGTCTTTCTGGAGCCCGAGGGGCTGGATACCACTGAACTCTACCTCAACGGGCTCTCGACCTCACTCCCCGCTCGTTCTCAGTTGGCGATGCTGCGGGCTGTGCCCGGACTCGAGAGTGCTGTGATGACTCGCCCGGGTTACGCGATCGAGTACGACTACTTCCCTCCTACGCAGCTTCAACCGAGTCTGCAGGTTCGCGGGATCGAAGGGCTGTACTTCGCTGGCCAGATCAACGGAACGACCGGTTACGAGGAGGCTGCGGGCCAGGGTCTCGTGGCCGGTCTCAATGCAGCATTGGCAGCTCGTTGCGAAGGGCCAATTGTGTTTCGGCGGGACCAGGCCATGGTCGGGGTGCTGATCGACGACCTGGTCACCCGAGGAGTGGACGAGCCCTACCGTCTCTTCACCTCTCGTGCGGAGTTCCGTCTGCTGCTGAGGCAGGACAACGCGCTTCGGCGGCTTTTCCCTGCGGCGAAGAGGCTGGGCCTCCTCACGGACAAGGAGGTTCGGGCTGCGGAAGGTCGGCTTGAGGAGGAGGAGGAGGTGCGAGCGTTGGCGGAGCAGACCGCCCTCAAGCCGACGCACGTGAATGGGGTTCTTACCCAATCCGGCACCCGGATCATTGGGGAGCCAACTCGAATCGCCGAGCTTGCTCGACGGCCTGGCGTATCACTGACCGATCTCCTCGGGGCCATTGCCTGGGGCGGGAATCCCTCCCGTGCGGAATGGGCTGACATCGAGTTCAAATACGAAGGCTATCTGAGTCGCGAGAGGGCGAGCGCGGCTCGTTTGTCCGAACTGGAGGGTTTCGTTCTCCCGCCTGACCTTCCGTACCTGAGCCTGGGTTCATTGTCGATGGAGGCCCGTGAGAAGCTGGACCGCGCGCGGCCGGACTCTCTGGGACGGGCGGCCAGGATCTCAGGAGTATCTCCCAACGACATCCAAAACCTGGTCCTTGAGGTGCTCAAGTGGCGGCGCCACGGTGAGAGCTGCTCTGCGTGATGTTTCACGTGAAACTGATCGTTTCCTTCCAGTCTCTCGAGCGGTATATTGGTCTAGGTCCTAACCAGATCTCGCGGTCAGTTGCCTTCATAAGCTCTTGATTTCAAGTGGTTTATTAATGAACAGGATCGTTGCTATCGCCAACCAGAAGGGCGGAGTTGGCAAGACAACAACGGCCGTGAACCTGGCGGCGTCGCTCGCAATCGCCGAGCGCAAGACGCTGCTCGTCGACGCCGACCCCCAAGGGAACGCCACGAGCGGGCTCGGCGTGCGGAAGGAGCAACTCCGTTACGCGCTCTACGACGCCCTGATCGAAGGCCGGCCGCTCACCGATGTCATCATCAGCGATCCCACACTTCCCTAC
>Ga0335081_10011452_pt1 | contig 14352 bp, 11 predicted proteins | sample Lox_Sample_35_FD_206713 | JGI IMG/M metagenome (GOLD analysis project Ga0335081, IMG submission 206713) | Soil microbial communities from Loxahatchee National Wildlife Refuge, Florida, United States - Lox_Sample_3.5 | ecosystem: Environmental > Terrestrial > Soil > Wetlands | place: USA... | reverse complement strand
CTGCCCATTACCGATCGACAGTTCGACTACGCCCGCCAGGTGAAGGATCGCCTGGAAGCAGCCGGCGTGCGCGTCACCGTCGATGACCGCAACGAAAAGGTAAATCTCAAAATCCGCGAAGCGCAATTGCAAAAGGTGCCATATATGCTGGTAGTGGGCGACCGCGAAGCTCAGGCAGGCCAGGTGGCCGTGCGCAACCGTAAACATGGCGACCTCGGCCCGAAACCGCTCGACGAGTTCCTCGCGGAGATCCGAAAGCTCATCGATTCGAAGGCTGTAGAGGAGTAGTGGCCGCGCACGCCCGGCCTCACGCCGCGGGTTTCGCGTTCAACACTTCGCGAACTTTCTTCGCCAGTTGACGCTCCGTGAACGGCTTCGTCAACAGGGCGTGCCCCTTGTCGATCACGTAGCGCTGCACCACGTTGGTACTGTCGTAACCCGACATGTACAGCACACGCAAACCCGGCTGCAATTCCGTGAGCCGGTCGGCCACCATCGGCCCGCTCAGTCCCGGCGCAACCACGTCCAACAGAACCAGGTCGACGGGCTGTTTGCTCCTCTTAAATGTCTTGATCGCGCTCTCCCCGTTAGAGGCAGTGAGCACCTTATAGCCATTGCTCGCAAGCATAGTGGCGACCAGTTTGCGCACATCCGGCTCGTCGTCGAGGACCAAAATAGTTCCTGCCTCGCCCGCTGGCGGATGCGCGCCTCGGCTAGTGGGCATGTGTTCTATGGATTCTAGGTCAATCAGTGGCCGGCAAGCAAACCCAAGCCATAGGCCGCACAGACCCCTCGGGTACAATCTGAGTGTGACTTCCGGTTTCGCTAGCGCGGACGCGACAGCACGCTTCGTGGCCCGGTTCGGCCTCGCCCATGACCACGGCTTCTATAGAGAGTTTCATAACCTCGGGATCTCCAGCCTCGGCCTCGGTACGTACCTCGGAAACATGGACGACGCAACCGATCGCGCTTATCACCAGGCCGTAGTGGCCGCGGTTCGCGGAGGCATCAACTTCCTCGACACCGCCATCAACTATCGCCACCAGCGGTCGGAACGGTCGATCGGTTCCGCGCTCGCCGAACTCTTCCACGCAGGTGACACCCGGCGTGATGAGTTGGTCATCGCCACCAAGGGGGGCTTCCTGACTCCCGACGCCGTGCCGAGTTTCCTGAAGGCCAGCGAAATCGTCGGCAACATGCATTCCATGCAGCCTGAGTTCATCGCCGACCAAATCGACCGCAGCCGCGCCAACCTCGGCCTGGACACTCTCGACGTGTTCTATCTGCACAATCCTGAGACGCAGCTAGGTTTCGTGAGCCGTGAGCAGTTCGAGCACCGCATCCGGCTGTCATTCGTGAAACTCGAAGAACTCGTGGCCGCCGGCAAGATCCGCTACTACGGCACGGCGACTTGGCAAGGCTTCCGCCAACCCAGTGGCGCGCGCGACGCACTGGATCTTGCCCGGTTCGCCGAGTTTGCCGTGGCCGTGGGCGGCGCCGGACACCACTTCCGCTTCATCCAGCTTCCCGTCAACCTGGCGATGCCCGAAGCGCTCACCAACGGTGTTCTCGACACTGCCGCGCAATCAGGCATTGCGGTCGTCGCCAGCGCTTCGCTGTTACAGGCGCGGCTGGCGCGTGATCTGCCGCCGGCGCTGGCGGAGAAATTCCCTGGCCTCTCGACCGATGCGCAGCGCGCCATCCAATTCACACGGTCCACGCCCGGCGTTACCGCGGCCCTCGTCGGTATGAGACAGGCCGCGCACGTGGATGAGAATCTTCAGCTCGCGGCCGTCCCGCCCATGGCCCCGGAAGCATACCAGGACCTTTTCCAACGCGCGTAAACCATGCCTGAGATCCCGGTGGCGGCTGCTCTTCCGTCGCTCGACCAAGCGCTCGAAGAAGTTCCGAATCGCCCAGCCGTCTTCTTACTCTGGCCCAAAGCTGGCGACCCTTATCTCGGGAAGACTACCGTCCTACGCCGCCGTTTGCTGCGCCTTCTGCGCGAGCGAGAGACACCATCGCGCCTGCTGAATCTCCGCCACACCGCCGATCGCATCGAGTATTGGCTCACCGGCTCCAAGCTCGAATCCGCCATCCTGATGTATGACCTCGCGCGCCGCCATTTCCCCAAAACGTACTTGGATGTGCTCCGTCTGCGCATGCCGCCTTACGTGAAGCTCATCCTCACCAACGAATTCCCGCGTAGCCAGATCACCACGCATCTGGGCCGCACTCTAGCCACATACTACGGACCTTTTCGCACGCGCGCCACGGCCGAGAAGTTCGAATCGCAGTTTCTCGATTTGTTCCAGGTGCGCCGTTGCCAGGAAGACCTCATCCCCTCGCCTTCGCATCCCGGCTGCATCTACGGCGAAATGGGAATGTGTCTGCGCCCGTGCCAGCAGGTCGTCAGCGTCGAGGAATATTCGCACGAAGTAGATCGCGTGGCCGATTTTCTGCGCACCGACGGCCGCTCGCTCCTCGACGCCGCCACCGCAGCCCGCGACCGCCTGAGTACCGATCTCGATTTCGAGCAGGCCGCGCGCCAGCACAAGCGCATCGAGAAAATCCAGGAAGTGCTCGGCCTTCGCGACGATCTAGCTCGCGATATCGACTGTCTCAACGGTGTCGCGGTGACCGCCTCCGCCGAACCCCAGGCCGTTGAGCTCTGGTTCGTCCACGGTGGCGCCTGGCAGGGCTCGCGGCGGATCACCTTTGAAATCGTCGAAGGCAAGCCCGTCTCGCTCGATCAGAAGCTGCGCGAAGCCGCCAGTACCCTCAATCCCGCCACTCAGCCGATGCGCCAGCGCCAGGAATATCTCGCCATCCTCGCGCGCTGGTATTACTCCACCTGGCGCGACGGCGAATGGTTCCCCTTCGACACCCAGGAAAACATTCCCTACCGCAAGCTGGTCCACGCCATCTCCCGCGTAGCACAAAAAGGTGTCGACTAGGCTTTCTCCGCGCCCTCATCACTTCTATGCGGCGCACCGTGATCCTTAGCAGCCGCCCTTGATCTTCTTTTCCGTGCTTCTCTCGGCGTCTCTGCGCCTCTGCGGTGAATCTTGTATCATCCAGATTTCACCCATGAAAATCACCAAAGTCGAAACCCTCTACCTCCGCCAGCCCGAGGTCAAGCAGCAGTGCGACAGCGGCCAGGACGCGCTCATCGTGCGGGTCGAAACCGACGCCGGCATCACCGGCATCGGCGAGGTGGATTCCGCGCCCATGGCCGTCAAGGGTGCGATTGACGGTCCGTTCTCGCACACTACCGCCGCCGGGCTCGCGCAAGTCGTCATCGGCGAGGATCCCTTCGAGACCGAGAAAATCTGGCACAAAATGTATCGCGCCAATATCTACGGCGGGAGGCGCGGCGTCGGAATTCACGCCATGAGCGGCATCGATATGGCGCTGTGGGACATCAAGGGCAAGGCTCTCAAAATGCCAGTATGGAAATTGCTTGGCGGCGGTTTCCACAAGAAGATGCGTTGCTATGCCAGCTCACTTTTCGGCGAGACGCCGAAGAAAACAGGCGAGATGGCGCGCCGCTTCCGCGATCAGGGATTCACTGCCGTCAAATTCGGCTGGGACCCCATGGGCCGCGATGAAAAGACCGACATTGGCCTGGTCCGCGAAGGCCGCAAGGGTCTGGGCGATAGCGCCGATCTGCTGATCGACGCCGGCCTGGTCTGGGATTCCAAAACCGCGCTCCAGCGTGCCCGCGCCTTCGCCGACTACAACATCTACTGGCTCGAAGAACCCCTGCGTCCCGACGATTACAACGGTTACCGCAAGCTCGCCGAAGCCACGCACGTGCGCATCGCCGCCGGAGAAGAAGAGAGTGAACGCAAGTCATTTCTGGATCTGATGGACCGCGGCCGCATCGACGTAGTGCAGGTCGATCTCACCCGCTGCGGCGGATTCACCGAGGCCATGAAGATCGCCGCGCTCGCCTGGGACCGGGGCCTGCCCATCGCCAACCACGGCTTCACAACCTATGTAAATGTGACCGCCGCGCTCCACTGGCTGAACTCCATTCCCAACGCGCTCATCTGTGAGTTCGTGGCCGAGGAGGAAACCAACCTGCGCGAGCAGATCACTCGTCAGAAACTCCGCGCCAAGGACGGCTGCGTCGCCATCCCCCAGGAACCGGGGCTCGGCATCGACCTGGACGAAGACGCCGTCCGCAAATTCCGTGTCGCTTAGTCCCATGAATCGCCGCGTATTTCTTGCCTCGCTGTCCGCCGCTCTCTCTCGCGCCGCAGCGTCCCTCCCCGCCAATCGCAACATCCGGTGGGCCCTCAGCCTGGGCCTGTGGAGCCACTTCCGCCCCGTTGCGTTCACCGACATCCTCGACGTCATGCGCGACACCGGCTTCATCGGTATCCGCCTCACCGATTTCCCGCACTGCTTCGAGGCCTACAATCTCACGCCCTCCCAAATGTTGAAGGAAGTCAAAAAACGCAAGCTGCAGGTATGCACTGCTTCCTTCAGCGGCCCTGCGCAGGATCCCTCACAACACGACAAGATTTACGCCGCCGCGCGCCGCGCCATGTCGATCCTGAAAGACTTTGGAGCCACTGAGCTCGTCATCTTCACACCCCCGCGCCTCCCGCCGGGCGCCGATATTCTCCCGGCCTTCGAACATTTGTCCGATTGCTACTCCCGCACCGGACTGATGGCCCGCGAACTGGGTTTCCGTGTGGGCCTACACAATCACCTGGGCCAGATGATGGAGAAGCCCGATGAAATCGAACTGCTGCTCGCCAAGTGCGATCCCAAGCTCGTCTTCTTCGCCCCCGACACCGCGCACCTACACTTGGCCGGCGCTAAAGTCCCCGGCACGTTCGAAAAATTCAAACACCGCATCATTTTCGCCGACTACAAGGACGCCAAGTGGACGACGCCCGAGTTCGATTTCGTCGAAGACAACCGCAAGGTCCACCCCAAAGATTCCGAAGAAGCCAAGTTCCTCTCCAGCATCTACGACCTCGGCGACGGCGAAATCGATTTCCCCGCCTGCCACCGCGTCCTGAAATCGGTGGACTACAAAGGCTGGCTCTGCGTCGACCTGGACGCGGCAAGAAAAGGCCCGCGAGTCAGCTATGAGCGGTGTGGTGCGTACGTGGTGAGTAAACTGGAGCCGATTTACGCGTGATCGTATTTCGCGTGCTAAACTAGTCAATAGCTAGTTAATTTGACCTACCATGGCGACCGTCACCGCATTTGAAGCCAAGACCCGGTTCGGCGAACTTCTCGATCGCGTCACGCGAGGCGAGGAGATCGTTATTACCAGGCACGACAAGCCGGTTGCCCGCATTATTCCCGAGGGCCGGCCCGCCATTGCTGAAATTCAACAGGCTGTGAGCGATCTGAGAGCGCTGCGTAGCGCGATGGGCAAGCGCCGCGGCTTCAAGCCGCTGACGGATAAACAAATCCGAAGCGCAATCAATGAGGGACGTGTGTGAGCGACGGGTTTGTCGCTGACGCGTCTGTGGCCGTTTCTTGGGCTGCTCTGTCCCAATCGTCCGCCGTAACTGATCGCTTGCTCGACGACGTGGCCTCCGGCACGCCGTTCACCGTGCCGGTTTTGTGGATGTTCGAGGTTGCGAATTCGCTGCTCATGCTGACGCGCCGAAAACGAATCGATCCCGGCGAGTCTACACGAGCTCGTGGGATTCTGAGACGTCTGACACCCATCCTTGACGATGAGGGTCCGCGATTTGCGCTCGGCGAGATCTCAGACCTCGCGCAAAAACACGGCCTGTCCGTCTACGATGCTACGTATCTTGAACTCGCCATCCGCAAGCGTCTTCCGCTCGCCACGCGGGATGCAGCTCTCAACAAAGCTGCTAAGCGGGCCGGCGTACTCACTCTCGCCTAACGCCCGACGCGTCTCTTCACCTCCGCTCCGGTGTATACTGGCCGCATTCAATCTTCAGTTCCGGAGGAACACATGTCACTATCCTTCCCGATTCCTGTCCGATTCATTCTAACCGCGATCCTTCTTGCCCGTGCCCCAGCCGCAATCGCTGCGGATTCCGCATTCGTACGCGTCAACCAGGCAGGCTATGAGAAGGGTGGCTCTGCGCGCGCGTATTTAATGTCCACAGCCGCGGAACCCGGCGCAACTTTCACCGTCGTCAACTCGGGGGGCGTGACCAAATTTTCGGGTAACGTCGGCGCACTACTCGGTACCTGGAGCCACAATAAATCTGTCTCCTATCAGGTCTATGCATTGGATTTCACCGTGCCCGGCGGCGACGTGTATCAAATCCAGGTGTCCGGTCGAGTGCCCGCCAGTTCGCCAAACTTCGCGGTGGACTCTCCAGACAAGCTGTATTCCGGTCTCCTGCTCAACACGCTCTTCTTCTATCAAACCGAGCGCGACGGCAAGAATTTTGTTCCAAACGCGCTGCGCACGGCTCCGGGGCACTTGAAAGACGCCAACGCCAGCGTGTTTGCCGCACCGCCATTAGATGACAACGACTTCATCAATAATGTTCCGCCCACGCCGCCACTCGTGGCCGTGAATTTGCCGAACATCGACACGTCCGGAGGCTGGTGGGACGCAGGCGACTACCTGAAATATGTCCAAACCGTCAGCTACACAGTGGCGTTGATGGAAATTGGCGTTCGCGATTTCCCAAATCAAATGGGCGCGAACGCCACCGTGAATCCACCGGCGCCGCCCGTCTCGGTTTCTTATGCAGGCAACAGCGGGCCGGGATCTCCGGCCTCATCGGATTTCACCGCGGAAGCGAAGTTCGGGCTGAACTGGCTGATGAAGATGTGGAACAACCAGAATAAGATCCTGTACTACCAGACCGACAACAGCCAGGATTGGAACTACTACGGCGAAGGCGACCCCAGTTCGGCCGCAGGAAACTGTGGTGGGACTTATGCCAGCCCTTACTGCCTGATCACCGAGTACGATATCTGGACTCTTCCTCAGGCCGCCGACAATTTTCGACAACCCGGCGATCCCAAAGCGTGCGATCCGCTCACGACGTTCTATATCTGCAACCGCCCCGTATTCCTCGCCGGGCGCGCCGGTTCAAAAATCAGTCCTAATCTCGCAGGCCGCTTGGCTGCGTCGTTTGCGCTCTGCTATCAGCTTCATCACAGCGACAATCCGAACTTGGCGAATCAATGCCTCAAGAGCGCGGAGGATATTTTTGAGCTGGCAGACACTTCCTTCCCCGATCCCGCACCCACCGTCGATTCCGGCTCTTGCAGCAATTGCCTGCTCACCATCGCGCCCTTCGACGGCTATCCCGAAAATGTATGGGATGACGACATGGAGCTGGGCGCAACCGAACTTTATTTCGCCTTGCAGTCCGCTCCGGGAACTCAGAATCTCCCCGCCGGGCTGGCGCACACGAACCCCAACGACTACCTCAAGAAGGCAGCGCATTTCGCCAACAACTACATCACGAAGATCTATCAGCCGGGTTTCACCGACACCCTGAATCTCTACGATGTCAGCGGTCTGGCCCATTTCGAGCTCTACCGCGCGCTCGAAATGGCGGGAAATCCGCAAAACCTCGACGTTTCACAATCTGGCATCAAGCAGCAATTGTTGCAGCAAGTGGCCGATGCGATCTCACAAGCCGGCAGCGATGCCTGGGGATTCGGCGTCGACTGGAGCGCCGGTGACACAACGTCTCATGGCGCAGGCCTGTCCGTGATGGCGAGTGAGGCGCACTATCTGACCCAGACCAAGAGCTACGACACCTACGCGCAAAGATGGCTGGGAAACATCCTCGGCGCCAATTCCTGGGGCTCGTCATTCATCGTGGGCGATGGAACCACCTTTCCGAACTGCATCCAGCACCAGGTAGCGAATCTGGCGGGCGCGCTGAACGGAACCTCAGGCGGTGTGCCTGTTCTTTGGGGCGCGGCCTCCGAAGGCCCCTCGAGTGCCGCGACCTCGGGCGTGGTGGACGGCATGATTCTGTGTCCCGCCGATGGGGTGGACACATTCAAGAAATTCAACGGCAACAGCGGCGCTTTCAATGCCTCGGATGTCGCCGTCTACCAGGACAATGTGCAATCGTTCAGCACCACCGAGCCCGCCATTGATCTGACGGCTACTTCGTTCTTGATGTGGTCTTGGAGAATGGCCGGCCACCCGAGCTTCTAAGCGGCCGCTCGCTATAATACGTATTCCATGAAAGCTCGCGTTTACGTTACTCTGAAATCCACCGTCCTCGATCCCCAAGGCCAAACCATCCGCGCCGCCCTCAATAGTCACGGCTATCGCGGGATCTCGGATGTGCGCCAGGGCAAGTACTTCGAGATCGCGCTCGATCCCGCTACCACCCGCGAGCAAGCTCACAAAGACATCGACACCATCGCGCGCGACGTCCTCACCAACCCTGTCATCGAGGAATTCCGCATCGAATTCCTGGACTGAACTCCGCGGCATTTGAATTGCACCGGTCTCCAAAAAAGGAGATTCTATGCGTCAATTCACGCGCCGTGCCGCGCTCACAGGTGGAGCGGCCATTCTCGCCAGTTCCAAAGCGGTATTCGGCGCCCAGGCTAACTCGCAGATAGCGCTCGGGATCATCGGAACGGGCGGCCGCGGCCGCTATGATGGCAAGCTCTTCGCGGATGACCCGCGCGTGCGCGTCGCGGCGCTGTGCGACGTCTATCACGATCAAATCGATCGCGCCAAAACCGAAATCCCGAACATCGAGCGCGTGCCCGCCTATACCAACTACCACGATCTTCTCGCGCACACGGATCTCGATGCCGTGCTCATCGCGACCCCGGTCTTCCTCCATCCCGAGCACTTCGAAGCCGCCGTCGAAGCTCGCAAGCACATCTATTGTGAAAAACCCGCGGGTGCGGATGTCGTGGGCGTCAAGCGCCTGGCGCGTGCCGCGCAAAATGCCGACGCCTCCAAGGTGATCCAGTTCGGTTTCCAGCAGCGCTTCAGCCCCGAGTATCTCGCCGCCCTCGACATCCTGCGTTCCGGCAAGTTGGGCGAACTGCTGCTGATGCGCAGCGACTGGCTGTTGGGAGGCGCGCCCATCCGCCCATTCGAATCGCCCTATCCGCGCGAGCAGTGGCGCATCCGCCATTGGGGCGCGTTCCGCGAAACCTCCGGCGACTTCATCGTGGAGCAGGATTGCCACGGCCTGGACGTCCTCAACTGGTTCGCGCAATCGCATCCTCTGAAAGCCACGGGCGCTGGTGGCCGGAAAAAGCGCGCCTTCGGCGATAACCTCGACCACCTCAACGTGACTTACGAATATCCCAACGGTTTGCGCGGATTTCTCGCCGCCACCCAGCTCGCCGTCAAGCGCTATTGGGATGTCAAAGAGCAGTTCTTCGGAACCGAAGGCGTGCTCGAAACCGAGCGCAAATACTACAAGTGGCACAAGGACGAAACAAGCGACGTCGTTGTGAATTCGAAGCGCGAAATCACCATCGACGCGATCGATGCCTTCGTCACCGACATCGTCGCCGGCCATCCGCGCAACATGGCGTTCGACGCCGCCGACAGTACCTTCACTTCACTGCTCGGCCGCATGGCCATCGAGACGCGGCGCGAAGTTACCTGGGAGGAAATGCTGCAATCGGCGTAACTTCATTGTGTTCCGAGGCCTGGAATCCCACGTGCACTAAGCAGCCTTCTGCAAGGCATGGGGGACTGTCAGATGAGCACGGATTCAGAGGCAAGTGGGTCAAATCACGCACGGCCGGGTGCAAATAAACCAAAGAGAACGCCAAAAGCGCCACGCCAGCGCGAAAACCTGCGCTCTCCCGAAGAACGCGTACACACCTCCAGCGAGGTGAACCTCGGCTTCTCCCCCGATCAGGCGCTCAAAGAGGCCCTTCGCTGCCTCCATTGCGTCGATCCCAAATGTATCGAGGCCTGCCCGCTTCATATCGATGTCCGTAGTTTCATAGACCGCCTGGTCGAATCGGATTTCACCGGCGCACTCGAAAGCATTTTGCGGCAAAGTCCTTTTCCCGGCATTTGCGGCCGCGTGTGCCAGCATGAGCGCTTCTGCGAGAAGGCGTGCCTGCTTGGCAAGAAACTCGAGCCCGTGGCCATCGGCTCTCTCGAGCGTTTCGCGGCCGATTACGGCTGTGAGGGGAAAGGCGAATACACGAAGCATCTGCCGAACGGGTCGCGTGTCGCGCTCGTGGGTAGCGGCCCAGCCTCGCTGATCGCCGCGCGCGATCTTGCCGTCAACGGTTATCGCGTCACCGTATTCGAAGCTCTCCATGAGCTTGGCGGCGTCCTGACCTACGGGATTCCCGAGTTCCGCCTGCCGCGCGAAGTCGTGCACAGCGAGATTGACCGCTTGCGCGCCATGGGCGTCCAGTTCCGCACCGATTTCCTTGTCGGGAAGACCTGCTCCGTCGAAGAGCTGTTCGATCAAGGCTACGCCGCCGTGTTTCTCGGCACCGGCGCCGGCCTGCCTCACATGATGGGAATTCCCGGCGAAAATCTCATCGGCGTTTACACGGCAAACGAATTCCTCACCCGCCTGAATCTCATGGAAGCGTACCGCTTCCCGGAATCTGATACGCCGGTGCGCGTCGGCTCGAAAACGGTCGTCGTGGGCGGCGGCAATTCCGCCATGGATGCAGCCCGCTGGGCACGTCGCATGGGCAGCGATACGACCATCCTGTTTCGCCGCGGCCGCAAAGAGCTGCGCGCGCGCATCGAGGAAATCGCCCATGCTGAGGAAGAAGACGTAAAGTTCGAATTTCTAGCCGCTCCCGTGCGCCTGGAAGGTGACGAACGCGGCGCTCTGAAACGCATGCAATGCATTCGCATGCGCCTCGAAGCGGCGGATGAATCAGGGCGCCCATCTCCGGTGCCGATCGAGGGTTCCGAGTTCTGGATGGATGTCGACACTATCGTGGCTGCTGTCGGGCAGGGCCCGAATCCCACGGTCCAGCGCGCCACGCCCCAATTGCTCACTAAAGACGGCAAGATCGCCATTCAGGAGACGGGCGAAACCAGTCTGCCCAATGTCTTCGCCGGCGGCGACGTAGCACGCGGGGGGTCCACCGTCATTCAGGCCATGCGCGATGGGCGCGCTGCCGCCGAAGCTATTCATCAGGCTCTGAACGGCCAGCCAGCATCCGTATTCCAGCCGGCGCCGCAAAACACGAAATTCCGCATCGTTTCGCGTGCGCAGATCGCGCCCGACACTTACACCATTGAAGTGGAGGCCGTCGACATCGCCCGCCACTGGCGTCCCGGCCAGTTCGTAGTGCTCCGTCCAACGCGGGAAAGCGAGCGCATCCCCCTCACACTGGTTGATGGCGACTTGGCCGGCGGAACCATTCGCCTGATCTTCCAGTCCATCGGCAAGACCACGCATGAGCTCGCTTGCCTGCGGACGGGCGACTCGCTGGCCGATCTCCTCGGCCCCCTCGGCACTCCTGCCACCTCTGAGCACTTTGGAACTGTGTGGTGCGTCGGCGGCGGCGTGGGCGTCGCCGAGTTGCTTCCCGTCGCGCGTGCGCTCCGTCAACATGGCAATCACGTCGTCGCTCTGGTAGGCGCGCGAACCGCCAGCCGCATGATCCTCGACGAAGAGCTGCGTAACACCGCCGACGAGGTCCACTGGGCCACCGATGATGGCTCCGAGGGATTCCACGGCACGGTGGTCGATCTCATGCGCCATTGGCGCAAGCAATCTCACCTGGTCCCAAAATTCGTGCATGTGATCGGTCCCATCCCGCTCATGCGCTTCGCTGCGCAACTCACGCGCGAGTGGGGAGTCAAGACCGTCGCCAGCCTGAATCCCATCATGGTCGATGGCACCGGCATGTGCGGCGGCTGCCGCGTCTCCGTCGGAGGAAAGGCCGTCTTTGCCTGCGTCGATGGCCCCGAATTCGACGCCCACCAGGTCGATTTCGATCTGCTCACCCTCCGCAACCGCGCCTACATGGCGGAAGAGAAGATCGTGCTCGAACGCCACGAGTGCTTAATCGGGTTGAACCGCTAAGCGCCGGTTCCCGTTCTCTAGAGGGTGATCACATCATGAATACGGAGTTGCGTTCTCGCGCGTTTGCGTTTCGCGCGACGGCCTGTCACATGGCGTCTTATTGGATTCTCGGCATGCTCGCTTACAGTCTGCTGGACTACAAGGCGCGGTTTGAGTCCAGCGTTTATGCGCAGTTCATGCGGCCCCTCGACTCACCTTGGTATGCGGCGGGACCTGCGCTGCAAATCTTCCGGGGAGTGCTGCTTGCGGCCGCCCTTTACCCCTTCCGCCGTGTGCTGCTCGACGAGCCGCGCGGCTGGCTCAAGCTGTTTGGATTGCTTGTGGCCCTGTGTGTGCTCTCCACCTCCGGGGCGGCGCCTGGCTCGCTGGAGGGAGTCACGGCCTACCGGAAGTGATTCTGCAGAACCTAATTTTTGCATGGGCGATAGTGGCGTGGTGCCGCCGTCCCAATCGAGCGTGGACCTGGATCATGACAGCGCTGGTCGCTCTCGCGGTGGTAATGAGTCTTGCCGGCGTCTTCCTGCCCAGACCCGCCCAGTTTAGCTGAACTGGCCAGTTCACGTGCTCTCATAGACGCGAGCCGGGCTTATGCCGGGTAGGCGCCTGCTTTCGCTCCTGGGCGGGCGTCCACAACCGCGCCCGCGCGACCTTCACGATGTCGTTTGACCTCGCGCCTACTCACTGCGCATCACGGCAATCGGATCCACAAGCACGGCACGCACTGCCGGCGCCACAATCCCCAGTAGCGTCATCAGCGCACACAGACCAATCGCTCCCAGAAACGTCGCCGCGTCACCTGGCTCGACGCCTGCCAGCAGAGCTTCCATCTCGCGGCCTGCCGCGAAAGCCACGATCGCGCCCAGCGCCACGCCCGCAGCCGCCAGAGTCACGCCCTGCCTGATTACCATGCGGAGAACATCGCTCGAACTGGCTCCCAGCGCGATCCGCACACCGATCTCATGCAGTCGTTGCGACACCGCAAACGAGAGCAAACCGTGGATGCCAATCCCCGCCAGCAGAATCGCTACTGCGGCGAAAGCGCCTAGGATGCGCAGTTGCAGCACTCGCGATGCCGTCTCGCCCTCCACGACTTCGCTCATCATGCGTACATCCGATATCGGTTGCTCCCGGTCGACGCTTTGTACGATGCGGCGGATGGCGGGTAATAACAACTCCGCGGTCGTCGTTGACCGCACCACCAGGTCTTTCGGCGTGTAGGGGAACAGGTACCCGTCCGGCACCTGTTGGTAAGGCAGGTAAACCTGTGGTTCACTGGGTCTCTCGAGCCCGCGCACCCGGACATCGCCCACCACCCCCACGACCATGCGATCGTGAAATCCAAACTGGAAGTGCCTGCCGAGCGGATTCTCGTTGGGCCAGTAACGCCGTACAAACGACTGGCTCACCACCGCGACAAACGGCCTGTCCGAGGTATCGGCTTCGTCCACGTCACGGCCGAGTTGAAGAGGAATCCCCAACGCCGCGAAAAAACCTGATGTCACAAACCGCAGGCTGGCGGAGTTCGATTCGGCGCGGTCCAGAATCTGCTGGTCGAGGGAGACCGGCCAGATGCCTCCGCGCCAAACCATCGGAAGAAAGCTGATATAGGCCGCGTTCGAAACCCCCGGCAGGCCCCTGATTTCCGTCAAGACCTGCTTGTAAAACTCCTCGCGAGCCGCGGTTTTCAAATACTTCGGCCACGGCAGCGCTGTGCGCATCGTCAGGACGCCATCGGTACGAAAACCCGGATCTCTCGATTGCAGCCTCCATAGCGCTCGCATCAGCAATCCGGACGATACCAGCAACACCACCGAGGCCATCACCTCGGCGATCACCAACGCGGATCGCACCCGCTCCCTGCGTCCGCCACCCGCGCGGACGCCGTCCCGCAACCCGCCAAGATCGACGCTGCCGCCAGCCCGCAGCGCGGGAATCACGCCGAATGCAATTCCGGTAAGGAAAGTGAGCAGCGCGGCGAACGCCAACACCCGCCAGTCAACCGAAGGAGTTTGGTTGACCGGCAGCGACATGGGTACCAGCTTTGCTAGCAACGGAATCGAGCCAAGAGCGCCCAGCACACCCAATGCGCCGCCAGAAACAGCCAGCACCAGGCTCTCTGTCACCAATTGACGGATCAGCCTCTCGCGACCCGCTCCCAGCGCCGTCCTCACAGCCAGTTCCTTCTTTCTGGCAAGCCCGCGCGCCAGCAAAAGGCTGGCGAGATTCGCGCAGGCGATCAGTAAAACGCAAATCGCGGCGCCACTGAGCGCCACCAGCAGCATACGCGAACTTTCCGACAACTCCTCGTGCAAAGGGTTGACCGTGGCGCCGTGCTGCGCCATCTCCTTCGGATACTGCCGGC
>Ga0335081_10011451_pt1 | contig 14353 bp, 17 predicted proteins | sample Lox_Sample_35_FD_206713 | JGI IMG/M metagenome (GOLD analysis project Ga0335081, IMG submission 206713) | Soil microbial communities from Loxahatchee National Wildlife Refuge, Florida, United States - Lox_Sample_3.5 | ecosystem: Environmental > Terrestrial > Soil > Wetlands | place: USA... | reverse complement strand
GTGGATATTGGTAGTTTTCTTCCGAATGCGTCTCTGTCAACTTGACTAATTGCTGTAGATAATCCTTTATCATGAATTGAGTATGATGTTGGCATTCCAACGCGGCTTCTTGAAGCTTTCTCTTCTTGTGTAAAAGCGCGCCACTCAGGTCCTTTATCCATCATTTGTTCATAAACAACAAGACCACAGTCACCGCAGATAGTTTCACCTGTGTCATTGTCGTGAACAAGATTTTTGCTTGCACATTCAGGGCACTTATCAGCTAATGGATGATTAGTTTTTTGGACTTTATTAGATTCAATAACTTGGTTTACACTCATATTTTTTTGACTCCTAACACTCACTTTATTTACGAGAACATTCTCGCATTTTACTTCTAAGCCGGCAAATAACAGTGCATTGCTCTTCTTCGCACTATTTTGTAAGGGAATCTTCCAGCTAGATTGCCCCTAATCCTCATGCGTGGATTTTCCAGGCTAGCTGGCTTGCCATGGCCTTTTGTATAGGTTTCTCATAATGTAGTTAATGTCATTTTGAGGATGAGGCGACTCTTTATTTGTTGTTGAGCCACGTTTTGACTGCTTCTTGGACAGCTTTAGATAAGTCGCCTTTTTTGCCGCCAAATATTTCCACTGTCTTTAGTCTTAGCTGTTTTTCTAGCTCGTCTGAGATGTCAACATTGATTCGGCCCATTTTTAATCACTTGTTTTTTTTATAATAAGCGAGTTGGCAGCATTTGCATGCTGTTTTTACCATTTTTTGCTTTGAATTCGCTTATTTACATTAGCGCATAAACACAAACACCCCTATAAGCATATATGTTTAAGTGTGTAAATGTTATGGGAAACTAGTCGAACATGCCCGTCTTGATTTTTCAGATACTTATTATCAACGCCTGTCTTGAAAAGATTAACTTGTTTTCTTTTCTACAAACATCACCTGTATTCCAAAGCCCATCTGTTGATTTTCAAAATTAAGTGGAAGAAGAAGATGAGTGCTCCTGCAAAGTTTCTTCTTCTTTCAGCAATTCCAGAGAAGGAGGACCAGTGCTGCCTGGTATTGTCCTACTTCTTCTTCTATCAAGCCTTAGAAGAACAACACCCTGTGCTGTGCGCGGCTGTTGTTGTTCCTATTTGAATAATCCAGATCTCATCAGTTCTTGCCGAAGATATTTGACTAAGAAGTCCATAAAAATAGTGAAATAAATAAATCAAAAAAAGAAAAGGATTTTTTGGTTTATGCCTTTTTCTAATGCTTTCTGAGTATGAGAGCCCCGACTATGGCTATTGCGATGATTATGGCAATTGCTGCTGCGACTATGTATGTCATCAGATCGGCTGTCGTTGCTAAGTTTGATGCTGGAGCTTGTGTCGGCGCTTGAGTTGCTGGCGGGTTGCTTGCGTAGAATGCTGTTGCTGCTGACGATGGATAGTATGCTCCTGAGCCTGCGAAAGTGGCAGTTAATGTATAGTTGCCTGAAATGTCTGGTGTCCATGTTAGGCTGAAGGTTCCGTATGCATTGCTTGTGGTGGTACCGATATCTCTGTAGTTGCCGTTAGAGTCTGTAACCGATAATGTTACTGGGACCCCAGTTATATTGTGTGGCATCGCTTGCTGTTCATAAACCGCTTCCATAAACGGTGTCATACTCGCATCAGAAACACATGGCAATCCATTGGGGAAGTTTGCTGCAACTGCTTGCTGTGATGCGCCTGCTGAGACATCAGTTACTGTACCCGTAATTGTTACAGGTGTCGCTGTCGTTATGCCGACTTGCGGTGCGCTAACCGTTGTTCTGCTTGGTCCTTGGGCATACGCGTAAACCTGGCCATCATAGGAGTTGAATGTCGTCATTACACCATAAGCTATTGCTGTTGATGTGTCATCGAAAGCTAGGTTGCTCCATATTAGTTGTCCTGTAGTGCCGTTTATCGCTAAAACTTGTGCGTTGTGGAATAGTGGTGGACTGTATTCGTGACCTTCAGAGAGATAAAGCACCGGGCTGGTTGCACCTGCTAGAGCTTCATCAGAGAAAACCCATAACGGGTAAATACCGTATGGTGTTTCAGTTCCTGCATCGCCGTTAGCTTGGGCAGTTTGAAAATCCCAAATGATTGCACCGGTCGCCATGTTGACAGCCCAAACGTCTCCTCCTAAGGCCCAAACGTACAATACTCCCGTTGTTGCGTCGGGAACAGTTTCGAAGTCATATTCATCATAAGTGTTTGGCATGTGACCGTCAGACATTGGTACATTGAGACTGTTTTCCCATACTTTTTGGCCGGTAGTCAGAGAGAAGGCTTCCATGTCATAGGTAGCTTGATTTATTTCAACGTAGACGCCGGCAGCAGCTGAGGGGGTATTGCTTGTTCTTGTGAAAGGCACGTATGCGCCTCCAGTGCGATTTTGTATCCACAGTAATGAGCCGTCGGTTGCGCTAAAGCCTGCTTCGACTAGCCATCCTAAGGTTTCTTCGACAGAGGTAGCTCCTGCACTCAAGACTAGTGTATTGCCTGACCATGCAGAATAGCCAAAAGCTGCACCGCCTAAGCCTGCTGTAGATATGCCGTTAACAACTGGAGGTAACGATTGAGTTACCCACTCTATTCCGTCATTCCATGAATATTTAGTGCCTAAGGTTATCGCCCAGTTCAAACCGGTCTCTTGCATGGCCGCTGTTAAGTTGTACATTATAAGTGCAGGTCCATAGATAGTGGTGTTTTTGATAGTGTATGTTACGCCTGGAATTGGGTTGCCAAATGCTCCAAATCGTCCGTTGGGATATGCACTAATGTTACCAGTAGTGCTGCTCCAAGCGTAGCCAATTATGTTGCCATTTGCGTCTTGTCCTAGGAAAGAGAACGAGGGTGTGTTGTCGATTTCACATTGATATTGACCAGTTAAGCCATCATACACTTTCCAATTTCCAGGAGGCGCGAAAAGTCCGCCACCGCCTTGCGTAATGATGTATGGTCCAACATCGCCGTATTGATTAATGTTTTCGAAGTTGACAATCATGCCACATCTTAATGGATCAGTGGTGTTTATCACCCACATAGTTTCTCCAGTGTATAAGTTTGTAGCCATGATTCCCTGCTGACCTCCAGTGTTCGTTGTGTACCAAGTTGAGTACATTATTCCGTCCATTATTACTGGCGCAAATTTCGGGTCATATTGTGAGGTTGTCCAGTAGTTGCTGTTTTGTTCGTCGTTACCGAGTGGTCCGCCAGCGACGCCGCCTATGCACCATGGTTTTGTCCAGAGTATGTGAGCAGTCATTGGAGTTGTAGTGTATGGATTATAGTTGCCTGTGTAATTGTATCCTCCAGTGTTGGCAAATGTATTTGCAGCATATCCCATCCACGAGCCGCTGATTGAAGCCCAATTTTGGACGTTTTCAGCGTTAATTGGAGTCTGCCACCAGCTTGTTGGAAGCGGAGTAAATGGAATACCTGATACCATAGTTTGCTGCACCATTAGAGTTGCCACAGCGCTTTGACTGGGCAGGTTGACGTATCCTGCAAATGTTGGGCCTCCGAAAGCATTAGGGGCTCCAACGAGTGTTTGCCCTGCGTAAATGAATTGGAAGGTATAGTTGCCAACTGCTGTTGGAGTGTATCGAGTAGTTGTGCCTCCAGTAAGATCTGAGGTAAATGGTCCGAGTGTTTCTGTTGTTCCATCCGGATGCGTTACGTGAATTGTCATGCCTGTAACAAGTTCTTGATCCGCATTTGGCACTGCAAGCCAGAAGTCAATTGTTACTGGTTGTCCGACGCCGGTAGGGTTGGGGGCGACATTAATGTAGGCATATGTTTGAATATTATTTGTTTGTGCTTGTGCTAATTTTAGCGGGATTAATGATCCCATTGCAATTATCATCAGAACAGATATTACTATCGCTAGAGTTTTGTTTCCAAAATTTTGCATTTTTTGTTTTTCTCCATGTTATTGTTTAGGCAAGAGCCACTAAATTGACCCTTGCTTGACATCGCTTCTGTTTCAGTTAGTATATAAAACTTGCTAGGAATGTACCTTAGGTTGGAAAGAGTTGTATAGAAATTAAGATTTTTTATTAAAAAACTTAAGAAAATCGAGATTTCTATCCACAAAAGAAATATTTTGGGAAAAAAAGATTCGTGTTTCTCTTTAACATTACGGGTTCAAATTTTATCTATATCTCAAAAACGCTCATATATTTTCGGGTGTTTCTAAGTGATTATCATTTCATTATTTAATCATTGCTTTGAATAATTTTTTATCGGCGTTAAGGGAATGGTTGTGGTCTCCATAACTCCTTCTATCAGGCGGATTTTGTTACCTACAAAGTGCAAAGCATTCTCGTTGTTGTCAGCCTCAAAGAGGACTGCAAAATCCCATTTGCCAAATACTTGATACGCTTCTTCAAGCTTGACACCTTCAATTGGGTTTTCAGTAAACTCCATTAGAGGACCGTATAGTTTGGCAGCCATATTGGGACTAATTTTAATCATAGCTAAATATTTTTGATTTGGCAAACAAAGCACCAGTTAATAATCTAGTAAGCGCATCTAAAGAATTTGACGCTTTTTGGGTTCAAGAAGATCACCAAATTTGAGAAATTACTATATACTAATGTTTTTCGAGACTATTCAATTCAATCATCGGCTAATAGTTGACTCAACAAAGTCAATTTAGAATTCATAAATTACTTAGCTTGCAAATCACCTATTTGAGCAACAATAGAAGGTTATTCGATGGGTGAGGAAAAAACAGCGAAAAAAGGACACTCCGTTGCCATCTCTGGCGTTATTGGCTTTGTAGTTGCAGCTCTTCTAATAGGAATGATAATCGGAGGAGCTATTTCTCTACTTGTGATAGCTCCATACGTTGGGCAATTTCATCAGCAAAGCAACAGTGGTCAAACAAACACAGGAAACCCAAACAGCAACTACCCAAATAACAATAACAATCCAAATGGGTATAACAATAACCAAGTGCCTACAAACAATCCTTATAACAACGACCAGAACGGATACAATAATGGGCCCACAGGAAGCCCAAGTGACTACAATAACCAACCAAATACAGGAAACCAAAGCAACAACCAAAATAATAATAACAGTCAAAACATGGTCAACAACAATCCATCAATCACCAGCCCGACAGCCCAATACAGCTCAACTGGAAGCCAATTTTCAGTCAGTACTCCAAACCAAAATGGTGGTAAAGATTCAGGAACCATAACCGCAGATGTCACTTGCGTTGTTCAACAAAGTGGGAACAATATGCAATTAGATCTAACTGTAAACCCTACAAGCGTTCCTCAGAGCTTAAGTCAAGATATTCAAACATCAAATTCTGTATCTTTTAATTTTGCTGGCACAATTTCTGGTTCACAAATTAATGCACAAGCTTCAGGCACAGGAGGGCAGGACAACACAAGTCCAACTTTCAGCCTAAATCTTAGCGGCTCTTTTGGATCAAATATCTTAACTATTACTATCACTTCCGCTTCAGGATCACAAATTTCGATCTCAACCCTGCACTCGATAACTCTACAATCCAGCTAAAAATCTAAATTAATTGAGGCACCAAAAAAGAGCACATAAGATCATGTTTGTCCACCGGAATTTCATATAGTAAGGATAAGCTTTTACCAAGAAACGTCTTCATTAAGATAAATATGAATCAGGCTAAGAAAAGGCATAAATCAAAGATGCTAAACGAAACTCGAAAATGGATATTTGCCATTTCTGCCTTCATCCTTATTGTAACAATACTTACAATTGCACTTCTTTTCAATCCAGCTATCAACAAGGCAAATATCGTAGACACAGATCCAGCCTTCAAAACCTTCACAGATCACTATCTATCAATTATGAAGAATTTGAATTCAAGCGCAACAAGATCTCAAATGGCATTGCAGCTAAATCCCAACTATAATCAAACTGATCTATTTACTTGGCAACAAAGCAAAATGATATTTGCCCAAGACCCAACAGGATTCTATGAAGACCGATTTCAAATTCTCGCCAGCGGAAAAGGCATATGTGTACAATGGAGCATTGTTTACGTGTCTGCTTGTTTAGCACTTGGTTACCAAAGCAGGCTTGTAGTGGCAGTTGACATCTCAAGTTGGAGTTTTATTCACACATGGGCTGAAGACTATTACAACGGGACGTGGGTTCATGTTGATCCTTCAGACAAAGTGTGGAATAACCCACTCAGATACCAAAGTTGGTCCTGGGGCAGTGCTATTGGATCCCAGGTTAAAATCTTCGCGTTTGAAGACGGCACTTACAAAGACGTAACTGCTACTTACAGTTCACATTAGAAGCTGATTCTTATCATTAATCGTGTAAGAATATTGGAAGCAAAAGCCAAAATAACGCCTAACCAAAAAGTTAATAGTTGATATGCATGAAGTGGGGCAAAATAGTTAGCGACCGATACTTCTGGGTTCTTTGCGTAATGGGTGCATTCGCCATCCTAAGTTCCACCATGTCAAAGAACCCAGTGCTTAACCCTTTTGCATTAAGTATCGGAACACCCCAAGACCTAACTGGTATAATTGCAGCTGCCTCAACCATTCCAGGCATCATTGTCAGCCTGCCAGCAGGTTCTCTTTCCGAAAAGTATGGCAGAAAAAAAATGCTCTTATTCTCAGCATTTATTTTCGCTTCTGCCCCGTTCCTCTACTTGTTTGTGACAGTTTGGTGGCAGCTTGCTATTGTGCGCTTTTACCACGGCTTCGCAACGGCCATCTTTGTTCCTGTAGCTGAAGCCGCAATTGCAGAGAGGTATCCTACTAAGAGAGGTGAGCGAATTTCATCCTTCAATTCATCAACTTACATTGGTCGAGGCGCAGCACCTTTTTTGGGCGGCGCGATATTGACAGTAACAAATGCTGGTTCGATAACACTTCATAATTTTGGAGTGTTATACCTTGCTGTCGGTGTTGCAGGCGTTACATCTCTCATAATCACTTTGCTTTTGTTTAGGGATACAAAGAACGCTGCTTCCCAGCCTTTTAAGACAAAACTAACAACATCCCAGATGCTTCACGGTTGGATGGAAGTTGCGCGCAACAAGAGCGCATTAACAATTAGCTTTGTTCAAGCAATCCAATACTATGTTTTCGGCGTAGTTGAATTTTATTTAGTGCAATATATGCAGCAAGTGGCAGGGTTCAACGCATTAGAGTTTGGCATCGTCATGGGAGTTCAACTTATATCTTTGATTGTTTCCAGACCCATAATGGGGCGTTTCTCAGATAAAACCAGTAGACGCACGCCAATTATTCTAGGCTGTCTGATAAGCGCCACTTTACTGTTCCTGATTCCGTTCACAACCTCTTTTGTGGTTCTGATTTTAATTTCCATTGGTTTCGGCTTAGGTTTTGCCATGGTAGTCTCCTCAACCGCACCACTAATGTGCGAGTTAAGCGCAAACATCCCTTTGGGAACGTCAATGGGGTTCTTAAGCACCATGATGGATGTTGGCCAAGCAATCGGACCAATAATAAGTGGCGTAATTCTAGCGACAGTCCTCTCTTACAATGGGTTATTCTCATCGTTAACTGTACTTCTGATGATTTCTGCTACCGTCTTTTTCTTCTCTGGCATAGCTAAAAGAAAGATATGATAGTTTGAACGAATTTTTTGAGATTTTCTTTGCAAAAGAAAGATCGCTACTCGCTTGGTGATCCTAATAGCGAGAAGAGGCAGGAAAAGCCTATCCAGAAATTAAATTTAGCTCTCCAATTAAGCTTTTGATTTTTCGCTAAAATATTTCTTAAGTGGATCCCAATACCACTCTGTCCAGCCATCAGCAGTGTCGTCCGCTTGCTCTTCTGGAACGTTTGAGTGAACCATGACAATTTCTGTTCCGCCTGCAACTTTATTAAAACACAACTCTAACTTTGAAGGACCATAACCCTTTGGAAAATCAGTTGACGTCCATTCCTGAACTACTCGTTTTCCATTTTCAAGCTCAAGATATTTTCCGAAAATATAATCATCCCAAGCCGTAAATTTACCTCCGACCACAGCTTTTCCCGTTGCTTTACTTCCTGTAAATGCACTATGTTTTTTCGGGTCGACATAAGCGTCATAAACTTCTTGGGGAGAGGCTGGAATTACTACTTTTTGTTTTATAGTTTTAACTGGTGTTTTCATAAAAATATCACTACAAAACTATTGTTGGAAGGGTTTTTTAACTCTAACGCTTACTCAATGTTGAGCAAAAATGGGAAGATGTACAGTCACAAAAGGCCAACGCAGAATTGGAAGAACAATACGCAAGCTTGAGGGGAGCGTAGAGTTCAGTTCCAAAGAATGCAAAGCAAAAGTGGAAGAGCAAAAATATAAGCAAAAAACCCAGACAGCACTTGACAATTCGGATGATTCACCGATACAGAACCTGAGCGACGTCTCAAAATGGAAAAAACCAAATAAAACAGTTTGAAATTTTTTATGCCTAAGAATTAAGTCGAATTGCTCAGCGAACCCACGTTTAGCAAGCAATGGGCAGAATTGGGAATCAAATCTCGGGGATATAAGCCTATTAAACATAGGTTCGCCGAAGCTTTGACTTAACTATTGGTTTGCGTTTCTCGGCAAAATATATAGATTAGTCAATTGTTCTTAAGAGTTTCACAAATAATCTATAGAGTCTATTTAAACAGATCTAAGAGTATTCTTCAAGTTTTTAAAGATGAAAGCCCTTAACCTTATTGTGAGATTCTATGTCGGCTTCCTTGGATATAGAAAGCAATTGGAATTTCAGGCTTTTTGACAAGCGGTTGGTTGTTATTCAAACCAAAAATGAAAGCGTCCGCAAAGTTGCCGTTTTGGATGTTTTAACAAATTTAATGTTTGCCGTTGAGGTGCCTGGCGCAATTTCGATCCAGGAACTAAATGCTAACAAGGAGTACTTGGCTAATTTGAAAGTGTATACCGCAAAAAATGTAGGGTCTGTCGACAAAGATTTTATTAATTTTTTTGAAGCTTTAGATATTGACCAAAATATTGAAGATTTCATAAAAGCATATTGGGTTTACCCAAGCAAAATACGATTTGAGCTTGTGGAAATAGAAGAACCATAACTTATCGAAGTACCATATTGACAAATTTTTCAGGATTAAACAATTCCAAATCCTTGTAGGTTTGTCCTACTCCGATGAAGAGAATCGGCTTCTGTGTCACATACGTTACGCTTAATGCGGAACCACCCTTAACATCAGCATCCACTTTAGTCAAAATTGTTGCATCTATGCCAACAGCTTTGTTAAATTCTTCCGCTTGCTGAACTGCATCGTTACCAATCAGAGAATCAACGGTAAAAACGGTTAAGTCGGGACCAACTACACGCTTCACTTTAATGAGCTCGTTCATCAAGTTCTGGTTCGTTTGCATTCTACCTGCTGTGTCGATTAAAACAATATTGATTCCATGAGCTTTCGCATGGTTTACAGCGTCATACGCAACAGCTGCAGGGTCACCGCCATAATTGCTTTTAATAACCCGAATGCCCAGCCGTTTTCCATGTTCCTCTAACTGCTCTATTGAGCCAGCGCGGTAAGTGTCAGCGCCAGCAAGAACTACACTGTAGCTTTTATCACGCAAAAAATTTGCGACCTTTGCGATAGTAGTAGTTTTTCCGGTTCCGTTAATCCCAACAAACATTAAGACAAAGGGTTCTTTCTTCTTGCGTTTCTCCTCAGCCATTTTAAGCAAATCAATTCTAATTCCTGTGAGCATAACATCCAAAAGAACTTGCCTTAGGTTTTCGTCGACAATTTTTTTTCTATCATCCAAGCGTTTAACTTGAACACCTACTAGGCGCGTTTCAAGGTCATCGCTGATTTTCTCCGCTACTGGATAAGCAACATCGTTTTCACATAAGCTCATCTTAAATTCAGATAAAATAGGCTTTAAGTTTTCAGCCTTAAGTTCAGTTGTTGTTACTTTGTTTACTAAACCTTTGAAACCTGACTTGAGCTTCTCAAACATCGCTTCAAGGTTTCCCTTCTCTTGCGCTGGTAAGCATAGTTTCAAGACGGCTTCTACCCGTATTTATTCTTTCAGCAACCTGCGTAAATTGCTGCTGAGCAGAATTCATGGTTTTTTCCAATTCATCCAACCGTTCTTTAAGGGCTACTTTTGCTTCCGCTAGGTTTTTTTCTATTGATACACCAGCGCCCATTCCAATAATAACTTTGTTTGGGTCTGCAAGCTTAACTTTTAGGTAAGAGCTTCCGCCGATTGGAACTAAAAGTTCAGAGTTTTCCTTTTCTTTTTCTATTCCATCCAATGTCATGTTGGCATAGCTTATGTCAGTAATTGCTGCGTTCACCATGTTTATGCGTTGTTGCAAGGCATCTGCAGTTTGCTCTAGATACCGCATTTCCATGCTAAGTCTGCGAAGTTCTTCTTCGGATTGAGCTCTTTGAGTCAAAATTGATTAGTCTCCTGCTACAATTTTCTTTAAGATTGGATTTTCTATTTCCTCGACTGAGATTTCCTTTACAGACGATATTGTTATGTGGCATCTTTTTACACGGTGTCTGCTGCCTATTTCAGCATAAACCTTTTCGACTGCATGCTCACTTTTATCAGCTAGTAATTCTCTTGCAAAAGGAGTATTTAGCCGTGGTTTTTTGATCTGGCCGGTTACTTTGAAAGCCTTCATTTTTCATCTTCCTGCACCACATCCAGCGCATTCCCAATAATAAACATCTCGGGTCCAGTTGTCATAGAACCAGCCACAGCGGCATGTGAATTAGCAAGTAAGCCAGTACCAACATAAGGAACCCCACAATTAATTGTGCCCACGTCAACTGGGACTTTGAAAATGCTTTCCAAGATTTTTCGTTCTTCATCTTTCAGCAATGGATGAGCTAAAACGCCTTTGTTTGTTGCAGTTGCTAAAGATCCAACATATGGTAATCCTGCGATTTCTGTTGACACAACTTCTACGCCTAAGGCGTCAGAGATATGTTTTTTCTCAGTTTCTTTGAAGCGGGGATCAACCACTGCTCCTTTGTCAGTGGCCAAGACGAGGTTTCCGTAAGCTGTTTTTTTTGTTTCCATAATTGTTATGTTGCCTTCAAAAACTGTTTTGATTTGGGTTAATTCTTCTTCTCGGACATAATTTGGAAGCAACATTCCACTTGAGTTTGCGCAAGTTAGAGCGCCACATAATACTGAGCCGCCGATATGTGTATAGATTAATTTGACTCTTAACCAATCAGCGTATTCCTGCGCTTTCTCTTTAGGAACCATTCTTGGAATCATAACTATGTTTTCAGTTGCCAAGGCATACACGCCTATGCTTGCGCTGCCAACTATGCTGGATAAATAAACGGTCAAGAATGATGTCTCCTGATAATGAAACGTTAATGGCGAAGTTTCACACGTACTCCTTTTTTTAGATTGTGGTCTGTTTTGGCGACTAAAAACTGCTTTTACGTGCATTTTCTTTTTTTTTCTTTTCGAAAAACTTCGCTTAGTAACATTTTATGGCTTCAAAGGTCGAAGAATTAGATATTTAACGAAAAAAGTGATAAAACAAAACATTAATCGATATTCTAAGAATAAAACAATAATTTCAAGTTAGCACTTGTTGTTTCATTTTGTGCCAACAATATGTTATATTCTTTTTTATTGTTATAATGGAACCAAGAAAGGAGATCTACTAGGAGCCAACGATGTTAGGCGGGTCTGGCTGCTAACGCGAAATAAGGCGTTCCCGACGGTTTTTGCGCCTTATCGATGTTAGCACTCGGCTAAATCCGCCTAACTCATTCTTCTGCCCCTTAAACGTTAGAACCTATTTTTATTAAGCGGAGTCTCCAAAAGCCATCCCTAATTAAGAAAACAATTTAGAACAAGTTTTCCAAATTTTGGCTGACTTTCAAGACAGCTAAACATTGTTATTTTAAACTGTTGATTTTAGCGTGATTAAATGCGACTGTTTTCGATTGAACCAGCAGAAAAAGACCTAAACTAGCTTAAAATGCACTTAACCTACAAACGTTGCAAACCCGAAACAGACTGTTCAAATTCACGCTGACTTGATTACGCAAAACTCAGTAATCGCTACAAATATCAAAAAATGTAAGAAAATGTAAAATTTTGTATCACCCTGCAACCAATTCAAGCCCTAAAACAAGAAAGCAACTTAAAACAAAAAGAAAAAATTGCTCAAAAACCAGCCAACAAAAGTTACCTTACAAAAACAGATGATAACTGCAAACTAAATGAAACATATTAAGGAAAATATTATTGGGCTTCAGCTAAGTAGACGGTTACGTTTCCGTCTTTGTCTTTTGCTGCTCGAACCCGAATCTTTCGTGGAGGTTTCTCTATGCCTCGGTTCCAGATTTTTTCGTTTACTTCTTGGCTGATGATAAGTTGAGGTAATTCTTCCTCTTCCTCTTCTTCAGAAACCTTCATTTCAAGTTTCATATGTTTAGTTATAAAGATCTTTAGAAGTTGTATGGCGCGGGGAGCACGTTTTTTTGGTGGTCTAACCAACGCTCTTGAGAGGGGAACAGTATAGGTTCGTTCTTCAACGATCTCTTCTTCAGCTTTCTTCTTTTTGGGTTTAGCTTCTTTTTCCTCTAACTCGACTGGCTTCTCTTCAGCTTCAGCTGGAGTAACCTCTTCTAATGAAGTCTCCTTTTCCTCAACTAATTCTTCTTCGGTTAAAGCTGGTAATTCTTCTTCGGCTTCAGCATTCTGTTTCTCTTCTATGACTTCTTTAATCATGTAAAATTACTCCTATGCCTTTATTTTTCTGGTTCGCCAGTTTCGTCTTTGCTTAGGGTTATTTCTAACTTTGCCATCTGTACGGGCAATTACCCATGTTGGAACAGACGTTGCCTCTTTGCCAGCTTTAGCTAGCCTAAGCTTTTTTGCTGTAGGTTTAACTCTTGCCATATTTTCATATCCTTCTAATCGTTGGTTCTCGCTTCCGTGATTGAAGCTGAATTAATATTCCTTTAAGCTGTGCGTCTGAGAGTGGGATAGGCAACTTGCCAGTTTGTGCCATTTCAATCAGCTGCATCTCTATCTGCTCAGTGAACTCGGGTTTAACCATCTTTAAATTATTGAGCCTTGCCCGAGCTTCAGGCGCCAATATCTTGGCCAGCAACGAGTTTTTTTGAGCTTCAAGTTGTTGTTCTGCTTGAGCTTGCCTTTGTTCATCAGTTACTCTTTGCTGCATCGATGAAAGTTTTCGTCTGCGGATCTGGTCAAGCTGGTCATCCGACATTTTCACTATTCGCCTTGATATTTCTTGAGCTCAGGGATAGTTTTAATTATTTCTTTGTTTAGGTCTCCTGCTACTTCTTGAAGAAGCTTGCGACCTTTAGGAGACATTACTCTGCCCTTAGGCTTTGTAGTTTGAATTAAACCGGCAGTCTCAAGTTGTTGCAGAATCTTACGGATGTTATTGCCGCCTGCTTTAACGGCATGGTTTTTCTTCACACCATTATTTTTTCTTCCACCGTAGTCTGCACGCAGTTTCTCTAAACCGATTGGTCCATGAATGTAAACTTTACGAAGTATTGATGCGCTTCGATTGTACCACCAGTTAGGGTTCTGCGGCTGTTTTTCTACGTGATTACCTGTTTTAGCGAAAGTTGCCCATGGTAAGGGCTGAATTTCATCAACGTTTTCTCTAAGGTATTTAGCTAATCGGTCGATGAACTTTGAAGCTGGAACGTCGTGAGGAGTGGTCAAAGATACTCTTTTCCCTTGTTTTTCCTTGCAGTTAAACAATGAAGCCTAATATAAATATTATCTGATAGGAATATCTGTGAAGCAACGTTGATGCCATTGGCTGTTTGTTTAATGCGTATTGAACAAATCACGGCTAAACTTAAGGAATTCTTTCTCTTGAAGGGAAATATACTGAATAGATGTTTATGCCGTGCAAGCGATTGTTGTAGTCTAGACGCTACAACAAATATTTTAAAGTAAATGTCATCTAAAAAGCATGAGAATCTTCTATGAAAAAACCAATATTAGTTCTAACACTTTTACTCACCATCGGATTACTTGCCGTTCCAATAGCAATCAGTCAGGTACATGCAGCCACTCAAAAAGATTTGTATGCAGGAGAAATAAATTCAAGTCAATATGGATTTGGAGACAGCGCCAGCAGCATAAGCACACCAGGACCTACATTGACTCTTACAGCGGGAGACACAGTTACAGTCACTCTACATAACGCAGGAACAATGTCTCATAACTTCGCAATTGTAAATGCCAAATCCTCCACCGCCACAGTCCTGTGGAACGCACAAATTGACTCTGCAAGCAATGGAGTCCCAGCTGGATCACAGGCTTCAGTAACTTTCACTGTT
>Ga0335081_10011450_pt1 | contig 14353 bp, 15 predicted proteins | sample Lox_Sample_35_FD_206713 | JGI IMG/M metagenome (GOLD analysis project Ga0335081, IMG submission 206713) | Soil microbial communities from Loxahatchee National Wildlife Refuge, Florida, United States - Lox_Sample_3.5 | ecosystem: Environmental > Terrestrial > Soil > Wetlands | place: USA... | reverse complement strand
TTTAAAAAGTGTTCTTTGCCCATTGAATACCATCTCAAGGGAGCACGAGCCCATTCTGAAATTTCCGAGGAATTTCGGATCCAACGGTTGGACCACGATCACCATCAGTGAAGCCGAGCGCCGAGGAGAGTTCATACTTTCCCTAGGCATGGCCCCGTCGCCCCCCAAGCCGTGGGAGAGAACATCCACAGGCTCAGGTGCCCCATCTCTTATCCTCGCAATTGACGTGTCCATAGTAGCAAGAACCTCCGCCGCAGCACCAGCCTCCGCTATCAACGCGACTACTTCGGCAACTCCATCGACCGTCGCTCCTCCGGTTCCCTCCCGCTCATATGAAATGTCCTCCTCCCTCCTTAACACACCAACCTACTCCCCGCCCTACACTCCCGCATATGCTGGCATCAGCGGCTACGGTGGTCTCTCATCCCCCTACTCGCGGTTCGGAGGAATGGGATCATATGGGGGTTATGGCGGCGGAATGTATGGGTCGTCAATGTACGGAGGTATGGGGTATGGAGGGTATCCTGGCTACGGCGGATATGGAGGATATGGACTGGGTGATCCCAATGATCCTAATTCACTTGCGAGACGGATGGAGGCTGGTACGCAGGGTACTTGTCAAGAGGGTTAATGTGGATTAATGGGTTAGCGACATTTCAGATTATTGAGAGTATTGTTGGCGCTTTCAGCGGATTTGCACAGATGCTCGAGTCGACTTTCATGGCGACACATTCCTCTTTCTTTGGTACGTCACATCTGGAACCAGCAACTGATTTTAGCTATGGTGTCCGTTGGTAATTCAATTGGATTTTCTGTTCCTGACCGTCTAGCTGAACAATTCGGCAATTTACGAGATACCTTAGGCTCAATATTTGGTATCTATACACTGATGAAATACCTCCGCATAGCAATCGCCAAATTACGAGGGAAACCCCTTCCCTCGGAGGAAACTGAACAACTCAGCACAGATTCTTTCAACACCTTCCACGACACAAATGCCCCGAATGTCCCCACGTCAAGCCGAAAACCCCTCATCATATTCCTTCTCGCCCTCTTCGGCCTCCCCTATCTCATGTCAAAGCTCATCCGGGGTCTCGCCTATGCCCAATCCCACGCCCTGCAACAACGGCACCCGCCGTTCGACCCCTCAACGGCAGAGTTCTTCCGTGCGACATTCGATTTTTTGCCACAGAATGCCGCGGCCGAGGTCCCATTAAAGAAAGGGGATGTGGTTGCAGTTGTCGCCAAGGCGGCGGGGGGTTGGTGGAGAGTGAGGTTACGAGATGGACGGCAGGGATATGTTCCTGCTTCGTATCTTGAAAATGTTCATAATCCGTCGTGGGAACCCCTGCCGATTATGAGTCCACCAGGGGAGAAGGGTCATGCATTTATTGAGGAGTTCAAGGATGATAACTAGATATTTCCGATATTTGAATAGGATACCAGGATCAACCATATCCCATGGAAGAATATTTTGCTCGTTGATGCATTGGTCGCCTGTTTTGTGAATGCATTATTACATTGGAAACACACTCTAACCTAGGAGCCAGTTTCCCCTTCCGTTTGAGATGCATCAAACAAAACTTCCTCATTCGACCCCGGAGGCGGAGGCAGTGATTCTTTCTTGTTATTCGTCCCATTCTCCGTTCCTTGCGTCTGTGGCTCTACCATCGTCTCTCTAGCCTGAACCGCCTGGATTAATCCCTGATCCATCTTTCGCACTCCTGGTAATGCCGACAACTTGTCCGTAAGGTATGTGGCGTCCGCAAGCATTGTTTCCTTGACTTTCGGTGAGGTGGATTCTATCTTGGTATATTCGTCCGTCAGTCGGGAGATATAACTCGCAAACACTCCTTCCATGATCATCTTTCTATTAACGATGCAGAGAAGGATGTGGGTACCTCCACAACAATGGGGGATAAATAGCGTTTGAGTACGTTGTGTAGGGTCGATGTTTCCGAAACCATCGTATGGGCATAGGCATGGACCTGGTTCCCTTCAGGGAAGGATTCCCAATCAAGTTTATCAAAGCCCCTGGCATGCGCTTTCAGCCGATCGTCCATGATTGTAATAAGTTTGGTATGAATTTCGTCTTGATGAACTTGGAGCGCCTATCATTAAACCAAAGCAGAGAGTGGTCAAACGCGCTTGGTCCGATCGAATTCAGCTATAGAAGGGTTTGAGTTCCCCAGATGCCGTCGCACATACTCGCGAATATACGGTATTAATGATATCACAGATCCAAGAGCTTGTGAAGCAAGGGCTAAATGTCGCGCCATGATGCTTTTCAACCCCGCTGTCTTCGTCGCCCCTGCCCGAAGTATCGCCCCCTGAACCCGCGAATTATAGAGCTACCATGAGTGGGGCCAAAGGTTGGGAGAGGGAGAACCTTCAATAACTCAATCAAATTTGCCGCAATGTCAGATTGCAGCAGTGGTAATGCGATAATTGCAATGCAATACTCCTCCAAAATCCCAAGTAAGGCGACAACACACCCAACAACAAAGAACTTCTCCTCCTCGATGACAAGCGTCTTTTCTACGCTGCCTCCATCTGATACTCCATTCACGTCCTCCAGAGAATCAACGCGAAGAAACCGCACCCACGACACGGGATCTCGCGTTGCCCCCTCCACCAAAAGACCTGTTTGCTTCTGGGTGACAGCAAGGACGTCCTCACTCTTCCATTTATCCCGATCAATGGCACTGCCAAGGAGTTTTGTCCGATCGAGATGCAACCAACTCACGAATCCTCTCGCCTGCGAATTCACCGTTGACATAAGAACGGTGGGAGTTCGTCCACTGATCCTCTCGCATTCTAGAGAGAATAACCGTGTCGACGCTAGAAAAACGTAAAATTCCCTCGGGAATAAATGTGAATTCTGTTCTGCTCTGACACCGAGGATCTTTTGTATTCGCGTGGAGGAAATATCCATAATATTGGATAGAACTTCAGAGAGATCGGTGGGGACGACAGTCTCACCTGTTCCCGAGGCCGAAAGGGCCGTTAAATCGAGGAGTAATTTTTGATGGGTTTGTAATCGGCGGAAGAATTCAAGGAGCGAAGCGTAGGTTGTCATGATCATTTCCAGAAATACTTCGGGGGCCATTTGTCGTAAATTTTTTGCCAGGGCCTGTGATTTCTCTTTGCGATCCTGATTAGAGAGGGGTTGATTCGTGACGGAGGACATGACGCTTTCGGTATCGTCTTCGGTCGAAGGTAAATTCTTTTTTATTACCCCCTTGACTTCTTTGACGATTTCCTTTCGGTAAAGGTCCATTCCGGTTTCGAGGAAGCGGGATTGCTGGAGGCCGTGGAGTTGTAGGATAACGGTTGCGCGGACGTCCTCGGGGACGGTGATGTGTGCCGGTGACAAGAGATTTGGATCTGTTTTGCGTTGGGTGGTATCGCGATTAAAAGTGTCGGAGAGACGACGGAAAGTGGCTTGTGTATTCGTCGAGTTGACCCAGGAACGGAGGTCGGTAATAAGTGTTTTGGCGAGATCATTGCCTTGGGATGTGCCGATTCGCGAAAGAACATTAGCCATCTCAGCATCAATATTCCGTAGCGCTTCCACCCGCCGTAAATTAATCGAAAATTCGCTTTCAGAAGATTCCATCAACCTCTTGATATCCTGCATCATCTTGTATGCTTCGGAATTCTCCTTCCTCTCCAAATGATCCTCAATCTGATCCCTCATTTTAGCAATGTTGCCCACCAAATCGACGGTTTTTTGCAACCTCGCTACATTCGCCCTCTGAATATGCAGCCTCGTCACCCCCTCCCCACCTGAAGCATTGACCTCTTGAATCCCGGCCAATTCCTGCCGAATCTTTCCAATTTTCTCAACACACCTCGACGCATCCTCATTTAAATCCTGTAAACCCGAAAGCGCGGCAAAGAAACTTGTACTGGCAGCATTTATCTCCTTGATTAAATGAACCTCCACCGTATCCATGTACCACGATAATTTCTCCTGCAAGATGGCGTTGCTGGCAAGCGATTTTCGGTCGGGTTTTCCAGCGCCGCTGCCGGTGCGGGTGAGAAGTTCGCTGTTTTCGTTGACAATATCGAATGTGCGAGGGTTGGAAAGACTAAAATTGGGGTCGAAGAAGACGGGGGGGACAGTGTCGAGAGATTCAGGCTCATCATCTCTATTTCGACGGGGTCGACGAGGGGAAGGTTGGATGGGCGGAGGGGACTGAAGGGTTTCATCTAGAGAGGCGACGCTTAGATTTGAAGTGGACATACTTGCCAGTAATTTGGTGTCGACGAGGTCGGTGAAGGAGGAGGACGGGGTCACGGCGGTTTCTCGTGAGCCAATGCGGATGTGCTCTTCAAGGAGGCCCTTCTTGGATCGTCGATGCCGGTCATAGTCGGGTCCTATTGCGGTGATGTAAGGTTCAAAAGAAGCGTATGTCACAGCAGGGAGATTTGTCAGAGTCACAAGTGGTATTTCACTTTTCGTCGGCTTTGAGACTCGCTGTCGAGCTGCAGGAGACTGTGCATTGCTCAGCACATTCGAGATAGCTAATAAAGTGGGTCAGCAAGCATTCAAGGAGTGCAACATTGAGGGGAGACACCGTTCATGCCCGCTTCTCTGGGGTTCCAATTTAGATTCCCATCGCCAATGTCGCCGAAACTAGAGGCTGCAGAGAGAGTTGAGAGTCGCCGTGACAGTGCCTGACGCGAGAGTTCGAGGATGTCGTCGACGGAATGTCGGGTTTGGGGAAGGGCGTTGTTGGCAGCGACGACATCCGGGGTCTGGAGGGTGAAGTCGCTTGTGTTGCAGCTGATGCTGGTGCGCGGCGATGGTTCGTCGTCGTTGGGCGACGGCGTCCCCATTTCCATTTCAGTGCCTACTCCATCCATGCCTCCGCGCAAGGTGGCCTCATCGTCGTGCCTTTTTTGTTCGATTGCTGCACCCAAAGCGGTCAGGACGGCGGCCTGTCCGCACCTACTCAGGGTTGTCGACCAGGACCAGGCACAGCTTTGACGACTGATTGGGGTATGCCCTCATAATTATGAACAGGATGCTAGACTATGCAGGGGATCCATGGCCGGACACAAACATGATAGCCAAACCCAAACAATAAGACAAGTAAATATACCTCCCCTTAGATATTCCTTTCCTACCACAATATCCGCCCCAAGATGCGCTCCATCAGCCCCCTCATCCACGGGCCAAGTCGGTCATATGCTCCCTCATCTTCTTTCTCGGTAGCCTGACTCACCCGAGACCTAGTTTCAACAGTTGCAAATTCAATTTTTCCAGACTGCCCATGCACCCGATGCTGTATGACTGGAACTTCTGCAACCCCATCTGAGTTCCCAAATCCCCACCACAGAGCACGTTCCTGAAGACCCAGTCTCTCCTTCGTCATGTTAAGTGACGTCGAAAAGCTCCCCGACTCGGCTTGCGAAAGCTTGACCATCAGAATGACATTAGCGGCCAAACTCCAAAAGACAACGATCCAGAGGGCCAGAGTGGCCCATGTTAAACCCGCCTTCTTGATTGAGATGGTGGGGGGTTTGACGGGCTCGATGATTTGGATTGACGGACGGCGAGTGTGGGGTTGGCTCCGGCGTTGTTGCAGGTATTGAGAGAGGTATTCTTGGCCACGTCGTTGGATGGAGGGCATTCGTTTGATCGTTGCTTCGGGAGCAGGAAGGACGGCTTCGGAGGGAGAGGTGTTTGTCGATATGGGCTGCGCTGCTGATTTGGCACCCGAAGCCTGTTCCTTTGTAACTTCGATAGTGGTGATCTCTTCCTGGGTGGCCTCAGGGGCCGTTTCGACGAATGCGTGTCGTAGTTCGACGGATGGAGATACCTTGTCGGTATCGGCATTTGTGAGTTCCGGAACAGGTTCATCGACGGGGTCCCCTGCTGTCGGTTCGGGAACAACTGTTTCGATGAGGGGTTGGGATGGTTCTTGATCGGGTCGGAATGGGGATGGAGAAGGTGGTTCGTCGGTTTCAATACGCTCCTCCCGCTGCTCCGGAAATTCGACGAAGGGCGATGATTCTGGTGAGACATCAGACTGAGATACATCCCGTTCCTCCGTCTTTGCATATTCCTCGACGATGGCCAATAGCGAACCCTTCTCAACTTCCGTTCCTCCCAGCCTAGGTTCTTCCTTCGGCATCTCCTCCAAAATCACACCGCTGATATGTTCAGGACAATTTTCCATCGGTCCTTCAGATTGCATTATTTCTGCTGTCTTCTGTCTCTGAGCACTGGCAACATCCATCGGCACAATATAAGGACTCTTCGTCAAAGCCTCTTCCACCGCGATAAATTCTTCCAGAGACTTACTCGAAGTCAATGTCTTACTCGTCTTCCTCACTGAGGCCGATGGACTCGTAGCAGGACTTGTTGTCCCCGATTCGGACGAACGGATCACGTCGTTCGTTTCCACAGTAGGTCCTTCCGCCACAGGCTCCAACGTCATCGAATTCGACACCTCGCAGGGCGGTGACGTCCCGGGGGACTGATGGATATGATAATGTAATAAAGCGACATTGGTATAAAGTGATAGAGGCGGCGGTGAGCCAGGCGGACTCAGCGCCCACTGAACAGGAGAAAATCGTTCATTCGCTCGAATGGAATCGGGACTTTCTTGTTCGTGGAGAATGGGCCGTGGGGACGAGGGTGAGGGTGATCCGCTATGGACCGACGGGTCAGGACATTCCCATCTTATTCGTCTCGGGGAGGTCGGTGTCGTTGGCTGTGATTGCATTGGTGTCGGGGACAATGGCGGTGACGGAAGGTTTGAGGCGGCGAGAGCTTGAGACGTGGATACCAATGTAGATATCTGTCGTTGAGGCATCGGGTGTACAGTTGCAGTCAATGGGCTTGTCGCAGGACTTGTTGTTCGTGACGCTGGAACGGGGAGTTTGCTTCGCCTTGCAAACGATGGGGACATGTCTCTTGACAACATCTGTGAAAACGCCACCAAGCAACTTCTTTAATACGTCCAATGATTCCTGATGGGCAATGATGTTTGCGAGTGGGCGGCCTGTTTACGTGGACGGGCGGCCCAAGCGCTGCTTTATAAGCTTGCAGCGACAAGGTTAATTTGCGGCTGTCCGTGCGGCTTTTGTTTACGTACATTTTCGCATTGGTCGGCTGTTTGGAGAGTTAGCGAACCTTAACAGACGAAGACGCGGGTTAAGGTTGCGCTGAGGGCAAGCTTCGGCAGGGGTTGCGTAAGATTGGTGAGCTTTGGGCTGGGGAAGGTTAACATTTCCGCAATGGTCCCTCGGCTCAATTGGGTGTGGATCCGGTGACTCACAAGCCCGTAATACCCGTATTGGAGTGGCCGTCCGACTATGTACTTGATATTGAATATCCTGCCGTCTGCCACAGGGGCCCAAGTTGCAGGACTCCACGAAGAACACAGGCGGGTGGTTCGGCATAACTCGTCGATAACTGCCGAGCGACAAAAGACGGTGCAACCATCGGATTGTTCGAAAATGATGTTCTTGGTAATAGTGTCATCGCCATGGTTTTTTCAAAGCAGAAAGTAGATAGACGGCTTCGGACTCCATTGTGTATATATCAACCGGCGTCCGAGCTCGGGGCTTGGGCCGCCGAATCTATCACTTCATAGCTTCCAGATATTACCACAACCAATAATAAGATCCACGATGTCATCAAGGTTTCCAGAGGCAGGGCAACCCGGAAAATCTCAATACCATGAATCGATTTAGTCTAGTGATCGGGACGTGTGCCTTGGGTAAGCATTCATGACGAACTCCCTTTGTTCGCAGAATTAAAGTGGCGGAGATTATCTCATCTCCATATGTAACGGTCACGAACCGCGGCGCTGATTGGCTCGCCGCAGCCCCGATTTTTCTTTGGTTCAAGGAACCGATTGTTCAAACAATTGTTCTCCGCGCACACGAACTCCGAATCGGCAGGACAGGATTGCCACTGGCCGCATCAGAAGACTGTGGTGTCGTATTCTAGGATTAACTTCCGCATCGTCGGACAATGCATATGCTGCATTATATACTCTGGGGGACTGCGCGCCCCCAATATAAAGAAGCAGTCTCGCGCATATCGAGAGTGCATTCGTCGAGACACACGGTCCAAACATGGCATCGCCATCAACATCAGAACAACCACCAAAAACGGCCGCCTCATCAATACATTCAATGCATAATGACAACTCGGTTGTCGAGGAACGACCCATACCAACATACCGGGGTCTCTTCCAGTTCACAACAAAGCAAGACCTGGTTATTCTCGTTCCGGGTCTCTTCGTCTCGATCGCCTCGGGCTTACTAGTCCCCGCATTCACGATCCTGCTCGGCAAGATATTCACGTCGTTTGGACAGTTTTCGACAGGGGTGATCTCAGGTGGGGAATTAGAGAACGAAGTTCGGCCGTTTGTGATTGGGATCGTTATGGTTGGGGCTGCAGCGTGGGCACTGGGATGGGCTCATATGTCGTTATGGCTGGCGTTTGGGGAGAATACGGCGATGCGGGCGCGAGAGAGAGTTGTCAAGGGACTGTTGTTGAAGAAGATGTCATGGTACGATCTGAAGACCGTCGACGCCGGTGTGAGTGGGACGATGAATAAAGCTGTCAAGTACGAGACCTGTCTGATCTTGCTGACTTTAGGCAAATCGAGGATCTACAGATAGCAAACTCGGCGCCAATGGGATCGATATTTCAACTCGCCGTCACCTTCCTAGTATCACTAGGTCTTGCGTTGAGGACCTCATGGTCATTAACTCTCGTCATCCTTGCCTCCCTCCCCATCATCGTCGTCGTCATCACGCTTGTCGCCCCACGAATGCAACGAAACATAAACCTCGAGAAGACTCATTTGTCTCATGCAGCGAGCCATCTCATCCGCGCTGTCACGGCGATTACGACCGTCAAAGCATTCAACGCTCAAGCACACGAAATTCTCCGCTTCGACGGCATCTTAAATCTCGCCTCGACAGCATACTTCCGCCTCGCACAAATTAATGGGTTTCAACAAGGTTTCGTGAGGTTTGTTGTTCTTGCCATGTTTGTGCAGGGGTTTTGGTACGGTGGCTCGCTAGTCATTAAGGGAGACCTGGAACCTGGCTCAGTCATCTTGGTGTTTTGGGCTGCTTTGATGGCCGTGAGCTCGTTGCAAAACATCTCACCGCAAATGATCATCCTGGAGAAAGGAAAGGTTGCCAGTGCCGAGTTGTCTCTTCTATGCCCGAGTGGGAATGAAAAGAAGTCTGACCCAGTCTTGGACGCGGCTCGCGTCGGAGACATTGAATTCAAGAATGTACCTCCCAGCGCCATGTCGATTCTGACAGTAGGTGTCCTTCGCTTACCCTGGCCGACCAGACCGACTTGTCCTTGACAATGTCTCTCTCTTCCTCCCTTCTCGAGATCTAACCTACATCGTCGGCACCTCCGGCTCCGGCAAATCAACCATCGGCTCTCTTCTCACCAAACTCTACAATCCCACCGGCGGCATCATTACCCTCGGCGAAGCAGACATTCTGAAACTGCCTGCGGAATGGGTCCGCCAACAAATCCACTACCTCCCCCAAATGAGTATCCTCTTCGAAGAAACGGTCGGTCGCAACATCGCTCTTGGGAAGGGCGATGCTTGGGACAAAGTCTCACGTGAACAAATCCTTACCGCCGCTCAGAAAGCTATGCTTCAAGCCGTCCTCTTTGAAGATTTACCGAACGGCGTCGATACGATTGTTGGGGATAATGGTGTCAATGTCTCTGGCGGTCAACGTCAACGCATTGCACTTGCGCGAGCGATCCTGCGAGACCCGGAAGTCTTGATCCTTGACGAATCCACGTCGGCCCTTGACTATATCTCGCGGTCTCTCGTCAACGATGCAATCCGCCTCGTCCGCCAAGGAAAGACCACCATAATCATTACCCACGACGTTTCCATGATTAACGACATGGACTTCACGTACGTCATGAAAGATGGCCAAGTCGTCCAGAACGGATTCAAGAAGGATCTCATGCTCCTCGAATCGGGACACTTTTTCCAAATGGCTAAGGCGCTGGAACGAATCCCTCAAGCACCTGCGGAACCCATCTTGCCGGCATACTCCCTCCCTGCGGCCAGTTTTTCCGGCGTTCGAATTCGCCAGAGCGATGGGCTTTGGATGTCGAATCGTGCTACTGTGTTTGGAGATGGAGTTAGTATTGCACCACGACCGTTGACAATGTCCGACGGGGAATTAATGATGCGACCTGATATGGAGGAATTCTGGAATGTTAAGGAAGCGGGCGACGCGGTGGCATCAAAAAGACAAAAAATGGGACGGGTGGCTCGAGCACCTGTCCTCGAAAGCGTCACGGAATCAGAGTATTCGATGAAATCGAGTAGCACAATGCTGGAATCAATCCACGCAAAAGTCACCGGCTCCACCTCGGCGAAAAAGAAATCGCCACCATTAAAGGACATGGACAATCTCAGCGAGAAGGATATCGAAGCCGCTCTAGAAGGAAAAACAATTGGATCCCTTAGCATTTGGCAAATGCTCCGTACGGCCCCGAAATGCCTTACACCTTGGCAAAATGCGCTCATGTTAATCGGCTTCACCGCCTGCTTTGGAAACGGGGCCGCTACCCCAGCCTTTGGTTTCACTCTCTCCCAACTCATGGCAAATCTTTTCAATCCCAACATTTCCGCTCGTATCACACTCTACTGGGCCTTCGCTGTTTTCGGTGTCGCTGCATTCGACGGAATAACCACGTTTCTCAAAATCTACCTCCTCGAAGCCAGCGCCGAGAAATGGGTTTACCGTTCGAGAAAAGAGGCCATCAAACGTATCCTCAAGCAAGACTGCGAATGGTTCCTGCGCAATGACGGACAACCTGCTGTCATTGCCTCGAGGTTGATTAACGGCGGTGAAGAGATGAGACCCATTCTCGGTCGATTCGCGGGGAATCTTTTGAATGCGAGCACAATGCTTTTCGTCGGTGTCACTGCTGCCTTGGTCGTCGGATGGGAATTGACCCTGGTCGGTCTTGCGCTCACGCCCATTATGTTCTTTTCGACGAAGGCTTATGTTGCGATCTGTGAAAAGTTTTCGAGGAATGTGACGAGACAAGTTGAAAAGTCGACCATGGTGTTGCAAGAGGCAGCTAGGAACATCAAGGTGGTTGTGGGGCTCGGATTGGAGAATTACTTTGAACAAAAGTTTTGTCGGGAGGTGTACGCTGCGAGGGCGACTGCGACTGGGAAAATCTTTTGGATTGGAACTGCTTTTGGCATTCTGGAGGGTGTGGGATATTTCTCAAAGGGTATATTCCAATTACTTACAAATTTACTGATTCCAGCACTGATCTTCTGGTACGGAGCTCACTTGGTGTCGGAGGGGCGGTACTCGGTTCTGCGCATGCTCACCGTTTTCACCCTAATTATCTTCTCTACCACCACCGCGGCTCAAACGATGCAACTTGTCCCACAAATCTCCAAATCCAAAGAAGCGACAAACCACGTCCTCACCCTGGCCACCCTCTCAAAGTTCACAGACGAATCCATTGGCGACGCCAAATTCCCCATCAAGGGTGAGATTGCCGTCGAAAATGTCACTTTCTCCTACCCCGGCCGACCCAACCACACTGTCCTCCGCAACGTCAGTCTCAAAATTAACGCGGGCGAAACCATTGCTATCGTCGGTGCCTCCGGTTCGGGCAAGAGCACTATCACCAATCTCGTTCAACGGTTGTATAACCCAACCAATCCTCATCGGGGGAGAATCACGCTTGATGGGGCCGATCTCAAGGCTATTGACGTTGCCTTCCTACGAAAGAATATGGCTGTTGTTTCGCAAACGCCGTACCTCTTCGACCTTACTATCCGCGAAAACATTACGTACGGGATGCCACCAAGCTGCGATGTCTCGGACGCTCAAATCGAAAAAGCGGCTCGTTTAGCCGGTATCCACGATTTCATTTCAAGCTTGATCCGCGGATACGACACGCCCCTTGGGGACTGCGGATCCACTCTTTCTGGAGGACAAGCTCAACGTATCGCCCTTGCCCGGGCCCTGGTTCGTAACCCACAAATTCTCATCCTCGACGAATGCACGTCGGGCTTGGACCCGGAATCGTCCAAGGCAGTGCAGACTGCTGTCTCGGGGCTTGTGAAGGAGGGCGGACGAACGACTATTATTATCACACACAAGGAGAATATGATTCGGGTTGCTGATCGAGTTGTTGTAATGAAGAATGGAGAGATTGTGGAGGCGGGAACGTTTGAGGAGCTTTCCTCTCTGAGAGGCGAATTGTGCAATATTTTGAATAATGGGGAATGGGATGGGTAAATACCGGTTAGAGTACTTAGCAGCCGCCATGCATTGGAGGAAAATAATATCAGAGATAGAAATTAATGAAGCATATTGACAAGCAAAATTTTTAGTTATCAGACCAGGTGTACAATGATCGGCGGAAAGTTCTGGCACGATCATGAAATCAACCCCGCCATACTCTCAATCAGATGATTCCACTTATGGTCCTCAAAGTCATTCCATAAACTGACAACCACCTCTTTCATAACCTTCTGAGATGTAATATGTGCATATTCCTTCGAAATTACATGCTTCATATGTGCTCAAATATTCTCAATTGGATTGAGATCAGGATAATTTGGTGGATGCTGATGGCACTTCATTCCAAGCTCTTGTCTGACAGGAATACATATCTTCTTATGGGGAGGAGCACTATCTTCCATGATGATTGGCTCTTGCACATCCTCAAATGACTCTTCCCAGAACTCTTGAAGCAGTCCTTTCAGAATTTGGTCTTGGTAAATAGTGGAGTTGACCTTCTTTTCATCCTCCATTTCAAAAAACACTCCAAGCCCCAGCTTACCCCACCTAAATGCCCCCCAGAACATCATCCCAGTTCCAGTAGCACATTTTTTGTAATCAATACAATCAGGATAAAACTCTTCATCATTCTTCCTCCATATCCAGTCCCTACTGCTTTGTTGCATTCCTACTTTGACATTCATCTCATCAGTCCAGATAAAGGCTTTCCAATCATCAACAGTGAAATGAGTATGATGCCTAGCAAACTGGAGGCGATGTTTGTGGTCAAGTTTTTTGGGAAAGGGTCGACATTGGGCAATCCGATGATTGTAACCAAGGTCTTTGACTGTGCATTTGAGTTGAGATATGCTAATATCAAGCTAAAGGTCTTGAATAATGGAGATAATGGATAAGCGATGGGACTGGTGGTTTTTGGTAAGTGTAGGAGTATGCGACATTTATCCCATTTTGGTAGCTTGGAAGGGCATCCCGATTGTGCTTTATTGAAGGGAGTGTTGTGGTGTTTGAGGTGTTGAAGTGTGCTTTTAGGAATGTTGGTAATTTTAGTGATGTCTGAAAGGAAATGTTGATCACCCTGGATCAACCCCAATGCTCTACTTCATCGTTTTGGGGTCCAATGAGGAATTACCATGACTTAATTGACTATCTACAATGAGGTTGAGGCCCATATTTATACTGGTGGTTGCGGCATATTGATCTTAAATCAAGGTGTTGCTGTGAAATTTCGCAGAACTTTCCGCCGATCATTGTACTTTTCTCATCTCCGCCGTTGGCACACACCCTGATTACTCGCACGCACTGATGGCTTCAACCATCGATGAAGGGCCTACACCAACAGCGCTCGCAACTGCCGCTGTTGACGAGGATGACAAAGCGTCCTTGTCTGATACTACCAGCAGTAGTGCATCCAGTACATCCGACTCTGACTCCGCAAATTTTGAGTCCCCACCGAAGGCGTTGCCGATTCCCCGCCCAGGGGAGGGCGAGAACCGCACGAGATACTTTGAGACAAAATTCTTCAAGCAAGTCGCAGTATTCGAGTTGCTCAAACTTGCTTCAGAGGCACGAGGCGGATCTCATCAATGTCGATTTGGAGAGAGGGATGCAGGGTCGTATAACGTTGTCCTTTTCATCATCTTTGACGACGAGGTCGAGTGGGTTGTCAAACTCCCGAAAATGAAGACATCCCGTAGGAAGGACCACGAATACCTCAAGTCGGAGTATGCAACGATGGTCTATCTTCACAGTCTCGGCACGGTGCCAGTTCCCAAGATCTACGGCGGTTGCTTCGGTTGGAATAATCCCGCGAAATCCCCGTACTTCTTCATGGAAAAGGTCTCTGGCATGCCCCTTTCGAAGCCATTATCGACGGCATGAGTCGGGACAGAATTCATCGAGTCCTCTCCCAGCTGGCCCAATTCAAAAAGTTACTGTTCAGTCATCCCCGGGGCTCATGCGGCTCACACACAAGCTATGTGGACGGTTGGGGAGAGACTTGTTACATGATAGATCGACAATATAACTCCTGGACGATTGTACCTGACGC
>Ga0335081_10011449_pt1 | contig 14354 bp, 10 predicted proteins | sample Lox_Sample_35_FD_206713 | JGI IMG/M metagenome (GOLD analysis project Ga0335081, IMG submission 206713) | Soil microbial communities from Loxahatchee National Wildlife Refuge, Florida, United States - Lox_Sample_3.5 | ecosystem: Environmental > Terrestrial > Soil > Wetlands | place: USA... | reverse complement strand
AAGTTTGTTCCCACCTGCACGGTCGCGGAAGTCGGAGAAATGGAAACATCGGCACCCGGAGCTTTGCTTCCTGTGATGGAGACCGCCGCACTGGCGGCTTTGCTGCTATCCGCATCGGACACCGCGGTGACGGTCACCGCAGACGGATTGGGGACAAAGATCGGGGCGGTGTAGACGCCTTTTGCAATTGTTCCGATCGCGCTGTTGCCTCCGGGAATGCCGTCGACCAGCCAGGTGACAGAGGTCTTGCTGGTGTTGCTGACGGTAGCGGTGAAGGTTTGCGTTTCGCCGGTGTTCACCGTGCTGGAGCCGGGACTGATTGCGATGCCAACTGGCTCCAGCGAGGCTCCATTGATCGGGGCGGCGCTCACACCGCCGCAGCTTGCCAGACCAATTGTCACCACGCAAAGAACGACCACGCATAACAGCTTCCTGACGTTGCCAGAAGCAGGAAATTCCAGCTCAATCACGCCTTCACCTCATCTATCAACGTTCAAAGATTTCCGATTCCCCTCGACCGCACTTCTAGTTGTCGTGGCTGGCTCCGCCCGCCCTGGTCTCCGGCTCGCTCCTACCCTGCGCCGGAGTCGGCGCTGGAGGCTGCAGGCGATCTTTCATCCAGGCAAACACCCTGCCGCCAGACGCCGCCTCCAAAAAGTGCATCGTGGTGTCGTATTTGACCAATTGCAGGTTTGCCGGTGCAGCCGCCTCGATGCGCTCTTTGGCGATCCTCGGAGTCACGGTGTCATCCAGCACGTGTTGCAGGCGAATCGACTGGGTCAACTTCGGCAACCACTCAACTGGATCGAGCGGCGCGACCTTCTTCAGAAATTCCGGCTTAATGTAGTTAGGGCGCTCGTTCTCGGGAATGAGAGTCGACTTCGCCATCCACTCCGGCCAGTCTCCCCAGGGATCGATCAAGTCCAGCGCCTTGATCCGGGGATCGGCCGCAGCCGACAAAATCGCGATGCTTGCCCCGGATCCTTCGCCAAACATTCCAATTCGCGTCATGTCGAGATCGTTGCGCGTGCCGAGGTAGTTGAGGATCATCTGCACGTCGTGCACGGAACTGCCGAGCGATTCCTGTAATTCGCTGACGAACCACTCTTTCATCGGCCGGTTCGAGTAGCGTTGTCCGGTCAGAGCTGACACGAATCCGACTGCCGCCACGCCACCTCGGGTCAGGCGAACACAATAGTCGTTGTCACGAAAGCGAGCTGTTTCTGAAGGGTAGCCGTAGAGATAGAGAACAACCGGCGGCTTGGCCACTCCTTTGGGACGGATGACATAGAGATCGATCGGATCTCCGAAGCGCCACTTCACCTGGATCAGTTCGCGGGTGAACTGCGGAAAATCGTCTTTCTCTCCAAACAACGGCGGCTCGGCCAATAGTTGGCTGTCAGAGAGCGAAAGCGAACTCCAGTTTTCTGTGGTGGTCCCGATCAACTGGCTGCGGGAGAGATTGCCGGCAGGAGTCTGCGACCAGGCCAACGGGATGAGTGACAGCACCAGCAGGAACGCGAGGAGCAGGGGCTTTATTTCTTTCCTCCACCAAACCAGCATTTCTATCCTCGCCGTGAGATATCTATCTCGCATGCGTCTTCGCATGCTTTCGTAATGCCGAGGCGGACTGCATGGCTGCAATCCGCCCCGCCTTTCCATTTCAACTAACCAACTACTGTTTCAGGTTGACGATTTCCTTGCCGGTGTCGGTAATGCTGTCCAGGTCGGCCTGGACCGGGAACACCGCGCCACCCATATCGCCACCCGCTTCAGCCACGCCCGTCTTGTAGCCGTCCGCGGGGGAGCGGCCTGACTGCGTGAAGTGCGAGTGGAAAACGTTCAATGCGCTGACCGGGATGAAATCCGGCGAGCTGTTGACGGCCTGCACCTGGGCAGCCGTAATCAGCGCCGAGACTCCCGGCGGGATGGCCTTGGCGGTAGTTACGATCAGCATGGCCCAGATCGGGTAGCTGCCGTTCGCCAGGTTGGTGAAGGTCACGATTCCGGGGCAAGGGATCGTGCAGGTGGGGAAAAAGCCTCCCGCGTAGCTGGGGAACAGGGGATCCACTCCATCCACCGTGAAGTACTTGGTGTTGCTCACCACGTTGGCGAAGTTTCCGGTGCTCCAGAAGGAGTATCCGAGAACGTCACCGTTGGTGTTGGTTCCGACCTGCGACACCATCTCGCCGGTGCCGATGGCCCGTTTGCGCCAGCCGCCGCCGCTGTTGGTGATGTTCAGGGGATTGCCGCCTGAGGAGCTGGGGTCTACACCCTTCTCCTGGGTCGAATTGATTTCCACGGAGCGCGGAATCGAGAACTCGAAGGTGTTGTAGGTTCCGGAGGTCGGTTCGCGCAGGATCACATTCAGCGGAACAGCAGGCAGGCTCAACTGGTTGGTCAGATCGCGGGTGCGGCCAAAAGTGCCGTTCATCGCCATGGCGAGATTAAAGCGGTTGATGTTCTGGAAGTTCGAGCTGCCGAAGTCTCCCGGGCCGTTGTTGCTGGTGTTGCCGAAGACGATCACAGGGTACGCGCCGACATTGCTGGTGGTGTACTGCGGAATCGGCTGGCCGGTGATGGGATCGGTACCGCTGATCGCAAACGCCACTGGAACGGAGCTCTTGGTGCTGAAGGAACTCAGGATCGTAGTTCCGATAGGACCAGGGCCGTAGCCAAGGCCGTTGTAGTGGACGGGATCATAGGAAGCCAGCGCGCGGTTCTGGGCGAATAGAGCGTCTTCGGGCCGCACCTCGGAGGGTGAGGCGTTGAATACCTGGTTGTTGAGGGCGTTATAGACCGTCTGCGTCAGTGGTGTGTCGGTCAGCGTGGGAATCAGGTTGTCGCCAGCTTCTCCGACAGAGGTAGAAGGAATCGATAGTGTGGCCCGCGGAACTGCAAAGAACAGCTGCGCACCGATTACTGAATCCACCGCGAGGTAGGCGCAGATGGTGGTTGCGTTGCTGTTCCAGATGATCCAGATGTTGCCGGTGTTGGCTGGAATGGAGGACGACCGCCCGTCAATTCCCGAGGCCCCAGACTTCTTGGTCCAGATGTTGGTGCCGCACTGGGTTGCGGAGTAGCCCGCCAGCGCAAACGTCTGGAATCCACCGGTAGAGCCTGCAGCATTGAAGATCACAGCATTTCGTGCGTAGCTGTTCACTCCCAGTAGCATGACCACGGCGAGCGACAGAGCCGCCGCGGTTGTGATTCGCTTCGTCATTTCTGTTTTCCTCTCGGCGCAAGTGTGCGCGGCATTATGGGGAGCACCCCCGGTTGAAGCGGCAGCAGTGCAGCATTGGTCGTGCCCGCACGCCAGGATGTAGCTCTATCGAGGCAGTCCGGCAACCCTTACAGCGACCTGTTTCCACACGTTTCCTACCCAGATCTTCTCGCAGACATGTACGGATGCATTGCGGAACAAGTCGCGCCGAATATCGCCGAACATTGTGATAGCAAGATGACGCTTGTATTAAACTCGCGTGAATTTTGTTGAGGGCGTTTTGCCTGACATGGGGTCGCGCGCAGTCGCGCTACTCAAGCGAAACGAACGAGCAGCGCACGGGTGATGACAGTCCACGTGGTCTGCAACAGAAATACTGTAACTCGGGGTTTTTCATCTGAAATTAACTTGGCTGTCATTTTCCCGTCACAACTTCCCGGTAACTATGGCTCTCCCTTAACTCCCCGAACGGAAGGGTGGAGCTGTGCGATATCTCAAGGTGTGCTTGTGTGTCTTGGCTTTTGCGCTGAACCTTGCGGCGTTCGCGTGGGCGCAGGTGCCAGCGGGAAAAACCATTCCGAAATCCGCCCCCGGAATGGGAACTGTTGCCGGAACAGTCAGCGACCAGACCGGCGCTGTCCTCGCAGGCGCCACGGTCACGTTGAGCAATGCGACTGGTTTCATCAGGACCATTACGACCAACGATCTCGGCGAATACACTTTCGCCGATATTCCCCCCGGCAGTTACAACATTACGGTTTCTGCGCACGGCTTTAAAGACTTCCGCACCGACGCCCTGGTGGTAAATGCGGGAGAGAATCCTCCCCTGGACGCCGGCCTGGAACCGGCTGCAGCTACCACAGAGGTGAACGTCGAGGGTCAGAAGCTGGGGCAGGTCGAAACCGAGACTTCGCAGCTCACTGGCACCATTACCCAGAAAGAACTGGTCAAGCTGGGATTGAACGGCCGCAACTTCACGCAGCTCATCACTTTGACTCCGGGTGTGAGCAATCAGACCGGCCAGGATGAAGCCAAAGTTGGAGTCGTCGGAAGCGTGCGTTACAGCGTCAATGGCGGACGCGTGGAATACAACTCGTTCAACGTGGATGGCGGCGATGTGCTCAATGCCGGCCTCAATGGAAGTCAGAGCACATTAATCGTTTATCCAAGCCTCGACGCTCTCGGCGAGGTTCAGGTCCTGACGTCAAACTACGGCGCGATGTACGGCCGCAGCGCTTCGGGCACGGTGCTGGCCGACACCAAATCGGGCACCAACCAGTTTCATGGCAATATCTACGAATTCATTCGCAATGAGTTCTTTAACTCCCGTAACTACTTTGACCAGGGGAAGAAGGCCCCGCTCTATCGCCGGAACGACTTCGGCGCAACGCTTGGCGGACCGCTGTATATCCCCGGGGTTTACAACACCAGTAAAGACAAGACCTATTTCTTCTTCTCCGAAGAGTTTCGCTTCGAGCGAACGCCGACAGATTACAACCAGGCCGTACCTTCTCTCGCCGAGCGGCTTGGCAACTTCAGTGACGTGTGCCCATTTGCGGCGCCGGGCGTGAATGGCCTTCCCGGTGCACAGGTAGATTTCTCCCGCGACAAGTATCCCGATTGCCCGCAGGAAGCTCCCGATGCTTCGCACGCCGGTCCCCCTCCCCAATACCTCACCTTCCCCGGAAACCAGGTACCCATCGATCCCAACGCCAATACTCTGTTGGGCACGAACATGATTCCGCTGCCCAACTCGAACACCGGTTGCAATTCGAGTATCGGATCGTGCTTCGACGCCGCAGTCTCGCCCAGCACCTACTGGCGGGAGGAGCTTTTCCGCATCGACCACAACATCACTCCGAAGATGCGAGCTACGTTCCGTTACATCCATGACTCCTGGGACACCACCACACTGACCCCCCAGTGGGGTGACGTGACCAACAGTTTTCCTACGGTGCAGAGCAGTCTGGTAGGGCCGGGACTCAGCATGTTGACGCACGTTACGAACACATTTTCCCCCAGCCTGCTGAACGAATTCATTTTCAGTTACACCACCGACCACATCACCATCAAGAACATTAATGCCAACGGCGTACAGTGGCAGCGACCATCAGACCTCACCATGGGCTACCTGTTCAACAACGGTTTTGGCGGCAAGGCGCCCGGCATCGTGATCGGCGGCACCAACCAGGCTTATGGTGGATTCGGCTTCGCCGTCGATCCCGGCTATCTGCCGTGGGAGCATAGCAATCCCACCTACAACCTGCGGGATGACGTCAGCAAAGTGGTCGGCAAGCATACCCTGCAGATGGGCGCCCAGGTGGTGTTCGCTCAAAGAAATGAACTCAACCAAGCGGTGGGCGCAAACACAGGTGATCTGCAAGGCATTCTCGGCTTCAGCAATGTGAGCAGTTTCTTCAGCACCGGAAATGCATTCGCCGACTTCTTGCTGGGGCCGGGCGGCAATCGGCCAAATGGATCTGGCGGAATCAAGACTTTCCAGCAGGATAGCGCTCAGTCCAAGTACTACAGCCGCTACACAGTGGTTGAGCCCTACTTCCAGGACGACTGGCGCGTCACGCAACGTTTGACCGTCAACCTGGGCCTTCGCGTCAGCCTGTTTGGGACATGGCACGAGAAGAACGATAATGTCTACAACTGGGTGCCGTCCGCGTTTAACAGTTCCCTCGCGACTCCGGTGGACACCTTCTTTGGCTACCTGGCCGTGCCCGGCACGTGCGATCCAACGACCGGGTCCAGCTGTACGGCGCTGCCGCTCGATCTCTCCAACCTCGATCCCCGGATCACAAACGGCCTGGTGCGTTGCGGTGTCAACGGTGTTCCCGATGGTTGCATGAGCGGCCACCTCTTTAATCCTGCCCCCCGCATTGGGTTTGCATGGGATCCCAAGGGAGACGGCAAGACTTCCATACGCGCGGGCTACGGCATCTTTTTTCACCACGGCACGGGCAACGAAGCCAACACGGGATCGCTTGAGGGGAGCGCCCCGCTTGTCCTCGATATGACCGAGAACCGGCCCTTCACCTACGACTGCATCGGCGGCGTGGGGCAGGCACCGGGCGGTGGTCCCTGCGCCGGAGCTGGCGCCTATCCGCTCAACGTGACCGCGATCCCCACCAAGGCGGTGTGGCCTTACGTGCAGCAGTGGAGCCTGAGTGTGCAGCGCGAGCTGCCGCAGAATATGGTGGCGACGATCGCATACGTCGGCAGCAAGGGAACACACCTTACGACCGAACTGCAGGTTAACCAGCTCGCTCCCGTGCCGGGTTCCGCAAATCCCTTCCTCCCGGGACAACCTCTGACCACTGCCGTCTGTGACACCTACACCGGGACGGGAGGCAGTTTCACGGTGGGCAACACCGTGGACGGCGCGATCGTGGGACCAACAGTAACTGTGAATCCGGGTGATGCCGCATACGTAAACCTGTTGGCCGGATGCTTCGGCACCCCAGGCAGGACGTTCCCCGATGTCAATTCCCTGCGCACGTACGCTCCCGGACTCGGCCGGATCTTCTCGCTACAGAACGTGGCAGATTCGAATTACAACGCGATGCAAATCACGCTAAGGCGTTCCAAAGGACCTCTCACCCTGGGCGTGGCGTATTCCTACAGCCACTCGATTGACGATTCATCAGATCGCACCGACACGACGTTCGTGAACGCTTACGACCTCAGTTCCAACAAGGCCAGTTCCAGTTTCGACCAGCGGCACCTTCTCAACATCAGCTATGTGTACGTACTGCCGAAGCTGAGCGAACGGTTCCAGCAGTGGGTGGACAGCGACCCGACCAAGACCAACACTACCGAAACCACGCCCATGCCCGATACGACCTCGCGCCTGGCTCGTTTCGTGGGCGATGGCTGGGAAGTCTCCGGCATCACGACGTTCCAGTCGGGAACTCCTTTCAGCATCATCAATGGTGCGAGTTCTAATGGCGTTTCGGTCCTTGACAATGCAGGAGTGGCAAACGGGACTACCGCGGGCGCTTATCCGGATGTAATCGGCGATCCTCATGCTTCGCCACCGGCCGGCGCCAACAATGGCCTGAGTTTTGGGCCGGCGCTCGGGAATGCGGCGGCGTTTGCAGCGCCGACGGGGCTCACCTTCGGCAATGCCGGACGCAACTTCCTCAACAATCCGAGTCGCTTGAATTTTGATGTCGCCCTGTTGAAGCACTTCAAAGTAACGGAAGGCAGCAATGTGGAGTTTCGTGCAGAAGTCTTCAACTTTTTCAATCACACCCAGTTCCGCATCTTCAATCCCGATATAGGTAACACCGGAAACAACACCATCAGCTGCTATGCAGGACCGAGCAATTCAGCCGGTGATCCCAGTTGCCTCGTGGGCAGCGCCTTCCTGCATCCAGTGGATGCGCACCGCCCCCGCACCATGCAGTTTGGGCTGAAGTACAGCTTCTGATTTTCGAGAACGAAAATCGCGTCTGCTCTGTGCACACAAAAATAGCCCCGTCCCGGTAACGCCGGACGGGGCTACTTGCCGGAAACTACTTTCCCTTGTATGTGTGTGGAGAGCCGACGCCCGCGCACATATCCCAGCCGGCGGTGCAACTGGAATCGCCCGTGGTGATGTCGTTGAACGCGCTCTTGTAACGCTGCGAATTTGCCAACTCTTTGTAGATCATAGTGAGTTCGTCTATGCTCGACTGCTTGAGAAGGCCGGCCGAATCCACAATCCCGGCGAAAGTCGGCGAGGCCCAACTGGTGCCGCCCACGTCAAACCATCCCTGCAAATAAATCGGAGCGCAGCAATAGTCGGAGGCCACATCCGGGAACCCGCGGTGCGTTCCAACGATGCTCTTGATTCCCTGCTGGTAAGGAGGAATCGGTTCGTACGGGCTGATGGCTCCGCCACCGCCACCGGTGTAGTACTGTTCGTTCGTGAAATTGCCGTGCGAGTCGCGGTTGAAGTAGGTGCCGCCGACAGCAACTACGTATGGCGAGGCGGCCGGATGGAATGGGAAGTTCAGGCCCCAATCGCCGCTGCCCGCGAAGTACACGACGCCCGGAGTGGTGAAGTAGTGGTCATAGTTCCGTTCCCCAGCCCATTCGGGAACGCCCCAGCTCATGCTGATCACCCCACCGCCATTTTGGGCCACCAGTTGGCTGGCCACGGCCACGGCCTGCCAGGTTGGGTCCGTGTGGGTCTCTACAGACTCAACGAGAAAGAGCTTGGCATTGGGTGCCATAGCATGCGCCCATTCGATGTCCAAAGCTTCCTCGACTTCCCAGTCCGAATAAACCGGAGGCTTCGTACCGCTGGCGTAAACCACCTGGAAGTCCGCAGCGGGAAGACCAAATTGGTTGGAGAACACTTGCAGGTCCTGGGCGGCGGTCGGGTAATCGCCGGCATCTACAATCGCGATGGCGCCTACTCCGCCAGTCGGTACATTGGTGCTGGTAGCGACCGGACAGCCGGCAGGTCCGGATACGAGCCCATAGACACAAGCTACGGATCCCGGCGTTTCTCCTCCCGCCGGCGGTGCATCGGCAGGAGCGTTAGAACCCACGAAGAAATATTGAGTGCTGATGTGGCCTGCTTGCGGAATGCTTGATTGCGGAATGATGATCTTGGTTCCATTCCAGGTTGTCGCGTTATACCCCTGAGCCACGCACGGCATGACACCCGCGCCCAGCAGTAGGACCGCTCCTGCGATCATGAGAATTGCGGCAGAACGTCGCATCCAATCTCCTTTTGGTTTTTGCTTCCTTGCGGGGTTCTCCCGTCGGGGACGGGACGTCTTTCCAGATCGATCAAGTGCCCGCGACATTCTGCGCCACGATGCTCGGGAACTCAAGATGCAACATTTTGCACGTAGCCGGTCTCTGTACTACTTCCAAAACAGAAGTCAGACCCTTGTAGCAGACAACGTAGTCGAGCAGTCATCATTGCGGCTTCGCCGGTTTCTTGATCACGTCCCGGGGCACCATGCAAGAGCAACCATAGGCCCTGCGTCGCGGGAAAGGCGAAGCGTGGTTTGTGACTGCCAACCCTGGTCGCGCGACGTCCTGGTCGCGCGACGTCCTGGTTACGTTCGCCCCGGAATTTTTGCCGCACCCAGCGTTCGGCGGGCTCGCGAAGTCAAATCCACGCTATATTTTTCAATAACTTAGAGCCATCCACACCCCCAAATCGACCGCTAAACCCCGATTTTGCCCCTTTCGTTGGCTTCCTGATGAAATCCCCTAGCTCTGTCAATAAGATAACCGGGAGAGTGAAGGTCATAAAGGGAGAGTTCTACCCAGGACTCTTTCAGCGTAAAGGTCGGAATCCAGTTTCCCGGGTTCGTAGTGAGCTCGTGGCTGACGTCTGATTTGCCGCGACATCCCAGGCAGTGGAAAGCGAGAGGAAATGCATAAGCCCGTTAAGTACGTAGAGAAAGCAGTTACCGTGGCCGCCCGCGGCGCATGGGTCGTGTTCGATCGGCTCAACCGCATCAAGCCCAATCCTTCGCCGACGCCCAAGTGGTCCGACAAGCCGCTGCTCAAGTCCTACGAAAAGTCCAAGCCGCCGCTCGGCTGGCCGCGCGCTACTGATTCGCTCTGCCCGAAGTGCGTACCCGAGATTCGCCAGCGGATTCTGGATGGCGAACTGCCTCATGAGGTTCTGCTCAATGAAAAGGTCGGCGAGATCAAGGCCACCATCATCGAGCGCGATGGCAAGATCCTGATGGTCAAAGACTGCCCGAAGCACGGGCGCTTTGAAGACGTCATGTCGATTGACACCGAGTTCTCGAAGCACCTGGAGGAGGTTTTCCCGGGCCGCGACATCCGTGCGCACAACGACGAGAAGTTGCACAACCACGGCACTTCGACCGTGAAGTACGGCCGCGGCGCAGTGCTGACCATCGATCTCACGAACCGCTGCAACATGATGTGTGATCCCTGCTTCATGGACGCCAACCAGGTGGGCTTCGTTCACGAACTTACCTGGGAAGAAATCAAGCAGATGCTCGATAACGCCATCACCATCAAGCCGCGGCGCCAGATGAGCGTGCAGTTCTCCGGCGGCGAACCGACGTTGTCGCCTTACTTCCTCGACGCGGTGCGCTATGCCCGCAAGGTCGGCTACAACAGCGTGCAGGCCGCAACCAATGGAATCGAATTTGCCAAGAGCCTGGAGTTTGCGCAACAGGCCGCCGATGCCGGCTTGCGTTACGCGTACCTGCAATTCGACGGCATCGGCAACGCCGCCAACGCCCACCGCAAAGTCGGCAACCTGTTCGACGTGAAGTTGAAGGCCATCGACAACCTGCACAAGGCTGGCGTCGAAATCGTTCCGGTTATCACGATCGTGAATGGCATCAACAACGAGCAGGTAGGACGCATCATCCAGTTTGCCCTGGATAATCCCAAGAAAATCGGCTTCCTCAGCTTCCAGCCGGTAAGCTTTACTGGCCGGGACGAAGCCGTGACCGACGAGCGCCGCCAGGCCCAGCGTTATACGCTGTCGCATCTGGCACATGACGTCAAAGGCCAAACCGGGCTCGGCGAACCTGCTCGCGACTGGTTCCCCATCAGCTTCATGGGAACCTTCAGCGACTGGGCCGACCTGATGCACGCCAAGGACGCCAATAACAACTGGGGCCAACTCTCCTGCGGCTGCCATCCAAATTGCGGAACCGGAATGGCCGTGATGATCGACAAGGAGACGAAAGAGGCAGTCCCCGTGACCGCGTTCCTGAAGGGCGACCAACTGGCGAAGGACATTGCCAAGGTCAACGACGGGGCCCGCGGAAAGTTCGTGAGCGGCGTGGGTATGGCGCTGTGCTTGATGAAGAATTACGATCCCTTCCAGTCGCCAACCCACTTCAAGCTGATGGACCTGCTGAAGAAGTTCGACAAAAACTACAACGTCACGGGCACTAACTACGGCAAGGTTGGCCCGGAACGTACCATGGACGACGTGATGAAGCGGAGGCAGGATCGCTGGAACTTCCTGTTCATCGCCGGCATGTGGTTCCAGGACCTTTTCAACTACGACTTCCGGCGCACGGAGCAGTGCATTATTCCCTACGCGACGCAGGAAGGCGAGATTTCCTTCTGCGCCTATAACACCGGCGTGGGGTGGCGTAACATCATCGAAAAGATGCACATGACGGCCACGCTGACCAAGTGGTATGAAGAGCACGGGCGGCACGAAATCTTCGCCGGCGGCAAGAACGTGAAGATGGAGTCGACCGATCACTCGCTGGTGCTGCGGGACGGCATCGTCACCGAGGAGGAGCAGCACGACCTGGACAAGCTGGGTATCGCAAAGAATGCGCGGGAAGAGAAGATTCGCGCGCGCGATGCCAAGCAAGCGGAAGCGCGCGGGGCCAAGAAGAACGACGCCGCTTACGACGCGCGCATGGCGGCGCTGTACCGCGAGGTCGTGCTCAAGGAAAAGCCAGCACAGTCCGAGAACGGTTTCATTCCCCTCGGCGCCCTGGCAAAACCGGACGCTCCGAAGCCCGTCGAAGTAGGCGAACCAGTGGCGGGCGACTAGCTTCCGAGCTTTACAAGTCAACCAAACGGGCCGCCGCCAGGCGGCCCAAATTTGTTCCCGTGGCGACCGTCCATCACCTTGATTCTTAGATACTTAGCTAGGTGACCAACGTGCCATGCGATGGCGCGAGGGGGCCATTCCGCAGGCAAAACTTAAGCCTTAGCATGGGCGTAACAGGAGACGTTCCATGCTTCAGGAAACGTTGGAAAATGGCGTGCTCGATACTCTTGCGCATTCCTACGAACAAGATCCAGGCCAGTTTGTCAGCCTTCCTAAGCCGATGGTCGATTCGTCCGTAGCCCGGATGGCAATCGCAGAGTTGCGCAACTGCGGCTACGTGGAAGAGCAAGTGCGTGGAGTAGTCCGGCTGACTGCTCTGGGTTACAAAGCCTATAAGGGATAGTCCCTTTTTGCCGGCTCCAAGTGAATGCTCAGCCGCCGCCCACAAAGTGGACGATCTCCAGGTGATCGCCCTCCGCCAGCGCGGTGTCCGGCCATAGTTCCCTCGGCACGATGTTGTGGTTCAGTTCCACAGCCACTCTGTCCCGCTTCATACCCAATTGCTCCACCAAAGAGGCAAGAGACAACGGAGCCGCGAAATCGCGATGCTGACCGTTAATCTGCAGTTTCATAAAGGCGATCTCAAGGCGAACTCACGGGACGCAAGCGAATTCATAATGCGCATCCGCACAGGGTCTCCCCGGCCGAGCGCTGCCTGGATTTTGGGAAACAGTGCCTGAAACGCTATGCGCGAATCAAGTACCTCCGATTCTGCCTTGCGCTTGCCAACCAGAATACATCCTTCCGTATCGGCGGCAACATTGCCGGAGTGAAGGCGGACACCCTTGAAGCCAGGCACATCGAGCAGTTGGGGGAGCAAGCGGTTGAAGCGTGCGGAGTGATTAACCACTACTGAATAAACGCCTGCCGGTATGGCGGTTTGGCCGGGTACCTTCCACTGCTCAACAGGTTCGCCGGGCACTTCGCGGACGACGTCCTCGAGTGTGTAACACTCGAACTGTCCATCCACTGACAACGACCCAAGAGTGCAGACCTGGCTGCTTGGCTCACGGATAACTTCCAGCCACATGGCAATTCCGTAGAGCCCCGACGGGAAGAACAATTCTACGTAAAGAAACAGGATGGAAGAAAGAGCCTAGGCCTCCACTTTCCGCAATTGGAACTTACGCGTGGCGGTGCGCCCCGAGTAACTGGCTTGCACCAGGACAGAAGAATCCGGCAAAGCGGATTCCTGGACTTCGATTTTCAGCTCGGCATCGCCACCTGCTCCCGTCATAACCTGCGTATAGAAGGGTGCCGCATCGGGACGGGCAAAGCGAACCGTAAGACGGGCGCCTTCAACGGCATCGCCGCCATCGGTAACACGCAAACGCAGCACCAGGTCGTGATTGGCGTGCACCGAAGAAGCATTGACCCAGTGCACGTCGAGCTCTTTGATCGCGGCGAGCGTGGCTGCAGTCTCGCGCTTGTCGAGCACATCTGGGAGGCGATTATCGCGGATCGCCTCCAGCACGAGACGATGCTGATCGCGCAGAGTGCTCTCTTTTTGCTGGTCGCTGAAGTCTCCGCTTGAGGCCTGCGAAGCGTAGGACGTGGCTCGCTTGCCAATGCAGCGCCCCCGGACGAAGACCTGGGTCTGCAACAGAAGCTCGCCCTCGCGCGCCTCGCTCTGCACGTGATACACCGTGTCGCCGTGTTTAAGGTCGGTATTGAACCCGAAGATCATGTGGTTCCATTTGTGAGACTGTGCAAATCCGGTTTGTCAATCCGGCAATTCCGATCGACTTGTCCGGTCGCTTGACACTCCCCACCGCGAAATCTAGTCTAGAATGTTTAATTGGTGGTTGGCGCGAATTATATATAGCTCCCCTATGCCCGACAATTACTTCGCACGTTACCTGCCATTATTGATTCATTTTGCGTTTGCGAGCGTTTTGGCGGGAGCTATTGTAGTTCTTTCCTGGATTGTCGGGTACCGGCGCCCCACCCGGGCCAAGCTTTCTCCTTATGAATGCGGCATGACCCCAGTGGGCGACGCCCGCGAACGCTTCTCGGTAAAATTCTACCTCGTCGCCATGCTCTTCATTTTGTTCGATGTGGAAGCGGTCTTTCTCTATCCCTGGGCAGTCATCCTGCGAGAACTCAGGATGTTCGGTTTCTGGGAAATGCTGGTGTACATCGGCATCGTGCTTGTCGGCTTCTTTTATATATGGAAGAAGGGCGTGCTGGACTGGGGCGCATCGTCCGCCGCCCGAAGAGGGGAAATCTGATGGCGCTGGCGCCTGCCATCACCGATTTGGAGCAGCTGAAGGAGCATCCTGCGGTTGCGCGGCTTGTCGAGTGGAACAGGATGGCGGTGGAAGGAGCAAAATTCGACCGCGACGAGATGTCCATTTGGCTGGAACGCTCCGTCCTGCGCGAAGCCTGTGTGCTGCTGCGGGATGATTCTGGTTGTCCCTTCAACTTTCTTTCCGATGTCACCTGCGTGGATTGGTACCCGAACGAACCGCGCTTCGAGGTGGTCTACCACCTCCTGTCCATCCTGAAAAAAGAACGCGTGCGGCTCAAAGTACGGCTTTCGGC
>Ga0335081_10011448_pt1 | contig 14354 bp, 9 predicted proteins | sample Lox_Sample_35_FD_206713 | JGI IMG/M metagenome (GOLD analysis project Ga0335081, IMG submission 206713) | Soil microbial communities from Loxahatchee National Wildlife Refuge, Florida, United States - Lox_Sample_3.5 | ecosystem: Environmental > Terrestrial > Soil > Wetlands | place: USA: Florida... | reverse complement strand
ATCAGGGCCGCCGGCGCCTCGAAGCTCACGCCATCGACGGTGACCCGGAAGACGGTGCTCTGAAGCTGGGGCAGGAGGCGGAGCGTCGTGGCCACGTAGGCGCCGAAGCGCCACCGTCGCTTCTCCTTGGTCGACGTCTGGGCCATCACCCGGGCATCGTATCCGGCGCCCCCCGCCACCGCGAAGTAATGCGTTCCGTCGGGCCGTTCCACGCGCCCCAGGTCCAGCGCCAGCGCCGTACCCTCCAGCATGGCCCGCGCCGCCTGCACCGGATCGGACGGGATCCGGATGTTGCCGGCCAGCAGGTTCCCGGTCCCTCCGGGAATGAGCCCCAACGCCGTCGAGCTGCCGACCAGGGCGGCCGCCGCCTGCATGCTTGTGCCATCGCCGCCGTAGACGCCGACCACGTCCAGGCCGTCCGCGACCGCCTCCGCCGCGAACCGACGGGCGTCGCCGGGCCCGCCGGTGGCGCGCACGTCCACCCCCCAGCCGCCCCGCCGGAGCACGTCCACCGTCGCGTGCACCGCGGCCACCTCGGTCCGCGCGGCGGCGGGATTGGTGATGAGCAACGCGCGCGCCACGCTAGTACTCCCGCTCCCAGAGCAGGTCGAGGCCAACCTGATACTTGTTGGTCGACAGCGCCGGGTTGAGTTGCGCCGCCTGACACGAGTACGCCGGCTCGACGCTGGCCTTCACGCGGAGCGACCGCGACATGCGAAACTCCGCGTTGGGATAGAACCGCTGGGCATTGGTGCAGAGATCCGCCACGACTCCCACGAACCACTTCCGGCCGATCTGCCATCCGGCCGCGACCTGGGCCACCTGGGCCACGCTGGCCTGGCCGGCGGCCCCCGCTCCGCCGCTGGTCCCCGCCCGGATGTCGAGATAATCGATCGGTACGCCGAGGTCGCTGATCAGCGTCCGCTGCAGCTCGCTCGAGAAGGCGCTCGTCAGATAGGAGACACCGGTCTGCACCGCGGCGTACTGGCTGCTCTGCCCCGCCTGGCCCTGCAGGCTGAAGGTGGGCCGGCCGAACATGAGATACGACACCAGTTCGGTCTGGGACAGCGCGGGTCGCTGGGCGGTGGCGGGGGTGGACAGCTCCAGACGGGGTTGGAGCATGGTGCCGGTGATCTTCGCGATGACGGGTATCTCCTCGCTTGTTTCCTGGTCGATCACCGTGTGACTGGCCTCGATGTCCAGGGCGGCGTTCAGGTCGGGCGTGCCGAAGTATCGAACGGTGCCGCGGTCGACCGTGAAGTCCCGGGTCACGAAGCCGCCGATCCTGAGCGCGTAATTCCCCCGCAGCGCGCTCAGGGTACCGTCGTAGCGGTAGCGGTCCCGAATCTTGTTGACCGTCAGGTCGCCGCCCAGCTGGATGTTCGCCTCGTTGGAGCGGAGCCAGAAGCTCTCGCCCATCTGGATGCGCAGTGTGTCGATCGTGAGCGAGTCGAGAAACCGGCTCTGAAAGTTGGCACCCAGGCGCTCGGTCCGGACCAGGTCGAGGTCGATCAACCCCGAATCGCCCGGATTCTCGAGATCAACGATCCGCTTGGTGAGAAGATCGGCAAAGTGCAGGTTGCCGGCATCGGCCGTCACCCGGCCGGTGAGGTGAGCCCGGAAGACCGGGCCGGTGAGAACCACCGTACCGGAGGCGTCGAGCGTGAGAAAGCGCCTCACGTCCATCACCCGGAAGCGGTGCATGCGCGCCGACAGCTGCACCACGGGACGGGTGAGCTGTTCGAGTCGCACCACTCCCGCGGCGCGCATGTTCCCCTCGCCGCTCGCCGCGAGCAGGGTATCGACGACGATGGAATCTCCGGTGAGACGGGCCACCGTGCTCACATCGGTGTAGCGCAGGCCAAGGCCCGGCACGCTTGCCGAACCGTTGCGGATGGTGAGGCCGCCTACCAGGCGAGGCTGATTCCACGAGCCCGCGATCTGGACATCGGCCCGGAGCGTCCCTCGGACCTGCCGCAGGTTCCGGGTGAAGGCCTCGACCACGCCCAAGTCCGTGCTGTCCGCCACGGCGCGCACCGAGAGCGGGCCATCCACCTGACGATGCGCCACCCGGTGCAAAGCCAGATCGAGCGGCAATTCGGCCTCCAGGCGAACCACCGGTGTCCCGGTCTTCCACAGGAGCAGGTTGGTGTGGAGCTCCCGGTCGGCGTAATCGATGATCCCCTGCACGAAAGGAGAACCCAGGTCGCCGAAGGTGAGATCGGCGCCGGCCGCGCTACCGCGGATCGTCGGGCTGTTCGCCGTCCCGCCGATGGCGAGATTGACCTGAAGGCTGCCCGCGATCCCCGTCGTATCGAGCTCGAGCAGTGTGTAGACATCGCGAAGATCGATTCCCATCGCGTCGACAAGGAGGGTGCCCGGTCCCTCCCGCGGCACGGAGCCCAGGAGGGAAAGCGTGCCTGAGCCGTCGTTCGCCGCCAGCCGGAGTGGAGTCAGGTCGAGGCGCCCCTCCCGCGCCGCGATCGTGGCGGGGGCAAGCAGCCACCAGTCATGTCGGGGGAGTCGGGCCAGCAGAGTATCGATGCCCAGCACCGCGATGCCGTGGTCACGCCACCACTGACCGCTCCCTTCCACCGCGGCCTTGCCCTCGAAGCTCCCCTGCGCGCTCCAGCGGAGCGAGTCCTCATAGCCTCCGGCCGCGAGGTCGACGTCGCTGAGCACCCAGTTCCCGAGCGCGATCGAGTCCGCGCGCAGGGCGGCGCCGATCTCGGGATGCGGAGCGTCGTTCCACCCGAAGGTGAAGGCCAGGGAGGGCGCGGAGACCCCGCGCCATTCCACCGCCCGGCCTCTCGTGGAGAGCAGGATTCGCGGGGACATCGCCGCGCCAAGCACTTCCAGGTCGCCCGTGAAGCGGCCATGCGGCCGTCCCGCGCCGCTGTCCGGCGCCGTCCCGACGAAGCGCGCCACCAGTGGCTCGAAGGGAGCGAGGGTGTCGGCGCGGAATGCCGCGCGGATCTCCGCGTCTGTGGGCTGACGCCAGGACAGCCGGCCCCCGCCCGCGACCCCGCCGCCCAGCCAGTCCACGACGGCGGTGTCGACGACGACGGCGCCGTTCCGCCCTGCGAGCCGCGCATGCACCGAGTCGAATCCGAACTCCGCGACCCGGCCTCGCCCCAGATCGATCTCGAGCCGGCCCTCCGGACCCGCGAGGGTATCCAGCGTGCCGTCGGCGAAGATGTGGCCGTCCAGCGAGCTCGGCGGGCCCTGGCCCCGGAGCGCGGCCAGATTCAGGCGCACGAACGTGGCGTTCAGACTGTCGCAGCGCAGCTGGTCGGGATGAATGGTGCCATCCACCTGAAGGGCCCCGAGGTCTCCCTCGACCTTGGCGTCGACCTTGAGGCGCAACAGGGTGCCGACGGCCTGGACATCACCCCGCATCTCGCCCTGGACCGGAACGCCTGGGTAGCTGGGGCGAATGCCGTTGAAGACCAGGGGATCCAGGTTGACCCGACTCTGGAATGCGAGCTGGTCGGTTCGGGTGTCGAGGGTCGTCGTCCCCGTCGCCCGGCTCTCCGGCAGATCGCCGTCCCGATGCGCGAGGTCTCCCTGAAAGGTCAGGTTGTGCCAGGGCCCCCGCAGAACTCCCGCCAGCTCGAGCCGGCCCCGGAGCGCGAACCCGGGCGTCAGGCGATGCACGGTCCCGAGATCGATGTCGCCGTGGCTCACCACCACGGTGTCGAAGAGGGTCCCGTCGGGTCCGCCCAGCACCAGGTGGCCCCTCGCCGCGAGCTGGCTGGTTGCCCCCGCGCCGGTGCTGTCGTGAAAGGTGAGATCGGCGTCGAGATCGAGGCTGTCCCGGTATCCATCGCCCAGCAACTTGCCGCTCACCGTCCCGTGAAGGGGCATTGTATCGAAATAGGGGCGAGGCACATCGAGGTTGAGATCCTCGAGTTCCAGCGCCATCCCTTCGACGCCGAGGCCTCGACGTTCGTTGACCAGGGCGGTGACCGACCCCGCCACCCGCCCCGCGACGCCGGTCAGGTCGAGATCCTGGATGGTGTAGCCGGTCAGCTCGTCCGAACGGGCCCGGGCGGTGACCACCGCGTGCCCGGTGAAGTCCGGGAAATCCGGCGAAATCCACCTGAGATCGCGGAGCGCCACGCGCGGGGCCACCAGGGTAAGGTCGAACCGGACCGGGCCGTTGGGCCAGGTGATCACCCCGCCTCCCGAGAGCTGCGAACTTGCGAGGGCCACCCGTTGGGCCGTGAGGGCAAGGCTGTCGCCGCGAGTCCAGCCGTGGGCCACGAGGTTCACGAGGTGGATGGCGGGATCGCTCACTTGCGTGGAAAGCGAGTCGACATCGAAGGTGAGCGGCGCATCGTCGGGCGAGCTGATCCGGAGCAGGGGGAACCGCGCGTTGACCCCGCTCAGCGTGACGATGCGGCGGAGCCCATCGATCGTCTGGAGAACGATGCGCCCCGGGCGCGCCCGATCGGCCGTCAGGGCGGCGGCGATCATGTCGGGGGTCGTGGCGGTATCGGGAGGGTTCCAGGGCAGCCGCAGTTCGATCTGCGCGTCGTGAATCCGAAGGTTGCGGACCTCCACCAGCGGGGGCGGCCCTCCACCCGGTCCCTCATTCTCCCCCAGACGGAGGATTTCCTGGTAGTTGAGGCGACCGTTCTGGCGCTTCACAATGCGGACGTTAGGCCGCTCGAGATCCGCTGAGGAAAACACGAAGCGGCCAGCGAGCAGATTGGGCGCGGCGAACCGCACCGTCAGGCGGGGGACCGACGCGAACGGATCGCCCAGCGTGTCGTGGATGACGACGCTGTCGAGCTCGAGGGAGCGCACGAACGATCCGGTCACGCGCCCGACTTCGAAGCGGCCACGGAACACCCGGCTCAGCTCCTGCGAGGCCAGTCGGGCGAGCGCCGCGTTCCCCATGGCGGTGTAGAGCACCGCCATGACCGTTGCCGCTACCGCGGGAAGGAAGGCCAGCACCAGCGCGGCCGGGAGCCGGGGCAGGAATCGTCGCATCAGAACGGCTCGCCCACGCTCACGTGGTAGGTCAGGCGGCTGGCGCGGGGCTGCACGAACGCGGTGCGGACCAGCGCGAGGCTGCCGTCCAGCTTCTGCAGGTAGAGCGCGCCGGGCGGCTGGTCATATCCGTTGTAGGCCACGTCCAGCCGAGCGGGTCCGAGCGGCGTGCTCAGGCGCAGCCCGATCCCCGGCGTGATCCGAAGCTGGATCGGGGAGAGGTTGGTCTTGCCCCGCTGGTAGAGCGTCCCCGCGTCCACGAAGAATGCCAGCCGGAGGCGCGATCCCCATACCGGCGCGGGGACCCGGAGCTCCACCTGCCCGACGCCCAGGGTGTTTCCGCCGGTCGGGCTGAATCGCGGCCGGAGCTTGCCGCTGTCGACCTGGGCCAGGGTGGCCTGTCCCGTGGTATCGCCCGAGATGGCGTTGACCACGTAGACGACCGGCCCCAGCTCGTTGAGGTCATAGCCCCGAACGTCGTTCGGGCCGCCGGCGTAGAAGCGATCCTCGGGCGGAATGAAGTTGGAGCTCGAGCTGTCCAGCGAGACCTGGGGCGCCAGGATCACCCCGCCCCGGACCCGCCAGCTCAAGACCGCGCCGGAGGAACCCAGCGTCCGATACCAGGCCATGTCGCCGCTGAAGCGGGTGAAAGTCTGGAGACTGGCCGATCCGGTGAAGCGGGAGCTGTGGCTCGCGTCGAACGTGAAAAAGTGCCCGCGCGACGGATCCACCGGATTGTTCTGCCGCGGCCAGCTCACCGACGCGGTCACCACCCCCAGGAACCGACGCTGCCGGATTCTGGTGATATCGTCGGGCGTGCAGGCGTTGAAGAACGCGCAGAACGTCGCCGGGGTGGCCTCGGTGGCGCCATACGAGAGCCCGTAAGTCAGCGTGATGGGCACCCGCCGGGCGGTTTCCCGGGTGAGCGACAGATTGGCGCCGATGTCTTCACGGCGGTAGATCGCGAACTCGCTTCTCCGCTCGCCGTAGATGCTGTAGGTCCCGGTGATGTCGGGGGAGAAGAACCGGGGCTGCCGGACCAGCGCGGTGACATTATAGTTGGCGAGGAAGGACCCGATCGTGTCGTCCTGCAGGCTCTTGCACAGCGACCGTTCAAGCCCGAAACCGAGCGGCCGGCCGACCCCGACCTTCGAGACCGATCCCGAGATGTCGAACAGCCGCCCGGTCCCGAACAGGTTGCGGTCGGTCCAGCCCACGCCCCCTCGGAAGCAGTCGTTGGTGCCATAGCCGATGCTGCTCCGCAGCCGGTGGGCGGGGCCCTCGGCGACTTCGACCGCCACTGGGACCACCGTGCTGTCCGGCCCGTAGCGGCTCGAGTCGATGCCGACGGTGGCCAGCCGGAACAACTCGGTCTGATAGAGCTTGCGCTGACTCTGGAAGAGGTCCTGTTCGGAATACCGCTGCCCCTCCCGCGCCGAGAGGAGCTGGCGGACGAAGGTGCTGTCGACCGACTTCGCGCCCGTCACTCGAATGGGGCCGAAGACCGCCTGCGGCCCGGGGACCACCTGCAGCGTGTCGGCAGCGGTGCGCCCCTCCCGGTCGACGGAAAAGCTGCGGAACACGTCCGCCGCGGGATAACCCCGGTTGCGGAACCGGCTGATGATCGTGTCCGCGCTGGCCTGGAAGAGGAAGCGGTTGAACGGGGCGCCCACTCGGAGCGGCAGGTCCTGCAGGATATTCTCCCGGTCACTGATGCCTTCCAGGCCGGTGATCGTCAGGCCCGTTACCGTAATCGGCTGGCCCTCCGCGATCCGGAAGGTAAGATAGACGTCGCGTCCCTCGCGGCGGACCAGCGTGTCGACCCGGACATCCATGTAGCCGCTCTGCCGATAGAACAACGTGAGTCGGAGTACGTCCCGCCGGAACTCGACGGGGTCGAAGGTTCGTTTCTCGCCCAGACCCAGCCAGCGGACCAGCCACTCGCGAGCGAACCAGCTGGAGTTCGTGGTGGCGATCGCGTTGCTCAGGGTGTAGTCGTCGATCGCGTGGTTGCCGACGAAGTCGAGACCGCGGATCACGCGAGCGGTGTCCTGCGCCCTCGCGGGTTGCGCCACCATCCCCAGACCAAGCATCACCGTCACGCACAACGTACTACGCGTCATAAAATCAGACAGGGGCTAAGGCACGAAGTGGCGTGCGCGGCGGATTTGACGACGTGGTCCAAGTGCTGTAGGATGGCGGGGTTACATCGTAGAGTCAACGCCGAGAATTCGAGGATCCATTGCACCGTACAATTACCACTCTCTGGCTCCTCGGAGCCATGGCGGCACCGGCCCAAGGTCAGCTGTCCAAGTCGGCCGTCCGGGGGCTCGATGCCCTGCTGGCCAACCCACCCTTCAACCGCAACCTGTGGGGGGTGGCCCTGGTGGACGACCGGGGGCGCCTCCTCTACGGCCAGAACGCGGACAAGCTCTTCATGCCGGCCAGCAACACCAAGCTGGTGGTCACGGCGGTCGCGACCTCGCTCCTCCCGCCGGAGTGGACCGTTGCGACCAGTGTGTATGCCGCGGGCCCCGTGCTCGACGGCGTGGTCCAGGGCGACCTGGTCCTCTATGGGCGCGGCGACCCGACCTTCGGCCGGCATTGTTTCGCCACCGACACCACCCTGGCCGACATCTGCGACACCGATCCGTTCGCCCGCTTCCGCCAGCTCGTCGCCCAACTCAAGAACCGCGGAGTCCGGAGCATTGCCGGTGACCTGGTGGGCGACGGCAGCTGGTTCACGGGCGAGCTGGTGAGCCCCGGCTGGGAGAACTACGACCTCAACTGGTGGTACGCCGCCCCGGTCTCGGGGCTCGGCTTCGACGACAACAGCGTGGACATCACCTGGAAGCCGGGACCCGCCGTCGACGCGCCGGCCCAGCTCTCGGTCGACCCGAACCTCGGCGATGTGTTCCTCGAGAATCGCACCCGCACCGTCCCGTCAGGCGGAGAGAGCGACATCGGCGACCGGATGTACCGCGTGCCCGGCACACTCAACCTCTGGGCCGAGGGCACCGTGGCCATCGACGGCCGGGGGGGACTCGAGTCGTTCGCGCTGCCGGACCCCGACCTGTACGCCGCGCGCGCCTTCCGGCAGGTCCTCGCGGACTCCGGGATCAGCGTCACGGGGACCACGGGGAGCACCGTCGACTCGCTTCGCTACCGCGTCGTCCGGGAGGGCCCGGCGCTGGCGGAGGTCCAGAGCCGGCCGCTCGCCCAGTGGATTTTCCCGATCCTCAACACCAGCCAGAACTGGTACGCCGAAATGCTGCTGAAGCAGCTTGGGCGCCAGTTCGGCAAGGCCGGCAGCTGGAGCGAGGGCCTCGCCGTGGAGCGGCGCTTCCTGATCGACTCGATGGGGATCGACTCGACCCTCTTCGCCCTGTCGGACGGGTCCGGCCTCTCGGCGTCCAACCTGGTGGCGCCGCTGGCGTTCACGCGTGTACTCCAGTTCGTGCGCCACCAGTCCCATTACGCGACCAGCTTCGAGCCCGGGCTTCCGCTCTCGGGAAGCACGGGCTCGCTCAGAAACCGGTTCGTCGGCACCCCGCTCGAGGGTCGGGTCCGCGCCAAGACCGGCAGCATCTCGCGGGTCAATACGCTCTCCGGCTACCTGGAGATGCCCAACGGCAAGGTCTTCGCGTTCTCGGTCCAGGCCAATCATCAGGCCCAGGGCGGGCACGAGACCATTGCCCAGATCGATTCGATCGTGGTGGCGATGGGCAAGGCCGTCACCAAGCTCAAGTGAGCCTCACATGCAACTGCTCCTGATCCGACACGCCGATGCCGGCAGCCGGGATTCCTCTCTATGGGCCGATGATCGCCAGCGGCCGCTGACCGAGAAGGGGCGTCGCGGCCACCGGCGCGTGGCGAAGCGGCTGCGGCGGCGGCGGCTGGCGCCCGCGACGGTGTTCTCGAGCCCCTGGCTCCGGGCCTGGCAAACCGCGCAGATCACCTGTGATGTGACGGGGAGCGGAGAGCCGGTGGCCCTCCCGGCCCTGGCCGAACCCCCGGACTGCGAGGCTATCGCAAGCGCCATCGGCTCGCCCGGCCCCGACGAGGTCATTGCGCTGGTGGGACACGAGCCGTGGCTCGGCGAGCTGGCGTCGCTGCTTCTGGCCGGGGACGCGCACCGCGTGGCGGTGGACTTCCCCAAGAGCGGTGTGCTGGGCCTCGAGTGCCGGACCATCGTCCCGGCCACCGCACAGCTCGCCTTCTTCTGGCGGCCGAAGGGCAGCTAGACGCTACTGGCTTGTGGCCGGGGGCTGTATTTTCCCGCCCCATGTCCGGACCCGTTCCTCTCCGTGTGGCAGTTGTCGGCGCCGGCCCATCGGGCTTCTACACCGCCGAGCACCTGCTGAAGCAGGCGTCCGATGTCCAGGTCGATATCTTCGACCGTCTCCCGACGCCGTTCGGCCTGGTGCGGGGTGGCGTGGCGCCCGATCACCAGAAGATCAAGTCGGTGATCCGGGTCTACGAGAAGATCGCGGCGCATCCGGCGGTTCGATTCTACGGCAACGTCCGGATCGGCACGGACCTGACTCGAGCGGACCTGCTGGCCCACTACCACGCGGTAGTGTACGCCTACGGAGCCCAGGACGACCGCGCCCTCGCCATTCCGGGGGAACATCTCGCCGGCAGCCACGCTGCCACGGAATTCGTCGGGTGGTACAACGGGCATCCTGATTTCCGAGACCGCCAGTTCGATCTGTCGCAGGAAAGCGCGGTCGTCATCGGCATCGGTAATGTCGCCGTGGACGTGGTGCGGATTCTGGCCCGGGCGCCCGATGAATTGCGCGCCACCGACATCGCCGAACACGCGCTCGAGGCGCTCAGTGCCAGCCGGGTGCGGGAGATCTTCATGATCGGTCGGCGCGGCCCGCTGCAGGCCGCCTTCACCAACCCCGAGCTCAAGGAGCTGGGGGAGATGCCGGCGGCGGACATCGACGTGCGCGGGCCGGACCTGGTCCTCGATCCTGCCAGCGCAGCGAGCCTCCAGTCGGAGCCCGACAAGGCCGCTGAGCGGAATCTGGAGACGCTGCGCGCCTTCGCGGCCAGGCCCCGGACGGGGAAGCCCCGGACGATTCATCTGCGCTTTCTCGAGTCGCCGTTGCAGTTGGCGGGCGGAGAGCGGGTCGAAACCGTAGTCCTGGGCCGGAACCGGCTGGTGACCGGCAGCCGGGGCGAGATCAAGGCGGAACCGTCCGGCGAGATCGAATCGCTGGCCGCGGGCCTCGTGTTCCGGTCGGTTGGCTATCATGGCTCGGGGCTGCCCGACACTCCTTTCGACCCCCGGCGTGGCGTTATCCCGAACCGGGCGGGCCGGGTGCTCGTCGACGGCGAGCAGACCGCGCCGGGCGAGTTCGCGGTCGGGTGGATCAAGCGGGGACCCAGCGGGGTGATCGGCACCAACAAGCCGGACGCGGTCGAGACCGCCGACCTGCTGCTCGCCGACCACGCGGCGGGGGCACTCAACTCACCGGTCGAACCGAGTCGCGAGGCCATGGAGCGCGCCCTCGCGCGGCGCGGCACCCGGGTGGTGACCTGGGCCGACTGGCAACGGTTGGACGCGCTCGAGAAGGCGCGTGGCGCCGAGGTAGGCCGCCCGCGCCTCAAGTTCTGCCGGATCGAGGAAATGCTGGAAGCGCTGGACCGGTAGGTCGGTGCCGGCAGCAGGCCGGAAGGCCGGGGACAGAGAATGCTCACGATTCAAACGCCGCGCCTCGATCTGGTTCCCTTTCAACCGGACGCCATTGAGGCGCTGCTCGGGGGCGATGAGACGAAGCTCGCGGCCCTGACCGGTTTCACCTTCCCGCGCCCTCTCACCCCGCCGCCCCTCATGTCGGAGGTGCTGCCGCTGGTTCGCGACCGACTGACCGCCGCGCCCGAGACCCTCGGTTGGTGGACCTGGCTGGCGGCCGACCGTGCCACCGGTCGCGTCACGGGAGCTCTCGGATTCGGCGGGCCCCCCGACCCCGAAGGCGCGGTGATGATCGGATACGCCACTTACCCCGGGGCGGACCATCGCGGGTTCGCGACCGAAGCGACCGCGGCGCTGGTCGCGTGGGCCCTCACTCAACCCGGCGTGACGCGCGTCTGCGCGAGCATCCCCCCGGACAACGTTCCGGCCCGGCGCGTGGCTGAGAAGGTGGGGATGCGGATCGCCGGCACGGTCTGGGAAGAAGACATCGACAACGTCCTCCTCTACGAGAAGCGGCGCGACCCGTGACGATCTACACCCGGACCGGCGATGACGGCGAAACAGGACTGTTCGGCGGCGGGCGAGTCCCCAAGGACGACGTGCGGGTCCAGGCCTACGGCGATGTCGACGAGCTCAACTCCTGCCTCGGCGTTGTGCGCGCCACGCCTCCCACGGAGTTCTGCGACGCGGTCCTCGAAGGCATCCAGCGCGACCTCTTCGCGCTGGGCGGCCAGCTCGCCACGCCCGATCCGGACAAGGTCCGGGCGGCTCTGGCCAAGGCCAACCTGACGGAGGACCGGGTACGGGCGTTCGAGCAGCTGATCGATCAGGCCGATGCCGACCTCCCGCCACTTCGCTCCTTCATTCTGCCCGCCGGGGCCCCCAAAGCGGCGGCCCTGCATCTGGCGCGGACCGTCTGCCGCCGCGCCGAACGGAGCGTGGTCCGTCTCGGACACCAGGCGCCCCTTCCGCCGATCTTCCTGAGCTATCTCAACCGGCTGTCTGACCTGCTCTTCACGCTGGCCCGCCTGGCCAATCACCGGCAGGGGTCGCCCGACGTCACCTGGTGAGCCAGACAGCCAGATCTTCCCGGCCCCCGCTTAGCTTCCCGGTATGAGCGTCATCGCGGTGCGCCACGCCCTTGGCCGTTACGACGTGCACGTCGAGCCCGGCATCCTGTGGTCGCTGCCGGAGCTCCTCGCCAACGCCCTCGGTGGGCGCAAGCTGGTCCTGATCACCGACGACATCGTCGCCCGCTGTCAGGACGAGTGGAGCAGTGGGGCGACAGCCCCCCGCGGCAGCGCACCCAGCGCCGCGGCGATTCGGCATCGCTGCGAAGTGCGCCTCACCTTCCCCGCCGGCGAAGAGCACAAGAACCGGGAGACCTGGGCCGCGCTCTCCGACGACATGTTGCGCCGGGGGCTGGACCGGCAGACGGGTATCGTGGCGCTGGGTGGCGGGGTCGTGGGCGACCTCGCCGGGTTCGTCGCGGCGACCTTCCTTCGCGGCATTCCCTACGCGCAGGTGCCGACCACCCTCCTGGCCATGCTCGACGCTTCCGTGGGCGGGAAGGTGGGAGTGGACACCCCAGAGGGAAAGAACCTGATCGGGGCGTTTCATCCGCCGGCCGTCGTCGTGGCCGACCCGCTCACCCTGCTCTCGCTCCCCGACCGGGTGTTTCGTGCCGGCCTGGCCGAAGCCGTGAAGCACGGCCTCATCGCCGATGCGGACTACTTCGAGTGGATTGAGGCCAACACCCGGCCAATCCTCGCACGGGACGTGGAGGCGCTGACCTACCTGGTCCGCCGCAGCGTGGAGCTCAAGGCCGGCGTGGTGAGCGAAGACGAGCGGGAGAGCGGACGGCGGGCCATCCTGAACGCAGGCCACACCGTGGCCCACGGCCTGGAGCACGAGTCGGGGTACCGGATTCCGCACGGTGAGGCCGTTGCGCTGGGTCTGATCGCGGAATGCCGGATCGCCGAGCGCCTCGGCTTCGCGCCCGCGGGCCTGGCCGAACGGGTCCTGGGGGTAAACCGCTCCCTCGGCCTCCCGACTCGATCGGGGAGCGTGCGCATTGCCCAGGCGCTGGAGGCCATGCTGCACGACAAGAAGAACCGGGATGGGCAGATCCGCCTGGCGCTCCCGACCGGGCTGGGGCGCATGCATGAGGGAGCGGGTCGGTGGACGGTGCCGATCACCGAGGAACTGCTCGCATCCGCGGTCGCAGGGCTGGCCTGATTCCACATATCCAGACCCGATCCGGGCCGGTTTTTCAAGAAACCCCCAGCCACTAACAACTTATTTGACAATAGGTTATCGACCGTCTCGAAGCTGAGGGGAGGCTCGGCCGTGTGGACGGCGTGGACAAACATCGCAACGACTTATGGTCGAATGATTTGTGATGTGGAAAGAAAAATCCGCTTGACCCGTTTTTTTGCACGTCCTATATTCGCACACCTTTCGGCGGCCTCCCCCGTTTTGGCCGCACTTCACTGAAAAACCTGTTGGCGTGTCTCGCGGAGCCTTCATGTCTGCGCAGCAAGAGAGCCGGGCCAAGGCGTTCTTTCGGCCCGCGGCGACCGGAGCGTTCGACCAGTACCTGCAGGACATCCAGAAGCTCCCGATGATCACGGATCCGGTCGAAGAGAAGCGGCTTGCCCGGCTGGCGCAGAAGGGTGACGAGAAAGCGGCGGAACGCCTGGTCACGGCGAACCTCCGCTTCGTCATTTCCTACGTGAAGAAGTATCAGGGGCACGGGCTCGATCTGTCCGAACTGGTGGCCATCGGGAACGAGGGTCTGCTCAAGGCGGTCCGCAAGTTCGATCCCGACCATGGCGTGAAGTTCATCTCCTATGCCGTCTGGTGGGTGCGGCAGGCCGTGCTCAAGGCCCTCGCCGAGCAGACCCGCAGCGTACGAATCCCCCTGAACCAGAACTCCGCGCTGATCAAGATGTCCCGCGCCGAGGTGTTCCTCTCCCAGGAGCTGGGTCGGGAACCGACCGACGAGGAGATCGCCACCGCCCTCAACGATTCGGTGGAGAACATCCGATCCGCCCGCCGCATGACTTCCGCGGAGCTGTCGCTCGACGCCCCAGTCGAGCGCGGTGACAAGACCAGCGGAAGTCTGGGCGAGCGTTTCGCGGGAAGCGAGGGGGGCGACATCGAGGAGCGCACCGATGCCCGCCTGATGCGGGAGTTCATCGACCGCATCTTCGAGCGCTACCTGACCCCGCGTGAGCGGAAGATCCTGTACCTCTATTACGGGCTCGAGGAAGGGAGCGAGGCGCTTACCCTCGAGAAGATCGGCGAGCTGCTGGGCGTGACCCGGGAGCGCATTCGTCAGATACGCGAGCGAGCATTCGAGAAGCTCCGTGAATCCCCCGATGTGAAGGGGCTCAAGGGGTTCTGGGTGGCAGCGTAGTCAGCCATCAGCCGTCAGCCATCAGCTAAGGGGCTGGCGAGACAACCACGGTCGCACCCCCAAGCGGCCCTCCCGTGCCCGGCACGAGGGGCCGCCTCTCTTTCCGGGGGGGCCAGCCGCGATCCCCGGTGGCGACGAACTGACGGCCGAGGGCTGACGGCCGAAGGCCGATAGCTGAGGGCTGACGGCTGACGGCTGACGGCTGATGGCTGAACACTATATTCCCCCGCA
>Ga0335081_10011446_pt1 | contig 14354 bp, 11 predicted proteins | sample Lox_Sample_35_FD_206713 | JGI IMG/M metagenome (GOLD analysis project Ga0335081, IMG submission 206713) | Soil microbial communities from Loxahatchee National Wildlife Refuge, Florida, United States - Lox_Sample_3.5 | ecosystem: Environmental > Terrestrial > Soil > Wetlands | place: USA... | reverse complement strand
CTTTCTCGGCCGGCGTAGCGCTCATTTTCTTGTAGAGTATTCCCGCCTTCACCAGCGATGACATGGTGGCCGCGGTCATCGAGTCGGAAGTCAGCACGGTCAGGTCGAAATTCACTCCGCTCTGGAACTGCATGGTATAGCGCGAGGCGAGGATGCGCTTTTTGACGGTCTCATAATCGGCGACTTTCGAAGCATCGCCCAGCGCCGAGCGCATCATGTTCTGCGTGCCCTGCTGATCGAGAATGCTCCACACCGGGGCGTCATCCACGCTGGACATCATGTCGGCCATGGTGCCATTGGTGTCGAGACTTAGATTCTGACCGTCACGTGTGTCGAGCGCCATCCGAATGGCGGCAGAGTCGGCGAACATCAGCGTATTGTCATCCAGAAAGGTCATGACGAAGCCGCCGTCCATCGGGTACAGATCCGAGTTGTTGTACTTTTTTGGCTTGTAACTCTGCAGCTTCATCTTCTTAAGCACGGTTTTCGCGCTGAACGGGCCGGAGGCGACTCCCATGCCGCGCACGCCCTGCTTTCCGGCGCGGAAGGATACGAAAGTCAGCGTATCGACGTCTTTCTCGGGATCGATCCCGATGCCCTTGAGCGCGGCCTCGAACTGCTTGATGTTGTCGGGCATCAACTGGTTCTTCAGAACCATGGCGGTCGAGGAATCCTTGAGCGCGCGGTAATCCACCGAAATGAGCTGGAGGACATCGGCTGGGACACAGGTGCGGGCCGAACCGTTGAGCGGCATGGCATATGCCATACTCACCAGAAGTGCGGAAACCAGACAAACCTTCAGAAATCGCATAACGCCTCGAGTGTGGAAATGGATAAGATTTGCGGGCACCCTCTGTTGGATGCACGCGCGAGCCTTGTCGTTAGTAGATCGTTCTTATTGTATTTTACTTGCAAACAAAAGCGCCGCAAACCAACGGACAGGTACCAACCATTATCCCTAAGGCGTCATTTTCCTGAAGGGCGTCATTCTGAGCGGAGCCGCTTTTCAGGCGAAGCGAAGAATCTCCCCAAGCACTGGCTCTAACCTTGAGATTGTTCGCTGGGGAGATCGCTCCGGCGGCTGAACTACGCCGCTGTTCGGGATGACGCCAACCCGGGGCGAGGTGTCGATTACAGCAGCCTTGCCGTTCTTTGCCTCACTTCTGCTGCGAACGCCTGATCCTTTACTGAGGCCAGATTGATTTCTACGTTGGCCAGCGCGCCAGTCTTCGCAGCCTGCGCGAGAGCCAGCGCGGTAGTCAGATCCGATTTCATGTTCGGATTGGTGATCGGCTCGAGGGACCGCGTGATCTGAGCAATCTCGTGGGCCTTCATGGCGACATTGAGAGGAACGGCAGTGGCTTCATGCAAGGCGGACTCGATGAGCGCCTCGGCGGCCTTTTCATCCGAAGCCGTTTTGGCCTCCTTGTAGGCCTTCATGACCAGGTTGTAGGATTCGGCATCCGCGTCAATCGCAGCCTTCAGGTTTTCTCGGAGCGGCGTGAGGAGCGCGATCGCAGCGCTGAGTTGTGTCTCGAACTGCGCGTACGCCTTTTTCCCACGAGACATCGAGGCGACCATGGTGGCGAGTCCTGCAGCCATTGCCGCGGCTGCAGCGGAAGCGCTTCCGCCGCCCGGCGTGGCAGTCGGTGCGGCAAGTTGCTCGATGAACGGCTCAACTCCGGCGCGTAGACCGCCGATAGCCATCTTTCCGCCCATCACCGCCGCGAGGCGATTCTCCAAAATCAGGGACGAATCGAAGTTCTCCACCTGCAGAAACCATTCCGCGGCATTTTCCAGAGCTTTCTTCGGAATCAGCCCAACGATCTCGCTCGAAACCGGCATCACGCCATAGCGCGCCGCCTCACGCTTCACCGTCTCGAACACGCGATGGATGGGTGTCTGCTCGAAGTCGGTCAGGTTCATGGAGACCTGGGCGAGTCCGCGCACCAGAAATCCTGCGCCCTTGACGTAACGCATGCCACCGCTCGAAAAGCGCACGGCCTTGGCGACCTTTTTTGCGATTTCGACATCCGGAGTGTTCAGAAATACGTTGTAGGCGATGAGAAACTTGCGCGCGCCCACGACGGTCGCCCCTGCCGTCGGATGCACACGCGGCTCTCCAATATCAGGACGCCGTGCCGGGTTGGTCGCAATCTCCGCGCGAATGCCCTCGAATTGCCCACGGCGAATGTTCTCGAGTCCTTGGCGCTCGGGCAGGCGTGCGGCAGATTCATATAAATACACCGGGATCTGATAGCGTTTCCAGATTTCCTCGCCGACCTGGTTTGCCATGGCGACGCAATCCTCAATCGTGACGCCATCGATGGGAATGAAAGGAACAACGTCAGCTGCGCCCATGCGCGGATGCGCGCCTGTGTGGACATTCAGGTCGATCAACTCCGCAGCCTTGCCCACGCCGCGGATCGCCGCTTCCTGAATCGGTTCGCGCTCGCCGACCAGGGTGATGACGCATCGGTTGTGGTCGGCGTCCATTTCGCGGTCGAGCAGGTAGACCCCCGGCATCATCATCGCCTCGACGATGGCGTCAACTTTGGCCTTATCGCGGCCCTCGGAGAAGTTTGGAACACATTCGACGAGCGTGGACATAACGGATGAGGATAACGGTGCGGCTGAGGTGGCGCAAGCTTTGAGCAGGAAGCGTTGTCATTGTGGAGCGGATGTCATCCTGAACGAGCGCACCTTGCGCTCGGAAGGACCGTACGAAAGCAATGAAGCACCGGTGCAGTGTAAGGGAACATGACGGTTCTGGCAGCACAGCTATGCCCGTCCACAGCATCAAAACGAATCGACGGACGTACGATCCCTCGTCCGGCTTCTGCCGGACTCAGAATGACAACTTTATTTCGGCCCGAAGAACCTTCCAATCCCCACCCGCACCTGCACCGTATTTACACCCGGATTCGGCGTCGCTAATCCAGCGTTCGAGATATGCATGTAGCGCAACTCGAGGCTGACGTTGTGCCGCACGCCGAGAATGTGTATCCCCAGCGCGGCCTGATCCATGAAGTTCACGGCGTTGGTTCCGGTTGGAACATCGTGATTCGTGAACAAGGCCCCGCCGGTGAGTTCGAGATAAGGCGAGATGCGTCCGTGGCGCTGGAAATTCCACTTAAGGCCAAGTGGATCAAATCCCGCGCCATAAGACGTGTTTGCAGGCTGGAAGGCGAGAAACACCGGAACAGCATCGACTGCATATTCGAATCGTCCCCGCAAAAAGCTGGGGAGATGTGGATCGGTGAGAATCCATCCGTACCGCAGGCCCGCATCGAAAACTCCGGTGTTTCCACGTCCGCCGGAGACCGAGTGACCGCCACCCGCAAAGAGTTGGATTTCATGTCCTCCCTTCTCTGGCCCGGTTTGCGCGAGACAGATTGAGGCGATTAGAACGGGGAGCACGAGCAACGACTTGCGCATCATCAATCTCGATGTTCTCTACGGGGGTGTTGGGTCGCAAGTTCCATCAGGTCCTGGGCGACACGAGCTGTGTTGTGGCGGGCGACACCGGCTTCCTCGAGATAGTCGCCAAGAATGGGAATGACCCCGAGCGCCTCGATCTCGTCCAGATCGTTCACGATCTGGCACGCTCCCTCGAGTGCGTACTTCTTCTCCAGTTCCGCGGAAACTGGAGTGCGGTTGATCAGGGCATAGTCGAAAAGCGGCTTCTTCTGCGCGTGCGCGTTCAGCGCGCGAATGTGATCCGCAGCCGTCAATCCCAGGCTCTCGTTGGCCTGCGTCATCAGGTTGCAGATATATACCTTGATCGCCGGCGATTCGACGATTGCGTTGGAAATGCCATGCACCAGCAGGTTGGGAATGAGGCTCGTGAACAGCGATCCCGGGCCGATCGTGATGAGATCAGCCTGGGCGATCGCCTCCAGCGTCTGGGGCATGGGATTCACGTCAGGCGGAACGAGGAACAGTTCCTTTATGCGCCCTTTGCTGGCGGTGATCTTGGTCTCGCCGCGCACGCGCGAGCCATCTTCCATCAAGGCCTCGAGTTCGATGTTCGAGGTGGTTGCGGGATAAATGTGGCCGCGGGTGAGAAGAATCTCCGAAGAAAGCCGCACGGCTTCGGAAAAATCGGAAGTCAGGGACGTGAGCGCCGCCAGGAATAAATTGCCGAAACTGTGGCCTTCCAGGCCCGAGCCTTTGTCGAAGCGATGGCGAAACAATTTCGAGAGCAGCGCCTCATCTTCGCTAAGGGCGACAATGCAGTTGCGGATATCGCCCGGCGGCAGCATGTTGAATTCTTTACGCAGGCGTCCGCTGGATCCGCCGTCATCGCTGACAGTCACGACCGCAGAGAGATCACGAATTGCCGGACCTCGTCCTTGCAAAAAAGAAATGTCCGCGGGTGACTGGACATAGCGCTTCAGACCCTTCAGCAGCGTAGAAAGGCCCGTGCCGCCGCCGATGGCGACGACGCGAGATCCGGGTGCGTGCGCGGTGTTCGCGGGCATCACGAACTCGGCGGTTTTGCTTTCCATGGGAATGTTTGGCAGCCGGCTAGATCGAGTCCTCTTCACCCAATCCGGTGCCTGCCTCCAATTGGGCGCCCGGATCAGGATAGAGCAACTCGGTGAAACGCGGATCTTCGGCCAGGTTCTGGAAGTCGGAATCGTTGCGCGCCTGATAGCGGAGTTGAGCGTTCAGCCGTAGCGCTTCGTCGAGATGGCGCAGTGATTCCTCCACCCGGCCAGTCAGGCAATCGAGCGCGGCCAGGCCGTAGATCACATAATCAGCTTTGGCATTCTGTTTGAGCAGTTTTTCCAGGTGCTCGCGCGCGCCCACGTAGTCGCCGACGTTCATCAGCGAGACCGCGTAGTCGAAGTGCTCTTCCGGCGTCTTGAACTGCGTGGCGGTGGTCCGCTCCAGGTGCTGGTTGCAGATATTGAGATGAATCGTGGCGCGGTCTGAGAGCTCTTTGCTCGGCCCGGTCAGGACCTTTTGGAAATGAGGCTTCGCCTTATCGAATTTATGCTCCTGCATGGCGCGCAAGCCGTCTTCGTAGCTTTTGAGAGCCTGGGCGTAGCGCGGATCTTCCGTCGCAGCTTTCTTCGGAGTTGGTTTCTGAGCCATGTGCAAAACTCTTCCTGTGCTCTTAATAATGGGGAACTCCTTGCGAATGGACTTCCTGTCTGAGCAGATAAGTATCGCCTAAAGGTCGGCGATTGGGCAACGTGGGATGTATTCACCACGGAGGCACGGAGACACCGAGAAAATCGATTACGTTCTCCGTGACTCCGCGTCTCCGTGGTTGAAACCGAATCTAGTTGATCGCCGCCGCCGACTGCAGGTCGATCTTCTGCCACTCGCCCTTCATGATCCCGGCGCGGATTTGCGCGGCCGTCTTGCCCTTCTGGTGCTGCTGATATGAGTAGTAGAGCTCCTTCAGGCAGGTGGAACACTGGGCCCCGTGTGTGTTTTCGAAGCAGCTATGCAGGCTGTTATGGCCCATGCGATCGCAGTAGCAGTAGCAGGGCTGCTGATGGAGCACGGTTGGAATCTTCGCCGCGAGCTCATACGCGTGCGTCTGATAGGGATACTGCGCATCCGCGCCCCAGAGATCCGCTTTGGTCAGGATGGGCGGCAGTTTCGTTCCTTTCGGCGGAGGTCCGGCATTGTAGGCCGGCACCTCGCCTTGTTCTTGCGGCGCGGCCCATTGCGCCGAAAGGCTCATGGTCATGACAAATAGGAGAGCAAGGCTCAGGATGCGGAACAAGATTCTGCGCTCAAGCAGGCGGGTCATAAGATGTTCTCTCGAGGGCTATTGTACCTTGGATGCTTACAACCTTCTTCCCATCGGATCGCTTCTGTATACAATAGATCAGCATGCCGGAACCCTCTTCCGATACCGGCGCGGCTGCTAATGTAGTTGCGCTGCCATCGACTGCTGCACCTCCTACCGAGGCTCCTCCATTTCGGATCGGCGCCGGCATTCGCGTCTGGCTGCGCGATTTGGTCATCTCAGTCGCGATCTCGGCCTTCGTGATCATCTTTCTTTATCAGCCGGTAAAGGTAGAGGGCGTGAGCATGATGCCCGGGCTGGATGATCAGGAACGAATCTTCGTCAACAAGTTCGTTTATCGACTGGAACCGATCGAGCGTGGCGACATCGTCGTTTTCAAGTATCCTCCCGATCCCTCGAAGAGCTACATCAAGCGCGTCATCGGCGTTGCCGGTGATCACATTGTTATCGACTCAGGGCACGTCTCTGTGAACGGAGAACGGCTCAGCGAGGATTATGTGCCGGCTGAGTATATCGATCAGCGTTCCTATCCTGAGGTCGTCGTGCCTCCCAACTCTTATTACGTGCTGGGTGATCATCGCTCCATGTCGAGTGACAGCCGCGAGTTCGGCCCCGTCCAGGAAACGTTTATCTACGGCAAAGCCGTCTTTGGATACTGGCCGATGGATAAGCTGGGACGAGTGCGGTAGACGTGTTTTGAAGGGGCGCGGCTTAAGCCGCGCCATAATTCATCAATCAAAGAGAACCGGTCGGCGCGCCTGAAGGCGCGCCCTTTCAAATCGTCCAGGTCAGCATCGCTGCGGAGTTTTCCTCAGATTTCCTCAGTAAACACAGGTTCCACTCTTTCTCCCCGTGAAAATCCCTGCTAATATTCATAAAATCCACTCCTCGGAGCGAGAATGCAGGCTATCCTTGCGCTGGAAGACGGCAAAGTCTTCCGAGGCAAAGGCTACGGCGCCAAAGGCGAATGCTACGGCGAAGTCGTTTTTAATACTTCCATCACCGGATACCAGGAAATTTTCACCGACCCTTCCTACTCCGGACAGATCGTCGTTCTGACGAATCCAGAAATCGGAAATTACGGCACCAACCAGGACGATAACGAGGCCACGCGTCCGTGGATCGAGGGCCTGATCGTGCGCGAGTTTTCGCGCGTCAGCTCGAACTGGCGCTCGCAGCAGGTGGCCGAAGAATACCTGGAGCAGTTCAAGGTTCCGGTGCTGTCGGACATTGATACGCGCTCGCTGGTGCGGCATCTGCGCGATCACGGCGTAATGCGTGGCGTGATCTCGACCATCGAGAGTGATACTGAAAAGCTGGTTGCAAAAGCACGGTCGATTCCGAAGATGGATGGGACCGACTTGGCGAAAGAGGTCAGCACCAAGCGTCCGTATGTGTGGGAAGTCGGCGAGCGCTCGCACGAGCCCGTCGCCGTTGTTGGTGTGAAAGACGAGCCACCGCGGTTCCATGTGGTCGCCTACGATTTCGGCATCAAGCAGAACATTCTGCGCAAGCTGCGGGGCGAAGGATGCAAGGTGACCGTCGTCCCGGCGCAGACCCCGGCGGAAGATGTGCTGGCTTTGAAGCCCGATGGCGTGTTCTTGTCGAACGGTCCCGGCGATCCCGAGCCGTGCACATACGCGGTCGATTCGATTCGGCGGTTGATGGGGCGCCAGCCGATTTTCGGTATCTGTCTGGGACATCAGCTCACCGGAATCGCGCTCGGCGGAAAGACCTACAAGCTGAAGTTCGGGCATCACGGCGGGAATCATCCGGTGAAGCAGTTGAAGACTGGGAAGATCGAGATCACGGCGCACAACCACAACTTCGCCGTCGATCCGCATTCGCTCGCCGACAGCGAAGTTGAATTGACGCACATCGATCTAAACGACGACACGCTCGAGGGTCTTCGTCATCGTCATATGCCGCTCTTCAGCGTGCAGTATCACCCGGAAGCCGCGCCCGGCCCGCACGACTCGCATTATCTGTTCAAAGAGTTCACCAAGATGATGGAGGAGTGGAAGGGCAGTGGCCAGTAGCCAGTTGCCAGTAGTCAGTTAGATATGAGATTAGTGATCGCAATTCTCGTTCTGGCGAGTGCTCTATCGGCGCAGGTTGTCTGCTACCCAGTTGACCCGAAAGGCAAGGTCGATTTGACGCATGAGGCCAAGAATGTTGTTAGTGTCGGCGGCGATCCCATTTCGAGTGTCCACCTCTTCGTCGATTTTGCTCCCACTCGCGAGCGTTGCTACGAGTATCTCGGAGGAACCATCGCCCTCAACAGCGGGAAAATTGTTCACAGTTTTTGGGTTGAAGTAAAGCCATACGAGCAATGGATGTCGGATGCGGATTCATGCTCCTCAACACGAACAAAAGAGCCGCTCGTTAGGTTTCGCACGGCGATTCTTGAAAGGCCAGGAGCGGAACCTGAAAAGAAATCCCTCTCAATCCCACGAGAGTTTTGCAGAACGACTGATTATTGAGTTTTGAAAGGGCGCGCCTTCAGGCGCGCCGAGAGATGAAAAGAAATCTTGTCATCCCGAGCGAAGAAGATCGTCCGCAAGCGGACGATCTTCGCAGTCGAGGGACCTTGTGTTTTGCGCAAATCTTCTTGCCCGAGCGAGGAACACAAGGTCCCTCCACGCGTGAATTGATTGCTCTGCAATCAATTCACTTGGTCGGGATGACAATGGGTTAAATGCACATCGAAATAATGCCAAAGAGAACTGACATCTCGAAAATCCTCGTCCTCGGCTCCGGGCCCATCATCATCGGGCAGTCGGCCGAGTTTGATTACTCCGGCACGCAGGCCTGCAAGGCGCTCAAGTCTGAGGGCTTTGAAGTGGTGCTGGCGAACTCGAACCCGGCGACCATCATGACCGACCCGGAGTCGGCCGACCGGACTTACATCGAGCCGCTCACGCTCGAATATCTCGAAGAGATGATTCGCATCGAGCGCGAGATGTCTCCCGGCGCCGGATTCGCCGTACTGCCCACGGTCGGCGGGCAGACCGCCCTGAACCTGGCCATCGAACTTTCTGACGGCGGCGTGCTTGAGAAATACAACGTTCATCTGATCGGGGCCAACGTGGCCGCCATCAAGAAAGCCGAAGACCGCCTGTTCTTCAAGGACGCGATGCAGCGCATCGGCCTCGACGTCCCCAAGTCGGCACTGGTCAACAATGCAAAAGACGGCATCGAGTTTGCTGGCAAGATCGGATTCCCGGTCATCGTTCGTCCGTCCTTCACGCTCGGAGGCACCGGCGGTGGCATCGCCTACAACCGCGAAGAGCTCGGCGAAGTTCTCGCCCGCGGTCTCGATCTTTCTCCCGTCCACGAAGCGCTGATCGAAGAATCGGTGCTGGGATGGAAAGAGTTCGAGCTTGAAGTGATGCGCGACACTGCCGACAACGTCATCATCATCTGCTCGATCGAGAATTTCGATCCCATGGGCGTACACACCGGCGACTCGATCACCGTCGCCCCGGCCCAGACGCTCACCGACCGTGAGTACCAAGCCATGCGCGACGCGTCGATCGCGGTGATTCGCGAGATCGGTGTTGATACCGGCGGATCGAACATTCAGTTCGGCGTGAATCCCGAGACCGGGCGCATGGTCGTGATTGAGATGAACCCGCGCGTCTCTCGCTCTTCTGCGCTCGCGTCCAAAGCTACAGGATTCCCGATCGCGAAGATCGCCGCGAAGCTTGCCGTCGGTTATACGCTCGACGAAATCAAGAACGACATCACGCGCAAGACTCCGGCCTGCTTCGAGCCGACGCTCGATTACGTGGTCGTGAAGATTCCCAAATGGCAGTTCGAGAAATTCCCCGGCGCGGATGATACGCTCGGCCCACAGATGAAGTCGGTCGGCGAAGTCATGGCCATCGGGCGCACCTTCAAAGAAGCGCTGATGAAGGGCATTCGCTCGCTGGATACGGGCAGGAAAGTCGGTTCCGACAAGATCGAGCCGAAGATTCTCACGCAACGGCTGGTGACGCCGCATCCCGAGCGGCTCGCCTACGTGCGTTACGCGCTGCGCCAGGGACACACGGTCAAGCAGATCGCAACAATGACTTCGATGGACCCGTGGTTTCTGTATCAGCTGAAAGAAATTAACGACCAGCAGCTTGAACTGGAGAAGCATCCGATGGAGTCGCTCCCGAAGGAGGTGCTGCGCGAATCGAAGCGCATGGGATTCTCCGATGGACGACTCGCCCAAGTCTGGCGGCTCGATGGCCAGGAAAAAGTGCGCCACCTGCGCAAGAAGCACGGCGTCATGCCCGTCTATAAGCGCGTTGATACCTGCGCTGCGGAATTCGAGAGCTTTACTCCATATCTTTATTCGACCTACGAAGACGAAGACGAGGCCGCGCCGACTGGCAAGAAGAAAGTCATCATTCTCGGAAGCGGGCCCAACCGCATCGGGCAGGGAATTGAGTTCGATTATTGCTGCTGTCACGCTTCGTTTGCGCTGCGCGACGACGGCTACGAGACGATCATGATCAATTGCAATCCCGAGACCGTCTCGACCGACTACGACACCAGCGACCGCCTCTATTTCGAGCCGCTGACTTTCGAAGACGTGTGGGCGATTTATCAGCACGAAACTTCGAAGGGCGCGGATGTCGGCGTAATCGTGCAGTTCGGCGGACAGACTCCGCTGAATCTCGCTCTTCCGCTGAAACAGGCCGGAGTAAAGATTATCGGGACGTCGCCGGAATCGATCGATCTCGCCGAAGACCGCAAGCAGTTCAACAAGCTGCTCGAAGATCTACAGATTCCGCAGGCCCCGGGCGTGATGGCCACATCGATCGAAGAGGCCGTCGAAGGCGCGAAGCGTATTGGCTATCCGGTGTTGGTGCGGCCTTCGTACGTGCTCGGCGGACGCGCCATGGTCATTGCCTATGACGAGGCGTCAGTTGTCCGCTACATGAGGGAGGCGGTTGAGTATTCGCACGACCGTCCCGTGCTGATCGATCACTTCCTGGAAGACGCGATCGAAGTCGACGTCGACGCACTTGCGGACGGCGAAGACGTCGTGATCGGCGGAATCATGCAGCACATCGAAGAAGCGGGCATCCACTCGGGCGATTCGTCCTGTGTGCTGCCTTCGGTCGACATTCCACACCCGCTGCTCGATCGCATGCGCGAGTACACGTTCAAGCTGGCCAAGGCCCTGAAGGTCGTCGGGCTGATGAACATTCAGTTCGCGATTCCGCGCGGAAACGGCGGCTCGGGTGGTGGCAAGGTCTATGTCCTGGAAGTAAATCCGCGCGCCTCGCGCACCGTGCCCTACGTTTCAAAAGCCACTGGCGTGCCCATGGCGAAGATCGCCGCGCGCCTGATGACCGGGCGCAAGCTACGCGAATTCCTGCCTGAGTTCATCGATCGCCAGGCCGATCTCGATACCGGCAGCTGCTACTACGTGAAGTCTCCCGTGTTTCCGTGGAGCAAGTTCCCGGGCGTTGACACTGTGCTCGGGCCGGAGATGAAATCTACGGGCGAAGTGATGGGCGTGGCCGACAACTTCGGCGAGGCGTTCGCCAAGGCGCAACTTGCTGCAGGGCAGAAGCTGCCGACGCAGGGAGCTGTCTTCATTAGCGTGACGGACACCGACAAGCGCCATGTGGCGCAGGTGGCCCGCAAATTCGTCGACATGGGATTCAAGCTCGTCGCGACGGCTGGGACCGCCGACGTGATCGAGTCCGCGGGCATGAATGTTGAGCGCGTCTACAAAGTGAAAGAAGGACGCCCCAACGTCGTCGACTTCATCAAGGGACAGCGCATCCAGTTGGTCGTCAACACACCTCACGGGCAAGAGCCGTGGTTCGACGAGAAAGCCATCCGGCGCGCGGCGGTGGTGGCTCGGATTCCGACTATCACGACGCTCGCGGCAGCGCGGGCCGCCGCTGAAGGCATAGCAGCACTTCAACGCGGTGAGGTTCGCGTGCACGCGCTGCAACAACTCCACGCGGAACGGACCTCCGTTCACAGATAGTCCTTCAGTCAGCCGTAAGAAGTGGGAAACGTCCGAGTGGGTTTAATCGATCTCACCGGGCTATCCGTCATTCCCATGTCTCGCAAACCCGGCGAGACATGGGGCACCCCAAGTAGAGTAGATATCCTCATGAAACGCGCCGCCGACCCTGTCTGATGGAAGAGCACGACGATTCCAATTCCCACGCTCATCCCTTCGTGCTAGCATTCCCCGAACTTGGGGCCATCAGTACGAAGTCGCTTGGGGAGGCGCACGATGGCGCACGCTACGATTTCTGCACCGCTTGGGGCGCAGGCGGGGAATCACAGAGCAAGGCAAATTGCAGTCGGGGTGGGCTGGGCGGCTGTCGTAAGTCTGGCAGTGTTGTTCGTGTTGAAGTATGTCCTCTTTTATTTCCGGCACTATGATCCCGTCTCGTTCGATCCCTACTGGCCGCGCCGCGGATGGCTCTTCCTCCACATTAATGCTGGAACTCTAGCGCTGCTGACCGGTCCATTGCAGTTCTGGACCGGCCTTCGCCAGCGTCATATGACGTTTCACCTCTGGACGGGCCGAGTCTACGTTGCTGCGGTAGGACTGGGGATCGTCGGCGCCGTGGGCCTCTCAGCGACGACAACGTTTCAATGGGGTGTGGTCAACGGAATCCGCTTTCTGGTGCTGGCATGGTTCGTGACCACGGCCATGGCGTATTTCACGATCCGGAAGAGACTGGTCACTTTGCACAAGGAATGGATGATTCGTTCCTACGTCGTCACGTTCGCTTTTGTCACGTTCCGGTTCCTGCAGGACTACAGCCCGCTGACGCGAGTGGTTCCAGAGGGAGATCGCGACACGACCATTGCCTGGGCCTGCTGGGTTGTCCCGCTGGCGATCACGGAAATGGTGTTTCAGGCGAAGCGAGTGCGGGTGGCTCTCGCCGGGCGCCAAGCCCGTTAGGAAGCTGGTAAGCTTGTAGCATCATGCTGCTGCACGGCATTCTCCCGCCCATCACCACGCCGTTCTATCCCGACGGAAACGTGTACTTCAAAAAGCTCGAGGCCAACGTCGAGCGCTACTCGCGCACGCCAGTTGTGGGCATCGTCGTGCAGGGATCGACGGGCGAAGCCATCATGCTCTCCGACGAGGAACGCCGCGATGTGCTAAAGTGCGCCCGCGAGGCGGCAGCTCCGAATAAAGTTTTGATTGCCGGAACGGGCGTCGAATCAGCAATTGAAACACTGCGGCTCACCGAATACGCGGCCAAGCTGGGGTACGACGTCGCCATGGTGCGCACGCCGCACTACTACAAGAAGCAGATGCAGCCGCCGAACATGCTCGCGTTCTACCGCACGGTTGCCGATCGCTCGCCTCTACCCGTGATCATTTACAACTTTCCGCAGGCGACCGGATACGACATTCCCGCTGAGGTCGTCATCGAACTGGCCGAGCATCCCAACCTCATCGGCATCAAGGAATCGAGCGGCGATGTCGAGAAAGTCCGGACGATGGTTGAGGCGACAAGACATATCAAACGCAGTGCCACGGTCACCGAGACCTTTGAGGCGGTGACACCGCGAATGCTCGCCGCGGCAACCGAATCGTCGAATGGTGGGGAACTGGTTCCTGTCGGCGCCTTGTCAGGCAACGCCGAGGCAAGAGTTTCTTCTTCCGCTGTGACCGTCGTCGGCAAGATGAAGACGCGGCAGAAGGAAGTCGGATTCCAGGTTCTGGTCGGCGCCGCACACAAGCTGCAAGCCTCGCTCGACGTCGGCGCAGTGGGTGCGATTCTCGCATTTGCCTGTCCCGCGCCGACGGCTTGCTACGAAATCTACGCCGCGTGGAAAGAAGGGGACGCGGAACTCGCCCGCATCAAGCAGGAACGCATTTCGAAAGCAGCCCAGCGCGTGGGCGATCTTGGCGTTCCCGGATTCAAGTACAGCATGGACTTCAACGGATACTACGGCGGTCCGGCGCGGCTGCCATTTTTGCCACTGACGGCGGATCTGAAAAAAGGGGTCGAAGAATTGCTGGCGAACATTCGCAACTGAGTGATGGGTCAGCCTCCCATCTCGGAAGAAATGAAGGCATGGGCGACGGCGTTGGCCGCCGAAACCGCCGACTGGCCCCAGCTTTCGCAGCGTTCCTTCTTTGGATTCACCGCGCTCTATCGGGGCGAGAAGATTTTTGCCATGCTGCCGCGCAGCAAGAATCTGGAGAGCGCCAATACAATTGCGTTCAAGATCGACACTCCTCTGTCTAACCTGCGCGACCGCATGGGCAGCGACAGCCGCATCGGCTCGTTTGAACAGGAGAATGCCCGCTGGCACAATTTTCTACTGTCCTCGAATGCGGATCTTCATGACGCTCTCGACTGGCTGGGCCACGCGTACACCGCAGCCGGCAAGCGGAAGAAATCCAGGAAGTAGAGTCGAACCGCTGGGCGTCATCCCGAGCGGAGCCGTTTTTCAGGCGTGGCGAGATTCTCTCTGCGTTTTCAAGTTTTTTCTCTGGAAAGGGGATGCAAGGGGGAATCCTCTCTTTGTTAGGTGCGAGCGGGGAACAGTTCCAGCCCGTTATAGTCCTGGTCGCGGCGAAACATGC
>Ga0335081_10011444_pt1 | contig 14354 bp, 15 predicted proteins | sample Lox_Sample_35_FD_206713 | JGI IMG/M metagenome (GOLD analysis project Ga0335081, IMG submission 206713) | Soil microbial communities from Loxahatchee National Wildlife Refuge, Florida, United States - Lox_Sample_3.5 | ecosystem: Environmental > Terrestrial > Soil > Wetlands | place: USA... | reverse complement strand
CTGGCCGTGTCTGTCGTTTTTTTGCGAGCGCACAACCCACCTCCCGATAGTTCGCGTAACTGGCTTTTAGCCGTTCGCCCGCTTCTATTCAGCCCTTTGCTTGTTTTTTACTTGGCCCCAAGCCGGCATGAACTGTATCGCGATCTGCCGAGAGAATGCTGTGATTTGCGGCACAGGTTGCCGTGCGCCTCAGAAGGGTACGTAAAGTGCCCTTCGGTGAAATCTAGGGCAGATCGCGCAATCAGATTCAGCCATGTGGCCACGTAGAGACGTAGCAAGCTACGTCTCTACGTTAAGATGTGCGGGTTCGCCGTCTCTTACGCGCTCTTCTCCCGACGAAGCCAGTGCCCTGCAGGCATTCACTTCATGCGATCTGGCTTTCCCTTAGTATTCTTGACATCTGGTTGCAACGTGAGACAATTCCTGCCCAAATCGCAAGGCGTCTGCTCCCCGACTAACTCCGGACAGGTTGGCTGTTCCTAGTGACGTCGACGGATTGCCAGGGGAGTCCCTATGTCAGACAGGAAGTCCATAACAGGTAAGCAAACACCCAAAGTTGATCCGCTCGCGAAAAAGCCCGCAGCCAGTCCATCTCCGCTGCAGAACGTGGTCGGAGTACGAGGGGCTGGACAGACCTGGTTCAACCTGAGCCGGCGGGACGTGGAAGAGAAATTGGAGAAGCAGCGCCAGCAACAGACTGCGACGAAAGAGTCGCCGTCTCTGTGGCAGAGATTGATGAGCGCATTTCGCAAGTCGGGCTAGAGTGGGGGCCGGCAAGCCGGTAGCTGCGCGCGATATCAAGCCCGTTTGAGGTTGTCCCCGTCGCTTTCGGGCAGGACGATGAGCTTGCCGCGGACTTGTTCGATGCGCTCGTGCAGGATGATCTGAAGCTGGCGGATGAGAACGACGGCTTCGGTCTCGTCGTTACAGGCGATGATTTGCTCGCACAGATTGCGAATTTTGCGCTCGAACGACATGCACCGTGGCGCCTGAGAACATGTAGACCCTATCCATCTAAAAAACCTTTGTGAATACCGCCGCTGATGTAGGCCGGTCGAAATTTATCCCTAAGACGGGACAGCAGCATGCGGCTCTGTCGGGTACCCGACTAAGCGGGTTCGGAGCGTGGATCCCGCGGAGTCACTCGGAACACCGGATAACGCTCGGCCACGCTCTCGAACTTGGTGAGGGATGGGAGCGCGCCGGTCGGCGGGAATTTCCTCGAGGCAAACCTCCTCGCGGCGACCGTGGCGCAGGGTCGCGTGGCCACCGGCCGCCTTCACGTTGCGGACCCAGTCCACCTCCGCCCCCAGCATGGACACAAGATATCGCTCACCCTCAACAACAGCCATAACCAGCGGCAAACTGAAGCTGCGGCCCGAGCTTCGGCCCCGCACTTCCAGGGTAACGAATCTGCCGAGGGCGGGCAGATGTGGGGCACCATTTTTTCCTAGAACTTTCTCGACCACTCCTTGGGCCAGCGTTCGATCACCACTTTCTGGTCAGTGTAGAACTCGACGGCGTCGCGGCCCTGGCCGTGAAGCACGCCGAGGAAGCTGTCTTTCCAGCCGCTGAAGGGGAAGTACGCCATGGGCGCGGCCACGCCGATGTTCACGCCGATGTTGCCGGCGGGGGCTTCGTAGCGGAACTTGCGGGCGGCTGCGCCGCTCGAAGTAAAGATCGAGGCGGCGTTGCCGTAAGGGCTGCGCGCGAGGATGGCGAGCGCGTGGTCGACATTGTCGGCATGGACCAGGCTCAAAACGGGGCCGAAGATCTCTGTCTGCGAAAGTTCGCGGTCGCCGGGAACGCCGTCCAGGATCGTGGGCTTGACGAAGTTGCCGCTCTCATGGCCGGCGATGCGCACATTGCGGCCGTCGAGCAGGACTTTCGCGCCTTCGCTCGCGCCTTTGGCGATGAGCGACTCGACCCGCGTCTTGCTCTCGCGCGTGATCACCGGGCCCATCTGCACGCCGTCGTCGAGGCCGAAGCCAACCCGCAGGCTGGCCGCAGTTTCGGCGATGGCGTCGCGGAAGGTACGCTGCGCTTCGCCGACGGTCACCGCGACCGAGACGGCGAGGCAGCGCTGGCCGGCGCATCCGAAGGCGCTGTCGCTGACGATCTGCGTGGTCATGGCCATGTCGGCGTCCGGCAGCACGACCACGTGGTTCTTGGCGCCGCCCTGGCACTGCACGCGCTTGCCATGCGCGGCCGCGGTCGAGTAGATGTACTTGGCGACGGGCGTTGATCCGACAAAAGAAATCGCGCGAACTTTGGGATGCGCGAGCAGCGTGTCAACTGCGACCTTCGTCCCGTTCACCAGATTCACGACCCCGGCGGGCAGGCCGGTTCGCTCGATGATTTCAAAAGCACGGTGGATGCTGACCGGGACTTTTTCCGATGGCTTAAGAATAAAGGTGTTGCCGCAGGCAATGGCGAGGGGCAGAAACCAGAACGGCACCATCACCGGAAAATTAAACGGGCAGATGGCGGCCACGACCCCAAGCGGCTGGCGGATGGTCATCTCGTCGATGCCGCGAGCCACGTCTTCGAGGTTTGTGCCCTGCATCAGCATGGTGATGCCGCAGGCAACTTCGATGCTCTCGATGGCGCGGCGCATCTCGGCGCGCGATTCCACGATGGTCTTGCCGTTTTCGAGCGTGATCAGGCGCGCCAGCTCTTCCAGGTGATCTTCGAAGAGCTGCTTCAGCTTGAACAGATACTGAATGCGCTCTTCAGGCGGGGTGCGCCGCCATTCTGGAAATGCGGCCGCGGCGGCTTCGATGGCCTCCCCCACCTCGCGATCCAGGCTGACGGGAACTTCCGCCAGCAGCTCGCCGGTGGCGGGATTAGTGACCTGGAGAAACTCGCCGGCGGAGGAATTGCGCCACTTTCCGCCGATGTGATTGGGCAGCTGGACGACGTGCGCTTGAACGGTGCTCATGGGAGATCCTTGTACACAAGCACCGAGTACCAAGTACCCGGTACCGAGAAGGATTTGAACACTCTTTCCCGGTACTCGCAACCCGGTACCCGGTACTAGATCTGCGGCAGTGCCTCGCAGCGGTCGATCACGGCGGCCACGCCGACTTTTCCCGGCTTGTCTTTCTCAACGCGCACAACCGTGGCCTGGCAGCAAACCCACTGGCCGCCGAAGTGCTCCAGTTCTGGAGGCATCATGAGGACAATCTCCAGCTTGGAGGTCTGCTCCACTTTTTCGGGGGTGAAAAAGAAAAGGCCGCGGGAACTGATGTCCTTGAGTTCCACCTGGGCGCGCCCGGTATCGCCGAAGTTCACGCTGGCGGGAAGATTCCATTGCACCCGTTTTGCGGAACGTTTTTCCGCCTTGGATTTGGGCATAAGCTGTGGGTCCCGGAGAATCGCCGCCAGTATGATAAACGAGTATTCGGGTTCAGTTCTCGCTTTGCGGGGGGGCAATGTACGTTTGGGTGCCCGCGCAGCACGAATGCAAGCTTGTTCTGAATTCAGAACAAGCGGCCGTGGCCTGATTTTGTAAGCGCCCCGGGGATGCTCTGGCCGGGGCTGTGGAAGAGTCCTCTTAGATAGTCCGAGCCAGCTCCCAAACGAAACCATTGGCAGCCGCTAAGGCTTCTGAAATGTTATACTTCAGTGGAGTCGGGAGCGTTTCGCAAAAGTGGCTAGCCGTTTGTTCTGATTTCAGAACAAGGCCGTGCGGAAATCACGCTATGTTGTGACTCACATCACCGCTGTGCAAACTACCGAAATGGGAAGTTAACCTAGGACACCACTCGCTGTGTGTCCTCCTTGCATGATAGCCTCGGCAACCGCTCTTCTCCCGCTCCGCTGAGGATGCATTGAACAAGCGGCAGTAGTGTGTTAGAAGGCCATGCAGCCGCCCCGGGAGAAGTCGATCTTGTTATCGTCCGGACAACGTTTGCGCATCCTGCGGGAAGAGCTTGGACTCACCATCCGGGATGTAGAAGCCGCGAGCAGCCGCATCGCTGCGCGCCATGGCAGCGAGGATTTTCTGGTTTCTCCCAGCCGGCTCTCCGACATCGAGACCAAGGGCATCCTGCCCAATTTTTATCGCCTCTATTCGCTGGCTGTGATCTACCGCCGGGACCTGCGGGAGCTGATGCAATGGTATGGCGTCGACTTGAACGATATGGCTGCCGATCTGGCGCTGGCGGAGCCACCCAAGTCGCACATCTCAGAAACTCTGGATAGCATGTTGGCGGTCAGCATGCCGGTGCGCCTGGATCCTGGATTCGACCTGCGGCGCAGCGCCAATCTGGGGCGCCTGATCGAGCGCTGGGGTGTGGTTCCGCTCGCCCACCTCACTCATTTCAGCAACAGCAAGTACATTTATGGCTATGTCGGCAGCGAGGACTTCACCATGTATCCGGTGCTGCTTCCGGGATCGTTCATCCAAGTGGATGAATCGGTTCACACCGTCGAGGAGGGCAATTGGCGCTCGGAATATGAGCGTCCCATCTACTTCGTAGAAATGCGCGACAACTATACCGCCTGCTGGTGCTCCGTGAAGGGCGATTACCTGGTGCTGCAACCCCACCCCCTGTCGCCTGTACCGGTTCGGATGCTGAAGCAGTCACGCGAGGTTGAGATTCTGGGGCGGGTGGTGGGCATCGCGATGCGACTGGACGGGTGGCGCGCCGCCCCCGCTCCTCCCCCGGCTAACCCAGAAGTGACAAAAGCGCCGCGACGACTGAATTAAAGTGCGCCAGCGAGCCCCCGCCCATCTGCTGAGGAACCATGCCCTCTGGATGCCGCAGAATTTTCTCCAGATAACGCCTGACTTCTGATCGTTCGGCGGCCGCCGAACGTCGGGCATCCTCCAGTAGCTGGCGCAGCGGGGTCCGCAAAACCTGCAGAAACAACCCGCGGTGCACCTCCGCCACGGCGCGTTGCGTTCCCTCACCGCCGTAAACGCGCTCCAGTCCCCAGTGCACGTAGCGGCCATCTTCGATCAGCGCCCCCATATAGCCGAGCTTGCCCAGCACTCCCGGGACCCTGGATAGAGTGCGTTCCAGAAAATCGTCTTTGATGGCCAGCAAAGTCACGGCTGTTCCAGTTTCAGAACTCGGAACAAGAAACTGCTTTTTTATCCGGAGTTTCGCCGCAGCGGCAGATTTGACCTCGCAAGTCTACTTCGCCCGCGAGGAGAATCACTATGAAAAAGCTGCTGCACATTCTGGTTATCAGTCTGGCCCTGCTCAGCTCAATCAGCGCGTTTGCCGATGGCACCGATCCCATGCCGACCGGACCTCCGGGAGGCAACGGTGGCAGTGGGAACGTCCGCTAACTCGGCGGGGATAGCCAGAGACAACATTCAATAGCCGAACCAAAGATAACATTGCGGATGGGGAGGAGAGAATAGTATCCTCTTTCCTCCCCACACATGCACTTATCGGCTACCGATTACCTGCTTTGGATCACGGGACCGGTTCTGCTGATGCTGACCTGTGCCGTGGCGCTCAGGCGCCGGTTGGTGCCTGAGTTCCCGGTTTTTTTTGCCTACGCGAGCTATCACTTAGTTCGGTCCGCAGTGCTGTTCCTCATCTACTATCGAATGACGCCCGCCCACTATTTCTATGCGTACTGGATCGGGCAAGGGGTCAGCATTCTGCTGGGGTTCGCAGTTATTTACGAGCTATATTGCCGGGTTTTTCAGAATTATGATGCCATTCAGCAGTTCGGCGGTGTGGCTTTTGCGGGCATCGCGATCCTCCTGCTGGCCGCGGCGGTTCTGAGCGTGGGTTCAGCTCCGGGAGCGGACGCGCCCGGGATATCGAAAGCGGTGGTGCTGGTGGAGCGCAGCGTGCGAGGCATGCAGTGCGGATTGCTGCTGTTCCTGTTTGTGCTGGCGTCGCGTTTCGGGCTTTCCTGGGAAAACTATCTATTTGGGATTGCCCTGGGATTCGGGGTTTTTGCCAGCATAGAACTGGTTGCTGTTGCCATTCGCGCGCATGTGGGACTGACAGCTGCCACAGCCTTATCCCAAGTAAACGCCGCGGCTTATGGCTGCGCCACCATGATATGGCTATGTTATTTGCTGGCCCCTCTTTCCGTGCCTCAAAATCGGAGTATAATAGTGCCCCACAATGACCTGGAAAAGTGGAACCAGGCTCTATTGCGGATATTTCAACGATGATAACAACGATTGCAATTGTTACCTTCGCAGTTCTGGTTCTTGTAACCCTGGGCTGGGCCCTGCTCCGTCATCACGGTCCCGCGCCAGACTTACAAACGCTGGATACTTACACCAAGCCGGTCGACTTAGCCGCTTTTCGTAACCTCATCGATCCTTCCGAAGAGGACTACTTAAGGGGGCACTTACCGGCGGGTAAGTTCCGGTCCATTCAGCGGCAGCGCATGCGGGCCGCGCTCGAGTATGTCCAGCGCACCGCTTATAACGCCGCCCTGCTGATGCGCGTCGGTGAAGCCGCGCGACAGAGCGAGAATGCCGAGATTGCTTCGGCCGCCAGCGCGCTGGTGAACGATGCATTGCGGCTGCGCATGAATGCCGGCCTGGCGATACTGTTCCTTTATGCGAGGATCGCTCTGCCCGGCAGCCGCATCTCCGTTGGCCGGGTTACAGATGTCTATGAAAGCCTGACCGCCGGACTGCTCAGGCTTACCCGCCTGCAGGATCCGGCTGCCGCCCCGCGAATATCGGCAGCGGTTTGAGCCAAGGTTCGCACCAGGCTTAGCGAAGGCCACGAGTCCGGAACAAGGTGTACCTTGGCCCTAGCCTCACTCCTCCGGCCGGTACGATCCCACCGCGCGTTGATCGGGCATAAGGTTTGATCTCGCAGCCCGCCCTGCCGCCGGTTCTTCTGCGTTGGGAAGAATCTCCCGCAAGCACCAGTCGATGCGGCGGACAGCTTTCTGAATGTCCTCGATGGCAACCGAATCGGCAATGGAGAGCGCCGAGCGGCTGATGATGACCTGCAGGGCATTGCGGGTATGGTGATTCATGTCGGCGATGATGGCCATGAGCTGGCGATGGCGCTGAACCTGCCGCTCATGCCTGAGCTGCTGCGCAGCAACCAGCCCGAACACCAGCGCGGCGAGCAGGAAATTGTCCAGCAGGGTGGCATCCCGGCGCAGTCCATGGCGCGCCAGCCAGGCGTCGATCCAGTAGACGACGAAAAAAATCACGACCGCGGAGAACGCGGCCCACTTGAAGCGCAGGGCACGAGCCAGCCATTCACCAGCGCTCCGCTTGAAAGTTGGAAGGTACGGCTCAGAGGCCACGGCGCCAACGACCTCCTGGGTTAAAGCTTACATCCGATGAGAAGCGCGGGAAAGTAAGGAGACGTAAATTCCGTCTTCAGCGGCTCAAAAGTTGAAGGCAACTCCGCCGCGAACCGAGCGCGCCGACTGCACCAGGTACAGCGTCTGCCCGTCTTGCCCGAGAACCGGGATGTATCCCTGGGCTAGAAGGTTGCGCAGATCGAGCAGGGCTTCCATGTGCCCGGAGAAAAACGAAACCGGCAGCGGCTGGCGGACGAAGATGTTGAGATAGGGGTCGGCTTCGCCGGGAGAAGCGTTGAACATGTCAACCGGCGTGAGCGCGGTCCCGTTGGTCCATTTGTAGGAGACGATCCAGTGAGTCTTGCTGCGCGGGACGCCGCCTGCCAGCTTGAGGGCGGCAGCGTGCCGGCGCTCGACCCGCAGCAACGTCTGCGCCTCCTGCCAGGAATTGTTCGCGCCCGGCAGCGCAATGACGCCTCCATAGCCGTAATCGAGAGTGGCGGTAACATCGGAGAACAGTTTGCGTTGCGCCACCACTCGTACACCCTGGGTGGAAAGGCCGCCACCATTGTAGGTGAAGGTGCCGGAGTAAACGTCCGGCAGGAACTCGCCAGAATCGGCGGTGACTTCGCCCACCCCCACCAGGGCCGCATCGCGGACATGGTCAGAGTAAGCCGCGGCCTGCAGGTTTATGCCGCCGACACGCCGCGAAACCGACAGCTCATGGTGATGGGCGCGCTCCAGCAGGGCGCGGTTATCACGCATGGAGACTCGCGGTCCCGACTCGCTGCGATCGGCCGGCGCGGTATCGAAACCCTTGGCGGCGCGCGTGTCCGGTTCCGAGGTCGCGTAAATGTACTGGACCACAGTACGCGGCGAAACGTGTACCGCAACCGAGCCGTAGGGACGGAAGGCGGTTACGCCTCCGCGAAAGTCGATGGCCTGCAACTCGCCGCCAAAGCTGAGGTCTATGAAATCGGCAACCGTGATCCCGTCCGCCACCGAAAATGCCAGGGCGTCGAGTGCGCCATCGTGCTGGACTGCATCAGGCATGGCAAAGCGGCGCACCGTCAAAGCCATCTCAGGCCGCGAGCCATCCGGCATCTGATGGAAGTAGGCCGCACGCACCACCCCGGCGGGCGTACCCTCGCCGTAACCCACGTTGCCACCAAGGCTGAGGGTGCCGGAGGAGAACAGGGACTGGTCGATGCGGAACTGGGTGGTCATGTCGGCTGCGCCGCCGAACCCCTCATTATCAGCACCCGCGATAAACGCAACCTGCCCTTTCAGGCTGCGGTCCTGTTTTCGGACCGCCGTGCCATCATCGAGCAAACGCAAGATGGGACGGCTGGGGGCGGCACGCAGCGTCCACTTCCAGTCGTCATCGTGCTCCCCGGCGGCGCGCCGCGGAGGAAGCCACTGTGCCGCCTCGAACAGCGTGGTCAGGGTGAGATTGATGACCAGGTCGGCGCCGGCGCGGAGCGCAACACTCTCGCGCAGACTGGGCAGATAGGAGGCAGCCGAGGCTCTTACCTGATAACCGCCGGCGGCCAGTCCCGAGGCCTTGTAGAAGCCGCGCGCGTCGGTAAAGACCCTGGCGCCGAGCGGGCCCTTGGCGGAGACGATCTCCACCGCCGCACCCATCTGGGGCACACCGCTCGAGTTCTTCACGTAACCGGAGATCGACCCGGGGGCCGCTGCGGCACACACCGGCGCCACCAGGACGAACAGCGCCAGCCAGTACCTCATTCTATGCACCATTCCCTATCACCTGCCCCGGGAGAAAGGGCAACTCCTCCACGGGAAGGGCCGTGGCTAGAACCCCATAGACCCTTGGCTCGCGCCAGGCGGCTGGGGACACATCCCGGCGCAAAAGGCCCCTTGGGAGACACCGAAAGCTGGTAGATTGTATGTCCTAAACTGTGGGAAAGGCAAGGCTCTCGCGGCTTCCGACCCTGCTTTGCAACCCTGCCGATCACTTTCCCAGATGCGCACTTCCACAGCCAGCCGCTATAATCGTGAGCTAAGAACAGGGAAAAACTTCGTTTATATCCTGGGCAGTCTCCTTTTAGCGTGGCGAAGCCTGTCCGGGGGACAAATTCGCCGTGTGCGAGGAAACTTTCCGCCGCTGGGCGGCGTATCTTGAAGGAAGGGATCGCTCTGCCCCGGTGCGACGCCTCTGAGCGCCACCGGCGGACGACATCGCAGGGAGCAGAGACATCATGAGCTGGAAGAAGATCGCCATCATCGCAGGAGCCGTTGTATTGCTCGTTGCGGCGGTTGCCATCACGGTGTACGAGAGCCGCAAGAACGTGGTTGCGGTGCAGAGCGGGCGCGTTCTGCGCGAAGATCTGGCCAGCGTCGTGACGGCATCCGGGGAGGTGAATCCGCTCACCTACGTCAACATCGGGGCCAACGCCTTCGGCAAGATCACCCACCTCTACGTCAAGGAAGGCGACAAGGTTAAAAGGGGACAGTTACTGGCCCAGATCGAGAATGTGCAACCGGCAGCCGACGTCTCGGCCATGAAGGCGTCGTTTGAAGCCGCCCATGGCGATGAGGCGGCCGCCGACGCCGCTTACAACACTGCCGTGGCCGACCTGGCCCGCGCCAAAGCTGATGCCGCACAGAAGAAGTTCGACTATGAGCGCGCCCAGGGCCTGTTTAGAGATCAGCTGATCTCGAAACAGGATTTCGACGCCCGCGAGGCAGCCTGGGAAGCCTCTGCCAGCGGCCTGGTACAGGCACAGGCGCGCATTGTGCAGACCAAAGCCCAGCGCGATGCCTCGCACGAGCGCGTCAAGCAGGCCGCGGCCAGTCTTACCCATGCCTCGGACGTGCTCCAGAAAACGGTGTACAGCGCTCCCTTCGACGGCACCATCAGCAACCTGCCGGTGCGCGAGGGGGAGACAGTCGTGATCGGCATCCAGAACCAGCCCGGCAGTACGCTGATGACGCTGGCCGATATGTCCGTGATTACGGCAGAGGTGAAAGTCGACGAAACCGACATCGTCAATGTGAAGCTCGGCCAGCCGGCGGATGTCACGATCGACGCTATCCCGAACAAGGTCTTTAAAGGACACGTAAGAGAAATCGGCGAGAACGCCATCGTGCGCTCCACCGGTGTAGCCACCTCGCAGACGCTGGCCAGCAGCCAGGAAGCCAAGGATTTCAAGGTCAAGGTGACGCTGGACGATCCGCCGCAGAATCTGCGGCCGGGGCTCTCCACCACCGCCAAGATCACGACCGCCACCCGCTCCAGCGTGCTGGCCATACCGATTCAGGCGCTCACCATCCGGCAGCGCGGCGATCTCGAGCCCAAGAGCAAGGGCAAGGGATCAGTCGAGGCCGCATCGCCTTCGTCGACGCAGGCCAAGAAGGACAAGGAAGAGATTCAGGGAGTGTTCGTGATCCACGAGCGCAAGGCCGTCTTTGTGCCGGTGACAACCGGCATTACCGGGACCACCGATATCGAAATTACCGGCGGCCTGCAGCAGGGCGACGAGATCGTGGTTGGCAGTTACAAAGTTTTGCGGACACTCAAGAACGAGGCGCCGGTGAAGATCGATAACACCGTGAAGAAGCAGGAAGAGAGTTAACGTACCGTAACGTAACGTCGGTACGGACGTCTAAGCTAAGGCTTCTAGCTCCTGGCCGGACCAGAAAAGTGCCTGCCCGGTAGCTAGAGGTTAGCAGCTAGTAGCCAGGGAGAACCGAATGCCAACCGAAGTCGCCAGCGTCGTCGACAAACCTGCCGCGCCGCCCGCCCACTGCATGATCTGCACCGAGGACCTGTGGAAGACCTACGACATGGGCTCGGAGCAGCAGGTGCACGCGCTGCGCGGGGTGGACCTTCGCATCGATCGCAACGAGTACGTCGCCATCATGGGCCCGTCGGGCTCGGGCAAGTCCACGCTGATGAATCTGATCGGCTGCCTCGATACTCCCAGCAAGGGCCGCTATTGGTTGAACCAGCAGCTGGTCAGCGAACTGAACGATGACGAACTGGCGCGCATCCGCAATAAAGAGATCGGCTTCGTCTTCCAGACTTTCAACCTTTTGGCCCGCGCCACCGCGCTGCACAACGTCGAACTGCCGCTGATCTATAACGGGACGGCATCGGAGGAACGCATCGAGCGCGCCAAGGGGGCGCTGAAGGCGGTGGATTTAGGCGAGCGCATGATGCACAAGCCTAACGAACTCTCCGGCGGCCAGCGCCAACGCGTGGCCATCGCACGGGCGCTGGTCAACAATCCCGCCATCATCCTGGCCGACGAGCCTACCGGCAACCTCGACTCGCAGACGGGGGCTGAGATCATGGCTCTGTTCGACCGCCTTCACCACGACGGCAACACCATCGTGCTGGTGACCCACGAGCACGACATCGCCGGGTATGCCCATCGCGTGATTCACCTCAAGGACGGCAAGATCGCCGGCGACGAGCGCAAGAAGTAACGAGACTCCTGGCAACCGCCACATGACTGGGCCCGCCGGTTTTTTCGCACTACCCCACCCTGGCAAATCCGGCCATGGTGAGGCACCCCGCACCGGGAATTCCAGATCTATTTCCTACGCTGTGCCCTTTTGGCGCTTGTCCGATCCGACCTCGTGATTAGCCAGATCTTCTAAAGCACGTACCATGGCGGAGTGGTCCCACGCGGAGCCGCCGTGCGCAATGCAGGCGTTGAACAGTTGCTGGCACTTCGCCGTGTTGGGCAAGCTGATTTGCAGCGAGCGAGCCCCGGTAAGCGCATTGTTCAGGTCTTTCTGGTGCAGCTCGATGCGGCCGCCGGGCTCGAAGTTGCGCGTGATCATGCGCTCGCCGTGCACCTCGAGGATGCGCGACGAGGCGAAGCCTCCCATCAGCGCCTGGCGGACTTTGGCCGGATCAGCGCCCGCTTTCGAGGCAAAGAGCAGCGCTTCGCCCACGGCTTCAATCGTCAGCGCGACGATGATCTGGTTGGCGACTTTCGCGGTCTGGCCATCGCCGTTAGCGCCAACCAGCGTGACGTTCCTGCCCATCAGCTCGAACAGCGGCTTGACGCGCGCAAATGCCGTCTCACTGCCGCCCACCATGATGGTGAGCGTCCCTTCGCGCGCGCCAACATCGCCGCCGGAGACCGGCGCATCGAGATACTCGCAGCCGAGCTGCTCGATGCGACGCGCAAGATCTTTCGTGGCGATGGGCGAGATGGAGCTCATGTCCACGAAGATCCTGCCCGGCGTTAGTCCCTGCGCGACGCCGCTCTCGCCGAAGAGCACGTCTTCCACGTCGCGCGTGTCCGGAACCATGGTGAAAATGACTTCAGCGTGGGACGCGACTTCCCGGCAGCTGCGGCAATCGCGCCCGCCCTTGTCGGTCAGCTCTTTGGGAGCGGGTTTATGGCTGTGAAGGTAGACCTCGTGGCCGCCGCCGATCAGGCGCGCCGACATGGCGCGGCCCATGATGCCGAGTCCGATAAATCCGACCTTCATGGTCCTCTCTCGATCGGCGCCGGTGATTGCTTAGGCAGCACCCTTTTTCTGTTCTCGCGAAGCGATCTCGTGGTTGGCGAGATCTTCGAGCGCGCGCACCATCGCGGAGTGGTCCCACGCGGAGCCGCCGTGCGCGGCGCAGGCATTGAACAATTCCTGGCAGGTTGCCGTGTTGGGCAGGCTCATCTTCAGCGCGCGCGCGCCGGAGAGCGCCAGGTTCAGGTCCTTCTGGTGCAGCTCGATGCGGAAGCCGGGATCAAAAGTACGCTTGATCATCCGCTCGCCATGCACCTCGAGGATGCGCGACGAAGCGAACCCGCCCATCAGCGCCTGGCGCACTTTGGCGGGATCGGCGCCGGCCTTCGAGGCAAAGAGTAGCGCCTCGCCCACAGCTTCGATGGTAAGGGCGACGATGATCTGGTTGGCGACCTTGGCGGTCTGGCCGTCGCCGTTGGCGCCGACCAGCGTGATGTTCTTGCCCATCAGGTCGAACAGCGGCTTGATGCGGGCAAACGTCTTCTCGCTGCCCCCGACCATGATAGTCAGCGTGGCCTGCTTGGCGCCGACTTCGCCGCCCGAGACCGGCGCGTCCAGATACTCGCACCCGAGCTGGTTGATGCGGCGCGCGAAATCTTTGGTGGCGATGGGCGAGATCGAGCTCATATCGACGACGATCTTGCCTGGCGCGAGGCCTTCTGCCACGCCCTCGGCGCCGAAGATCGCCGCCTCGACATCGGGCGTGTCCGGCACCATGGTGATGACGACTTCACCCTGCGCCGCCGCTTCTTGGTTGGAGCGGCAAACGTGGCCGCCTTTTTCCTGCAAATCCTGCGGCACCGGCCGGAGGTCGTGAAGATAAAGCTCGTGGCCGCCGGCGAGCAGGTGCCCCGCCATGGGACGTCCCATGATGCCGAGTCCGATGAATGCGATCTTCATATCAGCTCCTTGATGGCTACGCAGCGGCGTGTTCGTAGGAAGCGAGCCAGCCCAGGCCGTCTTCGGTTTTGGCCAGCGGCTTGTATTCGCATCCCACCCAGCCCCGGTAGCCGATCTTGTCCAGGTGCTGGAAGAGAAATTTGTAATTTATCTCGCCGGTACCGGGCTCATGACGCCCGGGAACGTCGGCGACCTGGATATGGGCGATGCGGGCCAGATTCGCCGCGATGGTCGCGGCCAGATTCCCCTCCATCATCTGCATGTGGTAGACGTCGTATTGCAGATAAAGGTTGGGCTCTCCGGCGTCGCGCATGATTTCAAGCGCCTGCGCCGAGGTCGAGAGAAAGAATCCGGGAATGTCGCGCGTGTTGATGGGTTCGATCAGCAGCTTGATGCCGTGCTCGGCCAGGCGGGGCGCGGCGTACTTTAGATTGGTGATGAAGGCATCGCGCGCGCGCGTCTGAGGCGCGGTTGCAATACCGGCAAGAACGTTCAGTTGTTTACAGCCCAGCGCGCTCGCGTATTCGATGGCGCGCCCTACGCCTTCCTGGAATTCAGTGTGGCGCTCCGGATGGCAGGCGATGCCTCGTTCACCGCGCTCCCAGTCTCCCGCCGGCAGATTGTGCAGCACCTGACTGAGGCCGTGCTTCCGCAGCGTCTCGGCGAGCTGCTCTTTGGGATAAGGG
>Ga0335081_10011443_pt1 | contig 14355 bp, 17 predicted proteins | sample Lox_Sample_35_FD_206713 | JGI IMG/M metagenome (GOLD analysis project Ga0335081, IMG submission 206713) | Soil microbial communities from Loxahatchee National Wildlife Refuge, Florida, United States - Lox_Sample_3.5 | ecosystem: Environmental > Terrestrial > Soil > Wetlands | place: USA... | reverse complement strand
CGTGGCGCGCAAGTATGTGCGCCGGTCGGCCCCGTGAGCCCTCTGACGGAGCGCCGCTGCAAGCCCTGCGAGGGCGGTGTGGCCCCGCTCGCTCCGGCCCAGGCGCGCGAGCTGCTGGGCCAGCTCGCGCCGGGCTGGCGCCTCACCGAGGATGCCAAAGCCATCCGCCGTGAGTATGCGTTCCGTGATTTCTTTCGCACCATGAGCTTCGTCAACGCCCTCGCGCACGTCGCCAACCTCGAGGATCACCACCCGGACCTGGAAGTCGGCTACAACTACTGCCGCGTGCTCTACACCACCCACGCGATCCGCGGCCTGTCCGAGAACGACTTCATCTGCGCGGCGAAGCTCGACCGCATCCCCTTGAGCTGACCCTCAGTCGCCCCTCGCGAGCGCCGCGCGCGGCAGGTGTCCGCTCGTGCCGAGGGCGCGCGCCATGAAGATGCGCTTGACCTCGGGACTGCGGTTCACGATGGCGAGACCACGCTGGGCCAGACGAGACAGGGGCCCGGAACCGTGCGCCAGAAACCGGTTGAAGAGGTCGATCGCCGTCGCCATGACCGCCGTCTCGCTGCGGCGCCAGCGCTCGTACTGCCGCAGCACCCGCTGCGCGCCCACGTCCTCGCGCCCGGCGTGGGCCGCGATCACGACCTCGGCGAGCGCCGCCGCATCGGCAAATCCGAGATTGACGCCCTGGCCTGCGAGCGGATGCACCACGTGAGCCGCATCGCCGATCAGTGCGACGCGCTGCGCCGCATAGTGGTGCGCGGCGAGCGAGTGCAGCGGGAAGGACAGCCGCTCGCTTGCGAGCCGCATGACACCGAGCACGCCATCCGCGGCGCGCTCGAGTTGCGCGCTGAACTCTTCCGGCGAGGCCTGCAGCAGTGGCGCGGCCGCCGCAGCATCGACCGACCAGACAATCGAGCTCAAACCGTCGCAGAGCGGCAGGAAGGCGAGCGTCCCCGTCGCCAGGAAGCGTTGCCAGGCGGTGCGCTCGTGCGGGCGCGCCGTAGCCACCGCCGCAACGATGGCGATCTGATCGTAGCTGCGCGACTCGACGGTCAGTCCGAGCCGCTCGCGTACCAGGGAGCGCGCACCATCGGCCCCGACCAGCAGTCGAGTACTCACTGTCCCGGCCGATGTCGTCACCTGCACGCCGGTGTCCCCCACCGCGAGATCCGCAACCTCGGTGGGCAGCACGGTGCCACCGGCGCTCTCGAAGGCATCGAGCAGCGCGGCCTGAAACAGCCGATTCTCGATGATGCAGCCCAGGTTCGGCTCGCCCGCATCCGCGGCGTCGAACACCAGCGCGCCCGAGCTAAACGGAGCCTCGCTCTCGTGCCACACGCGCATGCGCTCGTAGGCACTGATGCGCTCCGCGGGAATCCGCTCCCAGGCGCCCGCCGACTTCAGGATTCGCTCGCTCGCGCGCGAGACGGCCGACACCCGCAGGTCGATCGCCGCCTCGCGCGCCGCGGCCGCGGGACGCTGCGGCTCGAGGATGCCGATCCTGAGCGCGCCGCTGGCCGCCGGGGCGGCGCGCGCCAGCAATGCGCCCGCGCAGGCACCGACCGGGCCGCCGCCAGCGATCAGCACATCGAACCCCTCGCTCATGACAGCGGCAGTCCTCGGGCGAGGCGCGGTGTGCGGCCGCCAAAACCGGCGCTCACGCGCGCGAGCGCGCTCTTGGCCGGCGGCAGCAGGTCGAACAGCAGCAGCCCGGCGTTGCGTGCCATGCCGACCGGCCAGCTCGGGTCCGCGAAGAGTCGCACCAGACCATCGGTGAAGCGCACGACGCCGGCGCGATCGGCGGCCCGAGCGGCGGCGAACTGGGCGGTGAACTCGGCCGAGCCGGGGTCGCCGCGCACCGCAGAGAGCTGCTCGGCAAGCGCCGCGGCATCCCGCAGCCCGAGGTTGAACCCCTGACCGGCGACCGGATGCAGCGCCTGTGATGCGTTGCCGATCAGCACCACGCGCCGCGCGGCGGGGCGGGGCGCGCGCGTGAGCTTCAGAGGATAGGCGACGCGTCGCCCCACGCGCAGCAACCGCCCGGCGCGCCAGCCGAAGGCGCTCTGCAGACAGGCGAGGAAGGCTGCATCCGGCAGCTGCAGCGTCTCCTGCGCCGCTGCGGGCGAGCGTGCCCACACCACGGTATAGCTGCCATCGTGCAGCGGCAGTACCGCGAGCGGCCCGGTAGGCGTGAAGCGCTCGTATGCCGTGCCGTCGTGCGCGCGATCGGCCGCAACGTTCGCGACGATGGCCACCTGCCCGTAGTCGTCGGACTCCGCGGCAAGACCTGCCGCCTGGCGCAGTGGCGAATCGGCGCCGTCTGCGGCGACGGCAAGGCGCGCACTCACGCGCTCACTCCCCGCGGTCGTCTCGAGCGTGGCGGCTACGCGCTCGGCCTCGATCTCGATCGCAGCCGGCCTCGCCGGCACGCGCAGCGTCAGCTGCGGTGCGCGCGCACTCAGCTGATCCCACAGCGCACCGCCGATGGCCCGATTGGCGACCACGTAGCCGAAGGCATCGATCCCCTGCTCCTCGGCGCGCAGGCGCGCAAACCCGAAGTGCCCGGCATCGGACACATGGATGGTTCTGATGACACCGGCCTCGCGCTCGAGACGCGGCCAGAGCCCGAGCTGGCGAAAGATGCGGCGGCTGGCGTTGCCCAGCGCCGTCGTGCGCTCGTCGAAGCTCGGTTGGGCGCTGGCCGCGGGCGCGACGGCCTCGACCAGCAGCACCTTGAGAGGCGTTGGCGCGAGCGCGAGCGCTAGGCTTGCGCCGACCATCCCGCCGCCCACGATCATCACGTCGAACTCGCGCATCGGACCAGCCTCAGGCGGCCGCCATCAGCGCCTCGATGACATCCGGGTCCTTGGGAGCACCCGTCGTCAGCACCTCGCAGCCCTCGCGCGTCACCACGACGTCATCTTCGATGCGGACGCCAATGTTGCGGAAGGCGCGCGGCACGCGCGTGAGGTTTCCGGGGATGTAGATGCCAGGCTCGATCGTCAGTGCCATTCCCGGCTCGAGCACCCGCCACTCGTCCCCGACCTTGTAGTCGCCCACGTCATGCACGTCGATCCCGAGCCAGTGTCCGGTGCGATGCATGAAGAAACGGCGGTAGGCACCGGAGCGCTCCAGGGCCGCAACACGCCCCCGGAGCAGGCCCAGCCTCACGAGCCCCTGGGTAATGACGCGCACCGCCGCCTCGTGCGGCTCGTTCCAGGTGTTGCCGGGTCGCACCTTGTCGATCGCGGCGAGATTGGCCTGCAGGACCACATCGTAGATCGCGCGCTGCTCGGCGGTGAAGCGGCCATTCACCGGCAAGGTGCGGGTGATGTCCGAGGCATAGGACTGGAATTCGCACCCGGCGTCGATCAGGAGCACGTCCCCCGAGCGCAGCGTCTGATCATTCTGGTGGTAGTGCAGAATGCAGGAGTTGGCGCCGCCGCCGACGATCGGCTGATAGGAGATGTCGGCGTTGTGCCTGCGGAACTCATGGATGATCTCGGCCGAGATCTCGTACTCGTTGCGGCCTGGACGGCAGGCACGCATCGCCCGCACATGCGCCATGGCGCCGATGCGCGCGGACTCGCGCATCAGCGCAAGCTCACCGCGGGACTTGTAGAGCCGCATGTCGTGCAGCACGTGATCGAGCGCGACGAACTCCTGGGGCGGATGGCGCCCGTTGCGCGCCTGGGCTCGCAGGCCGTTGACCCATCCCACCACCCGCTGATCGAACTCCGGGTAGATGCCCATCGCATAGAACACCCGCGCGCGGTTCTCCATGAGGCCCGGCAGGATCTCGTCGATGTCGGCGACCGGGAAGGCATCGTCCGCACCGTAACGGCGGGTTGCGCCCTCCGTCCCCGCGCGCCGCCCGTCCCAGGTCTCGCGCTCGGGGTCGCGGTCGCGTACGAACAGCACGTACTCCGCCTGCGGCCGGCCGGGTATGAGGACTGCCACCGCCTCCGGCTCGCCGAATCCCGTGATGTAGTGAAAATCGCTGTCCTGGCGATACGCGTACTCCACATCACCGTTGCGGTGGCGAACCGGCGCCGCGGGCAGGATGGCGATCGAGTCACGACCCATCAAGCGCATCAGCTGGCGTCTGCGCCGCACGAATTCCTCTGCCGGGAGCGCCTTGGTTCTGGGCATCAATGGAGCGACCCTTCGGGTTGTGAAGCCGGCACCTCGCGCAGCGGCGCGAGCTCGTCGAACAGCAGCTGCACGCCGACACGCACGAACTCGACCAGCTCGGCGTAGGCGCCCTCGTTGGATTCGGTGCTCTCGCCCGCGTCGACGGCGACATGGGTGATTTCGGTCAGGTCGCGCACGACCTCGCCGACCTCGCCGGGAAGCCGACTGGCATCATCGAGGGAGCTCGCGCCAAGGCCGTAGAGAAAGCCCTGGCACCACAGGCCGAGCGCGGCCGCCCGCGCATCGATCGGCTCCGCGTCATCCGGCAGCAGCGGGGCAAACTGCATTTGTGCGGCGCCGAGCGACTCGGAGGTGCTCTCGAAGAGCCCCCGCAGCTCCGCGGTCGCCTCCGGCCCGGCGGTTCCCTCCGGCAGGATCTCGGACAGCCAGTCCTCGAAGCGGTAGGCAACGGTGGCGCACAGGCCGCCCGCGAGAGTGCCGTGGGCCTCGGCGGCGTCGGTAAGCGAGCGCGCCGCGGTGAGCACCTGCTGGATTTCGCCGTAGTCCGCTGCTGGCATGCGAACCGCCATTATGCCTCAAGTACCGGGAGCCTCCCGGCGCGGCCTGATTGACCCGGTGAAGTTCACGGCTCTATAGTCTTTGTGATGAGCGATACAACAAGAACGCAGCTCGATCTGGAGCTCAGGCGCCTGGAGAAGCGGATTGATGAACTCGTCGGCTGTGTGACGCAGCTGCAGGAGGAAAATCGTGCGCTGCGCCAGCGCCACGAATCCCTCGCCGGCGAGCGCGCCGCGCTGCTCAACAAGAACGAGCAGGTCCGCACCCGGGTCGAGGCGATGATCGGACGGCTGAAGACGCTGGAGCACGGCGCGTGAGCCAGGGCGATCCGGCCCGCGTGAGCGTTCGCATCCTCGAGAAGGAGTACTTCGTCAGCTGCCCGCACGATGAGCGCGCCGCGCTGCTCGATTCGGCCGAGTACCTGAACGCGCGCATGCGCGAGGTGCGCGACAGCGGCAAGGTCGTCGGTCTCGATCGCATCGCGGTGATGGTCGCGCTCAATCTCACCAACGAGCTGCTGCGGCTGCGCGAGCGCGACTCCAAGGTGGATGTCGAGTCGGTCGCGCGCGTGCGCGCGGTGCGCGAGCGCGTCGAGGCCACGCTCGCCAAGAGCCAGCAGTTGGAGTTGTAACCGTCTTTCGATCGCCTCGGGAGTCGATTGCGTCACGCTCCCGCAGGATTCGCCCTCCCCCCGCCGCGTGTCCTCGTGTAAAGTGGTTGCCGGCGTCGCCTGCGGTGTTCGTCAGTGGGCCGGGTTACCTCGGACCCTAATTGAAACACCCACGGGACTTATGGGCTTGCGGGCAGAATTGTGCAGGTCCGCCTCGAGCGGAAAGCCTTACCTGCCACAGCTCGTCCCACTTTGTTGCTCTGGTTCGAGAGCAACGGTTCACAACGGCACATGCGGGCGACCTTTCCATGACCGCCGAGACCGAGCCTGACCACGCTCGGGCGCGCGCGGCGCTGCGCCGGGAGCTGCGGGCGAGGCGGCGGGCGATTGCTCCCGGTGAGCGTGCCAGGGCAGCAGAGCGCGTCGCTGCCAATGCGCGGGAGCTCCTTCACCTGCATCCCGGCCAGCGCATCGCGCTGTACTCTCCACTCCCGCACGAGCTCGACATCACCCCGCTGCTCGCCCTGGTGCGCCGGCATGGGGCGCGCGTGTATCTGCCGCGCATCAGCGACCGGCGTCGCTGCCGCATGCGGTTCGTGGAGGCGACGGGTCCGATGCGCCCCAACCGCCTCGGCATCCTCGAGCCCGCGGCCGTGGGTCCGATCGGCGCACGCTGGCTCGACATGGTCTTCGTCCCATTGGTCGGCTTCGATGCCCGGGGCATGCGACTCGGGATGGGTGCCGGCTACTATGACCGCGCCTTTGCGTACCGTCGGCTGCGCCGCGTGTGGCACAAGCCTCGCCTGATCGGCATCGGCTATGCGCTGCAGCGCGTACCGCGGCTTGCCGAGGCGCCGCACGATGTGCGACTCGATGCCATCGTCACCGAAGAGGGAGTGCTGGAATGCGCTACTGGCTGCTGAAGACCGAGCCGAGCACTTTCGGGGTGGAAAACCTCGAGCGCGCACCGCGGCATACGACGAGCTGGGACGGCGTGCGCAACTTTCAGGCCCGCAACCTGCTGCGCGATGAGATGAAGCGCGGCGATCAGGCCTTCCTGTACTACTCGAGCTGCGAGGTGCCCGGAATCGCCGCCATCGTGTCCGTCACGAAGGAGGGCTACCCGGATGCGACTGCGTTCGATCGCAGTGACGAGCATTTCGATCCGGACAGCAAGCGCGATGCGCCACGCTGGTTCGCCGTGGACGTGCGCCTCGAGCGGCGCCTGCCGCGCCTCATCACTCTGCAGGAGCTGCGCGCGCATGCCGCGAAGGAGCTGCGCGGCATGGTGCTGCTTCGTCCCGGCAATCGACTCTCGGTCTCGCCAGTGGAGCCCGCGCATTGGAAGTTCATCCTCTCACTCGAGTAGATGAGCACGCATCGCGCACGCGTGAGCGTGAGTTCGGTTGCTTGTAATTTCGATTCGCGTGCGTATACTCCGACCTCGGACTAACCCGACAACTGGAGAGCCAACATGGCGAAGGCGAAAAAGAAGGCCAAGAAGAAAGCTGCTAAGAAGAAATAGGCCTTGAACTCGGCGAGCGCGGACGACAACGCCGCGCTCGTCGAATCGAATCGCAACGACTGTGCCCGCGCAAGCGGGCACAGTCGTTTTCGGCCTCCCCCAAAACCAGCGATGGGCAATGACAGCAACAAGCAGCGTGCCGCCGTGGCTGCACTCAACTATGTGCAGCGGGGCAGCATTCTCGGCGTCGGCACCGGATCCACTGTCAACCACCTGATCGATGCGCTCGCGGCGCGGCCGGGACTCGTCCGGGGAGCCGTCTCGAGCTCCAACGCCTCCAGCGAGCGGCTGCGCGCCGCCGGCATTCAGCTCTTCGAGCTCAACGATGTGACGGAGCTGACGCTGTACATCGACGGTGCCGACGAGGCGACCCGGCGCCGGCACCTCACCAAGGGGGGCGGCGGTGCGCTGACGCGCGAGAAGATCGTCGCGGAGGCGGCCCGCGAGTTCATCTGCATCATCGACGAGAGCAAGCTGGTCGAGACGCTGGGCCGGTTCCCTCTGCCGGTGGAGGTGATCCCGATGGCGTGCAACAGCGTCGCCCGCCGCCTGACGCAGCTCGGCGGCCGCCCGGTGTGTCGCAACGCGACGACGGACAACGGCAACCAGATCCTCGATGTGCACGGCCTGACGATTGCCGACCCACCTTCGCTCGAGGCGGTCATCAACCAGATTCCCGGGGTCGTCACCGTCGGGCTGTTCGCGCACCGGCCCGCCGACCTGCTGCTGGTCGGGACTCAGGGCGCAGTCGTGGAGATCTAGATCCTACCGGGACCGGGTTGGCATCCCGTCCACGCCTCGAAACGCAGAAGGCCCGCCGGAGCGGGCCTTCGCGTTTTGGCTGGGGGACTAGGATTCGAACCTAGGTTAGCGGAGTCAGAGTCCGCGGTCCTACCACTAGACGATCCCCCAAAGATGGATCCGGGCAGCCCCTGCGATTGTAGAGGATCAGCGCTTCGAGTACTGCGTACCGCGGCGGGCCTTGCGGCGCCCGACCTTCTTGCGCTCGACTTCGCGCGCATCGCGCGTCACGAACCCGGCCGCACGCAGGGGCTTGCGCAGCGTCTCGTCGTATTCGATGAGGGCGCGCGTGATGCCGTGGCGAATCGCGCCGGCCTGACCGGTGATGCCGCCACCGGCGACCTGAACCGTGATGTCGAACTTGCTGGTGAGCTGTGCGGCCTCGAGGGGCTGGCGCACGATCATCCGGCCGGTCTCGCGGCCGAAGAACTCATCGAGCGGACGGTTGTTCACCGTAATCTGCCCGCTGCCGGGCTTGAGGTATACCCGCGCCGTCGCGGTCTTGCGCCGCCCGGTGCCGTAGTTCTGACTGACTGCCATGCAATCGTTCCTCAAATGTCGAGCGGTTTCGGCTGCTGCGCCTGATGCGGATGTTCGCTGCCGGCGAAGACGTGCAACTTCTTGAACATGCGGCGGCCCAGCGGGTTCTTGGGAAGCATGCCTTTCACCGCGAACTGGATCGCGCGCTCGGGGTGCTCGTTCAGTAGCTTACCGAGGCCGATCGACTTGATGCCGCCGATATGGCCGGTGTGGTGCCAGTAGATCTTGTCGGTGAGCTTGCGGCCCGTGACACGGATCTTGCCGGCGTTCACCACGACGACATGGTCGCCCATGTCCACATGGGGGCTGTAGGAGGCCTTGTGCTTGCCCTTGAGACGATGGGCGATCTGTGAGGCCAGCCGGCCGAGCGTCTTGCCGCTCGCATCCACGAGATACCAATCGCCCCGGACGTTGCCGGGCTTGGCGAATACCGTACTCATCTGCAGTGAACTCCGCCCGCCTGACGCCCTTAACGCCGAAACAGGAAGGCGTGGGGACCCAAGTGCGAAAAAGGGCCGGAAGTTTACTCAAGCGACTCCTGCAATGCAAAGACTGGCGCCCGGAAGTGCCCGCCAAGGCCTTTTCCGAGCGATTCCAAGGGCTTCCTGGCCCTTGCCGGTGGCCGCCGGCGCGCTCTTATAATGGCTCATGGGACCTGCCGGGCTCCTAGAGCCTCTTATAACAGCGGCGGATCGCGCACTGCGGGCGCTGGCAGCCTCTCCCCGGGCCTCCCGCTCATGCCCCGGCGAGGCCGGCCCGGAGCTCGGGGAGCAAGAGCGGCGCGAGGCTGCCGCCCTGATGCGCGTCAACCATGCCGGGGAAATGGCCGCCCAGGCTCTCTATCACGGTCAGGCGTTACTCGCTCGCTCGGCCGGCACACAGCGCCTGCTGCTGCAGGCCGCGCGCGAGGAATCCGATCACCTCGCCTGGTGCGAGCAGCGACTGCGCGAGCTCGGCTCCGGGCCGAGCATCCTCAATCCGCTCTGGTACGCCGGATCGTTCGCCATCGGCGCCCTTGCTGGAGCTCTTGGAGATGCCACAAGCCTGGGCTTCGTTGCAGAGACCGAGCGGCAGGTCGAGCGCCACCTCGACGAGCATCTCACACGGCTGCCTCCGCAGGACGCCCGCTCCCGGGCGATTCTGGCCGCGATGCGCAGCGACGAGATGCACCATGCCGCCACGGCACGGTCGGCCGGCGCCCGGGAGCTCCCGGAAGCAGTTCGCGCGGCGATGAGGCGGACCGCGGCGGTCATGACGGGCGCCGCGTACTGGGTGTAAATGCGCGAATCACCATTCTTTGTCGAGTTCGCTTGCAGTTTCCGGGGCTTATGTATAAAAAACTGCCGTTAGCCTGAAGTTCCCGCACGCGCGGGAGCTCAAGGCCGGGGGGTCCCTTGATATGGAAGAGAACGTCAAACCGCTGAGTGATATTCCGGCGATCAATCGCTTTCTGAGCTACTGCCGCATCCGCACGGTGCCGTCCAAGACAGTGGTCATTCACGCAGGCGATCTGCCGGACGTTCTCTACTACATCATCAGTGGCTCCGTGGAAGTCATGATCGAGGATGAGGAAGGCAATGAGATGGTCCTCGCCTACCTCAACAAGGGGCAATTCTTCGGTGAGATGGGGCTCTTCTACGAGCAGCCGACCCGCAGCGCCTGGGTGCGGACGCGCAACCAGTGCGAGCTCGCCGAGATGACCTATCCGCGCTTCCGCCAGATCGCCGCCGAGAGTCCGGGACTGATCTTCGAGCTCGCGACCCAGCTTGCCACGCGCCTCGACCGCACCAATCGCAAGCTTGGCGATCTCGCGTTCGTCGATGTAACGGGCCGGGTCGCGCACGCGATCATGGATCTGTGCGGTGAGCCGGATGCGATGACCCACCCCGAGGGGATGCAGATCAAGGTGAGCCGTCAGGAGCTGTCGCGCCTGGTCGGCTGCTCGCGCGAGATGGCTGGACGGGTGCTGAAGGTGCTGGAGGAGCAGGGTCTGCTGCGCGCCACGGGCAAGACGATCGTGGTGTTCAACGCGCGCCCGAAGATGAAGACGCGTCCCGTGATCGTGCCGGCGAAGCCCGCGGTCGCGAAGACCCGCGCGGACGACGACGAGGACGACGACGAGGATGACGACGAATAACTAGAGGGCAGACTCAGGCGCTGCTCGGCAGCTGCGACCGCATCGCACGAATCGTCTCGCCGTAGTCACCGCTGCCGAAGATCGCCGATCCCGCGACGAACGTGTCGGCGCCGGCGCGCGCGATCGCGGCGATATTCTCGACCTTCACGCCCCCATCGATCTCGAGGCGTACTGCACGGCCTGCGTTCGTGATCCGCCGGCGTGCCTCGCTCAGCTTGCGCAGCGCGCCCGGAATGAACTTCTGCCCGCCGAACCCCGGATTGACGGACATGATCAGCACCATGTCGAGCTTGTCGAGCGTGTAGTCGAGATAGTCGAGCGGCGTCGCCGGGTTGAAGACGAGGCCCGGCCTGCAGCCGTGCTCCCGGATGAGATCGATCGTGCGGTCGATGTGCTCGGTGGCCTCCGGATGAAAGGTGATGAAGCCCGCCCCGGCGCTCGCGAAATCGGGAATGATGCGGTCGACGGGGCGCACCATCAGGTGCACGTCGATGAGCGCGTGGGGAGCATGGCGGTGCAGCGCCTCGCACACGAGCGGACCGACCGTCAGATTCGGGACATAGTGATTGTCCATCACATCGAAATGGATCAGATCGGCGCCCGCCTGCAGGACGGCGTCGACTTCCTGACCGAGGCGGGCGAAGTCCGCGGAGAGAATCGAGGGGGCGATCCAGTGCTGCACTGAGGAAGTGTAACAGCATGCCCGCCGCCGACACCGTGAGGCCCCGCGCAACCTGCGGGCGCGTCAGATCCCGCGGCGCTCGCGGATCAGCTCGTAAGCCTCGATGATCTGCTGGGTGCGCTGCTTCGCATGCTCGATCATCGAGTCGGGGAGCCCGTTCGCCTTCAGTTTATCCGGATGGTGGCGGCTCAGCTGCCGCCGGTACGCCTTCGCAACCTCATCGTCGCTCGCCGCGGCCGTCACCTCGAGCACCGAGTAGGCCTGCTCGAGACTCTGCGCGCCGGCGGCGCGGCCCTGGCCGCCGGCCGCAGCGGCCGCTCGCAGGCGCAGCACCGCCTCGATGTGCGCGAGCTCGAGCGCCGACACACCGAGTCGCGCCGCCACACGGCGCATCCGCTCCCGCGCCGCGGGGCCCAGATCGCTGCCGCCGAGGGCCGCCCGCATCTGGATCTCGACGAACACGCGCGTGAGGTCCGGACGGCCGCCGCACGCCTGCGCGAGTGCGTCCAGGGCCGCGTACAGATCGAAGCTCAGCTGCTTGCCAATCGTGAACTGTGCGATTGCCGCGCGCACCTGCGCGGCATCCAGGCGCAGCTCCGACATCACGGCTCGCGCCGCCGCGATCTCCTGCTCCGAGACACGCCCGTCGGCCTTCGCGACGTGACCCATGACCTGAAACGTCGTGCGGAAGAACCGCTCGCCGATCGCTGCGGAGTCGAGCGCCGGTCCGCGTGCGGGGCCTGCTTCGGAGTTGCGGTCGATCTGATGACCGAGCAGCACGCCCACGGCGGCGCCAATCGGCCCGAAGAAGGCGCCTACGAGTCCGCCGACGAGTTTCCCGGTCCACTGCGCCATGCGCTGTAATATCATGGGCCTCGTCCGAAATTCCATGGGGCGCCGCCGTGCCGCGCCCGCGACAGCAGACCCGATACAGAAAATGAGCGCTCCTGCCCCGACCGTGTATCGGACGGCTCTACGCGGCCTTGACAGAATCCACGAAGGCAAGGTCCGCGACAGCTACGCGATCGATCGCGACACGATGCTGATCGTCACGACGGACCGGCTGTCCGCCTTCGATGTGGTGCTGCCCGACCCGATCCCTCGCAAAGGCTACGTGCTCAACCAGATCTCCAATTTCTGGTTCGAGCGCACGCGCGGCATCATTCCCAATCATCTGACAGGTCGTCCGCTCTCTAGCCTCATCGAGGATCGCGACGAGCTGGCAATGCTCGAGGGGCGTGCCGTCATCGTGCGCCGCCTCAAGGCACTGCCGCTCGAGGCCGTCGTGCGCGGCTATCTGAGCGGCTCGGGCTGGAAGGACTACCAGCGCACCGGCAGCGTATGCGGGATCGCGCTGCCTGCGGGACTTGCCCTCGCCGCGCGCCTGCCGGCACCGATCTTCACCCCGGCCAGCAAGGCTCCGGCGGGTGCGCACGATGAGAACATCGCCTTCGCGGACGTGGAGAGGCTGATCGGGCCGGAGCTGGCTGCTGCGGTGCGCGCCGCGGCAATCGCGCTATATGAGCACGCCGCGCGTCACGCCCTCGCCCGCGGCATCATCATCGCCGACACCAAATTCGAGTTCGGGGTCGACGAGCACGAGCGGCTGACGCTCATGGACGAGGTGCTGACGCCGGACTCCTCCCGCTTCTGGCCGCTCGATACCTATCGAGTGGGAACGAGCCCGCCGAGCTTCGACAAGCAGTTCGTGCGCGACTACCTGGAGACACTCGACTGGAACAAGCGCGCACCCGGCCCGCGGCTGCCGCCCGAAGTCATCGCCCGCACCGGCGAGAAATACCTCGAGGCGCTCGCCCGCCTCACGGCCTGAGCGCCCAGCCGCGGATCGCCGCCTCGAGCGCCGCCACGCCGTCCGTCAGGGCTGCGGGGCCCGGCTGCAGGATGATCGCCGACTTGATCTCCCACACGCTTCTCGTGCGCACCGCCGGTACGCTGTCCCAGCCGGCCCGCCCCATCACCCGTTCCGGACGGAACTTCTTGCCGCACCAGGAGCCGAGGATGATGTCCGGGGCGCGGCGCGGCACCTCGTGGGGGTCGGCGATGATGCGATTTCGCCCGAGCGGCTCGCGGGCCAGCTCGGCGAAGCAATCCTCACCCCCGGCGATTGCGAGGAGCTCCGAGACCCAGCGGATGCACGAGATCTGCGGCTGGTCCCACTCCTCGAAGTACACCCGCGGGCGCCTCGGCAGCTGCGCGGCGCGGGCGCGCACCGCGGCCAGTCCCGCCTCGAGGCTTTGCGCCAGCGCCGCCGCCTTCGCCTCGCAGCCGATCAGCCCGCCGAGGGTGCGCACCATGCGCAGCACCTCCTCGATGCTGCGCTGGTTGAAGACGTGCACCTCGACGCCTGAGCGGATCAGCTGCGCTGCGATGTCCGCCTGCAGATCGGAGAAGCCGAGCACCAGATCGGGCTCGAGCGCGAGGATGCGGTCGATGTGCGCGCTCGTGAACGCTGCGACCCTGGGTTTCTCCCGACGGGCGCGCGGCGGACGCACGGTGAACCCCGAGATGCCGACAATGCGCCAGTCCTCCTCGAGCAAGTACAGAGTCTCGGTCGTCTCCTCGGTCAAGCAGACGATGCGCTGCGCGTGGGCGCCCATGCGATCATTATGCGTGCATGTGGACCTTTGCGTGGAACGCGCTCGATCGGCTGTTCTTCGGCGCGGCATCCGCAAGCGCCGGAGCGCTCGGCCGGCTGCTGCGCGTGCTGCGCTATCCGTACGCTGTCGCGCGCGATCTTGCGCGAGGGGAGATCAATCTGCGCGCCATGAGCCTCGTGTTTACGACGCTCCTGTCGCTGATCCCGCTGCTCGCCTTCAGCTTCGCGATCCTCAAGGCCTTCGGCGCCGATCGCAACCTGGAGCCGATCGTATTCGAGTTCTTTCGGCCGGTCGGCGCGAGCGCCGCTCAGCTGACTGCGCGCGTGATGCAGTTCGCCGACCGGGTGAGCAGCGGCCTGGTCGGCTCCCTCGGCTTCGTGCTGCTCGCCTGGACGCTGCTCGATACGCTCAAGAAGGTCGAGGACAGCTTCAACTTCCTCTGGCGCGTGGAGCACCCGCGCAGTCTCGTGCGACGTGTCAGCGAGTACCTGGCGATGCTCATCATCGGGCCGCTCCTGGTGGGCGGCTTCCTGGGCCTCATGCACGCGGCGCTCCAGAGCGAGCCCGTGCAGCTGCTGCAGAACGTGCCGCCGTTGCGGCGTGCGCTGCAGGCGGCGCTGCGCCTTGCCCCCTATGCCATGGTCACCGTGCTGTTCACCGTGCTGTACATGCTCATACCGAACACCCGCGTGCGCCTGAAGCCGGCGCTCGCGGGCGCCA
>Ga0335081_10011442_pt1 | contig 14355 bp, 14 predicted proteins | sample Lox_Sample_35_FD_206713 | JGI IMG/M metagenome (GOLD analysis project Ga0335081, IMG submission 206713) | Soil microbial communities from Loxahatchee National Wildlife Refuge, Florida, United States - Lox_Sample_3.5 | ecosystem: Environmental > Terrestrial > Soil > Wetlands | place: USA... | reverse complement strand
GTCCGGCATACCACGGCGAAACGGCACTTTGTTGTATGTTTGCCACACAAACGCCGTATTGCCTTTGTAATCACATGAATATAAATACCTTGCAATCCAACCAAAAGGATTGCTAAATGCTCCAAGAGCTATATGGCTACCCAGACGACCATAGAGCACCCGGTCGAAACATCCGGAATTGGTCTTCACACCGCGGTCCCTGGCCGCCTTCGCCTGATGCCTGCTCCGCCGGACACCGGCATTGTATTCCGCAGGAGCGATCTCGACAATTTTGAAATCGAGGCTCATGGCCGCAACGTGGCCCGCGTCAGCTACGCCACGAGCCTGATGAAAAAGGGCGTGCTTCTCTCCACCACGGAACACCTGCTCGCGGCGCTTTATGCCAGCGGCATCGACAACGTTTACGTGGACATCGATGCCATCGAAGTCCCCATACTCGACGGCTCCTCGCAGCCGTTCATCGAGATGCTGGCCAAGGCCGGCGTTCGCCGCCAGCGCCGCCGCCGCCGCTACCTGAAGGTCCTGCGCCAGCTCGAAATCTCCGACGGCGATCGTTACATCGGCATATATCCCTGCGACGCGTTCCGAGTGCATTGCTTGGTGGACTATTCCCATCCCATGATCGGCCGGCAGGAGATTGAGATGGCCGTCAATCGCGAAACGTTCAGCGAGCGGCTGGCCCGGGCGCGCACTTTCGGCTTCGCCGATGAACTGGAAAAGCTTCGCGCCGTGGACCTGATCCGCGGAGGCTCGCTCGAAAACGCTATCGTTCTGACGCGCGACGGCATCATGAACAGCGAGCTTCGCTATCCGGACGAATTCGGCCGCCACAAGACGCTGGACTTGATCGGCGACCTGGCCTTGCTGGGCCGCCCCTTGCTCGCGCGTGTGGTCGCCCATAAGGCCGGCCACGCCCTGCACACGCAATTGGTGGCCCGCCTTCTCGCGGATAAGTCGCTCTGGACGCAACTGACTCTTGCCATGCCGCAGCAAGAGCCTGTCTCCGACGGCCTGTCGGCCATTCCCGCTTAGCAGACTTAAGCCGCCGAGCGGGCATCGCATCCTGTTGCTAAGAACACATTATCTTTCGCTTCTTTCAGTCACATTTTTTGGTAAAAAGAATCCAACCAACGGAGCATACTCGAATAATCATGACCCTGTCTGATTGCGCCGTCGTCATTCTTGCTGCCGGCAAGGGAACGCGCCTGAAGTCCTCGCGTGCCAAAGTCTTGCATCGCGCCGGCGGTCTTACTCTGATCGAACACGTCGTGCGCGTCTGCCAACGCCTCAAGCCGCGCGCGATCGTCGCCGTGGTGGGTCACCAGGCCGAGGACGTTTCCGCCCTTCTCAAACCTTTGGGTCTCCAGATCGTCATTCAGGAGCCGCAGCGCGGGACCGGCCACGCCATGCTGATGGCCCGCCGCGCGCTGGGCAATCGCGCCAAATATGCGGTTGTTCTGCCGGGCGACGCGCCCCTGGTGCGTGCCGAGACAATAGCGGAGATGGCTCGCATCCATCGGCAAAGCCTCTCGGCCGCCACCATCCTTTCCGCTCTCCTGGAACGCCCCGAAGGCTACGGGCGTATCCTCCGGCGCGACGATGGCACCGTGGAGGCCATCGTCGAAGATTCCGCCCTTACCGACGACCAGCGCGCCATCAACGAGATCAACTCCAGTATCTACACCTTCACTCTCGCCAAGCTTTGGCCCTGCCTCTCGCGCCTGCGGCCTAACAATACCCATCGCGAACTCTATCTCACGGATGCCATCGCCATGCTGCGCGCACAGGGTGAATCCGTTGGCGCTCTCGTCGCGGCTGATGCCAACGAGGTCCTCGGCTGCAACACACGGGCCGAACTGGCGGGAGTGGATGATGTTTTCCGCCGCCGCAAGCGCGCGGAACTCATGGCGGACGGCGTAAGCATGCTGATGCCGGAATCGATACTGATCGACTCCGACGTGACGGTCGGGGCGGACACGCTGCTCGAGCCCGGCGTGCAGTTGCTCGGCAAGACGCGCGTCGGCGCGGGCTGCACCATCCGTACGGGCAGCATCCTGAACGACATCACCATGGAAGACAACGTTCTCGTCCGGCCTTACTCAGTCATGAATTCCAGCCATCTTTCGGCGGAGACGGAGATCGGGCCCTTCGCGCATCTGCGTACCGCCGTGCGCATGCTCGACCGCGCGCATGTCGGCAATTTCGTCGAACTCAAGAAGACCGTCCTGGGAGAAGGCGCCAAGGCCATGCATCTCAGCTACCTTGGGGACGCGCGCATCGGCGGCGGAACCAACGTGGGCGCCGGGACGATTACCTGCAATTACGATGGCGTCAGGAAGAACCCCACCACAATCGGCCGCGGCGTCTTTATCGGAACCGACACAGCCCTCGTTGCGCCCGTGAAGGTCGGAAACGGCGCCTATATCGCCGCTGGGTCGGTGATTACCAAAAACGTCCCGGCGGACGCCTTGGCCATCGCTCGAGGCCATCAGGTGAATAAGCTAGGTTGGGCGGCCAAGCGCCGCCGCGAGACCGCCGCGAGCGTGAAGCGCAAGCCTGCCGCGAAGCGTTCCAAGGCCCGCTCCGCGAGCATCTCCCGTGGCCAAGTCGCCGCCGCCGCAAAGCGCGCCCGCCGCGCCCGCAAGCGCCCTCGCCGCTGAGTCACTCGCCGGTCGTGCTCGCTCGCGATTCCACTTGTGCTGTCGAGAAATTTCCCTCAGACCGCGCCAAAAGCCCTTCTCGCTCGCGCCCGAACTGCTATACTATTTGCTCCCCAGGAGCTGCGGCGTAATGAAAATTGGTGTTGTCGTATTCCCCGGATCCAACTGCGATCACGATGCCCTGTATGCCGCCACCGAAGTCCTGCACCAGCACGCTGCATTCATCTGGCACCAATCGCAGGATCTCTCCGGCTTCGATGCCGTGATCTTGCCCGGTGGATTCTCTTACGGCGACTACCTGCGCACCGGCGCCATCGCCCGCTTTTCTCCGGTGATGAATGCCATCGCGCGTTTCGCGCGCTCGGGCGGCCTGGTGCTCGGAATTTGTAATGGCTTTCAGATTCTCTGCGAAGCCGGGCTTCTTCCCGGCGCTTTGATGCGCAATCAAGGCCTGCGCTTCATCTGCCGCCACGTGCACCTTCGCGTGGAAACCACGGCCACGCCGTTCACTTCTGCCGGGCGCACCGGCCAGGTGCTGCGCCTTCCCATCGCGCATGCCGAAGGAAATTACTTCTGCGACGCCGCTACTCTGGCGGACCTCAAAGCACGAGACCAGATTGTTTTTCGTTATTGCGCGCCGGACGGCAGCATCGACCCCGCTGCAAATCCCAATGGCTCGCTCGACTCCATTGCCGGCATCTGCAATCGCGAACGCAATATCCTGGGGATGATGCCGCACCCGGAGCGAGCCGTGGAAGCGGCGCTCGGCTCGACGGATGGCCTGATCGTCTTTCGCTCGCTCGTAGAATCCCTGGCGCGGCAACCCGCCGCGGCCGTGAGTTAGACCTTTGTCGCACGCGGCACGCACGCCCTCCATGCTGGCGGAAATCAAGGTAACGCCGGAGATCGTCGCCGAGCACGGCCTCACGCCCGAAGAGTACGCCCGCATCGAGAAGATTCTCGGCCGCGAACCCAATTTCACCGAACTGGGCATCTTCACTGTGATGTGGAGCGAGCACTGCTCCTACAAGTCGAGCCGCGTGCATCTGCGTCGCCTGCCCACGAAAGGGCCGCAAGTCCTGCAGGGGCCCGGAGAAAATGCCGGCGTGGTGGACGTCGGCGACGGCATCGCCGCCGTATTCAAGATGGAGTCGCACAATCATCCCAGCTACGTGGAGCCTTTTCAGGGTGCGGCGACGGGCGTGGGCGGCATCCTGCGAGACGTCTTCACCATGGGCGCCCGCCCGGTTGCCGTTCTCGATTCGCTTCGTTTCGGAGCCATTACTTCCGCGAATGGCGAAGCGCCGGACGTCATCGCGCGCAATCGCCGCCTGGTGGATGGCGTGGTTCGCGGCATCGCCTTTTATGGGAACTGCTTCGGAGTGCCCACGGTGGGCGGCGAAGTGGAGTTCGAGCCGGGTTACGCCGGGAATCCGCTTGTGAACGTACTCGCCCTGGGCATCGCTCCGAAAGATCAGCTGTTCTTTGCCAGGGCCCGAGGCGAAGGCAATCCCGTCATTTACGTCGGCGCCAAGACGGGGCGCGACGGAATTCACGGCGCCTCTCTGCTGGCCTCCGCTGAATTCACCGAGGAGTCGCAGCGCAAGCGGCCCAACGTGCAAGTCGGCGATCCGTTTCTCGAAAAGCTGTTGCTCGAGGCCTGTCTCGAAGCGATGGCCACCGGCGCGATCGTCGGCATTCAAGATATGGGCGCCGCCGGGCTCACCAGCTCCTCCTGCGAGATGGCCTCGCGCGGCGGCGTGGGCATCGAGATCGAGCTCGATCGCGTGCCGCAGCGCGAAACGGGCATGACCGCCTATGAAATGATGCTGAGCGAATCGCAGGAACGCATGCTGCTCGTCGCGGACCGCGGACGCGAAGCCGAAGTCTTGGGCGTTTTCCGCAAATGGGGACTCGACGCCGTCGAAATCGGCCGCGTCACCTCCGACGGGATGCTGCGCGTTTTGCAGCATGGCCAGATTGCCGCGGAGATTCCCGCCGACGCGCTCGCCGAGCAGGCGCCTGTCTACCAGCGCCAGATCGCGCCGCCGAAAGCTTTGCCGTCGCGCGAAACTCTCTTCCGCCTCGGCCCCTCCGGCGCCGATCTCACGGCGAATTTCCGGAAGTTGCTCGCCGCTCCTGCCATTGCCTCGAAGCGCTGGATCTTCGAGCAGTACGATCACATGGTCCGTACCAACACGACCGTCGTTCCCGGCGCCGCCGATGCGGCCGTCGTTCGCCTCAAGGGCACGCACCGCGCGCTCGCGCTGGCCACCGACGGCAAAGGCCGCTGGTGCTCGCTCGATCCGCGCGTGGGAGCGATGCACGCCGTCGCGGAGGCCGCGCGCAATGTGGCCGCTGTGGGCGCCCGTCCTTCGGCCGCCACGAACTGCCTGAACTTCGGGAATCCCGAAAAGCCTGAAGTCATGTGGCAGTTCAGCGAAGCCGTGGACGGAATGGCCGAAGCCTGCCGCGCTCTTTCCATCCCCATCACCGGCGGCAACGTCAGCTTCTATAACGACACGCTCGGCAAGTCCATCGACCCGACGCCGATTGTCGGCGTGCTCGGCGTTCTCGAAAAGGCGGACGCCGCATTGACCATGGCTTTTCGAAACGAAGGCGACGCCATCGTTCTGCTCGATGGCCGCGGCCCGCTCGCCTCTGCCGCTAAACAGCATGCCGGCAGTGCGGAGCACGAGGCCCTCCGCGAATTTTCCTCTTCCGAATATGCGCGCACCGTCGCCGGTGTTGTCGGAGGAGTTCCGCCCGCCATCGATCTCGCCGCGGAATCGCGCCTGATCGAAGCGCTGGTGGCGCTCGCTGCCGAAGGCATTCTCAGCTCGGCGCACGACGCCAGCGACGGCGGCATCGCCGTGGCGCTGGCCGAGTGCGGCTTCGCCTCGAACGGTCTTGCCGCCGAAGCTCGCTGGCAGAGCGAAGAGCCCGATGAGCTGGCTCTGTTCGCCGAAACCGGCGCCCGCGCCATCGTCTCTTTGCCGCGAGCCTCACTTGCCCGCCTGCTGACCCTTGCGGCAAAATATGGTATTGCCGCGCTGGAGATCGGTAGCGTCACGCGCGGGCAGTTTCAGCTCACACACAACGGCGCCACGATAGTACGGGACGACTCCGCCGCACTCGGCAAGATCTGGAGCGGCGCAATCGAGAGAGCAATTCTCGGCGAACAAGCATCAAAATAAGCATGAGCCATCTTCACGACGACCGGTTCCACGATCACTGCGGTGTCGCCGGCATCTTCGGCCATTCCGAAGCCGCCAAGCTGGCCTATCTGGGACTCTATGCGTTGCAGCACCGCGGCCAGGAATCGGCCGGCATCGTCTCATCCGATGGCGCCAAGCTGCACATCGAGAAGGGCATGGGCCTGGTGCAAGAGATCTTCCAGCCACAGGTGCTGGCGCGCCTTCCCGGCGCCGCGGCCGTGGGGCACACGCGCTATTCCACCGCAGGCGATACTTCGCTGACCAACGCGCAGCCCATCGTGATCGATTGCAACAAGGGCAAGCTGGCGCTGGCGCACAACGGCAATCTCACCAATGCCGCCAAGCTGCGCCGCTCCCTCGAGCACCGCGGCTCCATCTTCCAGACCACCAGCGATACCGAAGTGATCGTGCACCTGGTGGCTCGCAGCGCGGCCCACAATCTGCAGGGCGCGCTGGGCGACGCACTGAATCAAGTCGAAGGCGCCTACTCGCTGCTGGTGCTCACGCGTGACGAACTCTACGCCATCCGCGATCCCCGCGGCTTTCGTCCGCTCTCCCTGGGCCGTCTCGGCGACGCCTGGCTGGTGGCCTCCGAAACTACCGCTTTCGATTTGATCGGCGCTCAGTACGTGCGTGAAATCGAGCCGGGCGAACTGGTGCGCATCTCTCGCAGCGGCGTCGAATCGCTGTGTTTCACCGGGCCCAAGCAGCACCAGTTTTGCGTCTTCGAACACGTCTATTTCTCGCGCCCGGACAGCATGGTCTTCGGGCGTCCGGTGGACCGCAGCCGCGAAATGATGGGCCGGCTTCTGGCGCGCGAAAAGCCCGCCGACGCCGATCTCGTGGTGCCGGTGCCGGATTCCGGCGTGCCCGCGGCCATCGGCTATTCCCTCGAGTCCGGGTTGCCCTTCCGCATGGGGCTGATCCGCAATCACTACATCGGCCGCACGTTCATCGAGCCCGAGCAGGCCATCCGGGATTTTGGCGTCAAACTGAAGCTCAATCCCGTGCGCGCGCTGCTCGAGGGCAAGCGTGTCGTTCTCGTGGACGACTCCATCGTCCGCGGCACCACCAGTCGCAAGATCGTGCGCATGATGCGCGAAGCCGGCGCCAAGGAAGTGCATATGCGCATCAGTTGCCCGCCCACGATTTCGCCCTGCTATTACGGCGTCGATACGCCCACGCGCGAGGAGTTGCTTGCCTCGGATGCCTCCGTCATCCGGCCTCGGCTTCCGGAAGGCGAGCGCCCCGATCTTTCCGGCGCCGCTCGAACGCTCGAAGAGATTCGCCTGTTCCTCGATGCCGATTCGGTGGGCTATCTTTCCCTGGAAAGCCTGCGCCGGGCCGTCGGCGATACCAAAGCGAGCTTCTGTACCTCCTGCTACACCGGCTCGTATGTCCGCGAAAACGTGCAACTCGAAGTGTCCGTTCCCGCCGGCGCTCCCGTCCCTGAATCCGAGGACCCCATCGGAAGCTCGAGCGGAAGGAAAGAACCGTGAGCGATGGTCCCAGCAGCATTGGACCCATAAGCAATCCGGGCAGCGAATCGGCTTCGCCTGCTTCCGGAAGCGCAACTCCCCCGAGCGCGTCCGGCAAAACCAATTCCCCCACGCTGCGCGACCACCTGGTTCGCGAACTGATCTCCTGGATCTGGGTGGCGCTGGCATTTTTCCTGATTACCGGGACGATGGTGCAAGCCCGTGTGATCCCTTCGGCGTCCATGGAGGGTACTCTGCTGATCGGCGACCATCTGCTCATGAGCCGTTTCGGCTACGACATTGGCCTGCCTTTCACGCGCTATCACATCCGCCTCTGGCGCGAGCCGCACCGCCAGCAGGTGGTGATCTTTCAAGCGCCCATCCCAGGCCACGAAGAAGATTTCATCAAGCGATTGATTGGGATGCCCGGAGATACGGTGGAAATCCGGCAGGGACGCGTGTTCGTCAACGGGCAGGCCCTGAGCGAGCCTTATCGCCACGACCCGCCGAATCCACAGGACAATTTTGGCCCAGTGACCATTCCCGAGCGCCACTATTTCGTCCTCGGAGATAATCGCGAGGACTCCTGGGATAGCCGTGGCTGGGGCTTCGTGCCGGAGTCCAACATCATCGGCACTCCCATATTTATTTATATGTCCGTGCAGGCGAGCGAAGATGCCTGGCAGCCTGGCCAGGTGCGCGAACGAGTCTACGCTTACGCCAACGCATTGCTGCATCCGCACCTGGTGCGCTGGCGCCGCCTGCTGAAGACGTTCTGACCCGTAGCGAAGTGCGCCCGGGCGCGCGCACTACCCTTACAGGAACCGCGGTCGGTAATTTGCGGCGCCCGTCGCTCGCCTGGGAATTTTGTCCTTCGAGATATAAAGCGTTAAACTGTCGCCCGCGTTTCTGGAGATAGGCCGAAAAGCTATGCGCTATGCCGATGCCGGCGTGGATATCTCTCGCGCCGAACAAGCCAAGGAACGAATCCGCCGCATGGCCACGCGCACGTTCACCCGCGGCGTGGTGGGCGGCATCGGCTCGTTCGGCGGGCTTTTTGCCCTGGACGTAAAGCGCTGGCGGGAGCCGGTGCTCGTTTCCAGCACAGACGGCGTGGGTACCAAGCTCAAAATTGCCGCGGCCATGGGCATTCATTCCACAGTGGGCGGCGATCTCGTGAATCATTGCGTGAACGATATTCTCACGCAAGGCGCCGAGCCGCTGTTCTTCCTCGACTATCTGGCCCTCGGCCGCATGGATCCCGACGTCGTCGAACAATTGGTCGACGGCGTCACGCGCGCCTGCCATCAGGCCGACTGCGCCTTGGTGGGGGGCGAAACGGCCGAACTCCCAGACACCTATGCGCCCGGCGAATACGATCTGGCCGGCTTCATCGTCGGCGTCATGGAACGTAGCCGCATCATGAAAACGAGCGCGGTCCGCGCGGGCGATATCCTCGTGGCTTTGCCCTCGCTGGGATTGCATACCAACGGTTACTCGCTGGCGCGCAAATTGGTGTTTGAAACGGCCGGGCTGGCCGCCGACGCCTACGTCGCGGAGATCGGCAACAAGATCGGCGCGGAACTGCTGATGCCGCACCGTTGCTATTGGCCCATGCTCAAAAATATCGTGGCCCAGGGACTGGTCACCGGTATCGCCCACATCACCGGCGGCGGGATTCCCGGCAACCTGCCGCGCGTGCTGCCGCGCAGCACCCAGGCCGTCGTGGAACTGGGCTCCTGGCCCGTGCTGCCGATCTTTTCTTATCTCGCCAAACTCGGGCACATCGAGCGCGATGAACTGCTGCGCACGTTCAATCTCGGCGTGGGCATGATCCTGATCGTTCCGCCGGCCAATCTTCGCGCCGTCGAGAGCGAACTTAAGCGCCGCCGCGAGAAGTACTACCGCATCGGCGAAATCCGCAACGCCGATTCGCGCAAAGCGCCCATCGCTTTTACCGGCTCCTTGGCGATTTAGCCCCCGATGCTCACGATCCGCCCTGCGACCATCGCCGATGCTGAACTGCTCGCCAGCCTGATCCTGGAGCTCGCCGAATACGATCACCTGGCCCAGGAAGCCGGCGTCAATGCTGAGGCCATCGCCCGCGATGGCTTCGGTCCTCGGCCGCAATTTCGGGCGTTGATCGCCGAACTGGATGCGCAAGTGGCTGGATACGCCATTTTTTTCGAGTTCTACTCCACCTTCCAAGCGCGCGCGGGCCTTTTTGTCGACGATATCTTCGTCAGGCCGCGGTTCCGCAAAAAGGGTATCGGACGAGCTTTGCTGGCCCACGTGGCGCGAATCGCCTGGGAAGAGAACTACTTCTGCATGCGCTGGGAAGTGCTCAACTGGAATACTCCCGCGATCGACTTCTACAAAAAACTCGGCGCAGAGTTCCTCGACGACTGGAGAGCCGTAATGTTGATCGGCGACGCGCTCGAATCCGTGGCGGAATCCGCAAAATAAGACGCGCTAAGGAAACAGCACCGAAGGCCGCATCGGCCGCTGGGGGAAGCGCCCGGTCGCCTATACTATAGCGCGTGACCGAGCTGGCCAAATTGCCGCCGGATGCCTCCGAGCACCAAGCCGGCGTCTATGACTCCCGCCCCAAACAACTTTCCGCTTTCCGTCGCGCCCAAGTCCCGATTATTTCGGCCACGGCATACGGCTTCGCTCGCGTTATCGGGCCGACCTTGCGCTATGAGGTGCTGGGATGGCAGCACATCGACCGCCTGCACAGCCAGAACCGCCGCTGCGTTTATTCCTTTTGGCACCAGACCATTTTCCTGGCCATGTGGTGGTGGCGCCATCGCGGCGTGGTGGCCATGACCAGCGCCAATTTCGATGGGCAAATCCTCGGGCGTGCGCTCGGCTGGCTGGGCTTTGGCACCGTGCACGGGAGCTCTTCCCGCGGAGGCTTGGGCGGCCTTTCTGTGCTGGCAAAGCAGCTGGGGCAGGGCCACGACGCTGCGTTCGCGGCCGACGGTCCTCGAGGGCCGCGTTATATCGCCAAGCCCGGCCTGGTGATTCTGGCGCGCAAGAGCCGCTGCCCGATTGTGGCCCTTCATCTATTTGCCGAACGCGCGCACATCTTTGAGAAAGCCTGGGATCGCTTTCAGCTTCCCCATCCTTTTTCCCGAGTGGTGTTGGTGATTGGCCGGCCCATCGAGGTGCCCGCGGAACCGGGCCGCCACACGATCGCCAACAAGCAGGCTGACCTGCAAGGAATGCTCGAGCGCACTCGGGAAACGGCGGAATCCTGGTTCAAGCTTGCGCCCGCGGAGCAGGAGCGCCAAAGGGCCATTTGGAACGCCTGAACGCAGCGCGGGACAGCTTTGCGGGTGCTAATCCGCGTGGGACGCGGCCATACTCTTCAGTCGACCCACCAATATTTGCACCTGTTTCCTGGTGTAATCGAGCGAACCCGAACAATCGATCTCCTCGTGGGCCAGCTTCCGCTTGTCTTCGAGCGTCATCTGCGCTGCAATGCGTTGCTCGGCCTGCTCGGGTGACATGGCGCGTCCAAAGGCGAGATGGGTCAGCCGTTCCATCTGCTGCTCACGCGTGCAGCTCACCAGAATGAGGCGATCCAGCCGGCGGTGGTAAGCGGATTCGATCAGCAGCGCCGCCTCCACAACAGCGACACCAGACGGATCGGCCGCCGAGAGCCGCTCGAGTTCCTTGTCGATATCGCTCAGGACCGCCGGATGCATGATGGCGTTCAGTGTCGCCAGCTTCTGCGCGTCGGCAAAAACCACGGCGGCCAATCGCGCGCGGTCGACGCTTCCATCCGCGGCAAAAACTCCGGAGCCGAATTGCCGCCGAATTTCGTCGCACGCGGGGGTTCCGGGAGCAATCACGGCATGGGCCATTTTGTCCGCATTGATGATGTGGCAGCCGAGTTCGCCCATCATGGCGGCCACGGTGCTCTTGCCGCAGCCAATCCCGCCGGTCAGGCCCACGCGGAGCATCAACGCGTGGCGTGCGCAGCGGCTCCGCCCCGGTGCCTGAGCCGTGCGGCCTTGATGGTATTGCTCATCAGCATGGCAATGGTGAGTGGTCCCACGCCGCCGGGGACGGGAGTGATCGCGCCGGCAACTTCCGCAGCCTCGGGATGAACGTCGCCAACCAGCGCGGAGCCCTTTTCCTTGAATCGCTCCAGGCGTTGCGGAAACTTCGCGAAGAGCTGCGCTGCTTGCGCCGGATCGGTGATGCGGTTGATCCCCACGTCGATGACCGTCGCGCCGGGCCGAATCCAATCCGGCGTAACCATGGCGGGCCGGCCCATGGCCGCGACGATGAGATCGGCGCGGCGCGTGATCTGCGGCAGGTCGCGCGTTTTGGAATGGCAAATGGTGACCGTGGCATTGGCGTGCATCAATAAGAGCGCCATTGGCTTGCCCACAATGTCGCTCCTGCCCAGCACAGCGGCATTGGCGCCCTGCAAAGGAATCTCGCTCCGCCGCAAAATTTCCATCACTCCCGAAGGCGTGCAGGCCACCAGACCCGCCTCTCCGCGCACCAGCCGCCCCAGGCTTACGGGATGAAACCCGTCCACGTCTTTCGCCGGGTCCACCGCTTCCAGAACGCGGCGCGCATCCACCTTCTCAGGCAAGGGCAATTGTACGAGTATGCCGTCGACATCGTCGCGGCAGTTCAATTCGCCCACCAGCCGTAGGAGCTCCGCGGTCGAAACATTTTCGTCGGGCGCAAACAGCCAGCTCTTCAGGCCGAGCTGTTCGCAGGCCGCAATTTTGCTTTTGACGTAGACCTCGGAGGCGGGATGATGGCCGGCGAGAACGGCGGCGAGGCCCGGCTGGATACCGGAAGCCCGCAATTCCGCGATTTCCGGCTGCAACTCTGCGTAGATTTGATTGCGGATGGCGTTGCCGTCGAGGATACGCGCCGTCACCGTGGCTCCCGCGGGCGATCTTGAGAGCTTGCGAATCGATCATATCACACCGCAAAACGCGGCGATGCGGAGCCGCTTGGCGCAGAGAGTTCTTCTCGCCCAGACCGGGAGACGGTGTATAGGATTAAGGGAGTGTATAGGATCAAAAAAAATGACCGCCGAGAAATCGCGAAGAGTGGGGCTGGCACGGGCGTTATCGAAACTCGGCTATTGCTCGCGCTCTCAAGCCGAGGCGCTGATTCGGACGGGCCAGGTGCAACTGAATGGCGCAGTGAAACGTAATCCGGAGTCGCCCGTCCTCCTCGGCCGCGACCGAATTGAAGCGCGGGGCGAATTGGTTCGCCCGGCGGGAAAAGTCTACCTGATGCTGAACAAACCGCGCGGCCTTGTCACCACAGCTTCGGATGAGAAGGGACGCGCCACGATCTATTCGAATCTGAGCAGTGAGCTGCCGTGGGTTGCGCCGGTGGGCCGTTTGGACAAGGCCAGCGAAGGATTGCTCCTACTCACGAACGATCCGGAGTGGGCGGCGGCGGTAACTGCTCCGGAAAACCATCTTGCGAAGATCTATCACGTCCAGGTTTCCGGGCTGCGGAATGCCGCGCTCACGGATGCCCTTGTAAAGGGCTTTCGCGTTCCCGACGCGGGCTTCCTCAAAACGAAAGCGGCGAGCGTACTGCGGCAAGGAGACCGGAACACCTGGCTGGAGATCACTTTGGAGGAAGGGAAAAACCGCCACATCCGGCGGATGCTCGAACACCTTGGGATCGGCGTGCTTCGGCTGGTCCGCGTAGCCATCGGGCCGCTGGCGCTGGGCGATCTGGCGAAGGGCGCATCTCGCCCGCTTACGGCGGAGGAGAAATCAGCGCTTGATCGAGCCATTGGCGCATAGGTTCCCCGGACGCGCTTAGCTGTTGCCCGAACCTGCCGCCGTCACCGCCTCGCCGAGGGCGCTTCGAAGATCGGCTCCGGTGGCAAAATGCGCCGGATCTGCTTCGGATTTCTCGGCCAGAGCCTGGGTCCATCCGCTCGTTCCGAACTCTGCCTCGGCAGTCCGCTCCCAGACCTCCCGGTCTCGAAGCTGGTGAAACCAATAGTCCGGAGCGGGCATCTCCTGGCCCACCCAGTGAACGCCCGCTCGGAAGATGAAATAGGTATCCCACGCAATATGCTGCCGCCAGCCTAGGCAACGGGCCATGGCTCGGCCCAGCTGATGACCGGGATCGTGGAACGCGAGCAGCCGGGGATCGTCGATCCGAGACGCCGCCTCGCTCGCAGCCTCGAGCGTGTCGCTCTTGATCATATCGATGAACGTCCACGCCATCCGGAAGTCGGCCTTGAGTTCGAACAGCGGCTGAAGCGCCTCACGGGCGCCCCGAACGCAAAGCGCTCAAGTAGCCGACTGGATCGCCAGAATGCGGACGTGGCCGGATTCGCGCTCAAACCAGGCGCGTAATAGGTCGAGCCCGCGATCGAGGCTCTGCACGGGCGTCAGGACATCACGTCTATCCATGGTGATATGCTCCGCACTCCTTGGCGCACGCCCGGCAAGCATTCATGCATTCGACGCAGCAGGGGTGCTGGAATTTCGCGCACATCTCCGCGCAAGCCAGACAAGCCTGCGCGTGGGCGGCGCAGATGGCGTCGGCATAGCGGCTTTCGCGCGACATCAGCGCCAGGCTCAGCGACGCGATATCAGCGCAGTCGCGCGCCAGAGCTGCGCACTTTTCGCGTTCCCGATCGCCTGACGTACCGCACTCTGCAGCGCAACGCTCGCAGGCCTCGATACAGCGAACGGTGGTATCCAAACAAGGCACAACGGCTTTCGTAGTCATCCTTCCCTCCTGACAGCTTGCCTAACACCATCAGATATCGCAGCGGAGAACAATCCTCGGTGACGCTGGACACAACAGGATGTGCGCATTTACACGACCCGCGGCGCTGATTTCGAGTCGATTGCCGGTCTGCATTCGATGGAAGAAACAGCCGCCTCGCGGGTGTAGGATCTAATCCGGGGAGGACCTCGCGATGAACACCAAAACCAAACTTCTGATCATCGGCGCCGCGGCGACTGTCGCCGTCGTAGC
>Ga0335081_10011440_pt1 | contig 14357 bp, 18 predicted proteins | sample Lox_Sample_35_FD_206713 | JGI IMG/M metagenome (GOLD analysis project Ga0335081, IMG submission 206713) | Soil microbial communities from Loxahatchee National Wildlife Refuge, Florida, United States - Lox_Sample_3.5 | ecosystem: Environmental > Terrestrial > Soil > Wetlands | place: USA... | reverse complement strand
CTGCCACAGCGCGGCGAGATAAGTCTGAAGGGATTGCAGCAAGTCATCGCGATGATGGGGGAGGCGCGCCTGCTCAAGCCGCCGCTGCCGCCGGCGCAGCGTTTCGTCGATTTGCAGTACCTCCACGAAGCAGGCGTACAGTAAAGCTCAGCCCAATCTGAAGGCGAGCCGCCACCAAAACATCAGCGAGTAGATCACGAATGGAATCGCCAGGATTGGGAGTATCCAAACCAGGGCGAGCGGAAGCTTCCGCATCATCCGCTCCGGAAGCATCATGGCCATGAGGCCGAGACCGGCCGAAATCAGGATCGTCGTCAAGGTCCATCCATACCAAGTCATGTTCGGCCCATCGCTGGTGCTTGCGGCGCCAAAGCCCCACGCGAGACGGCCGGTCGCCGGCCAATAGGTGAACACCGGCCAGTTCAGATAGACGGTCAGGCAGTACACGAGCGGGCCGGAGATGGAGAAGATCGTCGCGAATGTTTTGAATTTGCTCGACGTCGCCAGCGACGATCCGGCGGTTGTGGCCGGTGAAATCCGATTTGTTGTTGCAGTCGTGCTCATGCCCCAAATCCCCTTGTATTGTTGAGGACGTGGCCGACGATGAAAAGAAACCAGCACATGACAGCCAGCACCAGCGTTACCCCCTTTCGGGCGTTGTCATATTCCGGGTTCTGGGGGTTCTTCCAGAAGAACCAGTAGGCCGGCAGCAGAACCAATCCGAGCGTTGCAACGTGTTCCTTGAAATCAAAGAAACCGCCGGTCTTGAAGTAGTGCCCCTGTTCGAGCGGAATGCGGATGTTGATCCGATAGCTGGTGTAAATGTATGAGCCAACGAGGAACGTGAGCACCCACAGGACGCACACTGCAGTGGCGTAGCCGGCAGCGGGCACTGCGCGGTAGCGGGTCATGATGCCGCCGGCAGCCTTACGGGCCGGCAGCGCGACAGCCATTGCTTGATGGGTCAGCGCCCCCAGAAGTCCGACCGCCAGGATGAGGTGAATAAACAGCCATATCGTCCAAAAGGCGTTGCTGGATATAAGGCCGTTCATCGTCCTCCCCTTGCTTTGAATGCGTTGGCAAATTTGCCGGAGTCTAGCCCATTCGGGTGGATTGTCGAGCACCAGCGGCAAATTGCCCTTCGGCGGTTCCGCGGCGTCGCATGCACCGCGCCGGCGTCATCGCGTCGGCTGCGCGCGTTTGCCGCTGTCCATCTGAACGAGCTTCATCAGGATTTTCTTCTCCGCCGAAACAACCCACGCAATTCGCATCTCTTATTTTCAAAGTATCGATAAAGAGCCGTGGCGCGGACTCGCGTGGCTAATTCCCTTGTGCTCAATTGTGGTGATCGCCTATCTTCTTTGCAGCTATGTCACGCAACAATCGTAACGCGCCTGCGCGTCGGCTGTTTGGGGCAGGGCAGGGGCGGGAGCGACCAGGAAGTATTCGCATGGCTCGCCTGCGACTTGCCCTTATCGCCGCCGCGGTCTTGCTCGCTCCAATTCTGGCCCATGCCGGCGGCGTTAGCCTGCTCAACCAGGACATCAATGGCGGAGCCGATGGTCCGCCATTCTTCGGCTTCGTGCGCGAGGTCGGCGGCGTCGGCGTCAACGACGCCAAGGTCACGGGGGAACTCAACGGTGGCGCGCTGGTGACCGCCACCGACATTCTGGGTCTCTACAAGCTCCCGGGGTTCGGCAAGACCGTCAATCCCGACGATGTCAAGATTTCCTGCGCGAAAACCGGGTACACGCAGGCAAACATCGTGCGCCGCCCGCACCCTGGCGGCGATATGAAGGATCCCATCGAGGTCGACTGCTATCTGCAGAAGCAGTGAACATAATCAACTGGTCAACTTTCGCAATCCGAGCTTGCGTCATGAACAAACATCCCGTGCTCCTCGGTTCGGCGGCGCTCCTGTTCGTCGCCGTGATCGACAGTGCCGCCTTGCCGCAGATTGCGCCGCCAGCACCGCCGCCGAACTCGGCGCCCGCGCCATACACGCTGACCATGGGCGACATGATGAACACTCTGGTTCAACCTCGCCATGCCAAGCTTGGACTGGCCGGCCGGGCACGAAATTGGCCACTCGCCCAATATGCCCTCGTTGAAATCCGTCAGGCTTTCGATGGCATCGAGAAGGCGCAGCCGACTTTTCGCGGGTTGCCGGTGGCTCAGCTCGTTGAAGCGGCATTGACCCAGCCGATGAACGCCGTCGACGCCGCCATCAAGGCGCGCGATCCGAAATCATTCGATACCGCGTATGCTCAACTCACTCAGGGCTGTAATGCTTGCCACACGGCGCTCGATCATCCGTTTGTGGTCATCAAGACGCCGGATGCCTCGGCATTCCCTAATCAGAATTTTGGCCCGCACCAGTAAGGCGCCCGATCAGGATGCGGCCTGCGCCCGACGGCACGCTGCGTTGGCGCCGATCAGAACGAGGAGAGGTAGTGCGCAATGGCCTCCCGCTGACTGTCGGTCAGGGCTCTCATGAAGCCGGGCATGTCGAGATTGTTGGTCCTTTTGCCGTCGGCAAAGCTGCGCATGGCGCTGATGAGATAGTCGTAATTCAGTCCTGCGAGACGCGGCGCGGGTTGGCCGCCTTCGAAATCCTGTCCATGACAGGCCCGGCACATGGCAATGCCTTCGGGCAGGGGACCCGGAGCGGCGCCGGATTGTTTTGTCGGCCAGCTCTTGGCGGCAAAATAGGCCGCCACCTTACGAAGATCGTCCAGACTGAACGATTTGACCATCGGCGACATGATTGCATTGCTGCGCTCGCCGCTGTGGTAGTCGTGCAATTCCTTATAGAGATAGTTCTGCTGCTGACCCCAGATGATCGGGGTGGCGGGATTGGTCGGTGTGCCATTTGCACCGTGGCATGCGCTGCAAATCTCCAGCCTTGACGCGATGTCATCGGCTGCCTGTGCCGGCGCGCCCACCAGTGCAAAAACAAGTGCGGCTCCAAACAGCGTGGAGAAGAGTCCCTTACCCATAGTCTATCTGCCTTTGTAAGTGTTTCGCGGTCACCGCTGCAAACCTTCGCTTCCGCCAATTGTTGATTCCCCCTTCCGCGATGCGGGAGGGGATTTGCCTCTAGCGCCGCGATCGGCGCGCAGCGGCAACTTCTCAGTCCAACGGTTCGACGTGGACCAGCGCGTGGTCGTGGTTGCTGCCGACCCAAAAGCTCACCGGGTTCGTGGTATTATCAACATACACGGTGCGCATGTTGGTATCCGACGGCATCAGATATTGATCGGTCTGACTGGTCTTCGGATCCATCCGCACCACGCGATCGGTGCTCATGGTGGAGGCCCAGATGTCGCCGTTCTTGTCGAAATTCGCCCGGTACGGATAGGTGTAGGGCGGCAGCGGATACTCGGTGAACTTTTCCGTCTTCGGGTCGAACACGGCGACCTTGTTGCCGCGATATTCGGTGACAACGATGTCCCCGTTTGGCCTCATTTCCATGCGCCGCAAGCGCGCGTGCGGCGTCGGCGGCGTATACCAGGTCACCTTCAGCGTCTTGGCGTCGATTTTGCCAAGATAGCCTTCGCTGAATTCGGCCATCCACAAATTGTTCTGCGCGTCCGATATCACCTGATAGATGCCGTAGTGATGATGAGCGGCGTCCGGCAGCGAGTCGGTCGGATGAAAGCGTTCCCATTGGCCGGTTGCCAGATCTAGCCGATAGACGTCCTTTGTGCCGACGTCCTTGGTCCAAACCTTGCCGTCGACATCATGGCGCAGGCCGACGAAATTCAACTGTACGCGATCGTCGTTCCACTGCGTCGGCAGCGGATAGTATTTGATGGCTCCGGTTTTCGGGTCGAGAGTGCCGAGCGAGCCCTGATACATGGTGTCAAACCAGAGCATCCCCTCCTTATCGAAGGCGAGGCTGAGCAGACCGACCGGAGCGTCCGGTTTAAAGGTCTTGATCGGATATTCGGTGAGCTTAAGCGCCTTCGGATCGAACTTCGAGATGAACATTTCGCCGAAATCCGTGTACCAGACGTTGCCGTCCTTATCGCGAACGATGTCGTGTGGCTCGATGGTCGGCCGTGGCAAGCTGTATTCGGTGACGATGACGCGCGTGGAGTCGCCGGTCGGCCGCGGCAGCGTCTTGAGCGAGTAGGCCCATTCATCGACCGAACTCAGATTGATGGTCGCCAGATATTCGGCGAGCTTGCGGTATTGCTCTGGCGTGCCGGCGCGCGCTCTGTCGAGCATTGGCTGTGGTTTTACCGGTTGGCTCACCGCGCCGTAGCCCAGCATGCGATGCACCACCTGCATCCATTCGTCGGCATCGTGTGTCGACAGCACGATACGCTCGAGCGTATGGCAACTGATGCAGTTGAGCAGTGCAGCTTTCTGGTTGTCGGTGCCGGGAATGCTCATCATCCACTCGGCATCGGTAAGCTGGCCAGCAAGATTTTTGGTCGGAACGAGTTTGAGATCGACGTGCGAAGTCTGCTCGGCCATGACGTCGGACGCGGCCGGACCCGAAAGGTCGTAGCCGACTGCGCGGATCTTAAGCGTGTAGTGACCAGGTGCGAGCCGGTTTTCCGGAAATGCGTAATGGCCCTTCGCATCGGTTGTGACGCTAGTCGAAACGATCGATCCGTCTTTATGCGCGGTAACGACCACGCCCTCCATGGCGCCGTCGGCAGCGGAGATCACTTGGCCTGCAATCGCGGCGGGCGTCTGCGCGGACGACGATGTGACTTGGCACAGTACGACCGCAAGAGCCGCGGTCACGGCCAACATGGCTGTTGATTTCATCAAACGCTCCCTAAGCCGTATTTGTTCTATCGTTCCGATTGGGGACGGAATCCGCCGAATCGATACTCGGCCTTCAGCCGAGTTTGCGGCTATCCTGAGCGCGTTCTGTGCGATCGGCAAGATCGCTTTGGCGCATCCACGGAAAAGCAGTCATGCAATTTGGCGCAGCGTAGCGTCGAGCAGAAGGCCGGCGAACAGGATCAAGCCGGCATCGCGATCGGATTTGAATACGGCAAGGCAATTGTCCGGATCGGTGATGTCGAGGCGCGCGATCTGCCAGGCGAGGTGACCGGCAAATGCGCAAAGCCCAAGCGTAAAGACGATACCACCACCCGCCGCGAAACCGGCGGCGGCGAGTAATACGACAGCGATCGTATAGAACACGACGAGCATCGGCTTGGTTCGCGGGCCGAACAGCAAAGCGGTGGACTTGATGCCGATGAGCGCGTCGTCTTCGCGGTCCTGGTGCGCGTAGATCGTATCGTAACCGATAACCCAGGATATCGAGCCGGCGTAGAGCAAAAGCGGCGGCAGCGCGAGGCTGCCGAACGCGGCGGCCCACCCCATGAGCGCGCCCCAGGAAAATGCCAGGCCGAGTACGATTTGCGGCCAATAGGTCACGCGCTTCATGAACGGATAGATCGCAACGATGCCGAGAGAGGCGATGCCGAGCGCGATGGTGAAGCGGTTGAACGTCATCAGCACCGCAAGTCCGATCAGCGCCAGCAGCACCAGGAACAAAGCGGCCTGGGCCAGACTGACTTGGCCGGACGGGATCGGCCGTGAGCGCGTACGCTCGACGGAGGCATCGAGATCGCGGTCGACGATGTCGTTCCAGGTACAGCCCGCGCCGCGCATGGCAAAGGCGCCGACGAAGAACAGGACGATATGGGCAAGGCTCGGTGCCCAGGCGTGAGCAGCGACCGCCGCCAGCGCCGAAGACCACCAGCAGGGAATGAGCAAGAGCCAGGAGCCGATAGGCCGGTCGAGGCGGGCAAGCCGCAAATAGGGCCGCAGCCAGATCGGCGCGAGCGTGTCGACCCAATTGCCTGTCGCATCCGCGACTGAACCGGTTGCCCGGTTCATTTATCTGGCCAGGGGATTGCCGGTGAGAGTGTCAAATGTGCCGCCGCTGCCCGTCTTCGTATTCTTGGCGGTATCGAGGCTTGGGGTGCCGATGGCGTCGCTAAGCGTCGGCACGCGCACCTGAGCGGTGGCGTTGCACACAGTGTCGCGGAATTTCAACGTCTTTGCATGGTTGACCTTGGCCCCGGCAACCGCCTCCGGGGGAATACCACACCAAGCCTGATTGCTTTGGAGGAATTTCAGGGCTGCACCCTCGGCGACGTAAAAGCGCGACACAACCGTGCATAATTCCTTGGGCGCGGCGTGCCGCTTCTCGGCAGCTTCAATCGCCTTGGCCCTTTGCTGGGCAGTGTCGCGTAACGGTATGAAACCGGCGCACGGCGAGGGCGGCGCCATCTGCGCTGACGCGGTGCCGGCTGCACTGACGCTGACGCCCAGCGCCAGGGCCATTCCCACTGCAACGGTCCACCTCATCATGCGCCCTTTCGTGTGCCCGCTAGCATGCCTGAATCCGGGCGACTATTAAAGGCACGCCGAATTCGGCGACATGGCGGCAATAGACCACCTTTCCTCCCACGGCGAGGGGGATGGGAGCCTGGATTATGGCGCTGAACATAGTTAAGGCAGCCTTTACTCCCCCCATTTAGCCGAGATTTCGGCCATGCCCGGCTACGATTTTCGAACGCCCCGTCTCTACGTCGAAGCGCCGCTTGGCCACGGGACCATTGTGGCGCTGGATCGCGCCCAGGCGCATTACCTCACGACGGTGCTACGGCTGAAATCCGGCGGCCGGGTCCTCGTTTTCAATGGGCGCGACGGCGAGTGGGAGGCCGCGATCGACGCACAAAAGCGGGCTGCCTGCCTGCGTGTCGGCCCTCCGACACGCGCGCAGACCAAGCCGGGCCATTTGCACTATCTGTTCGCACCGCTCAAATCCGCGCGGCTCGACTATATGGTGCAGAAGGCAGTCGAGATGGGCGTCTCGCTGCTGCAGCCGGTCCTCACCCGCCATGGTCAGGTCGCTCGCCTTAACGCCGCCCGCGTGCGTGCCAATTGCATCGAGGCGGCGGAGCAGTGCGGTATTCTCAATCTGCCGGAGATCGGCGAACCGGCGGCGCTTTTCCGTGTCCTCGCCGCGCGGGTGCCGGAGCGCTGCCTCATCTTTTGCGACGAGGATGCTGAAGTCGCCGATCCACTTGCGGCTCTGGCCAAAGTGCCGCCAGGTTCACCGCTTGCCCTGCTGATCGGTCCTGAGGGCGGCTTCGCCGAGGACGAGCGGGCAGCGTTGCTCGAACTGCCGAACGTGGTGCGGCTTGCTCTCGGCCCGCGCATCTTGCGTGCCGATACGGCGGCGGTCGCGGCGTTGGCCCTCGTTCAGTCGACATTGGGAGATTGGACGACGCGGGGCCGGCTGACAAAAGCGGCTGTCGTCAATGAATGACCCATGGCTTGTCGATGCAGACGAAGCCGATGTAATCGCCGTAGCGGCGGTGCACGCTCGTGATATGCGAGAGGCGGCCCCAGCTTGCGCAATAATCTGTGGCGATCTGCCGGTAGATGCGCGACACCTCTGGGGAATAGGGGATGATGCCTCCGGTATCATTGCCGGTGACGCCCGGATCGGATCCGGCAAGGCCTGCGTTCGCCGCGCCGACCGGGCAAAGCGTCAGCGCAACGATCAAGGCAGCGAAGATGACGGCATACCAACGCATCGTCACGCCCTCTGACCAGCACATCACGCCGGCAGCTTAGTGGCTTGAGCGGCAGAAAAACAGTGTGCCCCGCACGGCAACTCGCAGATATTTCAGTGTCCCAGCCAATTCTGCGGCGCGGGGCAACGGCCAAAATCGCGCTGGCTCTAAGCAGGTCGGGGGCGTTGCCGGATTGTCACGGCGTCCGGCAAGTGCGCCGATGGCACGCCGCGCGAGCTTGACCGGCGTGCAGCGTCGCTGCACGCTCACAGTAGCTCATGGGGGACAGGCCATGTTCAGTCGCGGCCCGCGCGTTGCACTCGGCTTACTGGTTGCCTCCGCGTTTGGCTTGGCACTTTGCGTCGTTTCGGTTCCGCAGGCCCGAGCGGCGAATTGGCTGGAAAAAAATTTCTGGCTTTCCGGTCCCAATTACAGCCGCGACATGCCGGGCTGCGATTACGCGCCGGCGCTCGACGAGATCATCGCCAATTTTCACACCAAGGAGGCTCGGTTCTGGAATTCCGAGCTGCAGATTGTTGGCATCGAACACATTCACGAGACTGCTTATTTGCCATGGGCCGCACAGTCTATTCCGCGCCGCTTCTGCAGCGGCACCGCGCTGATCAATGACGGGCGGCGGCATGCGATATATTATTCGATCGCTTCCGGGACCGGGATGATCGGTATGGGTTGGGGAGTGAACTTCTGCGTCGTCGGCCTCGATCGCAATTGGGCTTACAATCCCGCCTGCCGTGCCGCGAAACCGTGATGCCTCTTTAACAGTGGACGCCGTTTAGTAGAATTCGCCAGCCATCCGGCTGTAAGCAAACGCCACACATCGCGTCTGCGTTCCTTTTAGATATTTGAGCTAAAGTATTCGAACGTGCGAACAAGCCTTCTGCTTGCGCACCTAACGGCGCAACGCTTGCAGGACATGTTCGCGCAAGCGGACCGGATCACGCTCGCCGCGCTGAGCAAACTCGATGATTTTCTTTGCCACTGCGTTCGCTGCGCGTTGATCGTGATCGTTGAGATCGAGCATACGGCACACGTCCGTGTAGGCATGCGTCATCACCGTGATCGCTTCCGGTTCGAAAGCCTTGTTTTTAAACAGCCGGTAGACGGCCATACGGGCATCCTTCGCATTACGATCGGGACAGTACCGCCGTGGCTTTTCGCGTGCCAGATTCGCGCCCTTTATAGTATGGGAGCCGGAACCCGCAAGGTGACGCTTGCGCCTTAGCACCCGGTTCTAATTGACGTTCTTTTTCTGTTCCATTGACGGGCTGAGCGGTATTGTCGCGGGATTGGCGTAATCTGGAGCGTCATGAAGCGTTTTTTTGTGTCCGGCCTTTGCCTTCTCGCGGCATTTGCGGGCCCCGCAATCCCGCAGGCGAGAGCGCAAGGTGCTGCGCCAAACCAGCCCGGCCAATTCGATTTCTATGTGCTGGCGCTGTCGTGGTCGCCGACATTCTGCGCGGAAGCAGCCGAGCGGGGCAGCGGACGTGCTCCGGCGCTGCAATGCGCTGGCCGGCCGTTTTCATTCGTGGTGCATGGACTATGGCCGCAATACGAACATGGGTTTCCGGAGAACTGTCTGGTACCGGCTCCACGGCTCGATCACAGGATCGTCGACAGCATGCTCGATCTGATGCCGGCGCCGCGGCTCGTTTACAATGAATGGGACAAACACGGGACGTGCTCGGGATTGCCGGCGCGGGACTATTTTGCGACCGTGCGCAAGGCGCGTGCCGTCGTGGTTATCCCAGCCGATTATATTGGTCTGCAGAAGCCGCTCAGCCTGGCGCCGAGCGCCGTCGAACAGGCTTTCATCAAGGCCAATCCCGGTCTCGTCGAAGGCATCATTGCGGTCGAATGCGACAAGAAAAGGCTGACCGAAGTTCGAATTTGTTTGTCGAAGCAGCTGAAATTCCGCGCCTGCCCGGAAGTCGTCCGACGTAGCTGCCGCCGCGAACAAATTCTCATGCCGCCATTGCGCGGTGGCGCGAACGGCGCCCGCTAACGCACATGGCCATGCGGCCCTTATGAACTATCAGCACGCATTCCATGCCGGGAATTTTGCCGATGTGCATAAGCACGCGGTATTGGCGCGCATTCTCGCGTATCTGCGGCAAAAGCCGGCGGCCTTCCGGGTCATCGACAGCCATGCCGGAGCGGGCCGCTACGACTTACTGGGCAATGAGGCGAGCCGCAGCGGCGAATGGCGCGAGGGAATTGCCCGCGTCTGGGAAGCTGCGCAGGCTGATGCCAAGCTCGGCGAATTGCTCGCCGACTATCTGGGGGCAGTGGCCGCCTGCAATCCCGGCGGAAATCTCCGCACCTACCCTGGCTCGCCGCTCATCGTGCAAAAGATGCTGCGGTCCCAGGATCGTCTGATAGCCTGCGAAACCGAGCCTCGGGCGTCGGCGAGCCTTGCCGGCTTCCTGCGGGGCGACCGTCGCGCCAAAGCGCTCGCGATCGACGGCTGGACTGCGATCGCCGCTTACGTTCCGCCGAAAGAACGCCGTGGCCTCGTAGTGATCGACCCGCCATTCGAGGACGCGTTCGATTTCACGCGCCTGTCCGAGTCGCTATCGGCCGCACATCGGAAATGGCCGACCGGCATCTACATGCTCTGGTATCCGATCAAGACCCGCGAGGGTCCGGACGCACTGGCGCGACGCATGCAAAGGCTCGCAATCGCCGAAATACTGCGCTGCGAGATCACGCTGCGGCGGCCGCGCGCTGACGCCGGACTTGCCGGCTCCGGGCTGATTCTGGTCAATCCACCCTTCACGCTCGAACATGATTTGCAGGTGTTGCTTTCCAGGCTTCTTCGCATCCTGGCGCCACAGGCCGGCCAGGCATCCCGGCGGATCGACTGGCTGACCGCAAACCGCTAGTTGCCCACTTTTCCACAAGCAAAAATTAGTTTAATTTTCTCAGCTGGACTGTTGCTGGCTTAGACGTTCCGCCTCCTGTGGGGGGCCGGCGGAGTGACTGAGGCCGTCGGGGCCGATGTTCTTTGCCCGTAGTGGATGTCCGGCCGAGCCGTCGCGCCGTGGGGGCCGGCGGCGAAGCAACCGCGGGGCAAGGAGTCGCTCGATGGCGATGCAGGGGACGGTCAAGTTCTTTAATGGCGAGCGCGGCTACGGATTTATCAAACCGGACGATGGCGGCCGCGATGTGTTCGTGCACATTACCGCTGTCGAGCGCGCGGGACTGAAATCGCTGGCAGAGGGACAGCGCATCAGTTTCGACGTCGAACCGGACAAAAAGGGCAAGGGCCCGAAGGCGGTCAATCTAATAGTCACCGGTTAGCGTCGCGCTCGGATTGCGCATACGCTATACGGAATTCGCAATTACCCGCGATGCCGCTCCCGGATTCCGCATGGCGAAATCCGGATTATGTCCTTCCATGGTGCTCCGATGATGATTTTGAGCTTCTCGCCAGCCTCGCCTTTTGTGCGCAAGGTGCGGATTGCAGTTTCTCTTCTCGGCTTCGACAACGACGTTAGGATGGAGCGGGCGGACACCACGGATCCAAATGATCCATTGCGCAAAATAAATCCGTTGGGGAAGATCCCGGTCCTCATCATTGAGGATGGCAGCGCAATCTACGACTCGCGCGTAATTCTCGATTATCTGGACGAGCGCGCCGGCGGCGGCAAGATTGTGCCGCGTGCCGGCAAACAGCGCGTCGATGCACTGCGCCTGCAGGCGCTGTCCGACGGCATTCTCGATGCCTCGATTCTTACCGTTTACGAGGGCCGCTACCGAAAGCCGGACATGCATGAGCCGAAATGGCTTGAGTTACAGTCCGGCAAAGTGTCCCGTTCACTGACATCGCTCGAAGCCGCGCCGCCGCCGATTGATCCAATGCCTCATGTCGGACAGATCGCGCTTGCCTGCGCGCTCGGCTATCGCGACTTTCGTTTCGGCGGCAGCTGGCGCGCCGAGCATCCGCGGCTGGTCGGCTGGCTCGACAAGTTTGCCGCACAGGTCCCGGCCTTTGCGGCGACCAAGCCGTCTGGTTGATGTCGCAATAAAAAACCCCAGGGCGCTCGCCCTGGGGCCGTTAGTCCGGGAGGATAGAAGTATCAGAACCGGTAGTTGACGCCGACGCGCCCGATATTCGAACGCCACGACACGTTCTCGGTGGGCGCGCCGCAGGCGGCGCCGCAAGAAACGTGGCCTAGATCGACATAGAGGTATTCGGCCTTGGCAGTCCAATGGCCCGCGATGGCGAACTCAATGCCGCCGCCCAAGGTCCAGCCAGCATTGGTCGAATCGGTTCCAGTAAGCCCCGGCCCGGAAGCTTTGATGTTGCCGAACGCGGCGCCGCCGGTGATGTACGGCATGAACCGGTCGGCTGCGTAGCCAAGCCGTCCGCGTATTGTCGCAAGCCAATCGTCGCCGGTCGTGCAGGTGCCGGAGGCCGACGGACATCCGGCACTGGCGATGCTGCCGTTGATGTCGGCCCAGTCGATGTCGCCTTCAACGCCGAGAACGGCTTGGTTGATCTGGTAATTGTAGCCGATCGTTCCGCCGACGAGGCCGCCGGACGTATCGAACCTGTTGGTCGTCGTCCAAGTGGAACTCCCCCAGCCGCCGCCGCCGTTGATGCCGAGATAAAATCCGCTCCAATTATAGCCTGGCGCGTAGGCCGGTGCCTTGTAATAAGGAGTCGGTGGGGCCGCCGGCGGCAGGTCGGCCGCCGCGGCCGCACCCCCCATCGCCAAAACCCCGACGCACGCAAGAATGACCCGTTTCATAGAGGACCTCCATAACCCATAGGTGGCTGTATAGTATTCGTGGTCGATTGTTCGTCTAGTGCTGAAAAGACACACGGCTATTCTAATTTTTGACCAGATTGTGTCCGAAATTGACTTTCGTACGTCACACTTATAGATAATTATGTCTTTCGACTGACGATAAGATGGTAAAATATACGTAACTTTTTGACGATAAGCTGATGCGAGAACTTTGCCGGCCGCGTTGACCCCGGGCGTAGGTCGCAGCCGAGGAAGGCGGCCGAGCGCGCCTTAGAAGTGGTAGTTGACGCCCATGCGGAGGAGATCGGCCGCGAGCCCGTTGCTGGTGCCAGTCACCGAGAAAGCGCGATCTGACAGGTCGAGGTAGAGCCACTCGGCTTTGGCCGACCAATGCGGCGTGAAGGCGACCTCGACCCCGCCGCCGGCGACCCAGCCCAGGCTAGTATGCGATTCGGTCAGGTTGAAGCTGTTGGCGCGCAGATCGCCATAGGCGAGCCCGGCGGTGCCGAATACCAGAATATTGCTCCAGGTCACGCCGGCGCGGCCGCGCAGGGTGCCAAACCAGGGATTGGAGAATTCGAACGGCGACAGGGTGTCGTCCGCGCCCGATAATTGGATGTCAGTCTCGCCGCCAAATACGAAAGCACCGCGCTGCCAATTGTATCCGGCTTCGGCACCGCCAGCGATCCCGGAAGGTCGGGTTGGGCTGTTGTCGACCGTGCCCCATTCGTAGCCTAGCGTCGCGCCAAGGTAGGGTCCGGCCCAACTGTAAGCGGAAAGCGGTTCAGCGGTCGTATAATAGGGTCCGCCAGGGAGATCGGCGGCGAGCCCTGGCCGGGTCGCAGCCAACGTCAGACTTGCTCCAAGGCAGACTGCGCCAAGACCTCTCCTGAGAGGATCGCGAAGACGCGCCGTCGCGCCGAGCTTCCGCATCTGGGTTCTCCAAGAGGTTGGAACCGAAAGATGAAATCCGGCGGGCCAAGGATCAGCGCCAAAGGAAGCGCAAGTAACCTCGTCCCGGCGAGGGGATTTATCGTGAGCCGCGCGTTAAACGTTGCTAAACATTGAAGTAATTCCGGGTTGTTAATATTAACGAATTCTATATTTCCAAGCCTTTCTTCTTGCGGCAAAGGAGCATGGTCTCTTTTGGGAAGCGGTTTCGCTGCCCGCCTACAAAGCGGTATGTCTGCGCTGGCGGCCTGGGCGGCCAAAACGGAACCTGACCCTCTACCCTGGCCGCGGCGTGCGGTAAGGCATAGCTTCGTACAGCGCAGCCGCGCTTTGTCCTTTCACCGGTATGAGCGCTCCAAAGAATCAAATCCGGCCGGAGATCGAGCCCGCACAGCCGGCCGAGGCTCTCGAGACGGCTGAAGAGGACGAAGAGCAATCTTTGCCTGAGGCGGATGCGGCCGAATCCTTGTCAGGTGGCATCGCCGAAGTTGAAGGGTCGTTGGCCGCGGGCCGCGCTGCGATCATCCACTATGCCAAGCTCGCGCCGTCGCGGCCCGGCGTCTATCGCATGATCGACGCCCGCGGCGACGTGCTCTATGTCGGCAAGGCCAAAAGCATCAAGAAACGCGTGAACGCCTACGCGCGGCCTACCGGCCACGACACCCGGATCGAGCGCATGATCGCCGCGACTCGCGTGCTCGAATTCGTCGTCACACGCACCGAAACCGAGGCGCTGCTCCTTGAAGCAAACCTGATTAAGCGGCTGCGGCCGCGCTTCAATGTGGTTCTGCGTGACGATAAATCGTTTCCCTATATCCTGATCACGACCGACCACTGGGCGCCGCAAATCCTCAAACATCGTGGTGCGCGTTCCCGACCCGGCCATTATTACGGGCCGTTCGCCTCGGTGTGGGCGGTCAATCGCACCATCAACGCGCTGCAACGTGCGTTCCTGTTGCGGTCATGCAGCGATCCGTTTTTCGAGAGCCGAACGCGGCCGTGTCTTCTCTATCAGATAAAGCGCTGCTCCGCCCCTTGCACGCGCGAGATCGATTTCAAGGACTATTCC
>Ga0335081_10011439_pt1 | contig 14358 bp, 13 predicted proteins | sample Lox_Sample_35_FD_206713 | JGI IMG/M metagenome (GOLD analysis project Ga0335081, IMG submission 206713) | Soil microbial communities from Loxahatchee National Wildlife Refuge, Florida, United States - Lox_Sample_3.5 | ecosystem: Environmental > Terrestrial > Soil > Wetlands | place: USA... | reverse complement strand
GACGGCCAGGGCCTCCAGTGCCCGCAGCCCCGGGTAGCGTGAGCCGCCGATGGCGCGGACCTGGAAGGCCACCAGCCCGATGAGCGCCGCCAGCCCGATCACCAGCAACGTGACGGCGAACCACAGAGCCGAGTTGTCCAGCGGCAGCAGAAAGTAGATGGTCACCAGGACGGCGGTGGAGCCCGCCGCCCGCAGCAAAGACCGCACGATCCGGCCCGGCGGGGGCTTGGCCTCCCGCGGGCCGTCAGGCGGTGTGCCCGTGCTCTCAGTCATGGGGAGAGGCTAGGCCAACGCGCGGGTGGCAGGTGGGGCTGGTTGGCCGTTCGGACGGGCTTGACAAGCGCGCGGAGGGTGGGATTAGGTAAGGCTTACCTAAGAAACGTGTGGCCTGCACGACGCGACCGACGGGAAAGGGAGGGTCGGCTAGTGCTGCCCACGTTTGTTATCGGGCTGCGGGAGGGACTCGAGGCAGCCCTCATCGTCGGGATCATCGCCGCCTTCCTGGGACAGCAGGGCCGGACAGACACGCTGCGGCTGGTCTGGTTCGGCACGGCCGCGGCGGTCGCCATCTGCGTCGGCGTGGCCATCGTGCTGCAGGTGATCTCTTCTGATCTGCCCCAGCGGCAGCAGGAGGGGCTCGAGACCGTGGTTGGCGCCCTGGCCGTGGGCATGGTGACCTACATGATCATCTTCATGCGGCGGCACGCCCGGGGCCTCAAGAAGGACCTGGAGGGAGCGGCCGCGTCGGCGCTGGCGTCGGGATCGAGCCGGGCCCTGGTGGCTATGGCGTTCCTGGCCGTGCTGCGCGAAGGCTTCGAGACGGCCGTCTTCCTGCTGGCCACGTTCCAGGCCTCCGGCAACGCCAGCACGTCCTGGCTGGGCGCGGTGCTCGGGATCCTGCTGGCCGCGGCGGTCGGCTACGCCATCTACAAGGGCGGCGTGCGGCTGAACCTGGCCCGGTTCTTCCGGGTCACCGGGCTGGTCCTGGTGGTGGTGGCCGCGGGCCTGGTGATGACGGCCTTCCACACCGCCAGCGAGGCGGGCTGGCTCACCGTCGGCCAGGCCCAGGCCTTCGACCTGTCCTGGCTGGTCCGGCCGGGCACCCCGTTGTCGTCGCTGCTGACCGGGGTGCTGGGCATCCAGCCCTTCCCGGCGTGGATCGAGGTCATCGCCTGGCTCGCCTACCTGATCCCGATGGTCCTGATCGTCGCCTGGCCGGCCGGCCAGGCCAGGAAGCGCGGGCCTGTCGCCGCTTCACCCGCTGTCCAGCACCAGCAGTAAGCAGTGGCCGAGTCGGCCTGGCCGGTACTTCAAGCCCGAGCGTAGGGAGCGCACGATCGTGAGCAGTGACGGTAAGCGATGGGGACGCCGCGGCGCGGTGATAGCGGCGGCCGCCGCCGCACTCGCCCTGGCGGCATCGGGGTGCTCGAGCTCAAGCTCGACCTCGGGCGGGCCAGCCGGGATCGCGGCCGACTCGGGCACGAAGAGCACGGTCACCATCGACCTGACCACGCGGGGCTGCGAGCCCAAGCCGGCCAAGATCCCGGCTGGGCCCGTCGACTTCAACGTGACCAACTCGGGCGCCGGCTCGGTGTCCGAGGCCGAGCTGCGCACCTCAGACCTGGCCCACATCCTGGGCGAGCAGGAGAACCTCACGCCGGGTCTGTCCGGCGGCTTCTCGCTGACCATCCAGCCGGGCACGTACAAGATCAGCTGCCCGGGCGCGTCCCAACCGGACTGGACGTTCACCGTCACCGGGAAGGCGACCGGCCCGTCCTGGGAGGCCAACCCGCAGCTCGTGACGGCCGTGCAGGGCTACGCCGGCTACGTCAAGCAGAACACCACCGACCTGGTCAGCCACACCAAGACGTTCTGCCAGGCCATCAGCGCGAAGGACCTGAACCAGGCCAAGGTGCTCTACCCGCAGGCCCGCGTGTACTACGAGCGAATCGAGCCGGTGGCCGAGGTCTGGGGCAGCCTCGACACCAGCATCGACGGCAGGTGGGAGAACCCGGTCACGGTAAAGTCCCAGTTCACCGGCTTCCACCGGCTCGAGCAGATGCTCTGGCAGGACAACAGCCTGAACGGCGCGGCGGCGATGTGCTCGGAGCTGGTCAAGAACGAGCAGGAACTGCTGACGCTGGTGAGCAAGGCCCAGTACAACCCGCTCGAGATGGCCAGCGGGGCCACCGACCTGATCAACGAGGCGGGTACGTCGAAGATCAGCGGCGAGGAGGAGCGTTACTCCAACACCGACCTGCCCGTCTTCGCGGCCAACGTGGAGGCGTCCATGAAGGTCGTCACGTTGCTGCACCCCTACCTGCAGGGCAAGGATTCCGGCCTGGTGCCGCTGATCCAGCAGCGGAACGCCGCGGTGGACAACCTGCTAGCGCACTTCAAGGCCACGCCTGGCTACGACCAGACCGGCTATGTCGAGTACACCACCGTGAACAAGGCGGACCGGCGACAGCTCTCGACGGCGGTGAACGCCCTGGCCGAGGCCATGTCGAAGATGTCCGCCCAGGTGAGCAGCTGATCGCGGAACGCGATCCGCGGGAAGGGAGAAACCCATGGCACCCCGGGACGGCGGCCCGGTCATGGATCCGGCGCGGGCCGAGCCAGCCGGCCGCCCGGATGACACCGGGCCGGGCGGGCCGTCGCGTCGGCGCCTGCTGACCGGAGCCGGGCTGTTCGGAGCGGGGGCGGTGGCGGGCGGCCTGACCGGGTACTTCACCCGGGCTGCGACCGAGCCGTCCGATGGGGGCGATACCAGCCTCGGCCAGCAGACCGTCCCGTTCTACGGCGCGCACCAGGCCGGCATCATCACCCCGGCCCAGGACCGGCTGGCGTTCGGCACCATGAACGTCGTCTCCGGGACCTCCCGCGGGGACCTGCGTGACCTGTTGCGGGCGTGGACGGGGGCGGCCGGCCGGATGACCGCGGGTCATCTGGTCGGCGAGGAGACCGAACCCAACGCGCCGCCGGTGGACACCGGCGAGGCCGTCGGCTCACCGGTGTCCCGGCTGACCATCACGATCGGCTACGGGCCCTCGCTGTTCGACGACCGGTTCGGCCTGGCCGCCCGGAAGCCGGCCGCGCTGGCCGACCTGCCGCCGCTGCCCAACGAGAACCTTGACCCCGACTACACCGGGGGCGACCTGTGCGTCCAGGCCTGCGCCGACAACCCGCTGGTCGCCTTCCACGCGGTGCGGAACCTGGCCAGGATCGGCATGGGCGTCGTCGCGCACAACTGGATGGAGCTCGGCTTCGGCCGGACCTCCACCACCTCCACGGCGCAGGCCACCCCGCGTAACCTGCTCGGCTTCAAGGACGGCACCCGCAACATCAAGGCCGAGCAGACCGACCTGCTGAACCAGCACGTGTGGGTCGGCCAGGAGACGGACCAGCCCTGGCTGCGTGGCGGCAGCTACCTGGTGACCCGTAAGATCCGGATGTTCGTGGAGAACTGGGACCGCGACTACCTGCAGGACCAGGAGAACGTGATCGGCCGGGCCAAGGTATCCGGCGCCCCGCTGTCCGGCGGCTCGGAGTTCAGCACGCCTGACTTCGCCAGGGCTGGCGCCGACGGGGAGCCCGCCATCCCGGCCGACGCCCACATCCGGCTGGCCAGCCCCGAGCACAACGGCGGGACCCGGATCCTGCGCCGCGGCTACTCCTTCACCGACGGCATCGACCCGCAGGCCGGCACGCTCCTGGGCGGCCTGTTCTTCATCGCCTTCATGAAGGACCCGGCCCAGTTCGTCCGGCTCCAGCAGTCGCTGGCGGGCGACGCGCTGAACGAGTACATCCACCACACCGGCAGCGCCGTGTTCGCCGTCCAGCCCGGCCTGCGCCCCGGCCAGCACTACGGGGACGCTCTGTTCGCCTGACCCCGCTGAGCGCCTCGCCCGACCGGGAGAACACGCGCCCGGCCCGTTCGGCTGGAATAGAGCGGCCTCGGCGGCCGCTGACTATAGTCGCCGTCCCGCTCCCCGCCGCCGCCGCGGGCACTCTCCGGGCACGGCATCATGGAAACGCTATGACCCTCACTGACTTGCTGCCTGCCACGCCCGGACCGGACGCCGTCTTCGACGCCTTCGCCGGGTGGTCCAAGCGGCGCGGGCTGGCCTTGTACCCGCACCAGGAGGAAGCGCTCATCGAGATCGTCTCGGGGGCGAACGTCATCCTGTCCACGCCCACCGGGTCGGGCAAGAGCCTGGTCGCCATGGGGGCCCACTTCAGCGCGCTCGCCGACGGCAGGCGGACGTACTACACCGCGCCGATCAAGGCGCTGGTGTCGGAGAAGTTCTTCGACCTGTGCCACGCGTTCGGGCCGGCCGAGGTCGGCATGATGACCGGGGACGCCAGCGTCAACCCGGAGGCGCCGATCATCTGCTGCACCGCGGAGGTGCTGGCCAGCATCGCGCTGCGGGACGGCGCCGACGCCGACGTCGGCCAGGTCGTGATGGACGAGTTCCATTTCTACGCCGACCCGGAGCGTGGCTGGGCCTGGCAGGTGCCGCTGCTCGAGCTGCCGCGGGCGCAGTTCGTGCTGATGTCAGCGACCCTGGGCGACGTGAGCCGGTTCGAGGCGGACCTGACCCGGCGCACCGGCCGCCCCACCGCGGTGATCCACTCGGCCGAGCGGCCGGTGCCGCTGATCTTCTCCTTCGTCACCGATCCGCTGCACGAGACCCTCAAGGAACTGCTGTCGACGAATCAGGCGCCGGTCTACGTGGTGCACTTCACCCAGGCGGCGGCGCTGGAGCAGGCGCAGGCGCTGATGAGCGTGAACGTGTGCAGCCGGGCGGAGAAGGACGCCATCGCCGACATGATCGGCAACTTCCGGTTCTCGGCCGGCTTCGGCAAGACCCTGTCCCGGCTGGTGCGGCACGGCATCGGCGTGCACCACGCCGGCATGCTGCCCCGGTACCGGCGGCTGGTCGAGACGCTGGCCCAGGCCGGGCTGCTCAAGGTCATCTGCGGCACCGACACCCTCGGCGTGGGCATCAACGTGCCGATCCGCACGGTGCTGTTCACCGCCCTGTCCAAGTACGACGGGAGCAAGACCCGGCTGCTGCAGGCGCGTGAGTTCCACCAGATCGCCGGGCGGGCCGGCCGGGCCGGCTACGACACGACGGGCCGGGTGGTCGTGCAGGCCCCCGAGCACGTGGTGGAGAACGAGCGGGCCCTGGCCAAGGCGGGCGACGACCCGAAGGCACGGCGGAAGGTGGTCCGCAAGAAGCCGCCCGAGGGCTTCGTCTCGTGGGGCCGCCCGACGTTCGACAGGCTCGTGGCCGCAGAGCCGGAGCCGCTAACCTCGAGCTTCAAGGTCACCCACGCCATGGTGCTGAACGTCATCGCCCGGCCCGGCGACGCGTTCGCGGCCATGCGCCACCTGCTGACCGACAACCACGAGGACCGTTCGGCCCAGCGGCGGCATATCCACCAGGCCATCGCGATCTACCGCGCCCTGCTGGCCGGCGGGGTGGTGGAGCGGCTGGATTCGCCGGACGCGGAAGGCCGCCTCGTGCGGCTGACCGTGGACCTGCAGTTCGACTTCGCGCTCAACCAGCCGCTGTCGCCGTTCGCGCTGGCCGCCATCGAACTGCTGGACGTTGAGTCGCCGTCCTACGCGCTCGACGCGCTGTCGGTGATCGAGTCGACCCTGGAGAACCCGCGGCAGGTGCTGTCCGCCCAGCAGTTCCGGGCGCGCGGCGAGGCGGTGGCCCAGATGAAGGCGGACGGCGTCCCGTACGAGGAGCGGCTCGATCTGCTGGACGACGTCACCTACCCCAAGCCGCAGGAGGACCTGCTCGACGGGGCGTACGAGATTTACCGGCGCGGCCACCCGTGGGTCGCCGACTACGAGGTGCGGCCGAAGTCGGTGGTCCGCGACATGTACGAGCGGGCGCTGACCTTCACCGAGTACGTGGCGTTCTACGGGCTCTCCCGGTCCGAGGGCCTGGTGCTGCGCTACCTGGCCGACGCCTACAAGGCGCTGCGGCAGACGGTACCCGACGAGGCCAAGACCGAGGACCTGACCGACCTGATCGAGTGGCTGGGCGAGATCGTCCGGCAGGTCGACTCCTCCCTGATCGACGAGTGGGAGCGGCTGCGCAATCCGCTCGATCCGGAGGCGGGGGCGGCGCGGGACGCCCGTCCGGCCACGGTCACGTCGAATGTGCGGGCGTTCCGGGTGCTGGTGCGCAACGCAGTGTTCCACCGGGTCCGGCTGGCCGCGCTGGGGCACTACGAGGAGCTCGGCGAGCTGGACTCGGAGAGCGGCTGGGATGCTCTGGCCTGGGAAGAGGCCCTGGAAGGCTACTTCGATATGCACGACGAGATCGGCACCGGGCCGGACGCGCGCGGCCCCGCCCTGCTGATAATCGACGCCGACCAGCCGGGCCGGTGGGCCGTCCGGCAGATCTTCGACGATCCGGCCGGCGACCACGACTGGGGCATCAGCGCGGTCATCGACCTGGACGCGTCGGACGAGGCAGGTTCGGCCGTGTTGCGGATCACGGACGTCGGCCAGCTCTCGGGGTTCTAGTTCCGGGCTTCCGGGCCTGGGGTTCCGGCCTCGGTTCTAGCCGAAGTCGGGCAGGATGAGCGAGCCGTCCGGGCCGAGGGTGAAGCCGGGGTTCCAGGCGACCTCCCAGACGTGGCCGTCCGGGTCGCGGAAACAGCCGGCGTAGCCGCCGTAGAAGGTCTCCCGGGCGGACTGGGTGATCTCGGCGCCCGCGGCGGCGGCGTCGGCCATGAGCGCGTCGACCTCGGCGCGAGACCGGAGGTTGTGCGCCAGGACGACACCGTCGAAGCCGGCCGGGCCGTGGTCGGGTACACCACTGTCACCGGCGAGCTTGGCGCGACCCCACAGGATCAGGGCCATGCCCCCGGCCTGGAAGAAGACGGTCTCCTCGGATTCCTGGCCGTGCCAGCCGAGACGCTCGTAGAACGTCCAGGCCCGGCCTACATCGGCGACGCCGAGCGTGATCAGGCTGATGCGTTGCTCCATCAGGGCAACCTAACCGAAGCCACCGTCAGTGGGGCGCGGGTGGCTCACCTGATCGAGGTGTAGTCGTCCCTGATGTAGGTGTAGTCGTCGCTGCTCAGCTGAAACACCCGGAAGTTGCGCTCGGTGAGCATGCTGCGCAGGTGGCGCAGGCCGGTGAGGCCAGCCAGCAGGACGGCCCCCGTCGCGGCCAAGATCGAGCCGCCGAACAGGGCCAGGCCGCCGATAACATGCCCGAGCAGCATCATGAACACCCCGACGACCAGCGCCACCGGCACGGCCGCCACCAGCGCGAACGCGAGCAGCATCAGGGCGATCACCGCCTTCGCCGATATGTTCGGCCGCCGCGCCGCGTACCAACCAGCCATTCTGCCCGCCCTTCAGGGGACCCCGTAGTGACACTTACGATATGTCGCGTTATAGGTGAACGCAAATCTTCTCTCGTCCGGGCGGGCCGCTCGTGCGGCACGGATTTCCTATCCGGGCGGCTCCGGCACGATGCCGTTGATCGCGGGTGGGCGGCGCGCAGCTGGCCGGCCGCGGCCCCTGGTGCTTCTGCGTTCCTGGATTATTCTTGTGATCGGCGATCCCAGCCGCAGCCCGGGTTCAGCGTGGCGGGATACGGCGTGGATGCCGCGTTCACGTCGTATGAACGACATGGCTGGGACATCCACGCCTTATGTTTTGAAACGCTCGGTGCCATAGTGACGGGAGTTTGCTCCCGCGTCCGCGGGCTGCCTGACCGCGACAACAGATCAGGCGCAATGCGCTCCAGCAGCATGAAGGCCGGCATCCATACCGAACAGGCGCACCACTTGTGGCAACGGCTCCAATGATGTGGTGCTTACCTGTCGGCCCGGCGCGGCTCTGGCACCCGGGTCGCCGCGACGGCGGCGTCCGGGCGGCCGCCGGTCCGGCGCCAGCTGCCCGAGCCCAACCTCTACCGGTACGAGCCGGCGCCGTGTACCAGGTCCTGACCCCGAAAGCCTTCGAGGCCGACGGGGTCACCTACCTCAAGCTCACCCCGGCGTCGTGAACCGGGACCGGAGCAGGTGGGGCAGCACGGCTGGCCCGGTGACCGGGCGGAACCGGACGGCCGCCGCGTGCAGGGCCTGGTACTCGTCCTCGGTCAGGTCGATGTCGGCGGCGGCGACGTTGCTCTCGAGCTGGCCGACGCTTGACGCGCCCGGTATGGCCACGACCGCGGGATGGCGGATGACCCAGGCCAGGGCGATCTGGGCGGGCGTCGCGGCGTGCGCGTCCGCCACCTCGCGCAGGGTCGCGATCAGGTCGCCGGCCCGGTCGAGGTTCTCCGGCAGGAACATCGGGCTGGAGGCCCGGACCCGGTTCGCCGGGCGGTGGTCCCGGTCGTACTTGCCGGACAGCAGGCCCTGGGCCAGCGGGCTGTAAGCGATCACGAGGTGGCCGGTCGTTTCGGCGAACGGCAGCAAGTACTGCTCGGGCGAGCGGTCGACGAGGTTGTACCGGACCTGGTTGCTCAGCACCCGGCTGCCCAGGGCCTGCTCGGCGGCGCGCCACCGGTCCAGCGAGTAGTTGCTGACGCCGACCTCGCCCACCAGCCCGACCCGCTGCAGCGCGCGCATGCCCCGCATGATCGTCCCGTCCCGGACCACCGGATTGGGCTGGTGCACCTGGTACAGGTCGAGCCGGCGGGTGCCGAGCCGGTTGGCGCTGGCCACCGCGCGCTGCTCGACGACCGGGGCGACCGGCAGCAGCGGGAAGAGCTTCGTCGCCAGGAAGACCGAATCCCGGTCCTCGCCGATCGCCGCGCCGAGGATCCGCTCGCTGCGGCCGAAACCGTAGATCTCGGCGGTGTCGAACAAGGTGACACCCAGCTCCAGCGCCCGGCGCACGATGGCGTGCGCATCCTGCCCGGCGTACTCCTTGCCGTAGCCCCACTCCGCGGAGCCGAACTGCCAGGCACCCAGCCCGATCCGGGAAATCCTGGTGGTACCGGGGCCGGTCCCGGCGCTCAGGTAACGCATGCCCTTAGTATCCGCCTCCCGGGGTCGGGGCGGCTAGCCGCCCCGCCGCTACCACCTGAGCCTGGCGATCTGGTCGTAGTCGGCCGAGGAGTATCCGACCAGCCCATCCGACAGGGCGAAGATCCACTCCGCGATGCCGAGGGACAGCGCGAGGCGGCTGCACCGGGCGCAGAAGTGCGGCTCGTCGAGCCGGACCGAGTCGTCCGCCTCGAGCCGCACGTAGATCAGCTTCGAGCCCTGCAGCATCCGCCAGCCGTCGCCCTCACGGGCCAGCGTGATCGCCCGCTGCTCGGCGTGGGTCCGGCAGCGGTCGTGGTCTCCGGCCTCACCGAACTTGCAGTAGCAGTGGTCTTCCCCAGGGAACGGCACGCCGTTGGTACCCCAGGCCAGCAGGCTCTCGTCCTTCATCAGGACCGCCGCGTACCTGGTCTGCGCATGAGAATCCCTGGCCAGCTCGGCTGCCCGTCCGACCATCTGCTCCGCCACGTGGCTGTCGTGGCGTTTCAGCGGCCGCCATATCGGCCCGTGCCCTGGTTGCATGCCCACCACCTTTCGCAGCGAAGGCTATTCTCCGCGACCGCCCGCCGCCCGGCCAGAGGGAGCCCGGGGTTTCCCGGCGAAACGTCAGCCGGAGCCGCCGGCCGGCCACGCGCCGGGGACATTGTAGGCCTCGTCCTCACCCGGCCAGGGCGGCATCGTCACGCCCACCGCCGCCAGTGGCCCGTCGCCGTCCGCGCGGAACTGGAAATGCGTGCCCGCCGGGATGGACAGGCACGTGCCGGGCCGCAGCGGCACCGTTTCCTGCCGCTGTCCCTGGCGCCGCCACATCTGGCCATGGCCGGACAGCACGTACCAGAGCTCGTCGACGGCGTGGTGCGCGACCGCCCGCGAGACCCGGCCGGCGGCCAGCTCGAAGTGGGCCATCGAGCCGCGGCCGAGCTGCAGCAGGACCCGTACGTCCGAGCCGTCCGGCGCGACCGCGTCGGGCGCGGCGGGCAGTTGCATGGTGTCAAAATGCTGGTCCACTCGTCGACCCTAGTACCTTGGCTACGCCACACTTGGTTCCTACGCCACCCGGGCGAGGAAGAGCGGAGGACCGAGATTGGCTGACGCCCCGGCCGAGGTCCCGGCTGAGGTCCCGTACCGGCGGGCCGCCCGGCGGTTCGCCGAGGTAGTCTGCCCGCCCGGGATCCGCGCGGGCCGGCGGGCGGACCAGGTGCTGCGCGAGTTCGGGCGGCTGCTCGGCGCGCTGCCGCCGGCGGCCAGGAAGGCGCTGGCCGTCGCGCTGGTCCTGCTCGACCAGGGCGCGCGGCTGTACCCGCCGTCCCGGGGACGGCGGTTCGCCCGGCTCGACGACCAGGTGGCCGGCGCCTATGTCCAGGCAGTGCTGGCGCGGGGCGGCCCGGCCGCCGAGCTGATCTGGCGGCTCAGAAGCGCGATCGCCGTGTGTTACTACGAACTGCCCGAGGTGCAGCAGGAGATCGGCTACGACCCGGCCCCCTACGTCGCGGCCGTGTCCCGGCGGCGGCTGAAGTCCTACGGCGACGACATCCGCGCGGGCGAGGCCGCGGTCACCGCCCGGCCGGAGCGGGAGGAGCCATGACAGGCGGGCTGGTCACGCAGCAGGACGTGGCGGGCGCGCTGAGCCTGGAGTGCGGGGTGGTGATCGTCGGGTCGGGGGCCGGCGGGGCGACCGTGGCCGCGGAACTGGCCGAGGCCGGGGTGGACGTGATCCTGATCGAAGAGGGCGGCTACCACCCGACCGAGTCGTTCACCACCGGAACCGGGCGGGCGCTGCGCACCCTGTACCGCGACGCCGGGGGCGGGATGGCCGTCGGCCGGCCTTCCGTGCTGTACACCGAGGGCCGCTGCGTCGGCGGGTCCACGGTGGTGAACGGGGGCATGTCCTGGCGGACGCCGGACCGGGTGCTCCGGCGGTGGGCCGAGCAGGAGGGCCTGCGGGAGTTCGGCGAGCGGGACCTCGACCCCTACTTCACCGCGATCGAATCCCGGCTCTCCGTCGGCCTGCAAGACCCGGAGACGATCGGGCGGGACTCCGAGCTGTTCCGGACCGGGGCGCATGCCCGGGGCTGGGCCGTGGTCCCGAACCGGAGAAACCAGCTGCACTGCGCGGGCACCAGCAACTGCAGCAACGGCTGCCCGACCGGCGCGAAACGGTCGATGCTGGTGACCAGCGTGCCTCGCGCGCTGGCGCTGGGCGCCCGGCTGTTCGCCGACTGCCGGGTAGACCGGATCACCCGATCGGGAGCCGGGGTGACCGGAGTGACCGGTCACTTCGTCCGTCCGGGCGGGCACAGGGGACCGGGCCTGACGGTGCGCGCCCGGGCCGTGGTCGTGGCTGGCGGCGCGATCCAGACGCCCGCACTGCTCGCGCGGTCGGGCCTGCGGTCGGCGTCCGGCCGGCTTGGCCGGAACCTGTCGGTGCACCCGAACGCGGTGGTGACCGCGTTCTTCGACCAGGACGTCACCGGCTGGCAGGGCGTTCACCAGGCCTTCCAGGTGCGCGAGTTCGCCGACGAAGGGCTGCTGCTGACCGCGACCAACCTCACTCCCCCGATGCTGGCCGCGATCTTGCCGGCCTACGGCCGGGAACTCGGCGAGCTGATGGCGGACTACAACCGCATCGTCACCGCGGGACCGCTGGTCTCTGACACGGGAACCGGCCGGGTGCGGCACGTTCCCGGCCTAGGACCGCAGGTCTTCTACCAGCTCACCGACCATGACGCCGCCCGCGTGGCGCGCGGCGTGGAACTGACCGCCGAGGCGCTGTTCACCGCGGGCGCCCGGCGGGTGCTGCTTCCCATCACCGGCGCCCCGGTGGTCCGCGACCCGGCCGGGCTGCGCCGCGTGCTGGCCCGGCCGGTGGCCAAGCGATCCCTCCAGCTGTTCTCGATCCACCTGATGGGCACCGCGCGGATGAGCGAGGACCCCCGGCGCGGCGTGACCGGCAGCTTCGGCGAGTTCCACGGCGTGCCCGGGCTGATCGTGGCCGACGCCAGCCTGTTCCCCGGCCCGGTCGGCATCAACCCGATGGAGACGGTGATCGCGCTGGCCATGCGCAACGCCCGGCAGCTGGTCGAGCGGCGAGACAGCTACCGCGTCTAGAGGGCTAGGGGGGGCGGGGGATGAGGAGGGCGTCGACGGCGATGGCGCCAGAGGGGGTGCAGATGAGCGGGTTGATGTCGAGGGCCTCGAGGGTGTCGCCCAGGTCGCAGGCCAGGCGGGACAGGCCGGTGATCGCGTCGGCGACCGCGCCGAGGTCGGCGGCGGGCTGGCCGCGGCTCCCGGCCAGCACCGGGGCGATCCGCAGCCGGGCCAGGGCCGCCATCGCGGCAGACCGGGTGACCGGGGCGAGAAGCACGGACCGTTCGGCCATAATCTCGACCAGGACGCCGCCGGCGCCGATCACCAGGAGGGGACCGAGCGCGGGATCCCGGACGATGCCCAGGGCCAGTTCGGTGCCGGGCGCGGCGGTCTCGCACACCACGACCCGCGGACCCAGGCGGCGGGCCAGGTCGTCGTAGGCGGCGCCGGCCTCGGCCGGGCCGGCCAGGCCGAGCCGGACCCCGCCGACGTCAGACTTGTGCGCGATGCCCGGCTCGTCGGTCTTGACCACGACCGGGTAGCCGATCTCGCCCGCCGCGGCTAGGGCCGCGGCCCGAGTGGCGGCGGCCCGGGCGCGCACCGCCGGGATGCCGTAGTCGCGTAGCAGGGCGAAGAGCCCGGGGCCGGCTTCAGGGAGCGGGCGGCGCGGGCCACGGGCAGGTTCAGGGGCGGGCGGGGGCGACGGGCGTTCGGTGTGGTCGAGCAGGTGGCGCAGCGCGAGCAGGCCGGTGCGAGTGCCCTCGAGGACCGGGACCCCGGCCGCGCGCAACCGGGCCGCGGCGGCCTGGTCGACGGCGGCGGGCAGCCCGGCCAGCACCACGACCGGCTTGGCCGTGCCCGCGGCCGCGGCGAGCGCCGCCAGCGGGTAGGACTCGTCGCCGTCGAACTCGGGCACCAGGTCCACGGCCAGCGCGACCGCGGCCACCGCCGGGTCGGCGGCCAGCGCGGACAGGCACTCGGCGAACAGCGGCTCGGTGTCGCGGCCGGTCCCCCACACGTCCAGCGGGTTGTCCGGGGCCAGACCCGGGTCCAGTACCGCGGCCAGCCGGGTGCGCGTCGGCGGGGCGAGGGAGGCGAACGGCACGCTGAGTTCGGCGGCCAGGTCGGCGGTGTGCGCGCGTTCCAGCCCGGAGTCGTGCACGGTCGCGATGCCCGTGCCGTCTGGCGGACAGCGCCGGCCGGCGGTAAAGAGTTCCAGGGTGTCGGCCAGTTCGGCCAGGTCGCGGACGCGGTGCAGGCCGTAGGCGCCGGCCAGCGCCTCCCACGCGCCGTCGGCCGCGGCCAGCGCGCCGGAATGGGCCGACACCAGCGCCCGGCCGGTCTGTGACGCGCCCACGCTGAGCAGCACCACCGGTACGTCCGCGGCCAGCGTATCGGCCAGCACCGCGCGTAGCCCGGGCCCGTCCCTGATCGCTTCGAGGACCAGGGCCAGCACCTTGGTCTCGGCGAGCCCCAGCGCGTACCTGGCGTAGTCCGCGGCCGTGGTGACGAGCTCCTGGCCGGAGGAGACGGCCAGGCTGAAGCCGAAGCCGCGGCGCGTCCGCAGCAGCGCGGAGAACACCGAACCCGAGTGCGTGACCAACGCGACCGCCCCGGACGGCAGCGGGTCGGGCTCGACGTAGCCGATGGCCCGCACGCCGCGGGCGATGTTCACGAACCCCATGCACCCCGCGCCGCACACGGCCATGCCCGCATTCCCGGCGATCGCGGCCAGCCGGGACCGTAGCCCGGTGCGACCAGGGGGGTCGAAGGCGTTGCCGAAGATAACGGCCGAACGGGTCTGGCTTTGCGCCGCGGCGGACAGTTGCTGCTCCAGCGCGTGGTCCGGCACGGCGAGCAGGGCCAGGTCAGCCGGTTCGGGCAGCGCCGCGAGATCCGGCAGGCAGGGCACGCCGCCGATGTCGGCGTAGCGCGGGTTGACCAGGTAAGTGCGAGGGCGGGACGGGCTCCTGGCCACCTCCTCGATCATGCGCGCGCCGAGGCTGCCCGGGCGGGCACTGGCTCCGACCAGCGCCACGCTCCGGGCCTCGAGCATCGCGGTGAGCGCGCTCGTCTGGGTGGCGGGGGTCACCTCCGGCGGATGGTGGCCCGGCGGTCGGCGATCGCGGCCTTGGCCGCCTGCATGCCGGGGATGCCGCAGACCCCGCCGCCGGCGTGGGTGGCCGAACTGGCGTAGTACAGGCCGGGCACCGGGGTGCGGTAGTCGGCGAA
>Ga0335081_10011438_pt1 | contig 14359 bp, 13 predicted proteins | sample Lox_Sample_35_FD_206713 | JGI IMG/M metagenome (GOLD analysis project Ga0335081, IMG submission 206713) | Soil microbial communities from Loxahatchee National Wildlife Refuge, Florida, United States - Lox_Sample_3.5 | ecosystem: Environmental > Terrestrial > Soil > Wetlands | place: USA... | reverse complement strand
CGGCATACCGGGTGGTCAGCGCCAGCACCTGCTCCCCGGCGGCGGCCATCTGCGCGGTGCGCGCCACGACCGCGAGCCGGCGCAGGCGCAGCAGGGCCGAGCCGCTCACCTCCCACAGGTCCGTCGGCCTGGCCCCGATGAAGTCGACGTCATCGCGGGCCTCCCCGGCCACGTTGCCGTGGGGCGTCACCCGCACCGCCGTGGCGGGGCACAGCGCCAGCCGCCACTCGCGGCCGTCCGCGGCGACCGGGATCAGGACGTGATCCGCGTGCCGGGCGAACGGCACCCGCCGGGCCACCCCGTGCAGCCGCAGCCCGTGAGCCGTCCACTCCCCCGAGACATCGGCGGCCGCCGCGAACGTGGTCGGCACGGTCAGGCCGTCAGGGCGAGACGCGCCCGCCACGGCCAGCGCCGGGACCGAGCCGAGAATCGTCTCGGCCAGCGGCACCGCGGCGGCCCCGGCGGCCGCAGCGCGAACCGCCGTCAGGGCGTCATCGAGCCCGCCCCCGGCACCGCCGAGGTCCTCCGGGTAGCCGATGCCGTCGAGGCCGGCCGCGACCAGCCTGCTCCACTGGCCCGGCGACCAGCCGGCCTGCTCGTCGGCAGCCAGGACGGGCTCGGCGGCGAGGATGCCGAGCACGGTCTGGGCGAGGAGTTCGCTCATCGCAGGCCGCTCAGGCTGGCGATGATGCCGCGCAGTACCTCGGTGGTACCGCCGCGAATGGTGAAACCCGGTGCCTGCAGTATCGCCTCGGCGAGCAGCCGCTCGTAGCGGTCCTGCCCGCCCGGATCGGCCTCGCCCCCGGCGAGCTGGCGGCAGTAGCCGATGATCATCTGCTCCAGCCGGGTGCCGATGTCCTTGGTGATGGCCGCGCTCAGCGCGGCCGGGCGGTCGGTGCGCCCCGAGGCGACCTGGATGGACAGCTCGCGCAGCGCCCACAGCTCGGAGGTCATCCGGCCGGCGACGGCGCGCGCCGCCGCAGTGTCCTCGGCCCGCCGGATGGCCTCGATGGCCAGCGGCAGCGTGCTGAGGTAACGCTCCGGCCCGCCGCGCTCGTGCGTGAGTTCCTGCGTGACCTGCTGCCAGCCCGCGCCCTCGGCGCCGAGCAGGGCGGCGGCGTCGACCTGGACGTCCTCCAGGATGACCTCGTTGAAGTGGTGACTGCCGTCGATGAGCCGCACCGGGTTGACCGTGATGCCCCGGACGCTCATGTCGATCAGGAACTGGCTCAGCCCGGCGTGCCGGTCCGGGCCGAGCGGGGCCGTGCGGAACAGGCCGATCATGTAGTGCGCGCGGTGGGCATGGCTGGTCCACAGCTTGGTGCCGCGCAGGATCCAGCCGTCGCCGTTCTTTTGCGCGCTGGCACGCACCGAGGCGAGATCCGAGCCGCTGTCCGGCTCGCTCATGCCGATGCAGAAGTACAGTTCGCCGGCGGCGATGCGCGGCAGCAGGTCGCGCTTTTGCTGCTCGGTGCCGTTGGCCAAGATGGTCGGGCCGCTCTGCCGGTCGGCCATCCAGTGCGCGGCCACCGGTGCCCCCGCCGCGAGCAGTTCCTCGGTCACCGCGAACCGGTGCAGGGGGCTCAGCCCGCGGCCGCCGTACTCCGCCGGCCACGTCAGGCCGAGCCAGCCGTGCGCGCCGAGGCGGCGGCTGAACCGCGGGTCGAAACCGGTGAGCCACGAGTCGCAGTGGGGCTCGAAGGTTCCGGCGGCCCGCTCGGCGGCGAGGAACCCACGGATCTCGCGGCGTAGCTCGGCCGGGCTGGGACTGGTCATTCGGCCCTTCTAATAAAGGCAGATCATTACACATTAACCTGACGGCTGGGCGCCGTCCAGCCGAACGCTAACCGGCGCTCCCGCGATTGTCAACATTACTGTTGAAAACGCTGGAACGCAGGTCACGTGACCTCGACTTCGGTCAGGCTGGCGCGCGCCAGAGCGGCGGCGGCGTCCGGGTGATCGGCGGCCAGCAGGCCGACGGCATAGAGCACGTACTCGCGGTCGACGTAACGGCGCGGCGCGCGGGGCAGCAGCAGGTCCGGCGCGCCGTCGTGGTAGACGACCGGGCCGAGGATCCGCGCGCAGTCCGCCGGGTCGCGGGCCCGGCCGGACAGAACCCCGCCGGTGCCGATCACGGCCGGTACCGCGGTCAGGTCCTTGCCGTACTGGACGTGATACGAGCCCTCGATGCCGTATCCGATCTCCAGGTGCCCCGCGTGCCGCCGCGCCGCGATCAGCGCGGCGGTCGCAGCGAGCCGGGCGTCCAGGCGCCGCTCGTCCTCGCCGCCGGGGAGCGCCCCCACCTCGCGGGCCACCCGGTCGGCGTAGGCCGGCGGCACGACGTCGTGGCTGTCCGGCAGTTCGGCCCGGCCGGCCGTCACGACAGCCGGCGCGTTGACCCGGACACCCAGGTCACCCTCGACCGTGCGCTTGAGGTAGGGCTCGGCCAGCCCCCGCTGCGGGGTGCGCGGGGTGGCCGGCCGGCCGGCCGCGACGGAGTAGACATCGGTGGTCGCCCCGCCCACGTCGATTCCGATCAGTTCGCCGAGGCCGGGTACGGTCTGGGTGCCCTGCGCGGCGAGCGCGAAGGCGGCCAGGACGGCGTTCGGCGTGGGGACCAGGCCCCGGCCGATGAACTCCTGGGCGGCCTCGAACCCCTTGGCCCGGATGATCCGCTCGATGAACACGCGGCGGATCGCCGCCGAGCAGGCCCCCGGCTCCAGATCGTCCATGCGCGGCATGACGTTGCCCACCACGCGGTGCTCGACTCCGGCCGCGGCCAGGGTGTCCGCCACCTCATCGGCCGCCGCCCGGTTGCCCGCGACGACGACCGGGCAGCCCAGGGCGAGCTCGGCCAGGCACGCGGCGTTCCAGCAGATCGTGCGGTAATCGCCGCCATCGGTCCCGCCCGCGAGCACGATCAGGTCGGGCCCGAGCCAGGCGATGCCGGCCAGGTCGGAGCGGGTGAGCCGACCGGCGTACACGCCGACCACCTTCCCGCCCGCGCCCAGCGACGCCCGCCGCCCGGCCTCGGCGGTCAGGTTGGGCACCAGCCCGATGGCCACGATGCGCAGGCCGCCCGCGGCGCTGCTGCACCCGTACCAGGCCTGGACCATCGACGGGGTGACGCCGGCCCGGGCCAGCGCGTCGTCCAGGCCGGCCAGTAGCCCGTCCCGCACCGTGGTGGGCGATTGCGCGCTGGCCACGAGCCTGCCGCTGGGCAGAGCGACGGCCCGCACCTTGGTGAAGGTGCTGCCGAAGTCGACGGCGACCGCGAGCGTCGGCAGCCCGCTCAGGGCGGCAGCCCGCTCACTTGAGCCGACCGTAGGCCGAGAAGTCAGGTCGGCGCTTCTCGGCGAAGGCCAGCGCGCCCTCCTTGGCCTCATCGGTCTCGCTGAAGATCTCCAGCGCGCTCATGCCCAGCTTCGACACGCCGGCCTGCGCATCGCTGTCGGCGTTGAAGGCGTGCTTGAGGAGGCGCAGGGCGGTCGGGGACAGCTGGGCCATCTCCTCGGCCCAGCGCAGGGCCTCCGGGAGCAACTCGGCGGGCTCGACCACGGTGTTGACCAGGCCCCATCGCTCGGCGGTCTCGGCGTCGTACAGGCGGCACAGGAACCACATCTCCCGGGCCCGCTTCTCGCCGATCACCCGGGCCAGGAAGTTGGAGCCGAATCCCGCGTCGAACGAGCCCACGCGCGGGCCGGCCTGCCCGAACCGGGCGTTGGCCGAGGCGATAGAGATGTCGCACAGGACATGGAGCACGTGGCCGCCCCCGACGGCCAGGCCGTTCACCGCCGCGATGACGGGCTTGGGGATGTCGCGGATCAGCCGGTGCAGCCGCTCGATCTGGAACCGGCCGAGCTCGGTCGGCCCGTAGTCGCCGGTCTCCGCGCGCTGCTTGACGTCGCCGCCGGTGCAGAACGCCTTCTCGCCGGCGGCCGTGAGCACGACCACGCGCACCGCCGGGTCGGACCACGCTCGCTCGAACGAGTTGACCAGCTCGTCGACCGTCCGGCCGCGAAAGGAGTTGTAGCGCTCCGGGCGGTTGATGGTGACGACCGCGGTCGTTCCCTCCACCGAGTACAGCGTGTCCTGGTAATCGCTCATTCGATTCCTTTCCCCAGTGCGTCCAGGCCCGCGCGGTCGCGCGACGTTCGTCGAGGACACGCAGCAGGTCGGCGATGGGTATCTCCGGGTCGACGCCTGGCGGGTAGACGTAGTCGAAGCCGTACGACTTGAACAGGGCCTCGGTGGCGGCCCAGTCCCTGCGGCCGACCACGAGGTTGCCGCCCAGGAACAGGGGGATGTCGCCTAGGCCGCGCTCGACGCAGTTCTCGCGCATGCCGCGGCAGTCGATCTCGCCGTGACCGTAGACGGAGGAGACGAGGATAGCGTCGGCCGCTGACTCCACCGCGGCGTCGATGAATTCCTCCTGGGTCACCTGGATGCCGAGGTTCACCACGTCGATGCCGTGCTCGCGCAGGGCGAACTCGAGCACGCGCGCGCCGACAATGTGCACGTCGGCGCCGATGACACCCAGGACGACGCAGAACCGCCGGTCCTGGCCGGGGGTGGTCTGCGTCATGGTGCGGCCCCTTCCGCCGGGCGGGGCGCCCGGTGCCGATCCAGAAATCGCTGGATGCGGTGCTTGGTGTCGGCGGCGGCGAACACCGCGGAGTTCAGCCGGGCGACCGCCTCGGGGGTGGCCACGGCACCGTTCTGGATGGCCTTGGTGATCGAGTTGGCCAGCCGCGAGCGCTCGGCCACCACCTGCGCGAACTCGACGGCGACGGCTAGCAGCCGCTCGTCCGGGCACACCCGGTTGACCAGGCCGAGCCGCGCGGCCTCGGCGGCGCCCAGGACGCGGCCGGTGAGCGCGAGTTCCTTGGCCAGCGGGCGGGGCACGAGGGCGGGCAGGGTCATCGCGGCGAACGGGGCGACCATGCCGAGGCCGGTTTCGGGGAAGCCGAAGCTGGCCCGCTCGGCCGCGACGACCAGGTCGCAGGCCAGGACCAGTTCGGCCCCGCCGCCCACGGCCGGCCCGTTGACCGCCGCGATGGTGGCCACGGGGCAGTCCCGGACGGTCCGGAAGAAGGCCAGGATCTCGGCGATGAACGCCTGCCCGGCCGCGGCGTCGGCCGGCATGGCCCTCAGGTCGCCGCCCGCGCAGAACGCGCTGCCCTGCCCGGTGATCACCACCGCCGCCGCGCCGTCGGCCTCGAGCCGGGCCAGCGCCGCGAGCAGCCCGCACCGGACCGCGGCCGACAGCGCGTTGCGCGATTCCGGCTCGGCCAGCTCGACGATCCCGATCTCGCCGCGGAGTTCCCGGCGGACTCCGGTCATGCCGCTTTCCCCTCGGAGCAACGGCCGGGGCAGGCCACCACCACCGTGGCCCGGCCCAGCGGAGCTAATCGAGGCTAATGATGCCACCTTGAACGCGGGCGGCGGCTACACCCGTTCCTGCCAGTAGAACCTTGATACGGCCGGCACGTCGAGCCGCCCCTGCTGCTCGACGGCCTTGACGAACGCGTCAAGGTGGCGCACCATCGCCGCCGAGGCCTCCTCGGCCTTGCCCGCGCTGATCAGCTTGGCGATGCGCACGTGCGACTTGGTGGTGCCGTGCACGATCGACGACGTGAGAGCGGCGGGCCCGACCGGCGCCTCCAGGGCGCTCTCGACCGCCGACAGCACGGCGGCGATGACCCGGTTGTTCGAGCAGACGGCGACCGCCTCGTGGAACTGCACCGACGCGCCCACCCCGGTGTAGGCGTCATCCTCGCTCTGCGCGATCGACACCAGCCACTGGCGCTGCTCGTCGGTGGCCTGCTCGGCCGCCAAGGCGGCGATCGCCGGCTCGATCGTCCGCCGGAACTGCAGGAACTCGCGGTGCGTGATGGCCTGGCTGGTGAACAGGATCGCCATGGAGCGGCTGATCTGGTTGATGTCGGGACGGCTGACCCTGATGCCGCCGCCCGGGCCGCGCTTGGTGACGATGAGCCCGTCGGCCTCGAGCAGGCGCAGGGCCTCGCGCACCGTCGAGCGGCTGAATCCCTCACCCTCGATCAGCTCGGCCTCCGACGGCAGCTCCGTGCCGACCTCGAGCCGGTCACCCAGGATCTGCGCGCGCAACCGGGCGGCGATCACGTCGGACGCCTTGGGCACCCGCGACCTGGGCCGCTCGCGCCCGGTGGCCGACGGAAAAGGTCTCATGAAACGGATCATATCGATGATCCGTCGCCGTTCCCGGAGGTCACGACGGCCGGGCGGGCGCTCCCAGCAGCCGGCCATCAGCCACGGCCCGGGCGATGTCATCGTCACCGAGCGGGCCGAGCGAGCCGAGCGCGGCGCGGGCCTCGGCCTCGATGGCCGAACGCTCGGCGGTGAGCTGGGCGGAGGCCTCGAGGTGCTGGTCGGCCAGCAAGTCGAGCATCTGGCGGGTGAACTCGACGCCGGCCACCAGCCCGATGTCCGGCGCGTCCGGGTCGTCAGCGGCCGGCGGCACCACGACGACCTGGGCCGCGTCGGCCAGCCCGGCCGCCATCGTGGCGGCGGCCGCGGCGGCCCACCCGGACGTGGGCACCTGCTGCGGGGTGCCGACCCACTGGGTCACCGACAGCGCCAGCGCGGCGCCGTCGGCCAGTTCAGCCGCCAGCACATGCAGCACGTGCAACGCGGCGACATCTTGGACCAGGTTGCCCAGGGCCGGGTAGCCGAGCACCACGTGCCGGGCCCCGTGCCGGACGGTCAGGACGAGGTCGGCGAGCAGGTGGGCGACCAGCAGCGCCGACGGGGCAGCGACCGCTGGCGCGCTCACCTCGCGCACGACGCCCGGCCGGGCGCACTCGCGGTCGATCGCGGCGTAGACGGCCAGGGCCCCGGCCACCGCGGCGGCGTCGCTGGCCCGGCGCCGCGCCAGGGACTGCAGCGGGCTGCCGGCCACATAGGTGGCCCCGGCATCCAGGCCGCGGGCGACCAGGCGGGCGTCGGCCGGCCCGTCGATCCGCAGGCCGGTGCTGAGCTCGGCCACCTGCGCGGCCAGGGTCGCCACCAGGGCCGGCGCCGCGTCGGCCGGGCCATCGGCGCCGACCCGGACGGTGATCAGGTCCGAGCCTGCCTCGCGCACGCGGCGCACGGCCTGGACCGTGGCCGTGCCCGCCACGACGGCGTGGACCACGCGGCGGCGGCCGGTCGTGGCCGCGGCCAGCACGGCCGCGGCCTGCGCGCTGGGCGGGGCGGCGGTGGCGGGGCGGTCAGCCAATCGCGGCCGCCTCCAGGTTGAGCGGCGGCGCCTCGAAGGCCTTGGCGGAGAAGTCGTGCAGGACCAGCTTGTAGCTGGCCTCGGCCTGCCAGGCGACGGCCCGCTCCCGGACCCGTTCGGCGTTGAACCGCTTCACCTGGTCGCTGAACGGGATGTTCCCGCAGTCCAGGTAGCGCACGGCCCCGTCCGCGTCGCGCACCGAGATGGCCCGGCCGGCGTTGCACTTCGCGGGGGCCAGCGGGATGTCGATGTAGCCGATGGCGAAGGCCTCCTCGATGGCCGGGCCGATGGCGCCGTCCCCGAGCCGCAGCGTGGCGTCCAGGATCTGGCGCGTCTCCAGCTCGATCTGGGCCACCTCCGCGGCCAGGGCGTCGGAGTCGGGGTAGTGCTGGCCGGCGGCGGCCTGCACGCAGGCGCGGGTGAGCCGGGTGGCCTGCACGTTGGCCTCGGTGGACGGGCAGCCGATGGCCTCGTCCGCGGTCTTGACGATCACCCCGGCCGTTCCGGCGTACGCGGCGGTATAGGCGCCCAGCGTGATCAGTGAGCAAGCCCTGGCCGGCTCGGGCGGGAACGGCCCCATCCACATGTGCAGCACCGGGGTCGCCTCGACGTCGGTGAAGCCGTACCGGTCGAGGTACTCCCGCACCAGGGCGGTGAGCACGCCGACCCCGGCGACGTCCTGCCTCAGGTGCAGGTTGTTGTTCAGGCCCAGCGACATGTGCCGCACGCCCTGCTGCGCGGCCAGCAGGGCGTCCAGCACCAGGCAGGTGACCATGAGGCTGGGCGGCATGACCATGCCCATCAGCGCGCCGTAGTACTCCCGGTGCAGTGACACGCCGCGGCGCTCGTACTCGCCGACCAGCCGGTCGACGTACTGCCAGTTGCGGATGCACTCGCCGATCGGCATGTCGCGCATGTGCGGCACGCTGCCGAGGATGCCGCCGAGCATCGAGCGGTACCCGGCGGCGTAGACGGTCTCGGAGGCGAGCCGGCCTTCCGGCGTGCCCTGCCGGAACTGGTTGGCGATCGGCGTGGACGCCACGACCTCGCGCATCCGGCGGGCTCCGTAGTTCACCACGGGTACCCCGTTGAGCAGCGAGACGTCGCGCCGGAGGCTCTCCTCCAGCGCTTGCTGGCCCGCCTCGAACCGCCGGGTGCGCGTGTAGCTGTCGGCGTGGGTGCACAGCAACTCGGCGCCGGCCTGGTAGAGCCGCTGCACGTCGTCGAGGTGCTTGGCCAGGGAGGCCACGCCGGTGCGGGGATAGACCAGCGGGCGGGCCAGCTGGTGGGCCCGCCGGAACAGCGGCGGTGCCGCCTTCGTCTCGGGCAGGCCGCGGTGCCAGGCCACGGCCTCGTCCAGGTCGGCCTCGCTCCCGGTAGGCCAGGAGGCAAGCACCTGGGCCCGTTCGGAAAAAAATTCTTCCTCGGTCAGACGGTCGCGAGCGGCCGAACGGAGCTCAGGCTTGGGCACCGCACGCCTCCAGGCCCATCGCGGCGATCAGGTCGCCGGCGGACTGGCCGCCCGCGATGGCGCGCCGGCCGCGCAGCATGAGCTTGGGCGCGTCGATGGTCAGCACCCCGCGCACCTGGCCCTGGTCCTCGTACACCGCCACGTGCCGGCCGGACTCGGCGTCCTCGATGACCGTGGCCAGGTGCGAATGGTGGGGGCGGCCGACGATCTGGATGCGGCGGCCGTACTGGTCGGACCAGACGTAGGGCACGGCGTCGGCCGGGCGGGCGTCACCGAGGATGGCCGCCGCGACCAGCGACGCGTGTTCCTGGGCGTTAGTCCAGTGCTCGACCCGCAGGCGGCCGAACAGCGGGTGCGGCCAGTTCGCGATGTCACCGGCGGCGTAGACATTATCGTGCCCGACGGCGCGCAGGGCCTGGTCGCAGACGACGCCGTTGGCGATGTCCAGCCCGGAGCCGGCCAGCCATTCGACGGCCGGGACGGCGCCGATCCCGACGACCACGAGGTCGGCGTCGAGCACGGTGCCGTCGGCCAGGACGAGCTGCTCTACCCGCTCCGATCCGCGCACCTGCGCGACCGTCGTCCCGCAGCGCAGGCCGACGCCGGCCTCGGCGTGGAGCCGGCCCAGCAGGCGGCCCACCCGCGGGCCGAGGGCGGCTGCCATCGGCGCGTCGAGCATCTCGATGACGGTGACGTCCAGGCCCCGCTGGCGGGCGGCCGCGGCGACCTCGGACCCGATGAACCCGCCGCCGAGCACCGCGACCCGGGGGCGCTCATCCAGTGCCTCGCGCAGCAGATCGGCGTCGGCCGCGGTACGCAGCACGAGGATGCCGCGGCGTTCTCCGGCTAGCGGCCAGGTGCGGGGGCGTGACCCGGTGGCCAGGACGACGTGGTCGTACGGCACCCGCTCGCCGGTGGCGGTCTCGACCTGCCGGGCGCGGGGGTCGAGGCGGACGGCTCGGGTACCGAGCCGCAGGTCGAGGTCAAGGGCGGAGAGTTTCTCCTCGTCGAGGAGCGGGGTCGGCGGGGTCGGCGGTCCCGGGTGAAGGTGCTCCTTGGACAGCGGAGGGCGGTCGTAGGGCAGCCGGTCCTCCTCGCCGAGCAGCGTGATCGTGCCGTCGAAACCCTTCATCCGCAGGGCCTGGGCGGTGCGGGTGCCGGCCAGCGAGGCCCCGACGATCACGACGTGCATGCGCTGCCGCCCTCCAGGCCGATCCCGGCCAGTCCGATCCCTGCCAGTCCGAGTAGGCGGGCGGCATTGCCGCCCAGGATCAGCCGGCGTTCGGTGTCGGGCAGGTCCCGCAGCACGGCGCCACGCAGATCGTCCTGGGCGGGCAACGGGAAGTCCGTGCCGAAAAGCACCCGCGCCGGGCCGAGGGTCTGTACCAGGTAGCCGACGTTGCGCGGGTCGTAGACGACGCTGTCGACGACGATGTTCGCGGTGAGCGCGGCGGTGCGGTCGGCGGGCGGCCGGTCGGGCCGGTCCCACAGCCGGGCGATACGGGCCAGCGCCCAGAAGAACGTGCCGCCGCCGTGGGCCAGGCAGATGCGCAGCCGCGGGCAGGCGCGCGTCACGCCGCCGAAGGCCAGGCGGCCGGCGGCGATCGCGGTGTCCGTGCCCATGCCCAGGCCGAAGGTCAGCTCGTGGCCGCTGATGCGGTCGGTGAACGACGTCACCGCGCCCAGGATGAGCGGATGGACGAACAGCAGCAGGCCGAGCCGTTCGGCCTTGGCGAAGAAGGGCAGCAGCGCCGGGTCGTCGAACTCGCGGCCGCCCCCGTCGGTGCCGATCTCGACGCCGCACAGGCCGTTCCGCTGCACGTGGTCGAGTTCGTCGAGGGCGGCGTCCGGGTGGTGCAGGCTCACCGTGCCCAGACCGGAGAACCGGTCCGGGCGCGCCGCCACGATCGCGGCGATCGACTCGTTGAGGTGCCGCGCCCAAGAGGCCGCGTGCTCCGCCGATCCCCAGTCGCAGATCAGCGGGGGGATCGGGGACAGCACATGCCGCTGGACTCCGGCGCGGTCCATCTCGGCGATCCGGGCCGTCATGTCCCATGCCGCCGGGCCGACGGTGCGCACCACCGAGCCGTCCCGGCTGAGCCGTCCGACCGTGCCATCCACGCTGAAAGACGGCCATCGGTCGTCGGCCAGGCGTACGGCATGGTCGGGCAGGTCCGGGATGACGTGCGTATGCACGTCGATGACGTCCGGGGGTGTCACGGGGCCGCCGCGTCCCGCTGGGCGGCGAGGTCCAGGGCGATGTCGGCGACCATGTCCTCCTGGCCGCCGACCATCTTGCGCCGGCCGACCTCGAGCAGGAGCGTGCGCGTGTCGAGCCCGTGCGCGGCCGCCGCGTGCTCGGCATGGCGCAGGAAGCTGGAGTACACGCCGGCGTAGCCCAGGGTGAGCGTCTCGCGATCCACGCGCACCGGACGGTCCTGCAGCGGGCGCACGATATCGTCGGCCGCGTCCATGAGGCGCAGCACGTCGCAGCCCGTATCCCAGCCCATCAGCTCGGCCACGGCGATGAACGCCTCCAGCGGGGTGTTCCCGGCCCCGGCGCCCTGCCCGGCCAGCGACGCGTCGACCCTGACCGCGCCGTGCTCGACGGCGGTGACGCTGTTCGCGACGCCCAGGCTGAGGTTGTGGTGCGCGTGGATACCCAGCTCGGTGGAGGGCTCGAGGACCTGGCGGTAGGCGTCGAGGCGCTCGGCCACGCCGGTCATGGTCAGCCGGCCCCCCGAGTCCACCACGTAGACGCAGTGCGCGCCGTAGCTCTCCATCAGCTTGGCCTGGCGGGCGAGTTCGGCCGGGGGGGCCATGTGACTCATCATCAGGAAGCCCACGACGTCCAGGTCCAGCTCGCGGGCCCGGGCGATGTGCTGGGCGGCGATGTCGGCCTCGGTGCAGTGCGTGGCGATCCGGACCGTCCGCACCCCCAGGCCGGCGGCGCGCTCGAGGTCACCGATCGTGCCGATGCCGGGGATGAGCAGCGTGGCAAGCCTGGCGTGGGTGAGCGACTCGGCCGCGACGGCGATCCAGTCGACGTCCGTGTGCGCGCCGAATCCGTAGTTGAAGCTCGAGCCGGCCAGCCCGTCGCCGTGGGCGACCTCGACCGAGTCGACCTTGGCCGCGTCGAGCGCGAGGCAGATCTCGCGGACCTGCGCCGTCGTGTACTGGTGCTTCAGCGCGTGAGAGCCATCGCGGAGGGTAACGTCCTGGATGAAGAGCTTCCGCTTCGGCTCGCTCATGCGGCCACCGCCTTGCCGGTCGCGACCCGCTCGCCGGTGCGCAGCGCGGCGGAGGTCATGATGTCGAGGTTTCCCGCGTAGGCCGGAAGGTAATGGGCCGCGCCCTCGACCTCAAGGAAGACCGATACCTTCATTCCGGCGCCGGCGAAGCCGATCTCCGGCGCGCGCAGCGGCTGCCGAGGGTCGAAACGGTCGAACTGGACCGGCTGCTTGAGCCGGTAACCAGGGACGTACTGCTGCACTTGCGCCACCATCCGGGTGATCGAGCTCGCGATGTCGGGCTCGGCGGCGTCCGCGGGGACCAGGCAGTACACGGTGTCCCGCATGATCAGCGGGGGTTCGGCCGGATTGAGCACGATGATGGCCTTGCCGTGCCGCGCCCCGCCGACCGCCTCGATGCCGCGCGCCGTCGTCTCGGTGAATTCGTCGATGTTGGCCCGCGTGCCGGGCCCGGCGGACCTGGAGGCGATCGAGGCGACGATCTCGGCGTAGTGCACCGGCGTCACCGCGGACACCGCCGCGACGATGGGGATGGTGGCCTGGCCGCCGCAGGTGACCATGTTGACGTTCGGCGCGCCCAGGTGCTCGCCGGCGTTGACGACCGGGACCACGTACGGTCCGACGGCCGCCGGGGTCAGGTCGATCACCCGCTTGCCCAGCGGCCGCAGCACGTCCCAGTTCCGCAGGTGGGCGCCGGCCGACGTGGCGTCGAAGACGATCTCTATGTCGCCGAACCCGGGCAGGCCGACCAGGCCCTCGACACCGCCGCTGGTGACCGGGATGCCGAGGCGGGCCGCCCGGGCCAGGCCGTCGGAGGACGGGTCGATGCCCGCCATCGCTCCCATCTCGAGGGACTCGCTGGTCCGGATGACCTTGACCATCAGATCGGTGCCGATGTTGCCCGATCCGATGATGGCGACTTTGGTACCCATGAACTCTCCTCGCTGGGGCCCGACGGTGCGGTCAGGGTTGCACGCGGACGCTGACCGATCCCGCGCGTGCGTACCTGGCCGTGTATTGGTGTCCGGGCTCCAGCGGCACCGCCGCGTGGACCGACCCGGCCAGGACGAGCAGGCCGGCCGGGATCGCCTGTCCCATCGGGCCGAGGCGGTTCGCCAGCCAGGCCAGGGCGCGCAGCGGATCGCCGAGCAGGGCCTGGCCCGAACCGCCGGCCACCGCCTGCCCGTCCACGAGCAGTTCGACGGTCTCGTCTTTGAGAGTGTCGGCGGCGATGCCGGCTACCGGGGCGCCCGCCACGGCCAGCGCGCTCGACGCGTTGTCGGCTACCGTGTCCACCAGCGCGATCTTCCAGTCCGCGATGCGGCTGTCGATGATTTCCAGCGCCGGCACGACCGCCGATACCCGCTTGCCGACGTCCTCGGGACTCAGGCCGGGCCCGGCCACGTCGGAGTCGAACCGCACCGCGATCTCCGCCTCGATCCGCGGGGCGATCAGGCTGGCCCGGGAAACCGTGGCTCCGTCCGCCAGCAGCATGTCGTCCAGCAGCACGCCGGAGTCGGGCGCGTCGATGCCGAGCTGCGCCTGCATCGCGGCCGACGTCAGCCCGATCTTCCAGCCGGCCAGACGGCGCCCCTCGGCGATGCGCCGGTCGGTGTTGATCTGCTGGATGGCGTAGGCATCATCGACGGACAGGTCGAGGCCGCGGGCGGTCAGCGGTGCGATGGCCCGCCCAGTGAATCCGGCGCCCAGCAGTTCGCCCGCGAGCGAGGTCATCCAGGTCGGTGTCATCGGCTCGATTCCAGTTCGGTCGGCAGGTCAGCGGATGGCCTATCGCGCTCCCTGTCGTAGGCGCGGTCTCCCTGCATCACCTGCAGCCCCCGGCAGTGCACGAGCACGGTGCTGGGCCCGTCCACCTCCCAGATACGGCCGTCGCCGTCGGGCAGCCTGGGCTCTACCTCGACGGCGACGAACGGGATTCCGTGCGGATCGTGCAGGTCGATCACGATGTTGACCGCGCAGCCGTCGGTCTCCACCCGCAGCAGCTTGTGCGGCCCCCCGGAGTAATGCTCGACGATTCGCACGGTGGTCCCCGATCCGCTAGAGGTGAACTGGCACGTACCGGCCGGCCCCGGTCAGACGGCGGCGGGCGTGCCGGCCTTCTGCTCCACGATGTCGGGCAGCTCCGGGCGCCGCTTGGACACCCCGGCGAGGTCGGCGGTCTCGCGGCTGACCCGGCCGTCGCGGAAGAACTCGAGGAACGTCCGGTTGAAGATCTCGGGCTGGTCGGTCTGCCCCTGGTGGCCGCAGTCCTCGACGTAGAAGAACTGGACCTTCGGCAGCACGTCTTCCTGCTCGTACCCGATGGGATCGTGCGGCAGGATGACATCGTTGAGGCCGTACATGTAGATGCCGGGGACG
>Ga0335081_10011437_pt1 | contig 14359 bp, 7 predicted proteins | sample Lox_Sample_35_FD_206713 | JGI IMG/M metagenome (GOLD analysis project Ga0335081, IMG submission 206713) | Soil microbial communities from Loxahatchee National Wildlife Refuge, Florida, United States - Lox_Sample_3.5 | ecosystem: Environmental > Terrestrial > Soil > Wetlands | place: USA: Florida... | reverse complement strand
AGTGAGTCCGGACGCGCGAGACGGGTCTCGATCCGCGCGAGCAGCCCGGCCTTCCCGGCTCGAAGACGAAGGCGATCGAGCATCCTGGGCTGAATGTCGACTGCGATGACCTTCCCGGAGGGCCCGGTCATTCGGGCCAGAGGGAGTGTGAAGAATCCCATGCCGGGGCCGGGTTCCAGAACAGTCATGCCCGGGCTCACATACGGCCCGAGCAGCCGGTCCGGATTCTGCGTCCCCCACTGCCGGAATGGACTGATGAGAAAATAGCCGAGCCACCACGGACAAACATGCTCTGCCATCACAGTCCTCCCCTTCCGTGTTCGCAAGACAACTTGGCCTCGCGGCGGGGAAGGACTGCGCGGTCTGCTGCGGTCACTATGTACCTACGCAGCCGCGCTGGCATTTGTTCCTCCTGAATGGGTGCGGGTTTGCGCATCCGTGGAAATCGATTTATCGTGGAACGGTTCCCGATTCGAGGTGGAAGTTCGAGGTGCAGATTTGAGGTGCAAGATGCGTTCCCGATTTCCGATGGCGCTCTCTCTTTTCGCATTCACCGTCATGGCTGCCGCGCAGACTCCGGAGAGACCGAAGATCACCGGCATCTCGCACCTGGCGGTCTATACGTCCAATCCCGCGGCCACCGATCACTACTATCGCGAGGTCGCCGGAGCGGCGAAGCTCGCCGATCCGGAGAATCCCAAGGGCGTTCGATACGCCATCAGCACAACGCAGTTCATCGAAGTGCTGCCGTTGCCTGAGGGTGCGGGCATCGACCGGCTCGATCATACGGCGTGGAACACCGACAACGCGGAGGCAATGCGCAAATATCTCGCTGCGAAAGGATGGACGACGCCGGCATCGGTGACGAAGGGCAGCGACGGCAGCCGATGGTTCGAAGTGAAGGATCCGGAGGGCAACCGCGTGCAATTTGTGCAGCCAGCCCCGAGCGCGAAAACACCCGACGATCCGAACGTCATCGGCCATCACGTGATTCATGTCGGCTTTCTGGTGCATAGCCGCGCGGCGGAAGACAAGTTCTATCGCGCCCTGCTGGGCTTCAGGCCGTACTGGTTCGGGGGCATGCAGGAGGGTCAGATCGACTGGGTGAGCCAGCAGGTTCCGGACGGTCACGACTGGCTCGAATACATGCTTAGCCCCATGCCGCCGGCCGCAACTACCCCCGCCGAGCAGAGGCAGCGGCAACTGGGAGTGATGGATCACCTGTCCATCGGCGAAGCTTCGGTGAACGACGCCTACAAAGTGCTTCAGGCGGGCGATCGCCTGACCGATGTGCGCCACGACCAGGCGCCCAAGATCGGCAAAGACGGCAAGTGGCAGTTCAATCTCTACGATCCGGACGGCATCCGTCTGGAACTGATGAACTTCCGTGCCACGGAGAAGCCCTGCTGCTCGCCGTTCACGGCGGATGATCCGGCGGAGTGAGTGCCTGAAACTTCGACTTCGGGTTATTGCACGCTTTTATCGGAATCACGACCGGAACCGGTCTGCGCCGGAGCCTCCTCACGCAGGCTTCGCTTGGTGTGCTTTGCCACGTACATGGCTGCGTCGGCTGCGCTGAGCAGGCTGTCCCGCGTCTTGCCGTCTTCGGGGTAGAGCGCAATTCCCAGGCTCGCCGAGCCACGCAGCTGAATGCCCTCGAGTGGAAAAGGCTCCTCGAAGCAGCGCTCCAGCCGCAGGGCCACTTCCTCCACATCGGAGCGGCTGCGAACCGCGTGCGCGACCGCAGCGAATTCGTCGCCGCCCAGGCGCGCCAGCAGATCGCCGGAGCGGAGCTGGCGCTTCATGCGCAGCGACACTTCCTGCAGGTACATGTCTCCGGCGCGATGGCCAAAGAGATCGTTGACCTGCTTGAAATTGTCGAGATCGATGTAGATGATGCCGAAGACTCCGGCAATTTCGCGGGCCTCGACGATGAGCGCGTCGAGCCGGCTCTCCAGAGAAAAGCGATTGTGCACGTCGGTGAGCAGGTCGAACTCCGAGCGGCGGCGCAGGTCGGAGTAGAGCCGGCGCGTCTCCACGGCGAGTTCAATGAGTTCGGCGCCCATGTTGAGCGCCCCGGTTTGTTCGGCAGTGCACGCAGCCGGCAGCGCCAGCCAGGCATAGAGGGACCCCAGCACGCCTCCGGAGCGCGACGGAATGTCGCGGCGGACGACGCGCGGCTCGTCGAATTCACGGGGGCAATTCCCCAGCGTGGCTCCGTCGCTGATCTGGCACCAGCAGGGAAAGCCGCCCAGCTTGAACGACACCAGCTCGGTAATTCGCTCCACGATTTCGGCCAGCGGACGCGATCCATTGATGTCCTCGAGGATGCGGCTGCGCCGGCGCTCGAGGTTGGCTTCGATCTCGATGCGGCGCGCAAGCTCGGTGGCGTGCCGGCGCACCTTGCGTTCCAGCGCCCAGCCGCGCGTGGCAAAGACGATGACGACCAGGACGAGGACGCCGACGAGCAGGAGAAGGTTCCCCACATTCAGCGGCGCCGGCCGGGCGAGAACGGCAATATCCGACGCGTTGCGCAGGAGGATTCCGAAGCTCATAGTGCCGTTGAATGGATTGGCCGTGTTGAGAATGGCAACGCCGGTGATTCGGACCGTGCTTCCCACCGGCACCACGAGCATCGGCGGAGGCTGGCCCTCGCCCGGGCCATAGACGAAGGGATGACGCAAAGCGGCGGAAAAAACATGGCCCCCGGCCGAGATGACATAGACATCCTGGGCGCGCTCGCGGACTTGGCTGACGACTTTGCCTTCGATCGATACCAGATCGAAGGCGTGGCGCCCGTAGGCCAGATCGTCGACGGAAACCGGAACCGCCTGCACCGGCGTCGACTCGCCCAGGGAGTGAATATCGCCGAGATTCAACGCCAGGAAGCCGTCGTTCACTTCGGGAAATCCGGTCGCCTCCGCGCGGTCGCCCACGCGCAGCAGCTCGATCTCCGGCGTCATCACGCGGAGGCTCCGCTCCCCGTCCTGCAGCACGGCCATCTGAGCGGGACGGAAGTAAGTGATCGTTCCCTGGACGCGCACGCGGCCTCTTCGATCCTGGACGTTGTAGGTGTTCAACACCTGGTCCATCGGCGTGACGGGCAGCGATTCGGGGCTCAGCGCGGCTTTTTGGAGAATCTTTACCCCGTCGAAGGAAGGCACATGGAGCAGCACGCCGACGAGCTGCATCTTGCTATCCCAGCGGCCGGAAACCACGCCCGGGACTTCGACTTCGGCATCGATGAGCCCTTTCAGGCGGCCGGGGTCGTCGGCATCCACCGTCACCCCCACGTCTCCCCCATCGATGGCCAGTTCCACCTCACCCACCCGGTGGCCGGAATTCATGGTAGGCGCGGCCAGTTGCACCCTGCCGCGAACGCTCACATACATGCAATCCAGGCTTCCGCCGATCAGAGATCGGTAATCGGTCGGGACCGGACTGGGCATTGTCCCATGACGCAACAGCGTGATCTCGCTGCCGGCGATCACGGTGCGGAAGCTGGGTTGCGTTGTCCCTTTGATCCGCACGCGGTCGCCCGGAGCGAAGCTGACGCCGCCGGGAGGCATGACGAAGATGGCTTGCCCCTGGTCCTCGACGAAGAGGGTCGATTCGTAGTCGCGGAAGTAGGTGACGGTGGCCTCGAAGTCGACCGGGAGTTGCTTGTCGGCCTCGGCATTGCTCACCGCGCGTATGGCCCGCAACGTGGTCAGAGGCGCCGGCGCCGCTGCCCAGGCAGCCCCAGCCCAGCCCGCCAACAACACCATCGCGGAAACCAGTCGCTTCATCTCATGAACCTGCGCGAGTATTTGTCTTCCTAAGTGGTTCTATCGGCATAAACGAGCGATCGATTCGGCCCGGAGAACTGAAAGGGCGACCCGGACTCTTTCCTTCGGCCCAGCCTCGATGAGGTTCGGCCTTACGGCAATTCCTGAGTTGGTGTGTCCTTTCGGATTCCGTACAAGGTCGCCGCTCCTTCCACCCCAGCGACGAAAGACCTGTCGCTGGGGACCCCGGACCTTGGGGTCGCGTCGACGTGAGTGTGGAGGCTTCGGGACATAGCTACTCAGGAATTGCGATAGCCGTCGCGAATCCCGCTTCAAGGCAGGCGGTTAAGGGAACCGATTGCGACGTTGTATCACAGCGGCTCCGCGGTTTCCACGTCCATTTTTTGCGGCGTGCTTCAGGTGGCTCTTTCTTAATGGAAGAGGCACTCGGCTTCCATGCCTCCGGCAGATAGCGGCGTGGAACCGTATCAGGCGCGATCCTCGGTCTCAACAGAATCTTCCTGCGCGGCGAGCGCCGGGTCGAGCTTGCGGGTGTGCTTGGTGACGTACATGGCGGCGTCGGCGGCGCTCAGCAGGCTGTCCTTGGTCGTGCCGTCCTCCGGATAGAGCGCGATGCCCACGCTGGCCGATCCGCGCAGCGTGTGCCCGCTTACCGAAAACGGCGCATCGAAGCTCCGCTCCAGGCGGTGCGCGATCTCATCGGCTTGCGCACGATTGCCCACCAGCGGAAGTACGGCCGCGAACTCATCGCCGCCCAGGCGCGCCAGCATGTCGGCGGACCGTAGCTGTCGCTTCATGCGCTCGGCCACTTCCTGCAGATACAGGTCGCCGACGCGATGGCCATAGACGTCGTTGACCTGCTTAAACTGGTCCAGATCGATATAGATGAGGCCGAAGACGCCCGCCGTGTCGCGCGACTCCGCGATGAGGGCGCCAATGTATTTCTCCAGAGAGAAGCGGTTGTGAATGTCGGTGAGCTGGTCGAACTCCGAGCGATGATGCAGATCGGCGTAGAGGCGCCGCGTCTCGATGGCCAGCGCCAGCAGCTTGGTTCCCATCGACAACGCTTCCTGCTCGTCCGGATCGGCCTGCGCCTCGGGATCGAAGCCGGCGGAGAGCACCCCCAGCACCGCCCCGGAACGGCTGGGTATCTCTCTGTGGACGACGCGCAAGGAACTGGTATCCACTGGATAGGCGCCCAGGCGCGCGCCGCCGGCGATCTCGCACCAGCAAGGGGCGCCGCTCAGCCGGAACGATTCCAGATCGACGACCTCTTCGATGATCTCGGCCAGCGGTCGGGCGCCATTGATGTCCTCGAGAATGTGGCTGCGCCGCAGCTCGAGCTGGGCCATGCGCCGCTCCAGGGCGGCCTCGGCCTCGATGCGCGCGGCCAGCGCCGCCGTCTGTACACGGACCTTCGACTTCAGCGTCCAGCCCCAGGAGCCGATGGCGAGAATCGCCAGCAGCAGAGCGCCCACGGCGATGGAAAGATTGCGTACGTTGAGCGACGGGGGCCGGGCAACCACCGCGATGTCCTCGAAATCGCGCATCAGGATGTCGAACGGAACCTTGCCATCGAAAGGGTTCGAGCTGGTCAGCATGCAAATGCCGGTCACCCGCACTTTCGAGCCGAGCGGAATCACTTTGAGGGCGGGCGGCGCGGCCTGTGTGCCGTCCGCGGCGGCTGGGTGCCGGTAGATCGCCGAGAATAGCTGGCCGTCCGACTCGAGGATGTACTGGTCTTGCGTGGCTTCGCGCACTGCCGCCAGCACCGTGCCTTCCACCGAGACCAGGTCGAAGAGATGTTTGCTCGACGCCAGCAGATCGGGGTCTTCTTTGAGCGGCCTCGCCGGTTCGTACGACGGGCGCTCCTGGATTTCGCTGGCGGAGAGTGTCAGGAAGCCATTCTGCACGGCAGGAAAGCCGATGGCGTCCGCCTTGTTGCCGATGTGCAAGGGAGTGCGGGTCTGCGTTTGGATCCACAGACTGCGGTCGCCATCCTGAAGAACCAGCATCGATCCCGGCTGATAGTAGGTGATGGTCCCATGAACCCGGATTCGCTGCGCGAGGTCGTCGACGTGGTAACTCGACAGAATCCGATCCATGGGCGTGACCGGAAGCGACCAGGGATCGGCCCTGGCCTGTCGCACGATGCGCACGTCGGCGAGCGAGCTGATATGGAGAAGAATGCCGGTCTGTTGCATTTTGCCGTCAAATCGCCCTGAGACCGCGCCCGTGACTTCGACATCCGCGTCGAGAAGGCGCCGGGTCGCCGAGGCGTCGTTGCTGTCGACAACGGCGTCGATCTCACCGCCTGCGGAATTCATCTGCAGGCTGATATTGGGCACATCGGTGCTGACGATCATGTCGGCAGTGCGGACACGGGCGTGGACGGTCACAAACTCGCAATCGAAATCGCCGCGAATCAGATGATCGAAATCGGCAAGAGCCGGCTTGGGAACAGGGCCGTGATGCAAAAACGTAATGTTGTCGCTTAGAACATAGGGCCGAAAGCTCGGCTGCGTCGTGCCGCGGATCAGAACGCGATCGCCGGGAACGAATGGAGCGCGGGTCTTGGCTTCGACGTAGATGGCCACGTCGCCGTCCTGCACGAACATCGTCTCTTCGTAAGGCCGCCAGTATGTGACGGTAGCCTCGAACGCAACCGGAAGAAGATGGCTGGCTTCAGGGTTGGTCAGGGCGTGGATTGCCCGCAGCGAGGTGAGGGGCTGAGGCGCGGCTGCCGACGCAACCGTGGCCCATCCCAATATCGCAGCCGCTGCTATCCATCTCTTCATCGAAATCGAATGCCATCACGGCACAAGCGGACGAGAGACACCCCTTCATACTTCATCAGCAAGGCTCGCCTCCTCATGCCCTGGGGATAGCGGCCGCCCCGTGCGGCGGAAGGATCCTCCGCCGCACCTAGGCTCCCCTCTCCCCCTGAAAATCCTGATGGTTGATTCATGTTACGCCGCGGTAAATTGGCGTGGACTAACCCTTTTGTGGCAAAGGGCATACGTCTTACGGGACTTACGGCATTTCCTGAGTTGCTGTGTGCTTTGGAATTCTGTGCAAGGTCGCCGCTCCTTCCACCCCAGCGACGAAGACCTGTCGCCGGGGACCCCGGCTTGAGGTCGCGTCGACTTGGATGTTGCGGCTTCGGGATACAGTAACTCAGGAAATGCGATAGGCGTTCGGCGGGGTGGCCGCGGCATCGCGGCTGCGGAACCGCTCTATTCCATTCCGGAATCCGGCTCCAATGCCAGTTCCTCGGCGTCCCTGTCGCGCGTATGTTTTGTAACGTACATGGCGGCATCGGCGGCGCTGAGCAGGCTGTCTCGGGTCGTGCCGTCCTCGGGGTAGAGGGCAACGCCGACGCTGGCCGATCCGCGCAGCGTGTACCCGTCGACGGCAAAGGGCTCGTCGAAGCTGCGCTCCAGGCGCAGCGCAATCTCGTCGGCCTGGGCCCGGCTGGCGATCATGGGCAGGAGCGCGGCGAATTCGTCGCCGCCCAGCCGCGCCAGCATGTCGCCGCCGCGAAGCTGCCGCTTCATGCGCACGGCCACTTCCTGCAGATAGAGATCGCCGACGCGATGGCCAAAATGGTCGTTCACTTTCTTGAACTCGTCCAGGTCCACGTAAATCAGCGCGAAGTTGCCGGCCGTCTCGCGCGCCCCGCCGATGCACGCTTCCAGTTGCCGGTCCAGCGAAAAGCGGTTGTGGACGTCGGTCAGAAGATCGAACTCGGAGCGGCGCACCAGGTCGGAGTAGAGCCTGCGCGTCTCGATGGCCAGCGTGGCCAGGCGGGCGGCGATGGCCAGCGCTTCCAACTCGTCGGCTCGCGCTCGCGTTTGCGAATCGAAGGCGGCGAAAAATGTCCCCAGCGCCGTGCCGCATCGGCCCGGAATCTCCTCCTGCACGACGCGCAGGCCATCGATGGGGTCGGGCTGGCGGCCCAGCCGCGCTCCATCCACAATCTCGCACCAGCAGGGCGCGCCATTGAGCGTCAGCGAGCCCATCTCGGCGATCTCCTCGAGGATTTCCGCCAGCGGCCTGGAGCCGTTGATGTCTTCGAGGATGCGGCTGCGGCGGCGTTCCAGCCTGGCCTCGAAGTCGGTGCGTGCGGCGATGGCAACGGTTTGCCGGCGAACCTGGCGTTCCAGCGTCCAACCCCTTACTCCGGCGGCGCCCACAATCAGCAGGAGAAAGACCACGGTGAAAACCAGGTTGGGAACGCTCAGCAGGGACGGCCCGGAAATGACCTCGATATCGTCGGGCGAACGCAGGAGGATGTCGAAAGCGACCGGCCCGACGAAAGGATCGGAACCGTAGTACACCATGGAAACGCCCGTGATGCGGACCTTCGCGCCTTGCGGCACCGGTTTCATCGGCGGAAGCCGGTCTCCGGGCATCTCCTCGGGATGGCGGAAGATAGCGGAGAAAAGGCGGCCGTCGGCGACCATGACATACTCGTCGCGGTCAGCTTGCCGCACCGCCATCACCACCTTGCCTTCGACCGCGACCAGGTCGAACGCATTCACGCCCGAAGCAAGCTCGGTCCAGGTCACCGGCTCCGGCCTGACCGGCGCAGCCACGCCGCTGTCTTCCACTTCAGCGTGGGTGAGGGCCAAAGAGCCGTCGCGCGCATCGGGGAACCCGGTGGCGTCGGCCAGATCGCCGATGCGCAAGGGCTGCTCGTTCAGCGTCGAGATCCACAGGCTCTTGCCGCGATCCTGCAGCACGGCGGCCGAGCCAGGCTGCGAGTACGTGATCACTCCGTGGACGCGAATCCTCTGCGAGCGGTCCTGAACCGAGTAGCCCTCAAGAATTTTGTCCATCGGCGTAACCGGCAGCGAGTCAATGCTGGAAGCGGGACTTTTCAGAATCGTCACGTCGGAGAGATCCGGCACTTCGAGCACGATTCCGGTCAGTTGCGACTTGCTGTCGAACTTGCCGGCCACGGCGCCGGTAATCTCGACTTGCGAGTCCAAAAGGCGCTTGAGCAGCCTGCTATCGCTGCCGTCGATGGTGGCGTCGATGTAGCCGCCGTCCATGAGCAATTCGAGGTAGATGCTGCTGACCGTGCCGTACTCGACGAGGTTGGCGCTGCGCACCTGCGCGCGGACAGAGACCCTCTTGCAGTCGAACTCGGAGCGGATCAGCTGGAGATAGCTGACGGAAGGAGCCTCGGGCAGCTTGCCGTGGCTGAGAAAGACAACCTCGCTGGCCACCACGTCCGGCCGGAAACCGGCCCTGCTGACGCCGCGGACAAGGACGCGGTCGCCGGGTGCGATCTTCAGGCCTTTCTGGGTTTGAGCGTAGACGGCGAGATCGCCGTCCTGAAGAAAGAGATCGACGTCGGTCTTGGCATAGTACGTGACCGTGCCTTCCAAGGCGACGGGCAGGCCCTTGGCCGCTTCAGCATTGGTGAGTGTACGAAAGGCGCGCAGGGTCGCAATGGGCGCGGGAGCGGCTGCCCAGGCAACCGCTGCGCATCCCAACAAGAAAACGATGGCGGCGGCGGTTTTTTTCATTGCCATTCCATGCCATTGCCGGAGCACTCGCGCGCTTGACTCCCTGGGCCCGATGAGACTCGTCCCCGCAAGATGTACCGCGGTCTTTCGAATGGAGAGCCGCTCGTTGGCCGGCGAAAGCGGTAGGCCGCAAGGCCGGCCCGCAACGATGAGACTCCGGTTCGCCCCTATCCTAGCCCGGGTCGTGAGTTGACTTAATAGCCCTTTCGGGGCAGGGGCCGGCGCGACCGGGCCGCGAAGGCTCCTCGCGGATAGGCGGAGCGGCGTGGACGGGGGGTGGCCGGGCTGCAAGGCGTCTGGATACAATACGCCGGGAGGGAATCGCCCCATGCCGGAGACTCCAGAGCTGCCTAATCCCATGACGCCGCCGATGGACAGCGGCACCCAGGCCATGCCCACGCGCCGCATTCGCGTCATCGGCGTGCCGCTGGATATGGGCGCCAGCCGCCGCGGCGTGGACATGGGCCCTTCGGCAATGCGCGTAGCCGGGCTCGAGGCGCGGCTGGAAGCGCTCGGTCACCAGGTCACCGACAGCGGCAATATCCGCGTCGAGATCGCCGAGACCCAGACCTGGGGAAGCGATAACGCCCGCTATTTGAGCCAGATCGCCGAGACCTGCACGCGCACCGCCGACGCCGTGGTGAAGACCCTCGAAGACGGCATGACCCCGCTGCTGCTGGGCGGCGATCACTCGCTCGCCGCCGGCTCCATCTCCGGAGTCTCGCGCTTCTATCGCCGCCAGAACCAGAAGATCGGCGTGCTGTGGATCGACGCCCACTCCGACATCAACACCCCGGAGACTTCGCCTTCCGGCAACGTGCACGGCATGCCGCTGGCGGCGCTGCTCGGCCTGGGACCGGAGTTGCTGGGAAATATCTACGGCTACTCGCCCAAGATCGACCCGGAAAACACAGTGCTGATCGGGGTGCGCGATATCGACGCCGCCGAGCGGGCCAACATCCGCCGCGCCGGCATCTCCGAGGTCTACACCATGCGCGACATCGACGAGCGCGGCATGAGGGCGGTGATGGAGGAGGCACTGCGCGCCGCCGGCCGCGGCACCGCCGGCTATCATGTTTCGCTGGATATGGACTGGATCGACCCGGAAGACGCGCCCGGCGTGGGAACTCCGGTGCGCGGCGGCGCGACCTACCGCGAAGCCCACCTGGCGATGGAGATCATCGCCGACCACGGCCGACTGCTCGGCGTCGAGATCGTCGAAGTGAACCCGGTGATCGACGAGCACAACCGCACCGCGGATCTGGCCGTGCAACTGGCCTGCTCGGCGTTCGGGAAGAAAATCCTTTGAGGGCGAAACTGGATATTTCAGCACGCTGTCGATTCGTGCCGAGAGAGCGGAGAAATGAGCGGGGCTTCAGCCATTGAGGCGAGGCCTCCATCGTCCTCTTGAGGTAACATCTGTCTTTGCCCGCCGCCCATGGACTGGAAGAGCCAACGCATCGACGCCTTGCTGGAACAGGCCCTCATCGAGGACCAGGCCGCCGGCGACGCGACCACCAACCTTACCATCGATCCGGAGCTGCAGGCCACCGCGTCCATCCTCGCGCGAGAGCCGCTGGTAGTGGCCGGGCTGGGCGCGGTGCCGCGCTTCCTCGAAATCTTCGCCCGGCTCGACCGGCGTCCACAGGCGCAGACGCGATTCGAGGTCGTCAGCCATCCGGAGATCTTCGACGGCGTGCGCGCCAAGGCCGGCCAGGTGCTCGCAGTCATCCGTCATAACGCGCGCGTGCTGCTGAGCTCGGAGCGCGTCATCCTCAACCTGCTGCAGCACCTCAGCGGCATTGCCACGCTCACGCGCCAGTACTGCGACGCCATCCAGGGCACCAAGGCACGCGTGCTCGATACGCGCAAGACCGTTCCCGGCCTGCGCGCTCTCGAGAAATACGCCGTGCTCTGCGGCGGTGGCACCAACCACCGGCTCGACCTCGCCTCGGGAATCCTCATCAAGAACAACCACATCTCGCTCGGCGGCGGGATAGCGGCGGTGCTGGCCAAGGCTCTGGAAAAGCGCAAGGCGGGCCAGCGCGTGCAGGTGGAGGTGCGGGATGCGCGCGAGCTCGAGGAAGCGCTCGCGCACGGCGCCGAAGCCATCCTGCTCGACAACATGACGCCGGCGCAGGTGAAAGCTTCGATCGAGCGCATCCAGCAGGAGCAGCGCTGGATTCCCACCGAAGCCTCGGGCGGCATCGTCCTCGAGAACATTCGCGCCTACGCCGAGACCGGCGTTGACTTCATCAGCGTGGGCGCGCTCACGCACTCGGCCAGGGCGGCGAATGTCTCGATGAGGATTGCGACGGAGTAGGGCAGAGGGAACAGGGAATAGGGATTCAGGGGCTGAGGGACTCGGGACGGTTTCACAAGGATTTGAGCGGAATGTGCTTAGTCTCTGCTGTACGTAGTGCGGTTTTTCTCTTTCCGCCGCTCGAGCGCCAGCTCGATGAGCCGCGTGATCAGGTTCCTGTAGGGCAGGCCCGAGGCTTCCCAGAGCTTGGGATACATGCTGATGCGGGTGAAGCCGGGCAGCGTGTTCACTTCGTTCAGGTAGATGCGCTGCTTGCCGCCGGGCTCCATCAGAAAGTCCACGCGCGCCAGGCCCGCCAGGTCGCAGGCACGGAACGCGGCGACGGCCATCTCGCGCACCTGTTTGCTTTGGGCGCGGGTCAGCTTCGCGGGAATGATGGGCACCGAGCCCTCGGAGAGATACTTCGCCTCGTAGTCGTAGAACTCTTTGCCAGGGACAATCTCGCCCACCACGCTCGCCTCGGGCTGGTCGTTGCCGAGCACGGCGACTTCGAGTTCGCGCGCCTTGCGCCTGGCGCCGCCCACGCCGGCCTCCACGATCAGCTTGCGATCGTATCGCGCGGCCAGGTCCAGAGCCGGCCCCAGCTCCTTGCGATGGTGCGCCTTGCTGATGCCGACCGAGGAGCCGAGATTGGCCGGCTTGACGAAGAGCGGGTATTTGAGCCGCGCCTCAACCTGCGCAATGGCCTTGCGCGGCGAGCGCTCCCAGTCGGCCCGGAGGAGCGTGACGTGCTTTACGATGGGCAGCCCGGCCTGCTGGAAGAGCCGCTTCATCACATCCTTGTCCATGCCCGCGGCCGAGCCGAGCACGCCGGAGCCGACGTAAGCAATGCCCGCCAGCTCGAAGAGGCCCTGAATCGTGCCATCCTCGCCGAAAGTGCCGTGCAGCACGGGAAAGACGACATCGAGGGACTGGCCGCCCAGGCGCTCCTCGAGGGCTTGTGGGGCGTCGGCTGCGGTGCCCCTTGAGCTCGGCTCCGGCGCCAGCAGCGTGGGAATGCCTTCGTGCAACAGCTTTGCTCCCGGAGTGGCTTCGGGATCGCCGGCGCGCAGTTTGCGCGCCACGGCGCCGGTGTCGCCGCTGAGTAGCCCGTGCGCGTCGGCGGCGGCCAGCCAGCGGCCTTCCTTGGTGATACCGATGGGGGTCACATCGAACTTTTCGCGATCGATGGCCTGCAGAACCGACGCAGCCGAGAGCAGCGACACCTCGTGCTCGCCGCTGCGGCCGCCAAACAGAATGCCGACGCGGAGCTTGATTCCCATTTCGCCCATTGTATTGACTCGACGCCGGATGCATGCCCTTCCGTTATTGGCAAACTGGTGACGCCACTCGGAGGGGATGATGAATTTCATAAATGACTGTCCGGTTACTGCCACAGCCTCGACCGGTTACCACGGAAGAGAATCTTTCGAGAAAGTCTCGTAAATCGCCGGGTGGCGAGTTGAGATCGACATATAATGGCGTATCTCTTCGCTAGAATATTGGGGCTTTTTGCTTGGATACTGCGCAGACTCTTCCCCTTCAAAGTGCAACCGAAGATGCCTTGAATTCTTCACCGACCGCGGCGGGAGACGGCCATCTGTCCCTCGCCGGGTCGTCGTTGTGGCGGCTGTTCCTGGTCAGCTCGGCCGCGCTCTATCTCGAGATCGTTCTCATTCGCTGGCTGGGTACTGAAGTCAAGATCTTCGCCTTCTTTCAAAATCTCACCCTGCTGGTCTGCTTTCTGGGGTTTGGAATCGGCTGCTACACATCGAAGAAGCGCGGCAGCCTGCTGCCCTCGCTGGCGGCGGTCGCCGTCATCGTCGCCGGCGTGAATCTCCCCTTCGAGTCGCTGCACAACTTTCTCTGGATCATGTCGTCGGTCCTCTCCTTCACGCCCGACGCGGCGCTTTGGGGATCGCAGCTCAGGATTTCGACCTCCACCTATTACGAGCTCTTTGCCATGGCCGTTGCCATGGTGGCGGCCCTGCTCCTGCTCATCGCCACCGCCATGATTCCGCTGGGCCGCTGGGTGGGGTACTATCTGGAGTCCGCGCCCGGCACCGTGAAGGCCTACTCGGTGAATCTGCTGGGAAGCATCATCGGAATCTGGCTCCTGGCGATCCTCGCGTTTCTCTGGCTTTCGCCGCCCTGGTGGTTTGCCGCCGCTTTCTTGCTCGTCCTAGTTTCGCAGCCTTTCACATGGCGGACGGCCCTGATTGCGTGCGGCTTGTTCGTCGTCGTTTTCCTTGCCTTGCGGCCGGCCGACCGCGGCATGGTCCACTGGTCGCCTTACCAGAAACTCTCGATCACCGACTATGGCGACCGGCAATACCAGATCGACGTGAACAACGAGGGCTACATGTCGATCGCGAATTTGACGCCGGAGTTACTTGCCAGGAATCCGGAGTTAGCTCGGAGTTATCAGGACAGCTCCTACGACAGCCCGTTCCGCTTCGCCGCCAACACCCGGCGCGTGCTCATTGTCGGCTCGGGAGCCGGCAACGACATTGCCGCGGCCCTGAGGCACGGAGCCGAGCACGTCGACGCCGTCGAGATCGATCCGCTGATCGCCAGCCTGGGCAGGAAGCTTCACCCGGAGCAGCCGTATTCTTCTCCTAAAGTCCGGTTCATCAACAACGACGCCCGGAATTTCCTGCGCAAGAGCCGCGACCGGTACGACGTGGTCCTTTTCGGGCTGCTCGATTCGCACACCGAGTTCTCCGGCTACA
>Ga0335081_10011436_pt1 | contig 14359 bp, 10 predicted proteins | sample Lox_Sample_35_FD_206713 | JGI IMG/M metagenome (GOLD analysis project Ga0335081, IMG submission 206713) | Soil microbial communities from Loxahatchee National Wildlife Refuge, Florida, United States - Lox_Sample_3.5 | ecosystem: Environmental > Terrestrial > Soil > Wetlands | place: USA... | reverse complement strand
TCATCTGAGATTTATGCAGTCTTCTTTCCACAAGCAATCCTCTATACAGACATCCTTCGTGCGAAAACAGGGTGAATAGCCTTCCCCGACCGGATATCACGGATCATTTCCATCTTCGACCGGTAGAGCATTGTATCAATATTGCAAGCCTTTGTTAATCCTCTCCACGAAGGATCACTCGCTGTAACGCTCCATCCGGTAAGCCAATTTATTACAATAACGCTAATATGATTTCCAGTATGAAGCAATGAGGATTAAATAGAAGAATAATAGTAGGTATAAGCTACCTAAGGGTTTGGGAAGCATAGGCAAGCAGCCAGGAGAACAGGAGGTTAAAAATTTGTTTTATTTGACGGTTTCAGTACGAGTTCCTGCTTTTTCAGAAACACTTCTGTGTCCGGTGGCACCGAGTCAGTAATCCAGACGTTTCCGCCGATCACTGAACGGGCTCCGATGACGGTCTTCCCGCCGAGTACGGTGGCATTTGCGTAGATGATAGCCTCATTCTCAATGGTTGGATGGCGCTTCTTGTTTCGAAGACTTTCCAGTTCTTCTCGGCCCAGTGACAGGGCGCCTAGGGTTACGCCCTGGTAGACTCTGACACGCTTGCCGATGGTCGTCGTTTCTCCGATTACCACTCCGGTACCATGGTCAATGAAAAAACTTTCTCCGATATCGGCTCCGGGGTGGATATCTATCCCCGTTCTGCTATGCGCGTATTCCGTCATGATGCGCGGGATAAGGGGAATGTCGTTGAGGTGCAACTGATGTGCGATGCGGTACACTGTGATGGCGAAAAGCCCCGGGTAACTGAAGATGATTTCATCGAAGCTCTTGGCGGCGGGATCTCCTTCATAGGCCGCCGTAATGTCGGTTGCAAGCAAGATACGCAATTGTGGCATACCGCGCAGAAAGCCGATAGCAGCCTGCTGGCCACGCTCTTCGCAATGCGTGCAGGGCTGATTGTGCCGAATGCAGTCATGCCGTATGGCGAGCATAATCTGTTCGGAAAGGGCTTCAAATAGGGCTGTCAACTCCTGACCGAAATAGTATCCCACATTGACCTGATCCACACGGGTACGGATAAAATAACCGGGATAGAGAATGCGGCACGCCATGTCTACAGTGTCGATAATGGCCTCCCGCGATGGTATGGGTTCCGGGCCGACATGGTCAAAGCAATCGTGCCGAGCACATGACATCGCGAGCTCCTCAACAATGGCCGGTATTTCGTCGCGAAGTGTCCGGGTAATCGCAAGATCCGCTTTGCACTGATCCATTTTAGCCTTATCATCATCCATGGTGACGTTTCCTCCTTTACTGGACGGAGCATACTTGGTCGCCTACATTCCAGTACGGCGACATGCTGCGCAACCTTTCAATTATGGAAGGCAGCTTTTCTATAACGAACTCTATTTCTTCTTCCGTATTATAGATTGAGAGACTGAACCTGATGGACCCATGGGCCATGGTGAAAGGAACACCCATGGCGCGAAGCACATGGGACGGCTGCAATGATCCTGATGTGCAGGCGGAACCTGACGATGCGCATATTCCATAATCGTCCATAAGGAGAAGGATGGCCTCCCCCTCGACGAACTCAAAGCTGATGTTTGTCGTGTTGGGTAGCCTATTGAGCCTGGTCCCATTCACCCTGCTATTGGGAATGCGGGAGAGAATCTCTGTCTCCAGTTTGTCCCGGAGGTGCAAGACCGTCCTGTTCTCTGTATCCATATTGCGGGCCGCCAATTCGCAAGCCTTCCCCAGTCCGATGATGCTGGGAGTGTTTTCCGTGCCGCCCCGGCGCCCCTTTTCCTGATGTCCGCCTATGAGGAAAGGAGAGAATTTCGTTCCTTTGCGGACGTAAAGGATTCCAATGCCCTTTGGTGCATGGAGCTTGTGACCGGATATGGAGAGCATATCAATGGCATTCGCCCTCATGTTTATGGGAATCTTCCCTACCGCCTGGACGGCATCTGTATGAAACAGGATACCTTTCTCCGATGCAAGCTCTGCGGCCCTTTCCACAGGAAAGAGGGCCCCTGTTTCGTTGTTTGCCCACATGAGGCTGACGACGGCTGTATCCGGCGTGAGAGCCCTTTCATACTGGGTCATGTCCAGGATGCCGTCCTTGTCAACGGGGAGTTCTGTAATCCGACAGCCCTGTCTTGACAGATGGGCACATAGAGATTTGACCGCCGGATGCTCAACCCGGCTTGTCAAGATATGGCGTCTGTCCGGATGAGCCGCCAGGGCTGACCGTACGGCTGCATTGTCGCTTTCCGTACCGCAGCTCGTGAAGATGATCTCCTCAGGTTGCGCGCCTATCAAGGCCGCCGCTTGTTCGCGAGCCTCACCTATTTTTCTCCCTACCTGACCTCCGAAGGTATGCATACTCGACGGGTTTCCATATAGGTCGCGGAAATAGGGCAGCATGGCATGGAGAACCTCTTCTGCGACCTGCGTTGTAGCATTGTTGTCGAGATAAATTGTTTTCATTGGGTCACCTCTTCAATCACGAGCTCCGGCGATACCAGATCCCGGAGCTTCAATTCGACGAAATGTTTAAGTGTGATATCGGCGGCCTTGCAGGTTGCACAGGTTCCTCTAGTGGCAACGAGGACGCGATTGCCGATGACATCGACAAGTTCGATGTCGCCGCCGTCCTTCTTCAGTGATGGCCTGATTTCGCGATCGATAGTTTCTTCTATCATCCTGATCTTCTGTATGTTTGAGAGTTTTGGTCTTGCTAGGGGTGCGGCTTCGGCCCGTACCCTATCGATAATCTGTCTGATGGCGTCATGGCAGCCTCCGCAGCCTCCCCCGGCTTTGGTGTAGTTGGTTACCTCTTCGACGGTGGAGAGATTGTTTTCTCTTATGGCTTGCTCGATTTCGCGTTCCGTTACTCCGAAGCACTCGCATATAATTCGCGCCGCCGGTTCCGTGGGAGGGCCGCCCCTATAATTTTCAACGGCCTTCTCCAGGGCCTGCTTCCCCATGACAGAGCAGTGCATTTTTTCCTCGGGCAGGCCTCCGAGATAGGCTGCAATGTCTTGGTTTGTTACCTTCATGGCTTCTTCGAGGGTCATCCCCTTGATCATCTCCGTCAATGCGGATGATGTTGCGATGGCGCTGGCGCAGCCGAAGGTCTTGAACTTCACGTCCTTAATCCGCTTGTTTTTATCTAATTTGAAGGAAAGTTTAAGGGCGTCACCGCAGGCGATGGAGCCTACTTCAGCTACGCCATCGGGGTTTTCAACTTCCCCGACATTGCGGGGATTGAAGAAGTGCTCCTTGACTTTGTCCGTATATTCCCACATAAGTTCACTCCTTTTTAGAATGGCAAATAACATTCCACTTTATCGATTGCAATTAATCATGTCTTCGCAATTGATCCCAGTCGCCCTTCCGCTTTTGGCTCAGCCGCTACTTCTCCCGACCATTTCCTCAGGTCGCACCCAGGCGTCGAATTCTTCACCCGTTACATAGCCCAACAAGAGGGCTGCATCGCGAAGGGTGGAGTTCTTCTTATGGGCCGTCATAGCGATACGGGCGGCTTTTTCGTAGCCGATCTTTGGTGTCAACGCAGTAACAAGCATTAGAGAATTTTTCATCAGCTGTTCTATGCGGCTGCGGTCCGCTTCGATGCCTTTGGCGCAGTGGTCATTGAAACTTGTCAGGCCCTCCGCAAGCAGACGTGCACTCTGCAGGAAATTGTAGATGATGAGAGGTTTAAACACATTCAGTTCAAAGTTCCCCATGGAACCACCGATGTTGATGGCAACGTCATTTCCCATAACCTGGAAGCACAGCATCATAATTGCTTCCGACTGCGTAGGATTGACTTTGCCCGGCATTATCGAGCTTCCCGGTTCGTTTTCGGGAATCGTGAGCTCCCCCAGACCGGAGCGCGGCCCTGATGCGAGCCAGCGTATGTCATTGGCGATCTTTACTAGAGAGGTGGCGAGGGTCTTGAGCGCCCCGTGCGCATGAACAAGGGCGTCATGAGACGCAATGGCTTTGAATCTGTTAGGTGCACTGACAAATGGAAAGCCGGTAGTTTGTGCCAGTTCGAAAGCGACGAGGGTCCCGAACTCCGGATGGGCATTCAGCCCTGTGCCGACGGCAGTTCCTCCTATTGCAAGTTCATACAGGTGGGGTAATGATGCCTCTGCGTATGCCAGGCCTTTGTTCAACTGGGCAACATATCCGGAGAACTCCTGCCCCAGGGTAAGTGGCACGGCATCCTGCAGATGCGTCCTGCCTGTCTTGATGATGTCGTTGAATTTGGCGGCCTTGTATTCCAGCGTATCCTTCAACGTGCGGATAGCAGGTATGAGTCTTGAACACAGCGCCTTGACTGCTGAGACGTGCATGGCCGTTGGGAAAACGTCGTTTGTCGATTGGCATTTATTCACGTCATCGTTTGGGTGTATCCCACGTGCGTTGCCCCGCATGCCGCCTCTGATTTCGCTTGCCCGGTTTGCCAGGACTTCGTTCATGTTCATATTTGTCTGTGTGCCGGAACCGGTCTGCCATACGAGGAGAGGGAACTCTCTGTCGTGTTTTCCTTCCAATATCTCATTGGCTGCAGCGACTATAGCTTTCGCTTTGTCTCCGTCCAGTAGGCCCAGTTCAGCGTTTACCTTGGCGGCGATCCGCTTGATAAGGGCGAGGGCGTAAATCAAATCCAGGGGCATGCGTTCATCCGATATCTTGAAGTTCAAAAGTGAGCGCTGCGTCTGCGCACCCCACAATCGCTCTTCCGGAACCTCGATCTCTCCAAGCGTATCATGTTCGATTCTCATCCCTGTCATTTTTGTCACCGGCTTCACGGGATTTATATATTTATTTGAGGATTGGCGCGACTGAAAATCCCTGCCGCAATCTTTGTGCTGCGGTAAGGATTTCTCGGTTTTCATAGGGTGACGAATAAGAGGTTCTGATACATACCGAAGGAAAATAGAAACCTTCCTATTTTCTCAGCACGTGTATCATGTAATCAATTATGGCCTTAGCGTCCTCAGGCTTGATATTTATGGCCGGCATCACGCCCTTACCATTCTTGATAACCTGCTCGATCTTCTGCCCGTCTAGTCCCTTCCAGGAGTCGGGGTCGTTGAAATCCTTCGGCCTGAATTGGCGCCAGTAGGCGGAAGGATAATTATCATCAGCCTTGAGATTGTGGCATACCTCACAGTTTTTCTTAAATAGCGTCTTACCTGCGCTGTAATCCTCACTTCCGGCACTTCCGGAAAAAACCAGCATTCCAGTAACTGCCAATACTATAGAACAGATGAGAATATTCTTCATAGTATGTCCCTCTTGTTTTCGCATCTATGTCCTCGCCTACTATATATTTTTAGTACTAAATTGTAGTATGTCAAGACTAACTTGACTAACTTGACTAACTCGCCGGTTAAGCGTTTAGTCGGTGAGAAGCTCCTCTCGAAGCTTTCCGACCGCAGTGTGTGTTGCGAGAATCCTGTCAAAGGGATGCCGATCTCGTCCCCCGAAATATCCGATTTATCGTCTCCTGCTATTTTCAGGACAGGGCAGCGATAATCTCGCGGCAGAAGAAAGGTAGGTCTTCGGGCGTCCGCGAAGTTATTATCCGGCCGTCACGGACAACCGGCTCATCGCGCCAGATCGCTCCTGCATTGATCATATCATCCCTTATGCTGTAGAAGCTCGTTACTTTCCTCCCCCGGACGATCCCCGCCGATGCAAGCATCCACCCGGCATGGCAGATGGCTGCCACGACCTTGCCCTGATTATAGGCGTCCCTTACAATAGCGATCATGGCGGGATTACGCCTCATTAAATCGGGGGCGTATCCGCCGGGCACAATGACACCATCATATTCTTCAATCCTGATAGCTGCCACGGAGACGTCTGAGGTAATCTCATAGCCGTTGCCGCTCTTATAAACGTGTCCTCCTTCCGGACCGACAACCGTTACTTCTGCCCCGGCCTCGCGCAGACGGATGAGCGGATACCAGAGTTCCAGAACCTGATATCGGTCTTCTACGAGCACGACAAGCCGCTTACCTTTGATTTCCATGTGTTCCTCCGTACCCAATGGCCCTGCGTCATATGAGGCAAGTGTTCGGCCATTTGGGTTAATAATTCTTATAGAAAAAATAGCTCCTGATGTAACTGGAAACAATAGGCAGAAAATAGATGCAAAATAGGAGTACATACCTATAGAAGAGCAGGCATGCCACGAATGCAAAATTCGTAAAAAGTGAGTCGCGAGAAGCTAACGAAATACACCCCCATGAGTTTTTAGCAGTTATGATAGATTGGCCCTGTCTCTCCTGCTTGAGCAAGGCTGACACCCATCACATCAAAGCTCGGCGATTGTTGTTGTCTTGCTGTCTTCTGGGTATCGTAAGAAGGCGCTGAGCATCAATCCGGCCGGGGGAAGGATCATGATGGATTTCAGGGCGACGGGCACGCCGAAATGATCGGCAATGGTGCCGAGCAGCGTCACGCATATACCGCCTGCTCCGATAGCGAAACCTACCATGAGACCGGAGGCGATGCCGAGATTTTTTGGCAGTAACTGTTGTGCCATGACAATAGTAACAGAGAAGGTTGATATCAAGGTCATGCCGAGAAATCCGAGTACAACAAACAGCATGTAACCATCAATGATGAATATCAGGGGCAGAATAAGGGTGCTGAGAAACATTGACAGCATCAGGTAGCGTTTATGACCCCACCTGTCAGCCAAAGGCGCTCCACCCAGGGTTCCGATAACTCCACCAAGGAGAAAAACAAACACGAGTTTGCCAGCATAAAGCGGATCTCCCTTGAGATGGTTTATGTAATAAAACGGGATGTAACTCATAAGACCCATCTGCGTCCATGATCTCATAATCACGATGGCAATCACCATGGATAGGGATATGTAAGCGCCCTTCCGCTGCCCTTGTGCAACCCCTCCTTCTGTCGCCTTATCTTTTTTGATTTCGGCAATGGATATGTCCCGCCAATGGAACATTATGATCACACCGAAAAGCACCGACGGGATAATAATAACGGGTAGTGACGAAAATCCCATATACTTGATTATGTAGATTGCGATTATCGGGCCCAGGGCAAATCCCAGATTTCCGCCAACGGAAAATATGGCCATCCCTGTAACACGTTTCTCTCCTGTAAAAAAATGGGCGGTCTTATATCCTTCGGGATGGTATGACGCAATGCCGAACCCGCTCACTATGACAAGCATTAGAATGAGTGCATAACTTGAAGAAAAGGACAATGAAGAGAATCCAGCGCCTGCGCATAGGCATCCGAAAGGCAGAAGAAAGGCCTTTTCCTGTCTGTCCGAGAGAAAACCAAAGACAGGCTGGATTAGAGATGACGTGAAATTGGCGGCCATGAGAATGACACCAGCCATGGTGTATGAGAGCGAAAGGTTTTCTTTCAGGAAGGGCAGTATGGCGGGAAGGGCACTCTGGTATATATCTGTCACAAGGTGTCCCAGTGACAGGACAAGAAGGATTCTCAGGTTGAATTTGCTCATTGTAACCAGTCGCAAAGAAGCAGGATGGGAGTTTATAAAAGGAAAGCCCCGCCATGTCAATAATGATCTGGACCATCCGCGCCGTATTACCGCTATAAGTTTTTTTCCGTTCCGCAAAGCAAGATAAAAATACGCGCCATCACCGCTTTGCCGTGTGCCCTTAAGAAGTCCCTTAAGAAGTCCCTTAAGAAGTCCCTTAAGAAGTATTGACTAGCCTGTAAGCAGAGGATAGAATAAAATGCAAATATTATTAGACGGAGGCAGTGGTGAAAAGAGCCTGTGCACAAATCTCGAGTATTCGTTTTATCTTTCTAGCCCTCGCGTTGACCTTGATTTTGGCGTTGCCCACGGCTTGGGCAACGGAAGAAAAAACGGCAGATGAAAACATACTGAGAGCCACTCTGGAGAATGGATTACGAGTTGTCATTGTCCGCAACACCCAGGCTCCCGTAGTCACGATAATGGTGAATTACCTTGTCGGTTCAAACGAGGCGCCCGCAGGGTTTCCAGGCATGGCCCATGCCCAGGAGCACATGATGTTCAGGGGCAGCCCGGGTCTTACAGCGGATCAGCTCGCAGACATCATCGCCCTGATGGGCGGGGACTTCAATGCGGATACGCAACAGACTGTGTCGCAATATTTCTTTACCTGCGCGCGGGAGGACCTGGATATAGCCCTACACATAGAATCAATCCGGATGAAGGGCGTACTTGACAGTGAAGAGCTATGGAAGGAGGAAAGGGGGGCCATTGAACAGGAGGTAGCCCAGGATTTGTCCGATCCTGACTATATCTTTTACACAAGGCTTCTCGAGATTATGTTCAAGGATACGCCTTATGCGCACTCACCTCTGGGGACGGTTTCTTCCTTTGAGAAGACAACAGGGGCCATGCTTAAAAACTTTTATGACACCTGGTATGCACCGAACAATGCAATTCTGGTGATTGTAGGTCATGTAGAGCCCAGAGTTGCAATTAAGGAAGTTGAGAAATATTTTGCTCCCATACCGCGCAAGAATCTTCCGAAACGCCCCGACGTACTGCTTGGACCCGTGAAACCGGAATCCTTTACGATGAAGACTGACCAGTCGCACGGGCTCGTGGCTATTTCTTTCCGTATGCCCGGTTACGGAAGCGGCGATTACGCCGCAAGCGAAGTGCTCGCAGACGTATTGAGCAGCCAGCGAGGGAGTCTGTTCGAATTGGTGGTCAGTGGAAAAGCCTTGGACATTGACTTCAGTCTGCTCACCCTGCCTGCGGCGGGCATGGCTTACGCAGCGGCTTCTTTTCCAAAGGGAGCCGACCCTCAACCGTTGATTCAGGAGATCAGAAGGATTCTTACGGAGGATGTGGCGAAAGGTTTCTCCGCTGACCTTGTCGAGGCGGCAAAGCGCAACAGGTTGACAAGAGCCGAGCTTCAGAAAAACTCGATACCCGGTCTTGCCATGGCATGGTCTGAGGCGCTGGCAGTGGTGGGAACACAATCACCGGATGACACCTTGAGGGCAATCCAGAGGGTTTCTGTTGCCGATATCAACGGAGTGGCGAGAAGGTACCTGCAACTTTCTCAATCTGCAGAAGCCATTCTCGTCCCCCAAGCCGCAGGTAAGCCTGTTTCTTCAAGACCACGCGGAATAAAGGAGACCTTCAGTTTGAAAGAGACAAAAAGCGTCGAACTTCCCGGTTGGGTGGACAAGGCATTGAATCGGCTTTCCGTTCCGTCCTCCATGATCAAGCCAGAAGTCGCAGTTCTTCCCAACGGGCTGAAGCTTATCATTCAGTATGCCTCCGTGAGCGACACGGCAAGCGTGTACGGCCATGTGAAGAATAATCCTTACCTTGAGGCTCCGAAGGGAAAGGAAGGAGTTGATCGCGTGCTTGGAGAGCTTTTTTCTTTCGGTACTACTTCACTGGACAGGCGGGCTTTCCAGAAAGCGCTGGATGACATAGGGGCGGAAATATCTGTGGATACTGATTTCTCTGTCCAGGTGCTTGCCAAACACTTTGATCGTGGCATCGAGCTTCTTGCGGACAATCTGCTTCACCCTGCACTGCCCGAAGAGGCCTTCAAAACATTGCGGAAACAAGTGGCGGATGAGGTGGCGGGCGAACTTGAAAGTCCCGACTATCTGACAAAGCGAACATTGAGAGCTTCCCTCCTTCCTCGGAATGACGCGGCACTCCGCAAGGCCACGCCATCAACTGTATCTTCTTTGACTTTGGACGATGTGAGATCATATTATCGGAAGGTCTTCCGCCCAGACTTGACGACGATAGTCTTAATCGGCAAAGTGACGCCGGAATATGCGAAAGAAGCGATGGGGAAATACTTCGGGGCGTGGCAGGCCGAAGGAATAAAACCTGAGACGTTCCTGCCTGCGGTTCCGCCAAACAAGGCATCCGCCTCTGCCGTGCCGGACCTCAGTCGGGCCCAGACGAAGGTGATTCTCGCCGAGACACTCGGCCTGACCAGATCTCACCCGGATTATTATGCATTGGAATTAGGCAACCATGTGCTGGGCGGCGCTTTCTACTCAACCTGGCTTTACCGCGATCTCAGAGAAAAGAGGGGACTCGTTTATCATGTATCTTCATCCTTCGATGTGGGCAAGAAGCGTTCTTTTTATGAAGTGAGGTATTCCTGCGACCCTGACAACGTGTCTAAAGCTCGAGCGATCATTGAACAGGACCTGAAAAAGATGCAACAAGAACCGGTCGCAGCGGATGAACTGAGAAAAGCTCAGTCTCTTACGCTCAGAGAGATTCAACTTGCGGAGGCAACCGCCGACAACATAGCTCTGGGACTTATTTACAGGGCGACTAATGACTTGCCCCTTGATGAACCTGTTATCGCTGCAGGGAAATACGTGAAGATAACTCCTCAAGAAGTACAGGCTGCTTTTTCAAAGTGGCTTCGTGTCGGTGATATGGTTCAGGTTACTCAAGGGCCTTCTCCCGAGTAATGGCAATTTTGATATTGCCACAAAAGGAGGTTCTTATTGGGCCGGCAAATTTACTCAGGAAAGGCGGCCTTGAGCAACTTTTAACAGGTTGTCTTATATCATCTGCCCAGAGGCATGACGGCGCGATGCGTCATACTCTTCCTTCATGCACAATCGCACAATGCTTTTTAACTGTTCTCGCGGCATCGGTGACATGCTTAGGCGGGCTTTATCGCAATGACAGTCTTTTTCACTGTTGCGGCAGCGAATAGCTCCTCCCCTAATGATTGCGTTTACCGCATCGTCATGATTCTTCGCATGGACCTTTATTTTATAATCACAAGGCACCGGGCAGGCAAATGAATACGTCACAGCTGTCAACTCCTTTCATAAGAGGTTTACATTCCCCAGACTGAGTGTTCCGGCAACGCATCGGGTATCAACCTTATTAAATACCGGAAGGTCTGAGGTTGTGAAGCTGGTCATGATGACGCTCTTGTAATTTATTATTGATCTCATCCTAATTCATCTCAACACAAATTCCTATCCTGCAATCCCTGATTATGTGCTCCGATATCCTTGATTATCGATGTGCATCAGGCTGATTTAAGGTAAAGGAAAGGAGGAAGGGATAGAGCAATTGATGTCTTTATCTTGAGCGGGTGGCGGTACTTCCCTCCGTATATGCTGATCGCACAATGCGCGTGGTTGCGGCCTCTCGGTCTCGAGAGATCCTCACAGTGCCGAAGTTGACCCATCTAAGATATTTTGAAGGAATAAATAAGTAAATCCCTTATAGAATTATTTTGGATATCTTATATATTTCAAAAGTGCGGCGCAATCATTGGCGTCTATATAACCTTCCTACGAAAAAACAGGCGGCTTAGACCTCGTCATGCTCCGGGATTTTCTCTGAGCTAGGCTGGCAGATTACAATGCAAAGGCTACGAACAATTTGAAGCGGTGATTCCTTTAAGAGCTATATGCGGGAGCAGTATTATGTTTGTGGCTGCAGAGAGACATTTCGTCTTTAAGCATGTAAGGGCCCTTCGGCGCTCTATGATAACCGTTGCCATGATGATCGTCTTCGTCCTTTCAGGGTGCGCCGTTGGCCCGGACTTTCGGGCTCCGAAAGCTCCGACCACGAACTCCTACACTGCCGAATTACTGCCGGCGGAAACAGAGGCGGCACCGGGAGTTGCGGGTGCGGCACAGCGATTTGCTCTAGGGAAAAATATCCCTCAGGAGTGGTGGACGCTTCTTCAATCCGAGGAATTGGATCGGCTTATCCGGCAGGCATTGTCGGACAGCCCGACGGTTGCAGCAGCCAAAGCAAGACTTAGGGAGGCAGACGAGAACAGACGGGCCCAGTATGGAGCCCTCTTCCCTGCTGCAGATGCTAATATTTCTGCTTCGCGTCAGAAGATCTCCGGCGCCGAGTTCGGTCAGGCGGGCAGTGACATTAGTGCCTTCAACCTTTACAACGCCTCCGTAAATATTTCGTACGCTCTCGACATTTTCGGCGGTACCACGCGTAAGCTCGAAGCCCTCCAATCACAGATAGACTACCAGCGGTTTCAGCTGGAAGGCATTTATCTTACGCTTACTTCCAATATTGTCACTACCGCAGTGCAAGATGCGTCACTGCGCGGCCAGGTAAGAGCGATAAGGCAGATCATAGAGTCGCAGGAGAAACAGCTCAATATAGTGGAAGAACAGTTCCACCTTGGGGGGGTGCCATGGTCCGATGTTCTCGCTCAGAGGGCGCAGCTCGCACAGACTCAGGCCGTCCTGCCGCCAATGGAAAAGCAGCTTGCCCAGACCCGCCACCAGCTTGCGGTGCTTGTGGGTCGGCTGCCAAGCGAGGCAGACCTGCCCGAATTCGATTTGGATGATTTTCAACTGCCTGAAGAACTACCGGTAAGTTTGCCATCTTTGCTAGTGCGGCAGCGGCCTGACATAAGGGCTGCTGAAGAAGTGATCCACGCCGCGAGCGCTCAGGTTGGCGTGGCGACTGCGAACTTGTACCCGCAGATCACACTGACGGCCAGCTTCGGCCTGGAAGCAAGTACACTCGGCGATCTTTTCAGTAGCGGTGCAGCCATCTGGAGCCTCGGCGGCGGTTTGCTGCAGCCTATATTTCATGGTGGCGAACTTACTGCGAAACGGCGCGCAGCCATCGCCGTTTACGATCAGGCGGCAGAACAGTATCGCTATACAGTTTTGCAGGCTTTTCAGAATGTAGCGGATGTACTCCGCGCCCTTGCAGGGGATGCGAGCACACTAAAGGCGCAGGCCGAAGCCGAGGCCGTTGCCCGTGATACGCTTGATCTTACGCAGAAGCAGTTTCAGCTCGGTGCTGTAAGCTATCTCTCGCTGCTGAATGCCGAACGCCAATATCAGCAGGCACTATTGGCTCTGGTTCAGGCGCAGGCCGCGCGTTTTGCGGACACTGCGGCATTGTATCAGGCCTTGGGCGGCGGTTGGTGGAACCGTAGTCCCTAGGCAGAGCGGCTGCCACAATAAAAGAGGGGTAAATATATTTTAGGTTCAGGAGGCAAGCTACTGCCGCCGTGCAGCAGCAAAGTGGATCTGGCATACGCACCGCGTCTGTGCAGTTTATCACATCAGTGACACATGTGTGGAGAGAGAGGAGCTTCTGATGGGAAGGCGAATGTTAATCATGCTAGCGATTGTGGGTCTGCTGTTTGGCGGGATTTTTGGCTATCATGCCTGGAAGGCGCATATGCTCAAGAAATCCATGGCCGGTATGCAGATGCCTCCGGTTACGGTAACTGCGATGAAAGCCGAGTTGCAGTCGTGGCAGCCGCAGCTCAAAGCCGTAGGCTCACTCCGAGCCATGCGGGGAGTCGACGTAACCAGCGAGATCTCAGGGCTAGTGCGGACCTTGCATTTCAAATCAGGAGACGACGTCAAGGCCGGGCAACTGCTGGTACAGCTCAACGCGGATGCAGACATTGCCCAACTGCATTCTCTTGAGGCCGCGGCCGAATTGGCAGGGACTGTTTACATTCGTGACCGAAAGCAATTTGACGTTCAGGCCATAAGTCAGGCCACCCTGGATGCCGATGCCGCCGATCTCAAAAGCAAACGCGCCCAGGTTGCACAACAGGCAGCTCTTGTCGACAAGAAGACCATTCGGGCCCCGTTTGCCGGGCGGCTGGGCATAAGTACCGTGAACCCCGGACAGTATATAAATCCCGGTGACAAGATAGTCACGTTGCAATCGCTCGAGTCGATCTTCTGTGACTTCTTACTGCCGCAGCAAGAGCTTTCAAGGATATCGCTTGGGCAGAAGGTTATCGTTACTTCAGACACGTTTCCGGGCCGTAACTTCGATGGTCGTATAACTGCCATCAACCCTCAGGTGGATGCCTCTACACGGAATTTCCAGGCAGAGGCGACGCTTGCCAATCCCAAGCACGAGTTGCTGCCGGGGATGTATGTATCGGTGGAGATTCAGGCAGGCTCCATGGAGCGCCACCTGACTCTGCCGCAGACGGCGGTGACCTACAACCCTTATGGCGATACGGCTTTTATCGTGGAAGAGAGCGGGAGAGGGTCGGACGGCAAACCTATTCTAACGGTCAGACAGACATTCATCACCGTCGGCAGCAGCCGCGGTGATCAAATTGCAATCCTTAAGGGGATCAAGGAAGGTGAAGTGGTAGTTACCAGCGGGCAGATCAAACTCAAGAATGGCAGTATGGTAGTCATCAATAATCAGGTACAGCCCGCCAACGAAGCCGCCCCCCAGCCGGTGGACGAATAATGTAAAAGGTGCATATGCGTTTCACAGATATCTTCATTCGTCGCCCCGTACTTGCCATCGTTGTCAGCCTATTGATTCTCGTTTTGG
>Ga0335081_10011435_pt1 | contig 14359 bp, 14 predicted proteins | sample Lox_Sample_35_FD_206713 | JGI IMG/M metagenome (GOLD analysis project Ga0335081, IMG submission 206713) | Soil microbial communities from Loxahatchee National Wildlife Refuge, Florida, United States - Lox_Sample_3.5 | ecosystem: Environmental > Terrestrial > Soil > Wetlands | place: USA... | reverse complement strand
GGTCCCCATTCGATGATGTTCAGGTAGATCTCGAGAATGCGATCCTTGCCGAGCGCCGACTCGAGCAGGAACGTGATCGCCAGTTCCTGCAGCTTGCGTCCGAGCTGCTTGTCGCGCGACAGGAACAGGTTCTTGGCCAACTGTTGGGTGATCGTCGACGCGCCGCGCGCGGCGCCGCCGCGCGACCAGTTGGTGAGCAGCGCGGTGGGTAGTTCGCGCAGGTCGATGCCGCGATGCCCGTAGAAACCGGTGTCTTCGGCAAGCAGCAGAGTGCGCACGAACAGTGGCGGAACGTCGCGCAAGGCGATGAAGTCGGGGGATGCTGGCGAGACGTCGATGGGGCGGTGCGGCCCGGGGCCGTCATCGGCGCTGAAGATGAATTCTCCGCGCAGGCGCACGATCCCGGGCGGCATCTGGCGGGGCGGCCTGAAGTCAATCTTCTGGCTCACCGAGAGTGAGGCAGGGTCCGCCGGGCGTCCGCGTACCCGCACGTCGATCGTGGCCGAGCCAAGGTCATGGCCGCCGCCGGGCGCCATTCCCAGGCTTTCGGGCACCTCGAGCCCGGATGTGCCCAGCAGGTGCGCGAAGTCCAGTCGCCGCACGCCGAGTGCGAGATCGACAGCTGGATCGGTGTCGAGATCGCGCAGCGCGAGCGAGCCCGACAGGGCCGCACCGGCCACCGTCGCGTGGACCTCGGGGATCTCCATCGTGCCCCTGGCCCGCCACCAGGCGCCATCGAATCGTATGGTCACGTCCGTCGGATCGCCGAGCTGCGGTTCGTCGGCGGCGTTGACCGCCAGCGCTCCCAAGCGCGCGCCGCGCGCGCCCATGTCCACGTGGAAGCGGAGCGCATCGGTGCTCGCCTGAAGATCCACGCGGCCGTCCGCGATACCACCATCGAGCAGCGGGCGGGCATCGCGCCGCACGTCGAGCAGGCGGCCGACGTCGAGCCCACGTGCCTCGACGTTCCACGCGCTGCCCACCGGATCCGCCAGCTTGCGGATGGACAGGCCGGCCTGTGGCTCCACCAGCGTGAGCCGGAGGTCCTCGCCGAGAATGCCCGCCATGTCCCAGGCACTGGCCAGCGAGCTGACCCTGACCCCTGCTGGGCCCGCGAGAACGGCGGCGCGAACTGCGAGTCGCAGGCGGCCGGGCCACGTGGCCGCGATCATGTCGGCATGCAGTCGCACTCCATGACCGAGGTCGAGATCGAATCCCTCCAGCCGCAGCAACGGCCAGACGCCGACGTGTACCCGCCCGATTCGGGCAACCATGCCATGGCGCACGGCCGCGGACTCGATCCGCGCACGCACCGCGTGCTCAACCGTAGATCTCAGCAACAGCGCCGCTAGGCCTGCGACCAGCGCCGTGGCGATCGCTCCGAGCCACCACCGTCGCCCGAGAGTTCGAAACGTGCGCATCGACGCAAGGATGCCACAACCGGATCGCGCGCCGGCCGGTGGCGGGTGCTTCGCGTCGACTTCAGCCAGCTCGATCGGAAGCTCACTGTCGGCCAGGAGCTGTCGATTCCGCGGAAGCGTCCTATCGAGTGCTCTTCTAGGCAGTCCGAGTCCGGAGCCGGCCCTCGTAATCGCGCTTTCCGAGCGGTACACCCCGCGTGCGCAGGATGTCGTATGCGGTGACGGCGTGGAAATAGAAGTTGGGCAGCGAAAACGAAAGGATAAGGGTTTCCGAGGTGAAGGCCAGTCTCCGCGGGCCGATCTGAAGGTCTAGGTCCTTGCCCGCCCAGCTGTTGACCTCGTCGGGGGTGAACGCCTCCAGCGCCGTTTCCGCCTTGCTGATCATGGCCCGCAGGTCGGCGAAAGGAACCGGTCCGACTAATGCCGGTGGGCCGAACACGCCAGTCTTCACGGCCTCCAGGCCCCACACGGAATGATGCCACGCTGCTTCGATCTGGAAATGAAAGGGCGCCATATCGTCGAAGAGCCGGGCGAGCACGAAGTCGTTCGGGTCTGCGCCGGTCTCGGCGCAGTACCTGGCCGCGCGGTCGAGGAAGCCCCCGACGGCCTTCACGGTTTGCAGGAAGGTCGGCACGCTGAGGTCATAAAGTGATGTCGCCATCGGCTTCCTCTTGTTTGAACGGGCCTCCGATAGTGCCGGGCGAAACCTGCGCTGCCGCGAGCCCGGGTGGGGCCACGTATTTAAGTGCGCGTGCCAAATCGTTCTGCGGCTCTCACTCGCGCGCGAGCTGATTCGACTTCGCGGTCACGAGGCTCCGCCGTCGTTACTAGCGCTCCAATGAGCGCACGGGCGGCAGCGGCGATCTCTTCGACGGCGCGATCAAAGGCTACGCTGTTGGCTTTCGATGGACTGTTAAACCCCGTGAGCTTCCGAACGAACTGAAGAGATGCAGCACGGATCTCTTCTTCCGTCGCAGGGGGCTCGAAATTAAAGAGCGTCTTGATGCTCCTGCACATGGCGCTGTCACCTCCTGACTAGGATGCCTCTCCAGCGTATCACGCCTCGGATCAACGACCGCCGAGCGGCGTGGAGCACAACGGATTTTTCGCGGTCAGTCCGGGGTGGGCCTGACCTCCGTCATGCCGAGCTGGAAGCGTACTGTCGCGGTGCTGTTGGCGGGCACGGTCAGGCGGAACATCGGCCGACCATTCTTCGAGCCCAGCTTGTGGTCCGCGCGGACGATGCGCGCGCCCTCCAGCGGCGGCAGCAGTAGCGCTAGTCGGATATCCGCCGCTCGTGCGTTGCTCACTTCGACACGCAAAACGGGACTCACCTGCTCCTCACGCAGTGCGACGATTCCGGGCACGAGCGGAATCTTGCGTGCATGATCCGAATCGACGGTCTTCTTCTCCAATACGGCCCCGACCTCGACATCGGCGCTCTCGCCCATGTCGATCTCCACGTCTTCGTTGATCGCGAGATCGCGAATGTTCACCTCTTTCTGATCGGTCCGTCGGTGAAGTCAAGCGGTGGAGCTCCGGCAGCGAGTATGAAAGTCTTGCCCACGAGCGCGTTGCAGTCATCCGCAGCAGCGGAAGACATGGAGGCGAGGAACATCCCCGCAGCTCCCAGGAGACTGACGAGCCCTGCGCACCTCATATCGCCCCCTAAAGTCTTTGACCGCCCCATATTAATTGGCTACTGGCGGCAAAGTGGCCGATCGCGTGAGCGAGCCGCTACGCCATGGCTGCAGCCGTTCCTGCCTTGCCCTTGTCAATGCAGCCCCAGACGGTGAAGCCGATGAAAACGGCAAGCGCGACTACCGGCACGGCGTGATTGAGCTGAACACCAAAGTCGAGTAGGTGAGCCCAAATCGCCATGGCTACGACCGTCAGGCCCGCCGGCACAATCAGCGGCCATCCGCTATGTCCCATGTCGTGCACACGCCGGGTATACAGGACGACAGCGGGGTACAACAATACCAATACCATCCAAGAGTTCCATGGGCCTGGACCCGAATGCGTGTAGTCCCACACGGCGATCGCCAGAGGGATCACCGCGGCCATGAAGTGTTTGCGCGAGGTACGGCCATTTGCAAACACGTACAACGAGTCGAAGGTCGGGGCTTGCTCAGATTCTCCAAGCGTCAGTACACGACGCTGCAAGGCATCCCGGTAGTAGCCGAAATAGGCCAGCATCAATAGGCCGTTTAGGGCAAAGGCCGCGAGCGCCAGCAATAACGACAGAGGCTCATGTTCCAGCAGCGCCCAGAACAGTGCACATAGCGAAGTCGGCATCACCACGCACAGCGCAGCCGGGGCGAATACGCCCGTCAATATGAAGGCGCCTGTGATCAGTTGAATCAGCATTGCAACGCTCATCAGGCCGGAGTGCACAAAGGACCCCATCAGCTCAGCCGCAATCGGTTCATGGCCTGTCGGCATTGTCCAAAGTCCGAAGAATAGGTAGTTCGCGCCGTTGAGCGACATCCAGACGCCAAAGATGATGCGACCGGCCAGCACCAACTGCTGCAGGCCAGGACTCGCCGCAGCCTTCACACTGCCATCCGCGCCAATGGGCAGCGGTTTCGGGCGCAGCGTAAACATCGCGCGGTAGCAGCCGAAGAAGGCCACACAGAGAAAGATATTGCTAACCAGTACTTTTCCACCGGCGATCACCGATCCCATCTGGTAATGCGCCAGTGGTGCATCCCACCAGATGACGTTGAACACGACAGTCATGCACACGAGCAGCATGAGCGGAGCGTAGAAGCCGAACAGGACAGCAATACCGGTCAACAGCTCCACGGCTTTCACGGCATCAAACAGATGGCTGTGCAGAAATGCAAACAGCGTCTCATGCTGCAAAGGAATGGGGGTGAAATATCCCGGCTGCGGAAATATATGAACAAAGTGCTCAAGACCCATCGGAATCATCCAGGCCGCGTACCAAAGTCGCACGGTCCAAGTTACGTATTTCATCCGACTCCCCCTTTCTTCTTTAGATCTCGTACTGCGATTTGATGCTGCAGGAGAACATTAGCTTGAGAGTACCGAGTTCTCGGCTACTTTTCGTCGTCTGCCCGGCGAGGGTGAGCAACAGAGCCTGGGTGCACGAAGCACCTGCTTATGGCCGTAGTGCCCACACCAGGACGCCTCCTCCGAGCAGCAGACATCCGTGTACCCAACGCGGATAGCTCCGCCGTTGCGCTCGAATCGAGCTCTGCGGGAAGCAGAGTCTCCAAATTCCGGATAGGGACAGGCCCGCGAAAAGCGTCCAGAAGTACCACCCGCGCCATACGAGGCAGGGAATTGCCAAAATCAACAGTAGGATTCCTACTGCCCGGACCACAGGAGATCGTCCCATCCACCCTTCCGTTTGCCCAGGTGCGAAGATGTGCGCCAGGCCGGAGACGACCAGAAAACCAATCACGACCCCACGATAGACTGTTTCCGCCATGTAATCCCGTCGAGTTGTCGGCTACTTTTCGTCCTCTGCCCGGCGACGGTTTCCTCGTGAAGGAGCCAGGGCCGGCCACTTCAACTACCGTCCCGCCTCCCAGAACGCCTGACTTCGAATTCTCGGGCTGGCAGCCCGTTCGTCGGCACGATGCGATGAAGCGCTGTCTTACGCGGGCGGGTAGTGGTCTTCTCGTCTTCGGACAAGAGTCGCGCCCATGCCAGGATGCTGTCGAGCGCTTTTCTCGAGGAGGTGCTCATGAGGTTAGGCTACCGCATCGGGTGCCACGCAGCACGAGCCTCGCAGAGCGGTTGATTCATCGATGTCCTCGCCAGTGTAGTCCGCTACGTTCCGTTGCCTCCGCAAGGTGTCCAGCACAATCATTCGCTTGGCATCGAGACCGATCGTGAGCGGCAGAGACTGGATGACGGTCATGTGATGGCCGGGTCGGTTCGTATCGGGCCGATAGCCATGCATCATCAGTGCGGCGAGAGCACTCTGCATGATTGCCTTGTACGCTGCGTCGAAGCGTGTCTCGGGACTGATGCTCGTAACGCGCGCGTCACCGAGATTTCGGCGGGCTGCAATCAAGAGCCGCTCAATTTCTGCAGTCTCGGAGGCGTGAGGCTTAAGCTGCCCGATCTTCAGTAAGTTTTCCAAACTCACTCGGGTCTCCAATCACGAAGATCTTGGGCTCCTTCAACACTCGCGAAATGAAGCGGTCGCGTCCGCGCTGCTTGCTTCGAAATGCCTCCTTGGACATCACGACCGGGTTGACCTCACGGCCGAGCCGTTCGCGCGCAACGTGGCACGCCTCCACGACGCCTTCGAAAGACACCGAACCGACCGCCAGCAAGTCGATGTCGCTCGTTGGTTTCTCGGTGCCTTGTGCAACCGATCCGAATACGAAAGCGAGAGCGATGTCATCGGTCAGCGGACTCAGCGCCTCACGCAGCACATCCGCGAGGCCCGCTGTCTTCCGGAAAATCCCTGCAAGCTCCGGGTAGATCGGACAGTCGCGGGCTGCTTGATAGCGAACTTGATTCCCTGACGCCTTGCGAAGCAGGAGCCCAGCTGCAGTCAGCGCCTCGAGCTCGCGATGAAGCGACCCAGCTGGCACCCCGGTCAGTCGTCCGATCTCGCGCACGTAAAAGCTCTGGTCAGGCCTGAGTAACAGGAGCGAGAGCACCTGGCGACGGTATGCTCCGAACAGCAGTTCGACGGGCTGAGTGATAGTTCTCATAATGAGAACGATCGTAGCATAATTGAGAACACGTGCCAACTGCGGTGGGCAGCCTCAACAGGGTCGCGCACGATCCTTTTCGAAAGCTGCCTCAGCTTCGTGAAGCCGCCGATCTCCTCGCCGCCTCAGCCCCTACCGCGGGTTGGATCAGAGCTCTCCGGCGATCCCTAGGTCTCACAGGCTCCGCCTACGGACGCCGCCTCAGGGTGAAGCAACAGAGTGTGGATGAGCTCGAGAAGAGCGAGAGGGCCGGCACCATTACTCTCGCCTCGCTGCGCCGTGCCGCGGCGGCGCTCAATGCAGACCTTGTCTACGCCATCGTTCCGCGAAAGAGGCTCCGCGAGACGATCGCGGCGCGCGCACGCGAATTGGCGCAAGAGCGGATCGCACTGATTGCTCATTCGATGCGCCTCGAGGCGCAAGGCCTGTCCGATAAAGAACTCGCCGAGCAGGTCGAGGAGCTGGCACGTGACCTTGAGAGGCGTCCCCGCGGTCTATGGCGTTAGCGCGGGGGCGTCTCGTCAGCGTTATGGCAATAAATGACATTTCTTGCCATGATTGCTAGCATGCTCTTTCACGGAGACTCGCATGCAGACCATGAACATCTCGCTCCCGGAAACCCTAAAGGACTTTGTCGACGAACAGATCGCCGCCGGCCGCTACAGCAGCGTGAGCGAGTACGTTCGCGAGCTGATCCGTAACGACGAGAAGCAAAAGGCCGAGGAGCAGCTTGCGGCACTGCTGCGCGAGGGATTGCAGTCGGAGGAGACGGCATTGACACGCGATGACTGGAAAGCCATTCGCGCCGAGGCCTTGGCACGCGTGAAACAGACCGCCAAGCACAAGCGGTAGTGCGTAAGCTTTACAAGCGCGCCGCCGCGCGGCACGACCTCGTCGAGCACTTCGTATATCTGGCTGGAGAGGGTGGCGAGGTACTCGCCGAACGGTTTCTGTCCCGGGCGGAAGCCAGCTGTGAGGTGCTGCTTACCCAGCCCGAGTGCGGATCGCCGCTTGTTGTGCAAGACCCCGGACTCACCGGCATCAGGAAGTGGCCTGTGAAGGACTTTGAGAACTTCCTGATCCTATTTGCCCCACGACCGAGGCGTGACGATTGTGCGAGTCCTATACGCTCGCCAAGATTGGTGGCGGTTGCTTGGCATCGTGTAAGCGCCGGCAGATCCGCGAAAGCTCAGTGCATGCGTGCTAGTCCAGCTGTGATCCGCGACGCTTACCTCCGGTATACGGAAGCGAAGCAGGATTTCTTTCGAGTCCTGGAACGGTGTGCGCTCAGAGGCTGGCCTGACAGGAAGGTAGCCATACGCAACGCGGTTCGTTTGCAAGAGTTGTTATCCGAGCAAGAACGCTTGCGATTGAGTTACCTTGAGGCTTGCGACTCCACCGATTCCGTATGGCAAGCGCCGACAATCGCCGCCGTGTACAAGCGGCTCCGGGATGACTGGAAAGCAGATACCGAAACCGCGCTACTGAGTGGCGACGCGGGCTATGCTGCCCTTCAACAGGAGATCGAGCAGCTGCAGGTGAAGCTCGATTCCGAAGCATTGACTGGGCCGTTAGAGATGGCCAAGCGAGACGAGGAGTTCGTCGCCGCGTCTCGTGATCTGGCACACACCACCCGAGCTCTTGATGGGGAACTAGGCGCGACCGGATCGCCTTGAGCGAAGCTCGCGCTTCGCATCGATCCAATCGACCGACTCTTCGGCACCGGAGTCATTGCACTTTTGCGTTTCTCTCAGGATCTGCTCATGTCAGTCGGGTGACGGGAACCGATTGCCCTCTTGTGTAATCGCCTCCCAAAGCTCCTCGAGCGCGCGGAGCTTCTCTTCCCACGATATGTGATCGATGGCGAGCTTGATATCCGATCCCCGTTCGCGCGGACTCAGCTTTGAGAGCAGCGAGGATTCCATCGTCGATATAGATGGAGACCCGGGTCTTGCCGTTCGTTGGGACAGCTTGCCCGCGTCGCCCCTTCGAGAAATCGTACTCAGCCTTCATATGGAATCGAGAGACTACCCAGCACCACCAGTGCTCGCAAACATACAGTCGCCGGTGCCGGTCGGTCCGATTTTCTAACCGATTTTTCGAGGAGACGTAAAGGAGACACGGTATTATCACAGTACCCAACCGCTTGATCTAAAAGGCTGTTCTGACTTCGTCGGTCCAATCCATCATGGGGGCGACAGCGATCCGGCGGTCAGCGATTCCGCTGCGCTTTTCGACGAGTTCGGATTTTTTTCCTGCGTCTTCCATCAACGGCGTTTCAGCGGGATTTCGGCGTATCGGGGGAGTTTACCGTTTGCCGTGGAGAGATAGAGTAGACATGATCCGCGGCACCAACCTATGTCTCCATCATCGGCATGCGTGAAGCCGTAGCAACTCTCACCATGAACCAGCCATGGAGCGCTTACACACCGCCGGCCTATGGCGGCCTTGAGCTTTCCGCGGAGGTCCTTCGAAGAGGCGTAGGCGGAGATACGGCCCACGGTGGAGTCCGGCAGATAAAACCGCGGGTCGATCATCACATCAGCATGTAGGTCGCGATACTGAGGCGCAAGTTCGACGGCCCGCTCACGGGAGAGGTCGCGCGGACTGATTACCACGCCGACGCCAGCCCCATGCAGCACGCACTCACCGAAGAGCTTCCCGATCAATCGTCAATCAACCGAAAGATCTATCGCTTGCATTTTGATGCGGTGTCTTGCGTCCGCACGTGCGTCATAATGAAATCCGGCGCGAGGTGCGACCCGCGCGCTGTTCATCGATCGGAAGGAATAAGAGACATGCGGATTTTCAGATCTCTTGCGGCCGTCATGGCAGGCGTTCTTGTCGTAGCCTCTTCGGCCAGCGCGCAAGACGGCGCGGCGATGGCGGCACAGCAAGCGAACGCGCTGCCGCTGACGCCGTTCTACGATGTCCAAGGTGCCGACCTTTCCAAACCCGGCGCGCTTGTCCGCAAAGAAGCGGGCACTGGGTACAACCTTCCCGGGGGCGTCACCGCGACTCGCATCGCATATGCGTCTCGCAACGTCAGCGGCGAGCCCGTGCTGGCCACGGGAGTAGTGCTTGTCCCATCGGGCGAACCTCCGGCCGGCGGCTGGCCCGTCATCGCCTGGGCGCACGGCACCTCGGGCGTGGCGCGAGTGTGCGCGCCCTCGCTGATGAAGGACCTTTACTACGGCTGGGCGGGCCTCTTCATTTACCCGTTGATGGGTTATGCCGTGGTCGCGACCGATTACGCCGGACTGGGAGGTCCGGGCGTGCATCAGTACATGTGGGGCCGGGCGCAGGGCAATGACGTCGCTTATTCGATACCGGCGGCGCGCGCGGCTGTTCCATCGCTCGGCGCGAAGTGGGTCGCCATCGGCCACTCGCAGGGCGGTTATGCTGTGCTACGGGTCCAGAGCATGGACGATCGCGCCAAGGCCGGCTTCCTCGGCAGCATCCCAATCGCGAGCGGTGCCGAAATCGCCGATGTGTGGGCGCTCAGCGATGCGCGCATGCGATCCGTGGGATCGAGCGTGCTGATGATGGCGCTGAGCATCAAGACGGTTCATCGCGACTTCGACCTGTCGAAGATGATCGGGCCCGGTGCGCTGGAAAGGCTGCCTGTCATCGAGAAGCAAGTGTGTCTCGATGCGGCCGATGAAGCCATGCGCGGGGTCACGCGCGAGCGCGGACGGGTAGAAGGCTGGATACAGGTTCCCGAGGTTGCCGGCTTCGCCAGGGATAACCGCATCTGGAACGAATCCTACAAAGATCCGATCTTGCTTCTCCTCAGTAGCGGCGATGAGTACATCCAACCGGCGCTGCGGGAGCAGATTCCCATTTCCATGTGCAAGGTCGCCTCCAAGGCGAGCTACAAGATCGTGGCCGGAGTCGATCATTCAGGCACCATCAACGCGTCGCTGCGCGAGCAGCTCGCCTGGATGGCCGATCGCTTCGCGGGACGCCCCGTCCCGCCAGGCTGCTCCGCGATGAACTGAGCGGCGCGGTTTGCCCACCACGACACCGCCGCGGTATCGCGGCGATCGCAAGTGACAACTCGGAAAGAGGTAGACGATGAAGTGGATTGGCGGCTTTGCGGCAATGTCCCTCGTGTTGGCGGTGAGCACCTCCGCCGCGGCACAGGAGAACCAAGCCCTGGTGGCGCAGCGGGCGAACGCGCTGCCGCTGACTGCGTTCTACGATGTCGGCGATGCGGAGCTTTCGAAGCCCGGCGTGCTCGTGCGCTCAGAGCAAGGTACCGGGTACGATTTGCCCGCCGGGGTCACGGCGACGCGGATCGCTTACACATCGCGTGATGCCAACGGGCGCCCGGTGCTCGCCACCGGCGTGGTGCTGCTTCCTTCGGGCAAGGCGCCCGAAGGTGGCTGGCCGGTCATCGGGTGGGCACACGGTACCGCGGGCGTGGCGCGCGTGTGCGCACCGTCTCTGATGAAGGATCTTTACTACGGATGGGAAGGGCTCTTCCTCTATCCATTGTTGGGTTACGCGGTTGTCGCGACCGACTATGCGGGGCTGGGTACTCCGGGCCCGCACCAGTTGCTATGGCTCGAGGCGCAGGCACAGGACGTGGTGAATGCGATCCCGGCGGCGCGTGCAGCCGTTCCATCACTCGGCGCGAAGTGGGTCGCCGTGGGCCATTCGCAAGGCGGCGCCACTGTGATCAAGGTGTCCGCACTCGAGAACAAGATCAACGATCCAGGCTATCTGGGCGCGCTCTCGATGGCCCCCGCCACCGACTACTACGAAATGTGGCGCCGGCTTCCCGACGGCAGGGCGAGCGGCGGCATGGCGTTGGTTGCCGTGGGCATCAAGGCGGCGGACCCGACTTTCGACCAGACCACCATGCTCGGGCCGGAGGTGATGAAACTGCTTCCGCAATTGGAAAGCGAGGCCTGCTTCGCGGCGGCCCAGGAACTCGTTCAGAAAACGCCCGGCGCAAGCCAGCCGCGGAACTGGCCCGATGCCGAAGGGGTACGACGTTTCACGCAGGCCAATCGGCCCTACCTGGAGCACGCGCGCGGCCCATTGCTGGTGCTGCTCGGTGGGAATGACCCGGCAATTCCGCTCGATATCACCAAGCGCGCCATCGGCCAGCGTTGCGGGCTCGATCAAAAGGTGGCCCTGAAGACCTATCCCGGCATGGACCACGACGGGGTGGTCCAGGCATCGTTCCGCACGCAGATCAAGTGGATCGAGGATCGTTTCGCGGGCCGGCCGGCGGAGCGCGCCTGCCCCATCAAGTAGCCTGGGGCACGGCGCGACGGGCGCGCGGCACGAAGTCACGCGTGCTGCGCCCTCCCGCTGTCGGATCTTTGCGAATCGCGCCCGCTGGCTGGGATCAGCGAAGGCGATACGAGTGGCGTAACGAGGGATGAACGACCGATGTCGGCGCGGGCACGGGCCGATATCGGCCTCACGGCTCGCATTCACGAGATCCATCGCCGCTCGCGCGAGACGTATGGCTCGCCGATGATCCACGCCGAGCTCGCCGACGATCACGGGATTGGTAAGCGCTGCCAGGAAGCCGGGATCATGCCCTCGATGGGCACGGTGGGCGATGCCTACGACAACGCGATGGCGGAGAGCTTCTTCGCCACCCTCGAACGCGAGGTGCTCAACCGCCGGCGCTTAAGACAGTAACCCGTCCACCGAAGCGGGGCAGCTCCACTCCTGTGACCATCAGCATGATGCTTTCCACCAAGTCAGCCCACAGTGAGTCGCGACGACTCTGGCAGAGAACCTCATCCTCGTCACGATGTAGCTATCAGGGTACTCGCGCCGCAGACGCTGCGGCGATGACTCGGTCGCCGTCGCGAGAGGTTAGCCAACGTGCGGCGACGAGGTTCCTCACACTGTTGCGTATCTTGGAAACATAATCCGAGTGTGTGGGGTATAGGGATTTCAGCTGCGTGGGGCTGAAGGGCTCGCGGTAGCCCCAAAGCTCACAGATGCTGGGTCCTGACATTCGGGCGTGGTAGCGGGCTGTCGGGACATCGAGTGCGGGGGCGCGAACACCTCCCAGTGCGTTGCCAAAGGTGTCGGTCTGCACTAAAGGCGCACTGCCCTGCTGTTCCTGGACTTTAATGGGTTGGCCGTGTGGAGGGGGTGTGCCGGTTCGGCTCCAGCGGTCCAGGTTCGCCATTGCACCGTCGACGATCATGCCGAACGGGACGTCGTTGGGTGGGGCGTCCTTTTGAGTGCATGCGGTGTCGGTATCAAACTTCGCTCCCTCGGTTTTAGCCGCATCCACCTTTGCAGGGTCCCCCTGGCCATCGCCCTGGTGAACATGCGAGGCGCCAGCCACTTCGTAGCCTCTGAAGAGATCGGGAGAGCGATCGCTGTCAGGACGGCGATGGAGCGCTGTCGTCTCGGTTTCGGAGACGACAATCATGATTGGGACCCCGCGCGATTGGATGACTCTGCGGGGATCGCCCGTTGGGATGGGAGCGGCACATTGGCGGATCGGGGTCGAGGGGCCGGAGGCTACCGTCGCAAGATAGCCGTCGTAGAGGGGACCGCCCGCTGGCCACTTCGCGAAGGGATGGATTGCGTTGGCGTAGGTCAGGACAAACGCGCCGGACTGGGAGTCGCCTGTCATGAACAGTCGCTGCGGGTGAAAGCGATGCAGGGGTCGGGCTGGCGAGGGGTCTCGCAACCAGGCTGCCGTTTGCGAGAGGATGTCCCACATGAGGCCGTTTTCGGTGGAGGGTGAGGACTCCGGGGGGAGTCCGCCGCGTGGCATGGGGAGCACGGATTGTGGACAGGTGGCCTGCTCTGGCAGCGGGTTGGGCATCTCGAGCGCCGCGTAACGCTGCGCATCAAACTCTTTCAGGGACTGGATCGCGATGGGTTTGATGGTGACGCCGACCCAGATGTCGCCGTGGCTCACGAGGTGGTCGTGGGTATCGCCCCAGACGAGCGGCAAGTCATAACGGATCGAAGGGTTCAGGGGCTCGATCCAAATCGTGCCGCTGAAGCGTGCGGGATCAGCTGGGCGTCGGACGAGAATGCGTGTTGTATAGGGGCCTTCAGCAAGGGTACCGAGATGGTCGACGGAGGGCCAGTCGAGGACGCGGGCGCGACCTTTGATAATGTATTCCTCTTCGACGTAGCCGAGGCTCGCGAGGTCGATCGGCCCGGCGGTGTGGGCCGCCGCGACCCAGGGCCAGGAATGGGCCGTGACGGGGACCGGACCGACAGCGGTGGGTATCGGGGGCGCGGCGGGCTCGAGCGGCGTGACAGGCGGGGCGGCGGGCTCGAGGCCATCGGTGTGTGTGAACGGTGCCTCGACATGCTCGAGGGGCCAGTTGGTTTTCTCGGGTTCCTGCGCGATTTTTGCGCCGTCGGCCGCGGTCAGCCAGCGTTGCGTCACCAGTGAGGTGACACTCGCACGTACCGACTTCACGTACCCGGCGCGGCTGCCGTAGAGCTGTTGCAGCTTTGCGCCGTCGAAGGGGAACTTGTAGCCATGGAAGAGGCAGATGAAGGGACCTGATTTGGCACCTACCCAACGGGCCGTCGGGACGTCGACGTACGGCGTCCGCACCCCTCCTTTGGCATTGCCATTGCCGTCTACGACAAAGGCTTCCTCCGGGGGGAGCGTGGTGGGGCTCGCTTTGAGCTCAAGAGGCGCCGCGCGCGGGGCAGGCCGGCGTTCGCGGACCCAAGCGTCGAGGTTGGCCCAGGCCGCGTCAAACACATAACGGACGGGAAAGTCACCGGGAGTCACGTTCCTGGGTTCACACACCTGCGACTCGTTGTCATCGAGTCGGCCGTTGGCCCGGGTGGCATCTTCAGGTGCTGCAAACGAGAGGTCTTCGTACGGGTCTACGTGGGACGCGCCCGCCACTTCGTAGCGTCGGAACAGATCGGGCGCGATGTCGCTGTCCGGCCGGCGTGACGGTGCGTTGGTCTTCATGTCGCCCTGGGTGAAGAGCTCGATGACCGGAACCGAGGCCGCCGCTGTGATGAGGCGCGGGTCGCCGTCCGGCGGCTCTTTCCAACATTGGTTGATGGGGACCTGCCAAGGGGGACTGCCGCTGTAGAGAAAACCGTCATAAAGAGGTTTGCCGTTCGGGGTGGTTTCGCGGCGGCTGAACAGACTCGCATAGAGCCGGGCATATCCGGCTGTTTGGGACTGGCCTGTCATATAGAGGCGTGCCGCCGGTTGGCCGAGGGGGTTTGTACGGCCGGAGGATTTCAGCAGCGCAC
>Ga0335081_10011434_pt1 | contig 14359 bp, 7 predicted proteins | sample Lox_Sample_35_FD_206713 | JGI IMG/M metagenome (GOLD analysis project Ga0335081, IMG submission 206713) | Soil microbial communities from Loxahatchee National Wildlife Refuge, Florida, United States - Lox_Sample_3.5 | ecosystem: Environmental > Terrestrial > Soil > Wetlands | place: USA: Florida... | reverse complement strand
GCAGAAGACCTGGTGCGAGCAGTGGATCCGGCCCGATGGCGAGGATGAGAGCGCGGTCGGGCTCGATTCCGAGCGCGTCTATCGCGCCGTCTGCTCCCACATCGAGCAGCAGGACGCCGCCGCGCCCAAGTCGATCCCGGCGCGTGCGCTGCGTCGGTTGCGGCTGCGGCGTCACGTGCGCACCACGCCGAGAGGGTTCTGGCACGAGCCCCACCCGCCTGCGGACGCGGAAGCGAGTGAGAGCGCGCAGATCTGCACGGCACTCATCGAAGCCGCACGCCGCTGGTATGCCCGCAGCGCCTGCCACGACACGATCGTGCAGGCGAATCTCGCCCGGCTCGCGGTCCTGCGCTGACACGCCGTTCCCCGACTGCCCCGCGAGAAGCGGCCCTTGCGACCGCCGCCGCGCGAGCGGCCTCGATTGTACGGCGCCTGAATAGCCGTTCAATGCGCGATGGCCCGATCGCTGATCCCCTTCGCAACCTTCGACAACATGCCCCACTGCCTGTTTTCTCTGAAGATTTCCTCCTGACGGAGCGCTCTTGCTTCCCGATAAGGCTTGGCGGAAGATAAGTACGAAGGGGAGGAGCGAAGGCCATTGAGTGAGCGTTCAATGACGCACTCAAACGGATCTCAGCGTGCGGCTTCGGGGGAACGCGCACGGCCGCCGCTGCGCGTGGGCGTCATCCTCGCGCAACATTTCACTCTGTCGGCGTTCGCGGTGTTCATCGACCACCTGCGGCTCGCGGCCGACGAGGGCGATCGCAGCCGTCCACTGCACGTGCAGTGGTCGATCATGGCGTGCCGCGCGGAATCGGTACCCGCGAGCTGCGGCGTCTCGCTCGAGCCGACCAGCCCCTTCCTGCCGCCCGATTCCCTCGACTACGTGGTCGTGATCGGCGGCCTCCTCCATGCAGGCCCGCAGGTCGACGAGCCCACCGTGCGCTACCTGCGCGAGGTCGGCTCCACCAACGTGCCGCTCATCGGCATCTGCACGGGCAGCTTCGTGCTGTGCCGCGCGGGGCTGATGAAGGGGCGCCGCTCCTGCGTGAGCTGGTACCACTACCAGGATTTTCTCGAGGCCTTCCCCACTCACGACGTGATCGCCGACCGGCTGTTTCTGGTCGACGGGCTGCGCATCACCTGCGCCGGGGGCGCGGGAGCGGCGGCGGTCGCCACCTTCCTCATCGAGCAGCACCTCGGACGCGCGCTCGCGCAGAAGGCGAGTCAGGTACTGCTGTTCGATCGTCCGCGCTCAGGCAGCGAGGCACAGCCGCATCCGCCGATGTCCGAGGTCGTGAGCGAGCCGCGCGTGCGCCGGGCGCTGCTGCTCATGGAGCAGAATCTCGCGCGCCCCATTGCCATTGCCGCGGTGGCTGCGGAGCTCGGCCTGTCGGCGCGGCAGCTCGAGCGGCTCTGCCGCCAGCACGTAGGCATGGGCCCCGCCTCGCTCTACCGGCAGCTGCGCATGCGTTACGCCAACTGGCTGATCGAGAACACCGACCGCTCAGTCACCGACATCGCCAACGAGGCGGGATTCGCCGACTGCGCGCACTTCTCGCGCCAGTTCAAGGACGTTTACGGCCTCTCGCCTTCCACGCGGCGGCTGCAGCCGCAGCGCGCCGGCAACGGCGATGCCGCGCGCGCGCGGGTTTTCGAGTAGCGGTGGAGCCACACCGAGGCGTCTGGATAACAACTTGCTGACGGGTCCGTTCAATCGCAGGTCCGGACGGTAGGCTCTAATCGATCCGGCCTGTGGCGTTCTAAGGGGAGTCGTTCATGCACAAGAAGCACTCTGCCCTGGCTGTCAGTCATCGCTCGCAGATCTCCTACGCGGTCGCCGCCATCCTCGGTGGTGTATCCCTGGGGGCGCACGCCCAGGTGCAGCCCGCGGGCGGCGCGGCAGCCACCGAGCCTGGCAGCGAGGCGCTCGCCGAGGTCACGGTCACCGCCCAGCGCCGCAGCGAGCGCATGCAGGACGTGCCGATCGCGATGCAGGCGCTGACGGCCCAGACCCTGCAGGAGCTGCACATCACCACCTTTGATGATTACGTGAAGTATCTGCCCAATGTGACTGCGGCCAGCAACGGACCCGGGCAGAACGAGGTCTTCATGCGCGGCCTGTCCGGGGGCTCGCAGGCGAGTCAGGGCAGCGGCTCTACCGGCCTGTGGCCGAACGTCGCGATCTACCTGGATAACCAGTCCGGCCAGCTGCCGAACCGCAATCTCGACGTGTACGCCGCCGACATGAATCGCATCGAGGTGCTGGAGGGTCCACAGGGCACGCTGTTCGGCGCGGGCGCCCAGGCCGGTGTGATCCGCTACATCACCAATGAGCCGAAACTCGATGTCACCCAGGCGAACGCCACTGCCAGCTACGGTACGACCGCTCATGGCGACCCGAACAGCGCTCTGACCGCGGTGGTGAATGTGCCCTTGATCTCGAGCACGATGGCTGCACGCGTCGTGGTCTACACCGATCACCGCGGCGGCTATATCGACAACGTACCGGCAACCTTTACCCGCAAGAACACCGATCTTGGCATCGGCTTCGCCTACCTTGGCGCGGACGCGGCCGGCAACTGCCCGGACGGCCAGCCGAACAACGGCTTCTGCGTGCCGCCCGGGAGCCCGACGCTCAACAACGCGGCGCTCATCCGCAATGACTTCAATCCGGTCTCCTACCAGGGCGGCCGTGCAGAGCTGCTGTACAAGTTCAACGACGCCTGGGATCTGCTCATCACTCAGTCCTATCAGGACATGGAATCGCAGGGCGTGTTCTACCAACAGCCCTTTGCCTCGGATGGTGCAGCGCTGCAGCCGCTGCAGGTCACGCTGTTCAATCCGAGCTACAACAAGGACAGGTTCTCGAATACGGCGTGGACGCTGAACGGCCAGTTCGGAGACATCAAGGCCGTCTATACCGGCGGCTACCTGACGCGCAACGTCGATCAGGCCGGCGACTACACCAACTACGCGCGCGGCGTGTACGCCGACTACTATCAGTGTTACGGCCCCTTCACCGCCGCCAACGCCCCGAACCCCACGTGCTTCTCGCCGAGCTCCTTCTGGCACTCGGTCGAGCGCAACGAGCACTTCCAGAACGAGCTGCGCTTCTCGACGCCCGATAACTGGCGCGTGCGCGGAATCCTCGGCGCCTTCTGGGAGGACAACAAGCTCTACGATCAGACGGCCTGGGCGTACAAGACCATCCCGCCCTGCACTTCGAGCGGCACGCCTGGCGTCGATCCGGGCAATACCGGCTGCCTGTCGAACGTCGGCACGATCCCGGGCACTACGGTGCAGAACCCCGGTGTGCAGCCTGACAACGTCTCTTTCTACCAGGACCAGGTGCGCGACGTTAAGCAGCTCGCCTTCTTCACCTCGCTGGATTTCGATCTGGTGCCGAAGGTCCTGACGCTCACGGCCGGCACGCGTTATTTCCGCTTCGACAACTCCATGAAGGGCAGCGTGCTCTCGAGCTTCGGCTGCTTCCAGCAGGGCCTGAACGGGGCCCTCGCCACCGGCGCCAATAACGGCTGCTACATCGCCAACTCGCCGAATCCCTATCCGATACCGTCGTTCGGCGCCCTGTATTACAGCTATAACCTCGACTTCGATAATCTGAAGGACACCGAGAGCGGCTTCCGCAGCCGTGCGAACCTGACCTGGCACATCGAGCCGGACGTCATGGTGTACTACACCTTCTCGCAGGGTTTCAGGCCCGGCGGGTTCAACCAGAATGGCGGCGCGCCGCACGCCTATCTCAACCTGACTCAGCCTGGCGTCCCCGGCTCGAACAACTTCGCGCAGTACCTGATCCCGAGCGCCTACCACTCCGATGATCTGACGAACAACGAGTTCGGCTGGAAGACCGAGTTCTTCAATCACAGCCTGCAATGGGACGGCGCCATCTATCGCGAGGACTGGAAGAACGTGCAGATCGAGTTCTTCAACCCCGGGGTGGTCGGCAACCTGTTCTACGACACCAACGGGCAGAATTTCGTCGTCAAGGGGATCGAGACGTCACTCGTGTGGCAGGCGGCCGAGGGATTGACGATACGGGGTGCGGCCGCGTGGAACCAGAGCGAGCAGACCAATGCACCGGCGCTGTTCGTCAACAATCCCGCCGCCCCCGGCGTTGGCACACCAATCACCAACGCCTGCAATCTGTTCCTGGTCGTGTGCGCGGCGGTGCAGAATCCCTTCGGTACGACCGGCTCGCCGAGCGCGAATTCGCCGCCGATACAGTGGAATCTGCACGCCCGCTACCAGTGGCACGCCGGTGGCTACGTCCCCTATCTGCAGTTCGGAGCGAGTCACGTCGGGCATTCCTTCACTCAGGCGGGCGCCAATCCCACCTATCACCTCGGCGGAACGGTGAGCACCTCCCGAGGGCGGTTCGAGAATCCCGCCTACACCGTCTACGACGCCGCGCTCGGCGTCGCCAAGGACGCGTGGTTCTTCGCCCTGACGGCCGAGAACCTCAGCGATTCGAACGCGAGTACCTTCATCAGCTCCCAGCAATTCATCACCGCGCAGACGCCGCTCCGGCCGAGGGTGATCACCGGTACCTTCGGCTATCAGTTCTAGCGTTGCGTGGCCTCCCAGGCGGGCGCCACATAGTACGGCGCCGCCGCCTGCGGCAGCGGCGCGCGCCCGCGGATGTGGTCCGCGGCCTTCTCCGCCAGCATGATGGTCGGAGCGTTGAGATTACCGGTGGTGATCGAGGGCATGATGGAGGAGTCGACCACGCGCAGTGCGTGCACGCCGAGGACCCGCGCCTGGGAGTCGACCACCGCGAAGGGGTCCGAGGCGCGCCCCATGCGGCAGCTGCACGAGGGGTGGAAAGCGCTCTCGACCTTGTCGCGAACGAACGCGTCGATCTCGGCGTCGCTCTGCACTCGCTCGCCGGGCTGAATCTCGCGGCCGCGATAGCGGTTGAAGGCCGGCTGGGCGAAGATCTCGCGGGTCAGATGCACGCAGGCGCGCATCTCCAGCCAGTCCTCGGGCTGCGACATGTAGTTGAAGAAGACCCGCGGCTTGTCGCGGGCGTCGGCGGACGCGAGCCGCACCCAGCCTCTGCTCTGTGAGCGCATCGGCCCGACGTGCGCCTGGAAGCCGTGCTCGTGCGCGAGCGAGGAGCCGTCGTAGCTCACCGCCATGGGCAGGAAATGAAACTGGATGTCGGGGTAGCGCACCCCCGCACGGCTGCGGATGAAGCCGCCGCTCTCGAAGTGATTGGAGATCCCGAGCCCGTCGTGCCGCAGCAGCCAGCGCAGTCCGATGAGCGCCTTGCGCCAGGGACTCAGCTGCGAATAGAGCGTGATCGGCTCACGGCAGGCCATCTGAAAGTAGAACTCGAGGTGGTCCTGCAGGTTCTCGCCCACGCCGGGCAGCTCGTGGACGACGCCGATGCCGAGCGCTGCGAGCTCGGCGCGCGGCCCGATTCCGGAGAGCTTCAGCAGCTGCGGCGAATTCACCGGGCCGGCGCACACGATCACCTCGCGCCGTACCCGCACTTCGTGCCGCGCCTCCCCGACGCTGTAGCAGACGCCCACCGCGCGCCGTCCCTCGAACAGAATGCGGGTCGCGAGCGCATGCGTGCGCACACGCAGGTTGGTCCGCTCCATCGCCGGGCGCAGGTAGGCGTTCGCGGCGCTGCAGCGCCTGCCCTCTCCCACCGTCATCTCGAAGTAGCCGAAACCCTCCTGCTGGAAGCCGTTCACGTCGGGGGTGAAGGGGTAGCCCGCCTGCCGCCCGGCCTCGAGCCAGGCTTCGTGCAACGGATTGTCGAGCAGGCCGCGGCGGGTCGCGAGCGGGCCCTCCGTCCCGCGGTACTCATCGCCCCCTCCGGCACGGCGCTCGGCACGCCTGAAGTACGGCAGCACGTCGCGATAGCCCCAGCCCGAGGCGCCCTCGCTCTCCCAGCGCTCGAAGTCGAGTGGGTTGCCGCGTACGTAAACCATCCCGTTGATCGAGGAGGAGCCGCCCAGCACCTTGCCGCGGGGCGTGTGCAGCCGGCGGCCGTTCAACTGCGGCTCGCTCTCGGTGTAGTAGCCCCAGTCGTACTTCGGCATATTCATCGGAATCGAGAGTGCGCTCGGCATCTGGATCCAGATGGAGCGGTCCGAGCCGCCGTACTCGAGCAGCAGGACCTGGTCACGCCCGTCCTCGGTAAGACGGTCGGCGAGCACGCAGCCCGCCGAGCCCGCGCCGACGATCGCGTAGTCGACGGTTTCCTGCTCCACCGCGCCGCCCGTCAGTAGGGTGACTCGACGTCGGCCATGGCGACGTAGACGCTCTTCAGCTGCGTGTAGTGCTCGATGGCGGCCCGGCCGTTCTCGCGCCCGAGCCCGGACATCTTCACGCCGCCGAACGGCAGCTCGATCGGGGTCACGTTGTAGTGATTGATCCAGCAGGTGCCGGCCTGCAGCTGCGCGATCACGCGATGGGCGCGCGTCAGATCGTTGGTGAACACGCCGGCCGCGAGCCCGAACTCGGTGGCGTTGGCGCGCGCGATCACCTCGTCCTCCTCGGCGAACTCCAGCACCGACATGACCGGGCCGAAGATCTCACGGCGCACGATGTCCATATCGTCGTGGCAGTGCTCGAACACCGTCGGCGCGACGAATGCGCCACGCGCGAGCTCGCCGCTGGTCACGCGCACGCCGCCGGTCACCAGCCGCGCGCCCTGCGCCCGGCCGCGCGCGATGAACCCGAGTACCTTCTCCATGTGCTCCGCCGAGATGAGCGCACCCACCTGGGTGCGCGGGTCGAGCGGATCGCCGACGCGCAGCGCGGCAGCCCGCGCGCGCAGCCGCTCGACGAACGCCGCGCGGATGCTGCGGTGGACGAAGACACGCGTGCCGTTCGAGCACACCTCGCCCGCGGAGTAGAAATTGCCGAGCAGCGCACCGGCCACCGCGTTGTCGATCTTCGCGTCCTCGAACACGATGAGCGGCGACTTGCCCCCGAGCTCGAGCGTCACCTGCTTGAGCGTCGCAGCCGCGTCGGCCATCACCGCCCTGCCGGTACTCACTTCTCCGGTGAGCGAGATCTTGCGGATGGCGCGGTGGCGGGTGAGCAGCCGCCCGGTCTCGGCGCGTCCCTGGACGACCTGGAAGAGCCCCTCCGGGAGCCCCGCGGCCGCGAAGATCTCGGCGAGACGCAACGCCGTGAGCGGCGTGAGCTCGGCGGGCTTGAAGATCATGGCGTTGCCGCAGGCGAGCGCCGGCGCGCTCTTCCAGCAGGCGATCTGCAACGGGTAGTTCCACGCGCCGATTCCCGCGACCACGCCAAGGGGCTCGCGCCGCGTGTAGCCGAAGGCCTTCGGTCCCAGATCGAGGTGCTCGCCGGCGAGTCCGGCGGCAAGCCCCGCGTAGTACTCGAGGCAATCGGCGCCCGAGAGGACATCGACCGCCTCGGTCTCCTGGATGGGCTTGCCGGTATTGCGCGTCTCGAGCGCGGCGAGCTCGGCGTTGTGGGCACGCAGCAGCTGCGCGGCGCGGTGCAGCACGCGCCCGCGCTCCGCTCCGGTGAGCGCCGCCCAGCGCTTCTGTGCCGCGAGCGCCCTGTCCACCGCGGCGTCGATCTGCGCGGCCCCATCCACCGCGAGCTCGGCGAGCTGCTCGCCGGTCGCCGGGTTCACCACGCTGAGCGTGCCGGCCAGTCTGAAAGTGCCGCGGTCGCCCGGCGCCCCGCCCGCGAGCTCAGCGGCCGCCGGCGCGCGCTGCTGCCCGAGGTCACGCAGGCGCCCGTCCACGAAAGCGGTGAGGAGTGAGCGCGCGCTGCCGCTGTCGGCTTCCTGCCATTGCGACAGCGCGGCGCGCAACCACACCCCGTCGATCATGGCGGCGATCATGGCGGCAAGGGTGCGCGCGTCCTCGCCCGCAATCATGCAACGCAGGTCGCTGCGCAGATTCGAGAGCATGCGGCGCTGGTACGCCGTCTGCACTCTCCTCAGTCCCTCGAAGTGCAGCACCTGACCCCAGAAAGCGAGCCAGGCGTTGCCGGTGCGCCGGTCGAAATTCTCCGGCCCGAGATTGGCATCTATGACCGCCTGCACGCGTGCGCGGGGAGTATCCGCGAGCGCGAATCGCTCACGCATGCGCACCGCGACCACACGAGCGAGCGAGCGGAAGGTGGCCTCGAGGAGGCCGTCCTTGTCGCCGAAATAGTGAGCGACGAGCCCCGCAGACACATCGGCGCGGCTGGCGATCTGCGCGAGCGTCGTGCCGACGTAGCCGACGTCGGCGAGACTGTCGATCGTCACCTCGATGAGCTGGGCGCGCCGGGCCTCTTCCAGCTCATCCCGCGGCACCGCGGTGGCGGCGCGCCGGGAGTCTCTCACGGACATTGACTGCCTGTTCAATGCTGGACTGCGTCGGACCCGACTCTGGGAGCGGAGAGCGCCCTGGTGCGACGGTCTTCCCCGGGAGACACCCCGTGTCGGCTCAGTAACTTGCCGGGTTTATGCTACTTGACACACGATCGATTAAACGGCTATTCAAGCCAACAAGAGCATGATGAAGTCGGCCGCCCGCGCACGTCAAGTGCGTGCCGATCTGAGAGAGGGGAACGGCGTGGATGAGAGCAGGCCTGCCGCACACCACGACAGCGGCCTCGAGCACTTCGGCTACCGGGAATCGCTCGCTCGCAGCATCGGGGCCTTCGGCAGCTTTGCGGCCGGCGTCAGCTACATCTCCATACTCACGGGCACTTTCCAGCTGTTCTACTTTGGCTTCGGCACCGCAGGTCCCGCATACCTGTGGTCCTGGCCGCTGGTGCTGATCGGTCAGCTGGCGGTGGCGCTGTGCTTCATGGAGCTCTCTGCCAAATATCCGATCGCCGGATCGGTCTACAACTGGTCGAAACTCCTCGGCAGCCGCATCGTCGGTTGGTCGTCGGGTTGGTTGATGCTCACCGCTTCGATCGTCACGCTGTCGGCCGTGGTGCTGGCGCTGCAGCTCAACCTGCCGCGGCTATGGCGCGGCTTTCAGATCGTCGGCGACGGCACGGGTGCCTACGATTTCGCCACCAACGCGGTGATTCTCGGCACCGTGCTGATCGTATTCACCACCGTCGTCAACGCGCTCGGCGTGCGGCTGATGGCGATGATCAACAGCGCGGGCGTATTCGTCGAGCTGATTGCCGCCTGCCTCATCGCCCTGTTTCTCGCACTCAACATCCGCCGGAGTCCCGAGGTCTTCTTCTCCACCGGCGGCTACGGCGGTGGCACGAGTTGGGGCTATCTGAGCGCGTTCCTCGTGGCGTCGCTCGCCTCCGGATACGTCATGTACGGCTTCGATACCGCGAGCTCGCTCGGCGAGGAGACGCACGAGCCCCGGCGCACCGCGCCTAAGGCCATTCTGCGGGCGATACTCGCGTCCTTCGTCATCGGCGGCGCGATCCTGGTATTCGCGATCATGGCCGCGCCCGATCTGCATGACCCGAGGATCGGCAGCGGCGACGGCGGCCTGCAATACATCGTCGAGCAGGTGATGTGGGGTCCGCTCGGTAAGATCTTCCTCGTGTGCATCGTGGTCGCGGTGACGGTGTGCTCGCTCGCCGTGCATACCGCGGCTATCCGCCTGAGCTTTGCGATGGCGCGCGACAACGCGCTGCCTTTCGGCGAGAGGCTCGCGCGGGTGAATGCCGAGACGCGCACGCCCATCGTCCCCGCCGTCGTGATCGGTGTGATCGCCGAGCTGATCCTGGTGCTCAACATCGGACAGCCGAAGATCTTCACGGTGCTGACCTCGATCGCAGTCATCATGATTTATCTCGCCTACCTGATGGTGACCGGCCCGCTGCTCCTGAAGCGCCTGAAGGGCCAATGGCCGCCCGCCGACCTTGCGGCAGGCGGCTACTTCACCATGGGCCGCTGGGGGATGGCCGTGAACATCCTCGCCGTACTGTGGGGTGCGGGAATGGCACTCAACCTGGCCTGGCCGCGCGAGTCGGTCTACGGCACGCCCTGGTACAACACCTGGGGCGCGTTCGTCTACATCGCCGTGATTCTCGGCGCGGGTCTCGGGTGGTACGCCCTCAAGGGCCGTCATCACATCGGCACGCTCGAGTCCCACTCGCGAACCCGAGGGGCCGGCTCGACCCGAGCCGGCTGCTGACTCGACACGTCGCCCATGTCGCAGGCGTTCAAGTCGGCTGGCGCGCGGGTGCTCGCCGCGCCTCGCCCGCGCGGCGCATGATCCGCCACCCCGCGACCAGCCCGCTGCGCACCCCCACATGACACCCTTCTCCGCGCTGTCGCTCCTGAGGATGGGCCTGAGCGGCCAGCGCGGCTGGCAGAGACAGTGGCGCAGTCCCGAGCCAAAGAGCACTTACGATGCGGTCATCGTCGGCGGTGGCGGCCACGGGCTCGGCACCGCGTACTACCTCGCGCGCGAGCACGGCCTCACCAACATCGCGGTGCTGGAAAAAGGCTGGATCGGCGGTGGCAACACCGGCCGCAACACGACCGTCATACGCTCCAACTACCTGTTCCCCGAGAGCGCGGCGATCTACGACCATGCGCTCAAGCTGTGGGAGGGCCTCTCGCAGGAGCTCAACTACAACATGATGTTCTCGCAGCGCGGTGTGCTGATGCTGGTCCACAGCGTGCACGATGCGCAGGTGGCGCGGCGCCACATCCACGCCAACCACGCCGCGGGCGTCGACAACGAGTGGCTCACGCCCGAGGAGGCGCGTGCCTTTTGTCCGCCGCTGAACAATGGCGACATCCGCTATCCGGTGGTCGGCGCGGCGCTGCAGCGGCGTGGCGGAACGGCGCGGCACGATGCGGTGGCCTGGGGCTACGCGCGCGGCGCGGACGCGCTCGGCGTCGATATCATCGAGAACTGCGAGGTCACCGGCATCCGCCTCGCGCCCGGTGGTGCGGTGGAAGCCGTCGATACCACGCGCGGACGCATCCATACGCCGCGCGTCGGAGTCGTGGCCGCCGGCCACAGCAGCGTCATCCTGAGGATGGCCGGCGTCGCACTGCCGCTCGAGAGCTACCCGCTGCAGGCGCTGGTGTCGGAGCCGGTGAAGCCGATATTTCCCTGCGTCGTCATGTCCAACACCATCCACGCCTACATCAGCCAGTCGGACAAGGGCGAGCTGGTGATCGGCGCGGGCACCGACGCATATACCTCTTACACCCAGCGCGGCGGGTTGCACATCCCGAGCCATGCGCTCGAGGCGATCTGCGAGCTGTTCCCGACGTTCCGCCGGCTGCGCATGCTGCGCAACTGGGGCGGCATCGTCGACGTCTCGCCGGACCGCTCGCCCATCATCGGCAAGACGCCCGTGCCGGGGCTGTACGTCAACTGCGGCTGGGGAACGGGCGGGTTCAAGGCGACGCCCGGCTCCGGGCACCTTTTCGCCTGGACCATCGCCCATGACGAACCGCACCCTCTCAACGCGCCGTTCACGCTCGAGCGCTTCCGCGACGGCACTCTGATCGACGAGGCCGCGGCGGCCGCGGTCGCGCACTGAGGCGCCGCCATGCTCCTCATCGAATGCCCCTACTGCGGCGAGCGTCCCGAGCCGGAGTTCGTCTACGGCGGACAGGCGCACGTCGCCCGCCCGGCGCGGCCGGCACAGGCGAGCCCTGAGGAATGGGTCGAGTTCCTCTATCTGCGCGCCAATACCCGCGGGGTGCATGCCGAGCGCTGGCGCCACACCCACGGCTGCGGCCGCTTCTTCAACGCGCTGCGAGACACGACCACCGACCGCTTCCTCGCCACTTACCGCGCGGGCGAGCCCGCCCCGCAACCGCCCGGCGGCCAGCCGTGAGGGCACGGCGCTCATGACCGCGGAGCTGCGCACCCCGTTCGGCGGGCGCATCGAGCGCAGCCGCGTCGTCAACTTCAGCTTCGACGGCCGAAGGTTCCGTGGCTGCGCCGGCGACACGCTCGCCTCCGCACTGCTCGCCAACGGGGTGCATCTGCTCGGCCGTTCCTTCAAGTACCACCGTCCGCGGGGCGTCCTGGCCGCCGGCGCCGAGGAGCCGAGCGCGCTCGTCACCGTGCGCCGCGACGAGGCACGGTGCACGCCGAATCTGCGTGCTACGCAGCTCGAGCTCTACGAGGGGCTCGAGGCGTTCAGCCAGAATCGCTGGCCCACGCTCGGCTTCGACCTGGGCGCCGTCAACGACCTGCTCGCCCCGTTCATCCCGGCGGGCTTTTACTACAAGACCTTCATGTGGCCGCGCAGCGCCTGGCAGTGGCTCTACGAGCCGCGTATCCGCGCGGCGGCAGGACTCGGGCGGGCGCCGTCACGCCCGGATCCGGATCGCTACGCCGGACGCTTCGCGCACTGCGACGTGCTCGTCGTCGGCGCCGGGCCCGCGGGCCTCGCCGCAGCGCACGCCGCTGCCGCCGGCGGCGCGCGCGTGGTGTTGTGCGATGAGCAAAGCGAGCCCGGCGGCTCGCTGCTCTCCGACCGGGCGGGCGATGAGCCCACGCTCGAGGGCCGACCGGCCTCGCTGTGGCTCAGCGAAACGGTGGGCGCGCTCGCGCGCCACCCGCGCGTCACGCTTCTCACGCGCACGACGGCCTTCGGCTACTTCCCGCATAACCTGGTGGGACTGTGCGAGCGTCTAACCGACCATCGCGCCGCGCCGCACCCGGATGCGCCACGCGAGCGGCTCTGGCAGGTGCGCGCGCGGGAAGTCGTGCTCGCCGCCGGCGCCATCGAGCGGCCGCTGGTATTTCCAGGTAACGACCGTCCGGGGATCATGCTGGCCGGCGCGGCACGCACCTACCTCCATCGCTACGGCGTCGTGCCCGGCACGCGCGTGGTCGTAGTTACGGCCTGCGACGAGGCCTACCGCGCGGCGCTCGACCTCGAGCACGCCGGAGTGACGGTCGCCGCCATCGCCGACGTACGACCACACGCCGGCCCCTGGGCGCAGCGCGCGCTCGAGGCAGGCGTGCCGGTGCTGCCCGGGGTCACGGTCCTCGGCACCAGCGGACGCCGGCGTGTCGCGAGCGTCGAGCTCGGACGCATCGAGGCGGGCCGCGTGAGCGCCACCGAGACTCAGCCCTGCGACCTGCTGCTGATGTCCGGCGGCTTCACGCCGAGCGTGCATCTGCACTCGCAGTCGCGCGGCAAGCTGCTCTGGGACGAGGGGCTGCAGGCGTTCCTGCCGGGCGAGCCGGCGGAGCGCACGGTGAGCGCCGGTGCCTGTCGCGGGGTGTTCGGGCTCGACGCAGCATTCGCCGACGGCGCCGCCGCGGGCGGCGCGGCCGCCCGCGCCGCGCTCGCGCCGGGCCGCCGCGGCGTACACGCCGGCGCACCCGCGGCGCGCCGGGTCGCCGCGGCTGCTACCAGCACAGAACCCGCGGCTGGGTTCGTCGGCGCCCTGCCGCAGCCGCAGCGCGCACGCTCGAGGGCCTTCGTCGACTGGCAGAACGACGTCACGGCCAAGGACCTGGCGCTGGCGATGCGCGAGGGCTTCCGCTCCATCGAGCACGTCAAGCGCTACACCACCACCGGCATGGCGACCGACCAGGGCAAGACCTCCAACATCAACGCGCTCGGCATCGTGTCGCGCGCTCTCGGCCGGAGCGTCCCCGAGGTGGGGATGACGACTTTCCGCATGCCGTACACGCCGGTCTCTTTCGGCAGCTTCGCCGGTGTCGCCCGCGGCGAGCTCTTTGATCCGGTGCGCACCACCCCGATGCACGGCTGGGCAGCCGCCCAGGGAGCCGTGTTCGAGGACGTAGGATTATGGAAGCGCGCCCGCTTCTTCCCGCGCGGCGGCGAGGACCTGCATGCGGCGGTGGCGCGCGAGTGCCGCGCGGTCCGCGGCGGCTGCGGCATCTTCGACGCCTCGACCCTCGGCAAGATCGAGGTGGTAGGGAGCGATGCCGTGGCATTCATGAACCGCATGTACGTCAACTCCTGGGAGCGGCTCGCCGTCGGCCGTGCGCGCTACGGCGTGCTGCTGCGCGATGACGGCTACGTCTACGACGACGGCGTGGTGGCGCGGGTCGCCGCCGACCGCTTCCACGTGACCACCACGACCGGCGGCGCGCCGCGCGTGCTCGCGCTCATGGAGGATTACCTGCAGACCGAGTGGACCGATCTCAACGTCTGGCTGACCTCGACCACGGAGCAGTGGGCGGTGATCGCGGTGCAGGGTCCGGCGGCGCGCGCGGTGCTCGCCGGCCTCACCGACATCGATCTCTCGCCGCAGGCCCTGCCGCACATGAGCGTCGTGCAAGGTTACATCCTTGGTGCGCCGATGCGCCTCTTCCGTGTCAGCTTCACCGGCGAGCTCGGCTTCGAGGTGAATGTGCCGGCCGATTTTGGCCCCGCAGTGTGGGAGGCCATCTGGGAGGCTGGCCGG
>Ga0335081_10011432_pt1 | contig 14362 bp, 11 predicted proteins | sample Lox_Sample_35_FD_206713 | JGI IMG/M metagenome (GOLD analysis project Ga0335081, IMG submission 206713) | Soil microbial communities from Loxahatchee National Wildlife Refuge, Florida, United States - Lox_Sample_3.5 | ecosystem: Environmental > Terrestrial > Soil > Wetlands | place: USA... | reverse complement strand
GCGTGAGCGCGCGAGACAGCGGCCCGGAGACCACGTAGCCGACATAGCCGCCGGCCAGGCGGATGGCATGCGAGCCTTCGGATGGGCGCGGCGTGCCCTTGGCGATGTGGATCAGGCCGGCCGCCGCGAGGAGCAGCGCGGTCCAGCCGATCGCGGCCCTGATCGTCTCGGTGTTCCGGTCCGGGTGACGCAGGAACCGCCAGGCCAGCAGCAGCACCAGAACCGGGATCACCCAGGCCAGCGAGCCGAACCCGCCGACGGCCGCGGTCCGGATGAACCGGCCGGCCGCGTTGGGCATCCGGAACCACAGGGCGGCCGCGAGCACGATGGCCGCGCCCAGGGTGAGCAGCCCCACGCCGTCTCGCTTGTGGTGCGGGTCCAGGTCGCGCGCGCCGCGGCCGACGGCCCGGACGGCCCACCCGACCGTCCCGGCCACCCCGAGCCAGGCGGCCGCGATCATGTGGCCGGTCCACACCACCAGGATCACGACGGGATCGCGGGGCTTGCGGGCCGGGGGGCGGCCCCTGCCCGTACGGCCCTTGGCCGTGGCCGGCTTGCGGCCCGATCCCTGGCCGGGCTTTTTTTTCTGAGCCGAACGAGGCGGGGTACTTCGCCCTCCGGCCCGGCTCGACGGCTTGCGGGCCGGGGACTGTGACTTAAGGGCCGTGGAGCGTGGCGGCGTCTCCGGGGCAGCCTCGTCCAGCCCGCCGCGCGGGCGGGCAGATCGGTTACGGGCACGGGTCGCCATACTCACAAACGTAGCGAGGACTCGTAATAACTCAAAGCACATGAGGCTCGTGTCGGCACCCTGCTAGCTGACAGGGGCGCAATCAGGGCGTGGTAGCAGGGGCGGCTGGGGGCGCGATCATGCGGGCGCGAGCATGTAGTGTAGCGGTGCGAGTCACGGAAGCCGCACCGGGAGTACAGCGCGCGGGCCGGGGCGTTGTCCGTCTCGACCTGGAGCAGGACCCGGCTCGCGCCGCGGTCCGCGGCCGCGGCGGCCAGCGCGGGGGTGATGGCCAGGCCCAGGCCCTGGCGCTGGCGGGCCGGGTCCACCTCGACCGCGGTCAGCGCGCCCCAGTAACCGGCGGCGGGGTAGCCGGCCACGGAGACCCGGCCCACGGCCACGGCGCGGCCGTCCCTGCGGATGCTGCCGAACGCCTGCCAGGGCGCCGACATCATCAGCGTGCGCGCGATCGGCGGCAGGGCCTGACCGCGGTAGCGGTAGAGGCGGAGGAAGGCCGCGTCGGGTTCCGGCGTGAACTCGACCTGCGCGTGGCTCGCGGGAACATCGGCGATGTCCGCGGTCATGACGAAGGCGGGACCAGGGCGGGGAACCCAGCCCCGTTCGGTCAGATACTGGTCCAGGGGATCGGGACCCGCGCCCTGGGGCAGGACGATCATCGGCCGGAGGTCCCTGCGGCGGTACCAGTCCTCCACGGCGGTGACCGCCTCGGGCAGCGGGACGCCGGGGTCGCCGAGCGGCAGGGCCGAATTGGCGCGGCCGGTGAAGCCGTCCGCCGCGCGGAGCAGCCAGCCGCCCAGCCGTTCGGCGTCGGGTGCCTGCCAGTGCCGGGCGGCGGCGCGCTCCAGATCCTCGACCCGCGGGTCAGGCATTGGCGGGCAGCGTGGTGCCCGCGCCGCGGCGGCGGACGCGGACCAGGTCGCGGTATCCGGGACGGTGTTCAGGAAGGGTGCGCTCGTCGGCGCCCTCGACCGTGAAGCCGGCGTCGGCGATCATCTCCAGGTCGCGGCCGCCGGGCTGGCCCTCGCTGGTCAGGTAGTCGCCCAGGAAGATCGAGTTGACGATGTGCAGCGCGAGCGGCTGGAGGCTGCGCAGGTGGATCTCGCGCCCGCCCGCCAGCCGGACCTCGGCGTCCGGGCAGACGAACCGGACCATGGCCAGGATGCGCAGGCAGCGCTGCGGGGTCAGGCTCCACTGACCGCCCAGCGGGGTGCCCTCGAACGGGATCAGGAAGTTCACCGGCACCGAGTCGGGGTCAAGTTCTCTCAGCGCGAACACGACGCCGACAAGCTCGTCGTCGGTCTCGCCCATCCCGGCGATCAGGCCCGAGCACGGGGACAGGCCGGCCTGCCTGGCCTTGTTCACCGTGCCGGCGCGGTCCGCGTATTCGTGGGTGGTGCAGATGTCGGCGTAGTGGGATTCCGCGGTGTTGAGGTTGTGGTTGTAGGCGGTGGTGCCGGCCTCGCGCAGGCGCTCGGCCTGGCCGTCGGCGAGCAGGCCCAGGCAGGCGCAGACCTCGACGCCGGGGTGCTCCTTCTTGAATTGCGAGATCGTCGCCGCGACCCGGGTGATGTCCGCGTCGTTCGGGCCGCGGCCGCTGGCCACCAGGCAGACGCGCTTGGCGCCCGCCTTGACGCCGGCTTCGGCGGCGCGGGTGATCTCGCCGGGCTTGAGCCAGGTGTACTTCAGCACGTCCGCGGCCGAGCCGCGCCGCTGCGAGCAGTAGAAACAGTCCTCGGGGCACAGCCCGCTCTTGATGTTGACCAGGAAGTTCAGCTTGACCCGGCGGCCGAAGTAGCGCAGCCGCACCTGGAAAGCGGCGGCCACCACGTCCATCAGCTCGTCGTCGGTGCTGTGCAGCACGTTGAGGGCCTCGGCGCGCGTCGGCAGCTCGCGGGCCAGGGACTTCTCGGTCAGCGCGTCAAGCCAGGTCATTCGGCTCCTCCTCGGGCCTGACGTTATCAGGCGCGCGGGCGCGGCGGCCGGCGCGGTAAGGTCGGCGCATGCGGGTCGCGATCCTCGATGACTATCAGCAGGTTTCCCTGGCCAGCGCGGACTGGTCCCCGGTGCGCTCGCTCGCCGAGATCGACGTGTTCGCCCAGCACATCGCGCGGACGGAGGCGCTGGTCAGCGCCCTGGAGCCGTACGACGTGGTGGTGGCGATGCGAGAGCGTACCTACTTCGACGCCCCCCGGCTCGGCCAGCTGCCGCGGCTGCGACTGCTGGTCACCACGGGCATGTCCAACCCCTCGATCGACCTGGCCGCGTGCGCCGAGCGCGGGATCACCGTCTGCGGCACGGGCGGGGTGGGTTCGTCGACGGCGGAGCTGACCTGGGGGCTCATCCTCGCGCTGGTCCGGCACATACCGGAGGAGGACCGGCGGATGAAGGCGGCCGGCGGGGCCGGCGGCGCCGCCCTCGGCGTCGGCGGAAGCTGGCAGCAGACGGTCGGGGTCGGCCTGGACGGCAAGCGGCTCGGCGTCGTCGGCCTGGGTCACCAGGGCCACCGGGTCGCTACGATCGGGCGGGCTTTCGGCATGCACGTGGTGGCCTGGAGCCAGAACCTGGACCCCGCCGAGGCCAAGAAGGCGCACGTCAAGGCGGTCGGCAAGGAGGAGCTGTTCTCCTCCTCCGACGTGGTCACCGTGCACTACAAGCTGAGCCCGCGCAGCGAGGGCCTGGTCGGCGCGGCGGAACTGGCGCTGATGAAGCCGTCCGCCTACCTGGTGAACACCTCGCGCGGGCCGCTCGTGGACAGCGCGGCGCTGGTGGCCGCGCTGCGGTCCCGGTCGATCGCGGGCGCGGCGCTCGACGTGTTCGACGTCGAGCCGCTGCCGCTGGCCGACCCGCTCCGGCGCGCGCCCAACGTGGTGCTGACACCGCACCTCGGCTACGTCACCGAAGAGACCTACCAGGTCTTCTACCGTGACGCGGCCGAGGACATCGCGGCGTTTGCCAAGGGCTCGCCGGTGCGGGTGCTGTCCTAGGGCTTTTCGTCAGGCTTTGCCCAGGCCGGGTCGCGGCCGGACAGGGCCAGGGCGCGGTCGAAGGTCGTGGCGACCGGTCCGGCTTCGACCGCGTCGGCGAAGCCCTGGTACTTGCGGAAGAGTTCGGCCTGTGCCTGGACGGTCTCGTCGACGGCTTGCGCCAGGGCCTCGTCGGCGTGGTATTCCTGGCCAGTGGCCCTGGCGATGTCCCAGCCGTGCAGGGCCATCTCCATGATGAGCATCGCGCCCACGTCGGCGGCCGGGGTGGCACTGCCCATCACGTTTCTGTCGCCTTCCCAGGCCTGGGGGTCCGACCATGCCGTGACGGCTCGGCCGATCTGCGTGGCGTAGTCCTCCCGGAAACCGGGCTCGGCGGTGAAGTCCTTGCTCATCAGGTCCTCAGCGACGCTCTCGCCGTGCGCCCGGCGCTCGGCGGAGTACGAGGTCCACAAGATCGTGTGGTTGAGCAGGGTACGCAGGTCCCAGTCGCCGCAGGGGGTGGGCGCGCTGAGCGCTTCGTCCGGGACGTTGCGCACCACGCGGGCCGCCTCGGCCGCGGCAGCCGCCATCTCCGCGCTCAGGTCCGTCTTCTTGGCGTTCATGGGCCCCAACCATACTGCTAGGCTTCGATCACCACGGGGATGATCATGGGGCGGCGGCGGTAGTTGTCGCTGACCCACTTGCCGACGATGCGGCGGGCCAGCTGGCTGATCTGGTGCGCGTCGGTGATGCCGTCGGCGGCCGCCGTGGCCAGGGCTTCCTCGATCTTGGGCAGGACATCGCCGAAGGAAGCGTCGTCGATACCGGAGCCGCGGGCGTGGATCTCCGGGCCGGCCACCATCTTGCCCGAGCTGGCGTCGACCACGATGATCACCGAGACGAAGCCTTCCTCGCCGAGGATGCGCCGGTCCTTCAGCTGCGATTCGGTGACCTCGCCGACGGTGAGGCCGTCCACGTAGACGTACCCGCACGGCACCGCGCCGGTCACGCTGGCCTGCCCGGCCACCAGGTCGACGACCACGCCGTCCTCGGCGATCACGATGTTTCCGTCGGGCACGCCCGCCAGGGAGGCGAGCCTGGCGTGCGCCCGCAGGTGCCGCCACTCGCCGTGCACCGGCATGAAGTTGCGCGGCCGGACCAGGTTCAGCACGTATAGCAGCTCGCCCGCCGGGGCATGCCCGGACACGTGCACCAGCGCGGAGGCCTTGTGCACCACCCGCGCGCCCAGCCGGGTCAGCCCGTTGATCACCCGGTACACCGCGGTCTCGTTGCCCGGGATCAGCGAGGAGGCCAGGATGACGGTGTCCCCCGGGGCGATCCTGATCGGGTGGTCGCGGCCGGCCATCCGGGACAGCGCCGACATCGGCTCGCCCTGGGAGCCGGTGGAGATCAGCACCACGTCGCCGGGCGGCAGCTCCTCGGCCTCGCGCAGGTCGACCAGGAGCCCGCCGGGCACCCGCAGGTAGCCGAGGTCACGGGCGACGCCCATGTTGCGGACCATGGACCGGCCGACGAAGGCGACCTTGCGCCGGTGCTTCACGGCGGCATCCAGGACCTGCTGCACCCGGTGCACGTGCGAGGCGAAACAGGCCACGATGATGCGCTGCTCGGTGTTGGCGAAGATCTCGTCGAGCACCGGCGCGATCTCGCGCTCCGAGGTCACCACGCCGGGCACCTCGGCGTTGGTCGAGTCGGCCATCAGCAGGTCGACACCCTCGGTGCCGAGCCGGGCGAAGCCGGCCAGGTCGGTGAGCCTGCCGTCCAGCGGGAGCTGGTCCATCTTGAAGTCGCCGGTGTGCAGCACCCGGCCAGCCGGGGTGCGGATGGCCACGGCGAGCGCGTCGGGGATCGAGTGGTTGACCGCGAGGAACTCGCAGTCGAACGGGCCGAACGAGCTGTGGCTGCCCTCGACCACCTCGACGGTGACCGGATTGAGACGATGCTCGGCCAGCTTGCTCTGGACCAGGGCGAGGGTCAGCTTCGACCCGGCCAGCGGGATGTCCGGGCGCTCCCTGAGCAGGTACGGGACCGCGCCGATGTGGTCTTCGTGGGCGTGCGTGAGGACGACCGCCTCCACCCGGTCGAGCCGGCCCTCCAGGTAGCCGAAGTCCGGCAGGATCAGGTCCACGCCGGGCTGGTCGGGGTCGGGGAACAGGACGCCGCAGTCCACGATGAGCAGGCGGCCGCGGTATTCGAAGACCGTCATGTTCCGGCCGATCTCACCGAGCCCGCCGAGCGCGACGATGCGCAGGCCGTTGCGGGGAAGGGCGGGGGGCAGGGCGAGATCAGGGTGCGGATGACTCAAGACGTGGTCCCCGCGAGCTTGACGCCGCCCTCGGCGAGGTCAAGGGCCAGTTGATGTCTTTCCGCGTCGGTGGCGGCCAGCAGGGGGAGCCGGACCGCTCCGCCGGGCAGCCCGAGCAGGTCCAGCGCGGCTTTGGTCATCACCGCGCCCTGGTTGCGGAACAGGCCGTCGTACACCGGGATCAGCTCGTAGTGGATCTGCCGGGCCCGGGTCACGTCGCCGGCGCCGAACGCGTCGATCATCTCGTGCAGCCGGTCGCCGATCACATGGCCGACCACGCTGATGAAGCCGGCCGCGCCGAGGGAGAGCCAGGGCAGGTTCAGCATGTCGGTGCCGCAGTAGTATACAAGGCCGGTCCTGGCCAGCACGTGGGAAGTGGCACCCGGGGCGTCTTTGGCGTCCTTGACGCCGATGATGCGGGGGTGCGCGGCCAGCCGGACCAGGGTTTCCGTGGCCACCGCGGCACCGGTCCGGCCAGGGATGTCGTAGATGAGCACGGGCAGCCCGGTGGCGTCGGCAACCGCGGTGAAATGAGCCTCGAGCGCCGGCTGGGGCGGCTTGTTGTAATAAGGAGTAACGACGAGGAGGCCGTGAACCCCGGCTCGTTCGGCCGATCTGGCCAGCTCGATGGTGTGGGCGGTCACGTTGGTGCCGACGCCGGCCACCACCTTGGCCCGCGAGCCCACCGCCTCGAGCACCACCCGGAGCAGGCGCTCCTTCTCGGCGTCGGTCGTGGTGGGCGCCTCGCCGGTGGTGCCGTTGACCACCAGGCCGTCGTTGCGCATGTCGGTGACGAGATAGTCGGCGAGGCGGGCGGCCCCGTCGAAGTCCACGGTCCCGTCGGGAGTCATGGGGGTGATCATCGCCGTGATCATCTGGCCAAACGGCGCTTGGATCGTCATACCCGAACGCTACCCGCAACTGGGTGCGCAGAGTAGTCGGCTTACCGCCGCCGCCGCGAGAAATACCGCCACCCCCTGGCCCGGTTTCTGGGCCAGGGGGTGGCGGGGGTCTGGGGGGGAAGGTTCCCCCCAGGATCGGGGGGGTTTGGGGGGGCGCCCCCCGGGCTAGCAGAGCGGCTGTGCGGGCCTGGTCCGCGACGGGCGGGCCGGGGTGTGCAGGTGAGCCGAGCCCGCGTTCCTGGTGGTGCGCCGGGCCAGGATCAGCGCGGCGGCCGCGGCGGTGGCCAGCGCCACGGCCAGGATCTCCGCGATCGCCGCCGCGCTCAGGCTGACGGCGATGCCTGAGCCGATGCCACTCGTCTGGCCCTGCATGTTGATCAGCCGGGGCGCGAGCACCAGGCCCACCACGGTGCCGGTGGTCACGCCGACCGCGGTGAGGATCATCGTGTTGACCACCAGCGTGGCCGTCACCTGGCGTGGCGTGAGACCCATGGCCGCCAGCACGCCCACCTCGTGCCGGTGGTCCCGCATCCCGACCACGGTCGCGGTGAGCAGGTTGGCCAGCCCGATCACGGCCAGGATGACCACCGAAACGGCGATCACCAGCTGGATCACCCCGAGCCCGCTTGCCGGGTTGGTCACGACCTGCACATCGAGCTGGTCGTGCGACTCGGCGAGCAGCCGGGCCCGGGCCGCGGCGGCCGTCACCCCCGGCTTCAGCACCAGGTGGTAGGTCAGCTGCGGGGGCGCGGTGTCCGCCTGGTTCAGCGCGTCGAGCCCGAAGTCGAGCACGTCGCCGTTGTTGTCCGGTTCGATCGTCCGGCCGACCACGTGCAGGATCACCGGCACGCCGTCGATGGTCGGGTTGATCCAGGCGCCCACCCGGATGTGCATCAGGTCGAGGAAGCCCTGGCCCGCGACCGCCTCGTTGGGTGCGTGGAACATGCGTCCCTGCACCGCCCGGAACGGATAGGGCTTGGTCGAGGTGCCCATGGCCCGGGCGATGAACGTGCCGTTGTCACCGGGGAGCAGCGTGACGAACTGGGCGCCCGGATAGGACGCGCGCACCTGGTCGTCGTGGTCGATCAGGGCCATCATCTGCTTGCTGTCCAGGCCGCCCTGGCTCACCGTGACGGTCGAGGCGAGCCCGATCTTGCCCGGGTCGCCGGTGAAGCCATCGATGGTCGACCAGCAGGTCAGCACGATGGTGATCATCACCATCGGGATGGCCAGGCCGAACACGGTCAGCGTCGCGGACAGCCGCCGGGTGAGCGAATCCCTGGCCCCGAGCACGAGCGCGGCGGGCAGGTGGACGAGCAGCCCGAGCCGGGCGATGAGCGACAGGTGCCCGCGCGGCGGGCTCGGCTTGACCGCGGCGACCGGCGACACCCGGCCGGCCCACCAGGCCGGGATCACGGTGGCGATCGCGACGGTGAGCACGATGCCCACCCCGATCAGCGCCATCCAGGCACCCGAGAGCGGCGCCAGGCCCACCGGCGTGCCGTCGGGCAGCCGGACGAACTCAGGCGAGGTCACGATCCGCGCGGCGAGCAGCCCGAGCCCGGCCCCGATCGCGCCGAGCAGGGTCTGCTCGGCGAGCAGCATCCGGACCACCTGCCCGGGGGTGAACCCGAGCGCCTTCAGCATGGCCAGGTCCTGACGCTGCACCAGGACGCGGCCCGCGGTGACGTTGGCGATGGCGCACGGCGCGGCCGCCAGCGCGATGATCCCGAACAGCGCGAGCAGCAGCCCGAGCAGCCGGTCGTTGCTCGCCATCGAGTCCTTCACCTGCTGCCAGGTGGAGTAGCGCTCGACGGCGGAGTTCTCGCCCGAGCCGTTGTAGAGGTTCCAGATGGTCTGGACGACCTGGCCGGTGGCCACCGCGGAGTTGTCGTAGAGCCGCAGGCCGACGACCTCTTCTGTCTCGCTCGGGTTCGGCTCGACCCGGGTCAGCATCCGGGGCTGCACCCAGATCAGGCCGGGCGTCCACTGCGGGTAGAAGCCCTGGTCGGCGGTGTCCGCGAGGCCGACCACCCGCATCAGGACGCTGGTGCCGTCGATGCCGTCCACCTGGATCGAGTCGCCGACTCCGGCGTGCGCGGCCTGGGCGAACGACGCCTCGAGGACCACCCCGTCCGGAACCCGGGAGCGCAGCCAGGTCCCGGCCACGACCACCGGCGCGGACATCACGGGCAGCCCGGGCGGCATCGCGCGGAGCTCGACCGGCGACTTCACCGCGCCCTGCTCCAGGGTCGCCGACGCGGCCTGGTAGGGCTTGGCGATCTGCTCGACGCCGGCCACGAAGCGGAGCTCTTTGGTGTCGGTGCCGTTCTGGAAGTACACCAGCACGTCCGCGCCGCGGGTCCGGGCGAACAGCTGCTGCCAGGGGTTAACCGCGCCCTGCAGCAGCATGGTGGCGAGGAACAGCGCGGCCACCACCCCGGCGACGACGGCCACCGTGACCAGGGCCTGGCCCCGCCGGGCGCGCAGGTCAGCGCGGGCCCACCGGAGCGTGCCTCGCATCGGGTCTCAGCCTCTCAGCTCCAGGACGTCGCCGACGCCGTTCATGGGGCGCGGGATGGGCACGATCTTGGCGTCGTCAGCCACCATCCCGTCGAACAGGTTGATCACCCGGTCGGCCAGGCTGGCGACGCGGGCGTCGTGGGTGACCATCAAGATGGCCTGTCCCCCGGCGTGCGCCCGGCGCAGCAGCCGGAGCACGTCCCGGGTGTTGGAGCTGTCCAGGTTGCCGGTCGGCTCGTCGGCCAGCAGCACGCTCGGTTCGTTGGCGAGCGCGCGGGCCAGCGCGACGCGCTGCTGCTCGCCCCCGGATAGCCGGGCCGGCGCGGCGCCCGCCTTGTCGGCGATGCCGAGTTCGGCCAGCAGCTCCTCGCGGCGCTTCCTGGCCTGCCGCGGGGTGGCGCCCGCGAGCAGCGCGGGCAGCTCCACGTTGTCGGCCACCGTCATGTTGGACAGCAGGTTAAAGAACTGGAAGACGAACCCGATGTGCTGACGGCGCAGCACGGCCCAGCCGGCGGTGGACAGCCGGTCCACGCGCTCGCCCCGCAGCCAGATCTCGCCGCTCGTGGCGGGCTCGAGACCGCCAAGGACGTGCAGCAGGGTGGACTTGCCCGAACCCGACGGCCCCATGACCGCGACGAACTCGCCGACCGCGAGCTCGATGTCCACTCCCCGGACGGCCTCCACCGTGACCCCGTCGGCCCGGTAGACCTTCACCAGCTTGGACGTCTTGATGAGGGCTGGGCCGGGGCCGGGGGGGTTCGGGGGGGCGGTCAGCCCCCCCGAGCGGGGGGTCACCGGGGGGTCGCCCCCCGTGGGATAGCGCCGCCGCCTTCTCACACGAGTTCCTCCTGGCATCTCTCCAGCCAGTCGAGGTCGGCCTGCAGGTGCAGGATGGCGCCCTCGATCAGCAGCCGGGCCGGGACGTCCGCCGGGTCGGCATCGGCCTGCAGCTCGGTCAGGTTACGCATTATGCCGAGATAATGCCTGCGCTGGGCGTTCATGAGCTCCATTCGGTCGGCGAGTCCCGCCATCGGCGCCAGGATCAGCTTGATGAAGAACTCGTCACGTACCCGCGGGCCGTCGCTCGGCTCGTTCACCCAGGCGCGCAGCGCCTCCCGGCCCGCCGGGGTGAGCTCGTAGACTCGCTTGTTGGGCCGGGTGGTCTGCTCGACGTCCTCGCTGCGGACCAGGCCGTCCTGCTCCAGGCGCTTCAGCGTGACGTAGATCTGCCCGATGTTCGGCGACGGATACGCCTGGCCGAAAGTCTGTTCAAGCGCGAGCTTCAGCTCGTAGCCGTGAGCCGGCTCCTTGGCGAGCAGGGCCAGCAGGGGCTGCCGCACGATCCCGTCACCTCCATGGGTCCGTGAGGACCCGCGCTCAGATTATCGCTGCGCATTACCCGTAAGTAAGGCCCAGCGCCATGGATAAAAGTCCGCTCCGGGTGTAACTTCGCAGGTGACCACCGTTCCCCGGCGGCCCGTGTCCCGCGTCGCTGAGCTGCCGCGAAACATGTCTGACTCGTTATGTGACGCTGTTGACATGTACCTAACGGCCGTGCATAACATGCATGTACGAATTTTACATGGCCGTGGGTATTTGGTGGAGGCCTGCATGAGGCGTGCGATGCCCGCTATCGCGGTCCTCGCTGCGGCGCTCATCTTCACCGCGGGCTGCACGGCGGGCGGTGCCGCACAAGGCGGATCGGCTCCGTCCACCGACGGGATCGGCCCGATCACCTTCGCCATCGGCAAGGACAACCCCGGCTGGCTGCAGGGCGTGATCACCGGATGGAACGAGCGTTATCCCAGCCAGAAGGTCACCCTGCTGCTGCTGCCCGAGGCCTCCAACGACCAGCTGGCCCAGCTGGTCGCGAACCTGCAGGCAAAGAGTGACGAGTACGACGTCATCGACATGGACGTCATCTGGACCGCCGAGTTCGCCTCGAACGGCTGGATCATCCCGCTGCCGGAGAACCAGTTCCCGCTCGGCGACTTCCTCAAGCCGGCCGTCGACACCGCCATGTACCAGGGCCGGCTGTACGCCGTGCCCGATTACAGCAACGCGGATCTCCTCTACTACCGCAAGGACATCCTCGCCAAGGCGGGCAAGCAGCCCCCCAAGACCTGGGCCCAGCTGCAGCAGCTCGCCGAGACCGTGGCGCCCAGGTACGGGCTCTACGGCTACGCCGGCACGTTCGCCCCGTACGAAGGGCTCACGGTCAACTTCGCGGAGGCCGTCCAGTCGGCCGGCGGGTCGATCCTCTCTCAGGAGGGCACCAAGGTCACCGTGGACTCGGCCCAGGCGCTGCAGGGACTCGAGTTCCTCGTGCACGGGTTCCGGCAGGGCTGGATCCCCAAGGTGACGCTCACCTACGAGGAGGAGTCGGCGCAGAACGCGTTCGAGGCGGGCAAGTTCCTGTTCCTTGACAACTGGCCCGACGTGTACGCGGCCCTGTCCACGCCGGGCGGGCAGAACAAGGTGTACGGGAAGTTCGGGGTCGCGGCGCTGCCGGGCCTGGACGGCCCGGGTTCCGGCTCGCTGGGCGGTGCCAACCTCGCGATCAGCGCCTACTCCCAGCACCAGCGGACGGCGCTGAACTTCATCAAGTACATGACCGACCTGGCCAACGAGCGGCAGATGCTGGAGCAAGGATCGTTCCCCCCGGTCTGGACCCAGCTCTACTCCGACCCGGGCCTGCTCCGCACCCACCCGTACCTGCACGTGCTCGAGCAGGCCATCAACGCGGCCCGGCCGCGCCCGGCCATCACCAACTACGACCAAGCCAGCCTGGCCATCTCCAGCGCGGTGTACGAGACCCTGACCCAGCAGAAGAAGCCGCAGCAGGCCCTGGCGGAGATGGCGGGGCAGCTGACCCAGATCATCCGCGACGGATGAAGCGGTTCAGGGCTGACCGTACGGGGGTCGGCCAGCCTTGTGCCGCTGATCGAAACCCGCTGGTCCGGACGGGAATCCGGACGCCAGGACGCCGCACCCGGCCGGCCCTGAGCCAGCCATACGACCGCAAGTGTTATCACAGATAGTTACACATACACTACCTTCAGTGGAGGGAATATGGGATCGCGTAGATATCCCAGAAGACACGCCTGGCAGCTCACTGCCGCCGCCGGCGTGGTCGGAGCGCTCGCCCTGGCCGGCTGCGGGAGCAGCGGCGGCAGCAGCAGCGCCGCCGCCGGCGGCGGCACCAGCAGCGCGGCGGCGCCGGCCAACGGCCAGTCGTCCGCGGCTGGCAACGCCACGTCGGGTTCGATCGTGTGGTCGGCGAGCCCGCTCACCGGCACCGGGGCCAACGACGCCCGGACCGTGCTGATCAACGCGTTCGAGCAGCAGTACCCGGGCATCCACGTGACCCTGGTGTCCGCGTCGACCGACACCGACACCAACCGGGCCACGCTGGCCACCCAGATTTCCGGCGGCTCGTCCAGCCCCGACGTGTTCATGGGCGACGTGATCTGGCCGGCCCAGTTCGGCGCGCACCAGCTCGCCCTGCCGCTGTCGGATTACCTGCCGGCCAGCTACTGGACCAGGTTCGCCCCGGGGCTGGTCGCGGGCGCCAGCTACAAGGGCAAGGTCTACGGCTCGCCGCTGTTCGAGGACCAGGGCTTCATGTACTACCGCAAGGACCTGCTGGCCGCGGCGCACATGACGCCGCCCACCACCTGGGAGCAGCTCGAGACCGACGCCGTCACCCTGGTCAAGGACGGCAAGGTCAAGTACGGCTTCGTCTGGCAAGGCGACTCGTACGAGGGCCTGACCTGCAACTTCATGGAGTACCTGGCTTCGGCGGGCGGGTCGCCGACCAACAGCGCTTACACCCAGGCCACGCTGAACAACGCGGCCGCCACCAAGGCGGTCACGTTCATGCGCAGCCTGATCACCTCCGGCGCCAGCCCGGCCGCGGTGACGACGTTCCAGGAGCCGCAGGCGATGAACACCTTCGGCGCGGGCAACGCCGCGTTCCTGCGCAACTGGGACTACGCCTACTCGGCCGCCACCACCCCGTCCAGCGGCGGCAAGCTCACCGCGAGCCAGGTCGGCGTGGAGCCGATGCCGACCTTCCAGGGCCAGCCCGCCCCCGGCTACTCCAACATCGGCGGCTGGAACATGTACATCAACCCGCACAGCAAGAACGTCGCCGCGGACCTGACGTTCATCAAGTGGCTGTCCACCCCCGCGGCGCAGGACATCCTGTCCAAGCGGTACGGGTTCATCTCCACCGTGCAGGCCGTGCGGACGGATCCCTCGGTCATCGCCTCGAACCCGGTGTTCGCGGTCGTGCCGAAGACCAAGCTGGTCCCGCGGCCCGCGGGCACGCCCCAGTACCCGGCGCTGTCCACCGCGATTTACCAGAACGTGAACGCGGCCCTGGCCGGGTCGGCGTCGCCGTCCGCGGCGGTGTCGTCCATGGAGTCCGCCGCGAACTCCGCACTATCTAGTACATCCAACGGCGGGTTGTGACCCTTCCGCCGTGCGGCCGGGCCGGGAAGCTGTCCGCTTCCCGGCCCCGTGTGGTTGTCCTGCCCATCAGCTGGCAATACTTATCTCGCCACCCTCTGGCTCTATGTATCCCGGCCCCGGCCGCGAGGAGTTACCCATGACCGCCATCTCAAGCACCGCCGACCAGGACCTGGTGTCCGCGCCGCTGGTTGGCCGTCCCGATGTCAACAAGAAACGACTGGCCCGGATGGGCTGGGCCTTCTCGGCGCCCGCGCTGCTCGTCATCGCCGCGGTCACGATCTTCCCGATCGTGTACTCGGTCATCATGAGCCTGAACAACGTGACCGTGACGGGCAGCGGCTTCAGCCTGGACGGTTTCACCTTCAGCAACTACAACCTGCTGATCCACTCGTCGCTGTGGCGTGACGCGCTGTTCTTCACGCTC
>Ga0335081_10011431_pt1 | contig 14362 bp, 11 predicted proteins | sample Lox_Sample_35_FD_206713 | JGI IMG/M metagenome (GOLD analysis project Ga0335081, IMG submission 206713) | Soil microbial communities from Loxahatchee National Wildlife Refuge, Florida, United States - Lox_Sample_3.5 | ecosystem: Environmental > Terrestrial > Soil > Wetlands | place: USA... | reverse complement strand
CGCGCTGACCGTCCGCGGCCTGCGGGTGACCCAGATGGAGCAGCTGCCCGAGGTGCTGCCCACCGTCGACCCGGAACTGGGCGCGCTGGTCCACGGCGAACTGGCCGCCCGCGGGGTGGAGGTACTGACCGGCACCACCGTCCGGGCCATCGGCAAGACCCGGCCCGGCCCGGCCGGGCGGCTGGAGGTCCAGGCCACCGCGGCTGACGGCACCGCGGTGACCCGTACGGCGGACATGGTGCTGGTTGTCGTCGGGGTGCGGCCCGAGACCAGCCTGGCCGCCGAGGCCGGGGCCGAGCTGGGGGTCAGGGACGCGATCGCGGTCGACCCCTGGATGCGGACCAACCTGCCGGACGTCTATGCGGCCGGGGACTGCGTGATCACCCACCACCGGCTGCTCGGGGTGACCTACCTGCCGCTGGGCACCACCGCGCACAAGCAGGGCCGGGTCGCGGGCGAGAACGCGCTCGGCGGGGACCGGCAGTTCGCCGGCAGCCTGGGCACCCAGGTCGTCAAGATCTTCGACCAGGCCGCCGCCCGCACCGGGCTACGCGACCACGAAGCCGCACCAGCCGGATTCGACCCGGTCACCATCGAAACCCAAGCCGATGACCACAAGGCCTACTACCCCGGCAGCCACCGCATCACCGTCCGGGTCACCGGCGACCGGGCCACCGGCCGGCTGCTCGGCATGCAGCTGTTCGGCCACAAGAACGCCGAGGTCGCCAAGCGCGTGGACGTCGCCGCCACCGCCATCTTCCACGGCATGACCGTCGACGCGGTCAGCGACCTGGACCTGTCCTACACCCCGCCGCTGGGCAGCCCGTGGGACGCGGTCCAGATGGCCGCCCAGGCCTGGACCCGGGCGGACCGCCAGCACTAACCCCGCTCCGGACCCTCAGCGCAGAGGAGCAGCCATGCCAGGCCACCCCGCAGAACCAGGCCCACGGCCCCGCCACCCAACCCGCACTGTCATCTGGACCGCCGTCGCCGCGATCATCGTCCTGGCCGTCGCTGCCTGCAGCAGCACGAGCACCACAATCAGCACAGGTACCTCGGTGGCGGCCGTGGCCAGCACCGGTCCGGGTGGCCATCGGCCTACCCTCACCGGGGCGGGCTCGACGTTCGACGCGCCGTTCTTCGCCGTGGCCTTCTCCAAGTACCACCAGCAGCGCCCCGGCGTGACCATCGGCTACTCCGCCGTGGGCAGCAGCGCGGGCATCGCCGCGATCAGCGCGCAGCAGGTCGACTTTGGCGCCTCGGACTCGCCGATGACTGCCAGCCAGCAAGCCGCCGCCAAGGGCGGCCCCGTCACCCAGGTACCCGTCGCGCTCGGCGGCGAAGGCATCGTCTACAACCTGTCCCTCCCAGCCGGCGTCCGGCTGCACCTGACCGGCCCGGTCCTCGCGGCCATCTACCTCGGCCAGATCAGCCACTGGAACGACCCGGCCCTCACCGCCCTGAACCCGGGCCTGTCCCTCCCCGCCGCGACGATCAACGTCGTGCACCGCTCCGACGGCAGCGGCACCACCTACATCTTCAGCAACTACCTGTCCAGCGTCGATCCCGCCTGGGCCTCAAGGGTTGGCACCGCTCAGAAACTCAACTGGCCGGCCGGGGAAGGCGCCGAAGGCAACGGCGGTGTGGCCACTACGGTGAACCGCACGCCGTTTTCTATCGGCTACGTCGAGCAGGCTTACTCCATGGGCCTGACGCTGCCGTTCGCCGCCCTCCGCAACCAGGCCGGGAATTATGTCATCCCTTCTACCCAGTCCGTGGCCGCTGCCGCCGCCCACAAACCCGGCATCACCCCCACCGACTTCTCCATCGTCAACCAGCCCGGCGCCGGCAGTTACCCGATCAGCGGGTACAGCTGGGCGCTGGTTTACACCCGCCAGCCCGACCAGACCCGGGGGCAGGCCCTGGTCGCCATGCTCGACTGGCTCGCCCACGACGGCCAGGCCTACGCCGCTGCCAGCGGCTACGTGCCCCTGCCATCAGGAATCCAGCAGCTCGCCCGCACCGCGCTCCAGCAGATCACCGGCCCCGCAGCGACACATCTTCTTGGCTGACGTCTACCCGCACCAGCACGCAGGCCGCAGCCAGGAAGCTCGCCCGGGGCGTGGGATGGCCGCTAATCACCGGCCATGCCCGAGCCTGGCCGGTCCGCCAGGCGGATCACCGGCGGTAAGGGGTCTTATCGCGGGTTTGTTCGATGAGATGGTATCCGCACACATCGCAATATGCCTCGCGGACCGTGTGTCCGCATTCCGGGCAGCGTTTCCGGTGGAACACCGCGGTCACGTGGTTGACGAACGAGGCGAACATGGCTGCCTCCTAACCGATGACGGCAGGATCATCCCCGCGGACCGCGGTCGGCAGGACCTAACGACCCGCGCCATTCAGGGCTCAAGGCCGCGTTGCCGCCTGGCTCAGCCGACCCGGCCGGTGACGTAGGCCTGGGTGCGGCTGTCCTGGGGGTCCTCGAAGATCTGCGCGGTCCGGCCGTACTCGACCAGGACGCCCGTGCGGGTGTCGCTCTTCTCGTCGCGCAGCACGGAGTAGAACGCGGTGCGGTCGCTGACCCGGGTGGCCTGCTGCATGTTGTGCGTCACGATGACGATCGTGTACTGCGACTTGATCTCCCGCATCAGGTCCTCGATCCGGCCGGTGGCGATCGGGTCGAGGGCCGAGCAGGGCTCGTCCATCAGGACCACGTCGGGCTCGACGGCGAGGGTACGGGCGATGCAGAGCCGCTGCGCCTGCCCGCCGGACAGCCCCAGGCCCGACTTGTTCAGGCGGTCCTTGACCTCATCCCACAGCGCCGCCTGGTGCAGCGAGTTCTCGACGATCTCGTCCAGCTTGGCCTTGTTGCGGATGCCGTTGATGCGCGGCCCGTAGGCCACGTTGTCGTAGATGGACTTGGGGAACGGGTTCGGCTTCTGGAACACCATGCCGATGCGCCGGCGCACCGAGATCGGTGACACGCCGGGGGCGTAAAGCGATGCCCCCCGGTAATGCACCTCACCCTGGACGCGAGCCCCGGGCACCAGGTCGTTCATCCGGTTCAGGGTGCGCAGCACGGTCGTCTTACCGCACCCGGACGGCCCGATGAACGCCGTGATCTCGTTCTCGTAGATGCTCAGCGATACGTCCGTGACGGCGCGGAACGAGCTGTAGTAGATCGAGACGTTCTTGGACTTGAAGACCTCAGCGCCGGTCGGGCCGGCGACGGCCCCCTCCGACGGCCGCGTGTCCTGCAGGGCCGCAGGCTTGGGCATCTTGGTCTCGGTCTGGGCGACGACGTTCTGTTCAGGCTGTTCCATGAGATTCCTAGCGGGAATACCGGGTGAACCGGGCGGTGACGATCCGGGCCGCAATCATGAGGATAAAACAGATGGCGATGAGTGTCAGGGCCGCGCCCCAGCCGCGGTCCTGGGCCCCGGTGTACGGCTGTGTCGCGTTCGAGAAGATCTGCGAGGGCAGCGAGGTGTTGGGGCCGCTGAACACGTTGGGGTTCGCCTGGGTCACGGTGAGGATGGTGAACAGCAGCGGCGCGGTCTCGCCCGCGGCCCGGGCGATGGCGAGCAGCGCGCCGCTGACGATCCCGCCGAGCGCTGCGGGCAGCACCACGGTCAGCGTGACGCGGGACTTGGTGGCGCCCAGGGCGTAGCTGGCCTCCCGCAGCGGGTCCGGCACCAGCCTCAGCATCTCGTAGCTGGAGCGGATCACGACCGGCAGCATGAGGCAGCCCAGGGCGAAGGCGCCGGCCAGGCCCGAATAGCCGAAGTGCAGCACCCAGATCGAGAAGATGAACAGGCCCATCACGATCGACGGCACGCCCGTCATCACGTCGCTCATGAACCCGATGAGTGCCGCGAGCCAGTTCCTGCCGCCGTACTCGTTGAGGTAGATGGCGCCCAGGATGCCGAGTGGCACCGTCATGAGCGTGGCCAGCCCGGTGATCAAGAGCGTGCCGAGTACGGCGGGCCACATCCCGCCGATGCCGGCCGGGAGCACGTTGGGGGGGATCGGGCTGCCGGTCAGGAACTGCCAGCTGATGATCGAGGCGCCCTTGGCGATCACCGTGAACAGGACGAACCCGAGCGGGATGATCGTGAGCACGAACGCGATCACCATCAGGACCGTCATGATCCGGTTCTTGGATCTCCGCCAGCCCTTCGGCTCGCGCAGGTCGGGCGCCTGCTGGGGTGCGGCCACGGCGGTCATCAGGCCCCCCTCTTCCGCCGCGCGGATCGTTCCACGATCCCGCGGGCCAGGACGTTGATGATGATGGTGAAGACAAACAGGAGCACGCCGAGGCCCATCAGGGCGGAGCGGAACACGCCGGAGGCCTCGCCGAACTGGTTCGCGATGACCGCGGGCATGTTGTAGCCGGGGACGAACAGGTGCGTGGTAATCACGTTGGACGCCGAGCCGATCACCAGCGCGGCCGCGATCGTCTCGCCCATGGCCCGGCCCAGCCCGAGCAGCACCGCCCCGACCACGCCGCCCTGGCTGTGCGGCCAGACGGCCCCGGTGATCATCTCCCACCGGGTGGCGCCCAGCGCGTAGGCGCCCTCCTTGTCGATCTGCGGCACGGTCGCGATGACCTCGCGCGACAGCGAGGTGACGATCGGCGTGATCATGAAGGCCAGGATGATCCCGGCGGTGAAGAACGAGGGCCCGCTGGTAGGCGGCCCGAACAGGGCGCCGAGCACCGGGATGCCGCCCACGCCCGAGGCGATCGAGGCGTAGATGTGCTGGATCCAGGGTGCGAACACCAGGATCCCCCACAGGCCCCAGACCACCGACGGGACCACGGCCAGCAGGTCGACCACGTACACGATCGGCCGCGACCACCGGTACGGCACGACCTGGGTCAGCAGCAGGGCGATGCCCACGCTGACCGGGACGGCAATGATGACGGCGATCAGTGCCGTGAGGGCGGTGCCGTAGATGAAGCTCAGCGCGCCGAAATGGTTGGTGGCGGGATCCCAGTTGTTCGTGAAGATCTTCAGGCCCTCGGTGGAGAACCACGACGCGGCCTGCTGGCTGGTCGTGACGGCGATCAGGACCAGGATCACCAGCACCAGCAGGCCGGAGGCGAGGGCGAGGAGCTGGAAGCCACGGTCGCCGAGCGGCCGCTGCTGTGACAAGGTGTCGGCGGATCCGGCCGGGCTGGCCGGATCCGCCTTCACTTCGGTGCTCACGATGCCGAACCGATCTGACCTACGAGCCGATCTTGCTTAGCTGCGCCTGGGCCTGTTGCTGGATGTTGGAAGGAAGCGGCGCGTAGTTCAGCGTGGGAAGCAGCTTCTGGCCGTCACCGATCAGGTAGCCGATGTACGCCTTGAGCATCGCCGCGGTGTTCGTGCTCGACTGGGACTGATAGACCAGGTCCCACGACTGGTAGGTGATCGGGTACGACTGGGCCCCGGGCGTCCAGATGCAGCTGAACGTCAGGTCGGGCTTGACGGTGGCATTCTGGCAGGCGGCGGTGGCCGAGTCGATCGACGGCGCGATGTAGCTACCGGCCTGGTTCTTGACCGAGGCGAAGGTCAGGCTGGAGGCCTTAGCGTCGGCGTAGTCCACGTACCCGATGGCCCCGGGGGTGGACTTGACGATCTGCGCCACCCCGCCGTTGCCGTTGCCGGCCTGGGCGGTCTTTGGCCAGTTGATGGTCGAGCTGGTGCCGAGCGTCCACGCGCTCCCGGCGCCCTCTACCAGGAAGTTGGAGAAGTTCGCGGTGGTGCCCGAGGAGTCCGAACGGACGGCGAGCTTGATCGCCGTGCTGGGCAGGCTGGCTCCCGAGTTGATTGCCTTGATCGCCGGATCGTTCCAGGTCGTGATCTTGCCGTCGAAGATGTCGGCGATGACCGTCGGGTCCAGCTTCAGGTTGCTGACGCCGGACAGGTTGTACGAGAGCGTGATCGGGCCGATCACGACCGGGAAGTAGAGGACGGTCTTGCCGTTGAAGTTTGCCTTCTCCTTGTCCGGGATCGGCGAGTCCGAGCCGGCGAAGTTGACGGTCCCGGCGGCCAGGTCAGTCCGGCCCTTGCCCGAGCCGCCGCCGCCGTAGTTGACCGTCATGCCGGACTGGACCGACTTGAACGCCTGGATGGCCGCCTGCTGGAAGCTGAGCTGGAACGAGGATCCGCTGCCGTTGAGCGTGCCGCTGAGGTTGGCGGTGCTACCGCCTGCCGGCGAGCTGCTGCCTGACGATCCGCCGCTCGGCGCGGAGCTACTGCTCGACGAGGAACATGCCCCGAGGGCGAGCGTCAGCGCGACGACAGCCACCCCCGCCGCCGCAGCCTGCTTTCTGTATCGAAGCCGCATATTCGTACTCCTTTTCCGGCCGCAATGAGCGCAGCCTCGGACGGCCGGTCAGCCTGTAAACCGTGGTGTGCGAGTACAGTCTGGCCGGGCCGGCGGTACCTGCGGGCAAACGGAAAATGGACAGAGGGAAACCAGGAGGTTAAGTTCTGGTGTCTTGCCTCGTGGTCAGTCACCACGCAAGGCGGAACCGGAGGCCGGCGGCTATCCCGCGCGACCGGGATGCGTTCTTCTCGCCCGAGCATCCCTGTCCCGGGTTAACGGCCGCTGACCTGGGCATTCCCGCCAGGTCTCCGGCGCGGACGACGACGGCGGCCGGGCCCGCCGATCCGGTGCGCGGCCACCATGCTAGCCGCGCGGAGGCGGCCCGGCCGCCGCCCGGCAAGATCTTCGTTCAGTTACATGACATCAAGTAGCCGTCTGTTCGTTCCTCTTCGATTCACCTTTTGTTTACCTGTGCTGCGTATCAATGGGCGTGGACCGCCAGGATCTGGCCGAACCGCGCGCCGGTCGAAGACGGGTGAGAGCAACGTTGTCGTTGAGTGCAGGAAAGGCGCGAATGCCTTCCGGCGCAAGCCGCGTTAGGGCAGGCATATGACTGCGTCCGCGCTACGCTCCGGCACCGGGAACGGCCAGCTGGTCCGCTGGCCGGGGGGCACCGGCCCGATGCCGCGGCGGGCCTCATGACGGCCAGCGCCGCCGGACGCGACCACCCGGTCCTGGCGCAGCCGACGCCGCCGCCCGCCGAGGCATCACCGCCGGGCGAGACCGGCGCCGCGGGAGCGCAGGCTCCGGCCCGGGCCAGCACGGTACTCGCCGGCCGGATGGCCGCGGCGCTCGTGCACCGGGAGCCGGGCTGGCGTTTGCCCCGCCGTACCGCGCTGGCCAGGAGATACAACGTCAGCCTGACCGAGATCGACGCCGCGCTCGACGATCTGGCCCGGCGGTCCCTGGTCCGCCGGCTGCCCGACGGTCAGCTGTACCGGGCCAGCCCGGCCGACTACTGGATCCCGGTCGAGGGCGCGGGCGGGCTCGGCACCCGGCTGGATCCGATGGGCGGCGTGATCGCCTGCCAGACCCGGCACGTCTCACGTCGTGAGGCGCCCCAGGACGTGGCCTGGGCCCTGCACCTGCCGTCCGGAGCGCCGATCCGCGTGGTCCGCTGCGTCTGGGTGTCCGCGGGGGACCCGGTCGCCGTGTCCACCGCCTACCTGAACCAGCCGCCCGGCGGCCAGGACGGCGAACCCGCCCGGGACGAGGATCAGGAGTTCCCCTCGCTCGGCTCGGTACTGAACGCCCTGCCCGCGGCCGCCGTGAGCGTGGAAATGTCCCCGCCGCAGCCGTCCATCGCCCGCAGCCTCCGGCTGTCCCCCGGGCAGCCGGTGATCTCCGTCACGGTCAGGTTCGACGACACCGTCACCGGCGAGCCCGCCGGGCTCACCGTGGTCATGCTGAAGCCGGAGCTGTTCCGGGTCGCGATCGACACCGCCAAGGCGACTGGAGTTGCTCATGATGCCAATGACGCGACTGAGGCGCAGACTCGAACGACCTTATTACATCTGATGGTCCCGAGGGCGTGCCTGCCTGGACACGCGCGCGTCATACCTGGGACGCTGGGAGCCGAGACGCCGGCCGAGGTCGTGACAGAGGCGGAACAGATGCCACGGCGTGCCCGTTACCTCGTCCCCAGGGGCCTGCCCCGCCGTGATGAGATCCTCGCGGCCTGCCTGGTGGCCGTAATCCTGCTGCATGCGCTGTTCGCGCAGCTCACCATCCTGCTGGCCACCACCTTCTACCTGATCACCAGGGCGACCCGGTGGCGCCTGTCCTGGCTGACGGTGCCGGCGGCGGCCGGGCTGGCGTGGGCGGCGGCGGCCGGGCCGCGGGCCGCCGCCGCCGGTTTCACCGCCGGGCCCGCCCAGATCGCGGACTACCTGGGTGCCAGCGGGCATCAGGCCGGTCACCTGCTGCATTTCACCGCCGCGTTCACCGGCATGGCGACCTGGCTGCCCCGCCAGCTGCCGCTCGCCCTGGTGGCCGGAGCGGCCGAGGCCGCCCTGGCCGGGTGGCTGACCTGGCTGCATACCGATGAGGGGGATCTGCCGCCCGCCCGGCCCGGCCTGATCGTGGCCGGCCGGCGCGCGGCGGCCGTCCGGGCCATCCGGGCCGGCGGCGTGGTGACCAGGGACGGCGGCTGCCTCGGGGTCGCGGCGGGATCGGGCGCCCGGATCAGCCTCTCCTGGGCCGAGGCGGCCGGAGGCGTCTCGGTGTGCGGCTCTTCCGGGCCGGACGTGCTGACCACCGGCTTCCAGCTGGTTCACGCCGCGGTCCGGCGGCGCAAGCCGGTGCTCGCCGTCGACCACACGGCCGATCCGGGGCTGGCCGGCCAGCTGGCCGCGGTCTGCGCCGCGGCCGGCGCGCCGCTGCTGGTGTTCGGCGAGGACGGAGCCGGGGCCGCCTGCTACGAGCCGTTCCGGCACGGCGCCCCCGCACGGCGTGCCGCCATGCTCGCCGCCATGCTCAGCTGGGACGGGCCAGGCCGCCAGTACCGGCGCAGCTGCCTGTCCTACCTCGAGGATGTCTGCGAACTGCTCGACGCCGCACCCGGCGATCCGCGCGTCCCGGTGCTCGACGACGTCATCCACCTGCTCAACCCGGTGGCCATGCGGGCCCGGATGGAATGCGTGCCCGCCGCCTACCCGCGCCGGGAGGTGCTGGCCGAGCGCACCCGCGTGTCGACGAGCCTCGTCACCGCCGAGCCCGCCACCATCGCCGAAGTCGGACGGCAGATACGCGAGCTGCGCGCGTCGCCCTTCGGCCGCTGGCTACGCCCGTCCCCGGACGGCCGGGCGGCGGACATCGACCTGAGCCGGGCGGTCGCCGACCGCGCCGTGGTGCTCTTCCGGCTCGGCGGCCCGCGGCCGGCCGAGAGCTGCGCCATGCTCACCCGGCTGGTCTGCCAGGACCTGCTGGCCGCGGGCGCGGCGCTGGACGGGATAGGCGTCGGCGGCGACGGGATCATCTGGCTGACCGAGTGCGCCGCGCTGCCGCGGCCGCCGGTCACCGAGATGATCGCCCGCGGCCGGGATACCGGCCTGCCGGTGCTCGCGGCGACCACGTCGGCTCAGGTCGCAGCCGATCTTGCCGACCTGGCCAACGTCGTGGTGGCTCTCCCGATGCGGGACGCCGCGGCGGAGGAGGACCCGTCCGCGCGGCGGGACGGTGAATTCCTGCTGACGGTGAAGAACCCGCCCCGGCTCGTCTCGGGCGGGTTCCTGGTGCGGGCCAGGGTGCCCCCGGCCGCGGCCGGACCGGCCGCCGCGCCCCGGCGCGCCTGGGAGGGGACCTGAGGATCAAGACGACCGGGCCTAGCTCAGTTACCGGCCGGCCCAATCCGTCACCAGTCGGCTATTCTGATTGTGTTCGCTATGTCACCCAACGTAAACCAGCTTCTGGTTGGATATCAGTACGCGCCCCCGCACCCGGATCCCGGGCCGCCGCCGCGGCGTCCCACGCCGCCCGATCAGGAACGGCTCAGTCCCGACTGGGCGGCGGCCCAGCGCCGCGAGGAGAGCCTGCTCAGCCGGCCGCTGAAGGCGGCCTTCGGCATCGCCGTCGCGCTCGGCCTGGCGGCGTTCGCCCTCGGCGTCTTCGGGCTGATCAACGTCCTGGTGGCCGGGCTGGGGGTGATCTGCTGCGCGCTGGTCGCCGCGGTCAGCGGATACGCCATCTGGCAAGGCGAGCGCGCGCTCCGGTCCAGGCTGGCCGACGAGCGGGCGCGGGTCGGGACGATGCGGGCGGCCCAGGAGAGCAGGCTCTTCGCCTGGCAGGCCGACCACGCGGCCCGGATGCGGGAGTGGGAGGAGCTCCGGGTCGCCTACGAGCACCAGAAGCGCTGGTACGCGGTCTGCGCGCCGGATGGGGTGCACCGCGTGGACGTCGCCGGAGGCACCCTGTCCGGCTGGTCCGCCATGCTCACCACGGCCGGCGCGAACCGGCTCGCCGCGGGCGGCGAGGTCACCGTGCTCGACCTGACCGAGGGCGCGGTCGCCCTGGACCTGATCGGCCTCGCGCGGGCCGCGGGCGTCGAGCCGCTGGTCTGGGTGCTGCCCGAGGACCTGCCCCGGCTGGACCTGGGTACCGGGCTCGGCCGGGACGCGCTGGCCGACCTGCTGGCCCAGGTGGCCAGCGTGACCGGCGAGCAGGCTTCGGCCCGGGACCTGTCCCTGGACACCTCCGTCCTGGAGTGGGTCATCGACGTTCTCGGCGGCGAGGCCACCGTCGCCGCCGTGGCCGCCGGGCTGCGGGCGCTGGCCCAGGCCGGCGACCCGCGCGACGATGTCGCGGCCGGGCTGATAACCGCCGGGCAGGCGGACCGGCTGACCGCGATGTTCGGCCGCGCCGCCACCGAACGGGTGGTCCTCGAGCGGGCCTGGATCATGGAGGCCCAGCTGCGCAGGCTCGCGCCGGCAGGCAGCGCGCTGGCTCCGCTGCCGCGCAGCGCGCTGCGCGTTGTCGCCCTGGGCCGGCGGGTGGGTGCCGTGGGCAGCAGGGTGCTCGCGACCTACCTCACGGTCGCGCTGGCCCACCTGCTGGGCGACACCGAGCCGGGGCGGCCCTGGCAGCACACGCTGTTCGTGCTCGGCGCGGACAAGCTGCGCGGCGACGTCCTGGACCGGCTCACCGACGCGAGCGAGCAGTCGGCGACCGGGCTCGTGCTGGCCTATCGCGGCATCGGAGTCCAGGTCAGGCAGCGGCTCGGCCGGGGCAACGCCGCGGTCGCCTTCATGCGGCTCGGGAACGCCGAGGAAGCCAAGGCCGCGAGCGAGCAGATCGGCACCGAGCACCGCTTCGTGCTCTCCCAGCTCACCGAGACGATCGGCGTGTCCGTCACGGACACCACCAGCAGCGCCTACACCAGCACCGCCGGCTCGGCGGACTCCACCACCACCTCGTGGTCGCAGAGCGAGGGCCTGTCCCGCAGCACCGGCCACGGCCACAGCGACGGCAGCCTGCTGCTGCCGTCGCGGGCGAGCTACTCTCGCAGCGTCCAGGCCGGCGACTCGCAGAGCACCAGCGAGAGCGAGTCGGTGAGCGCGAGCGTCAGCACCAGCACCGCGTGGGGACTGACGACCTCCAAGGCGACCGGTGACAGCGAGACGCTCGCGCGGGCCCTGCAGCGCTCCCGCGAGTTCCTGGTCGAACAGCACGAACTCCAGCAGCTCCCGGCCAGCGCGATGATCATCACGTACGCGGGCCCGGCGGGCCGGCAGGTGGTCATGGCCGACGCGAACCCGGGCATCGGCGGCCTCGGCGCCGCCACCGCGCTGACGCTCGAGGAATCCCGCGGCCGCCCGGACCCCGCCCGGCGGGCGGCGAGGGAACCGGCGGACCGGCCCCCGCCGAACCTCGGGCCGCCGCCACCGCGCCTGGACTGGCGCAACCGCCGCTCCTGACCGGGCCGACCCGGACGTGCGCCACACCGCGACCGGATACCATCGGGCCCAGATGAGCACGAGCAGCCCGCCGTCGCGGCGGTTCAGCCTCCCCCTCCGCGCCCGCCTGGCCACCACCGTCGGCGGCGCGGCCGGCCGGGCGTCCCGGCTGGCCGGACGCGGCGACGGATCGGTCATCGGCGGGGTCATCGGGCTCCGGCTGCAACCCGATCTGCTCTCGCTGCTGGCGCGCGGCCGGCAGGTCGTCCTGGTCACCGGGACGAACGGGAAGACCACCACGACCAGGCTGATCACGGCCGCGCTCGGCGCGCTCGGGCAGCAGATCGCGTCCAACGCGTTCGGCGCGAACATGGAAGCCGGCCTGGTCTCCGCGCTGGCCAAGGCGCCGGACGCCACCCTGGCCGTGCTCGAGGTAGACGAGAAGTACCTGCCGGCCATGCTGACGGCGACCAGCGCCCGGGTGGTCGTGCTGCTGAACCTGAGCCGGGATCAGATGGACCGCGCGGCGGAGATCTGGATGCTCGCCCGCCGCTGGCGCGCGGCGCTGGCCGCCGCGCCGGGGTGCCGGGTCATCGCGAACGCCGACGACCCGCTGGTCGCGTGGGCCGCCGAACAGGCCCGCCAGGTCACCTGGGTGGCCGCGGGCCAGCGCTGGCACGACGACTCCTGGTGCTGCCCGAACTGCGGGTCGCACCTGCGCCGCGACGGCGACGACTGGTACTGCGGCGAGTGCCCGAACCGGCGGCCTCCGGTCCGCTGGGCGCTCCTGGGCGAGGAGATGATCGACCCGGCGGGCCGGGCCCGGCCGCTCGACCTGGCCCTGCCCGGCCGGGCCAACCGGTCCAACGCCGTGGTCGCGTTCGCCGTGGCCGAGGTGTTCGGCATCAGCCCCAACCAGGCGATGGACCCGGTCCGGCAGGTCCGGTCGGTGGCCGGCCGGTACACGCAGGTGGAACGGCGCGGCTGCGCGCTGCGGCTGCTGCTGGCCAAGAACCCGGCCGGCTGGCTGGAGGCGCTGGACGTCCTGGTGCCGCCGCCGGTGCCCGTGCTGCTCGCGGTGAACGCGCAGACCCCGGACGGGAAGGACACCTCCTGGCTCTGGGACGTGGACTACCGCAGGCTCCGCGGCCGCCCGGTGTTCGTGACCGGGGAGCGCAGGACGGACCTCGCGGTCCGGCTCGAAGCCGACGAGGTGGCGTTCTGGACGGTCGGCAGCATCGACGAGGCGGTCGAGCAGGCCCGCAGCCCGTCCATGGACGTGATCGCCAACTACACGGCGTTCCAGCAGATCCGCGCGGCCCTCGGGCGCGTCGGCTGAGAGGGGCACGATGAGCGAGGGCGGATACCGAACGGGCCGGGCCTACCGCGGTCCCTCGGCCATCCGGCTGGTCTGGGTCTACCCGGATCTGCTGAGCACCTACGGTGACCGGGGGAACCTGCTCGTGCTCGCCCGCCGGGCCCGGCTGCGCGGCTTCCCGGTCGAGATCGCCGAGGTCAACTCCGACCAGCAGGTGCCCGCCGACGGCGACATCTACCTGCTCGGCGGCGGCGAGGACCTGCCGCAGATCCTGGCCGCACGGCGGCTGGCGGGGGGTGGCGGCCTGGCGGGCGCGGCGGCTCGCGGCGCGGTGATCTTCGCAGTGTGCGCCGGCTACCAGATCGTCGGGACCGAGTTCGGCGGCGTGGACGGCGAGCCGGTTCCGGGGCTCGGGCTGCTCGACATCCGCAGCGGAAGGGGGGAGCGGCGGGGCGTCGGCGAGATCATCGCGGACGTCGATCCGGCGCTCGGCGTCGGCCGGCTCACCGGTTTCGAGAACCACCAGGGCGTGACCCGGCGCGGGCCGGACGCGAAGCCGCTGGCCACCGTGGTCACCGGGGTCGGCAACGGGGACGGGACGGAAGGCGCGTACGCCGGCCGGGTGGTCGGCACCTACCTGCACGGGCCCGCTCTCGTCCGCAACCCGGGCCTGGCCGACGTGCTGCTCGGCTGGGTGGCCGGCCCGCTGCAGCCGGTCGACCCCCGGCACGAAGAATTGGTGCAGCAGCTGCGCGCCGAACGCCTCTCCGCCCAGGGCGCGCCCGCCTAGCTCAAGGGCAACAACCATGATCGTGAACAGTTTCGGGCGAATAGCACCCTGTTCACGATCATGAGACCGGTCCGCTCAGTAGACGAGGGCCTGGGCGCCCTCGGTCATGATCTCGGCCACGAACGTGGCCGCGCCGGCGATCCTGATCCCGCTGATCAGGTCGCCGGCCTCGATGTTCCGGCGGGCCGCGCACTGGGTGCACACCGTCACCGAGCCCGCGGCCAGGATCCCGGCCAGCAGGTCGGCCAGCGGCGCGGCGTGCGGGAGCGAGAAGTCCTCCGCCCGGCCGGGCAGGCCGAACCAGGCCGATTCGCCGGTGAGCCACAGCGAGACCGGGACGCCGCTGGCCACCGCGGCGGCGGCCACCGTGAAGGCCTGGTTGCAGCGCTCCGGGTCGTCCTTGCCGGCCGTGACCTTGATGACCAGCCGGGAATGGGCAGAGCGTTCGGGCATGGGGAGACTCTAGCCGTGCGGCCCGGCCGG
>Ga0335081_10011430_pt1 | contig 14362 bp, 14 predicted proteins | sample Lox_Sample_35_FD_206713 | JGI IMG/M metagenome (GOLD analysis project Ga0335081, IMG submission 206713) | Soil microbial communities from Loxahatchee National Wildlife Refuge, Florida, United States - Lox_Sample_3.5 | ecosystem: Environmental > Terrestrial > Soil > Wetlands | place: USA... | reverse complement strand
CGCGATAATCTCGTCGCGATTGTCCAACCGTAGATCGGCCGTGATCACCGCGCCGCTTGCGCCCCGCAGCGGCTGGCGGTCAAAGCCGTCCTCCGGCGTCATGCGCATCAACACATGCACCAGGCCGATGTCACCGCCGGCCAGAATGCCAGCGCGGTCCGGCCCGAATTGCCGCAGCGCACCGGCCGCGCGCTCAACTTCGTGCCGGCCGACAGGCCGACCGTCAAAGCGCAGCATGCCGGCGATGCCGCTCATGCGACGCTGCCATAGGCGGCGATGCGCGTGTACTGATCCGCCTCGGTTTCGCCGGCGAACTTGTCGCCCCCGACCTCGACCCACGCATGTGCCGCAATCGTCTCGTCCTTGCGAGCAACGCCGAGGCAGAGGCGACTCGCAATGCCGCGCCGCCGCAGCATGACGTGCGCGGCAAGCGCGCGCGGCAGGCATAATGCATTCGTGCGCCCGCCAAGCGTCTCCACCGCCCAAGCAACCCAGCTCGCCTCGTCGGCGGCAAAGCGGCGCAGGCGCCGCGGCGGCCGATCCGCCCAGGCGAACAGTTGCTGTGGCGGCACAAAACGTACGGCAAGACGCGCGAGCACCAGCATGACCATCGCCTCGCGCAGATAGGTGCGTCGCCTGGTGCCCAGCTTCATCGCGCCTCGCCCGGCTCAACGACCCGCAGCAAACGATGATCGATCAGCTCCTGCAAAAACGGCGCTACGTCGGACGCCAAGGTCTGGGCGTCGACCTCGTGGCCCTCCTCGAGCACCGCGAAAACCTCTGAGACGCGGCGCGGCACCGCCAGCATGTCCCAGATTTCGCTGGCCACGGCATTTAAGCCGAAATAGGCGCCCTCGCGCAGGCTCAACAGCACGGTGCCGCCGTCGAGCTCGGCCGAACGCGGCTCCCGATCCCGGACGAGAATGCTGTCGATGCTGAGCCTCACGGTGGATCGGCCCCTCGTGGCGCTTTGCGGCGCAACAGACGCGACGCGGCCTAATCGTCTCCGAAGCGGGCCGATAGTGGAAATGCCATCTCGATGGACAGCCCGAGCTTGGACGTCGGCGCGCCCGGTGCTGCCGGATGCGCTGGTGGCCCCTTTCCATCCTTGCGCGGCGATTTCGTTTCGCTGCCGATCGGCAGCTTGGTCACTGCCGGAGGCTCCCAGGCGCGCCTGCCACTCTTCTTTTTGCCTGTCTTGCTCGGTCGCATCGTCAGCCTCCGCGCAATTTCTTTGCTAGCCTAATAAGGTCGCCGCCGGAATGGCAAGGCAACTTGCCGCGGCGTGCACATGAGCCGCGTCGAGCGCCGCGACATTCCACACGCCGCGTGCCGACAGGCCGAACGCTTGGCAAGCGGCCGGACCGCATGTTAGGCTTTCTGCGCCCGCGATGGATTTATTTGATAAATAAGCAAAAATCGCCGGGCCCCGGGGATGGCGAGAAAGGATCCGCTATGGCACAAAAGACAACTTCGTCTAGCTCTGAGACCGCTGCGGACACTCCTGAGCAGCGCGAAGAAATGGCGACGAGCCTGGTCGACCGCTTCGCTCTGTGGTCGGGCGTTGCCGGGCTGATCCCGATGCCGGGCGTCGACGTGCTCGCGGTCGGCGGCCTGCAGGTTCAGATGGTGCGCCGGCTGTCGCAAATCTACGACGTGCCGTTCTCGGAGAACCGCGGCAAAGCGCTGGTCCTGAGCTTGGCCGGTTCGTTGATCCCGGCGACCAGCGGCATTGGCGCGGCCAGCATGTTCAAATTCGTGCCGGTCATCGGCCCGCTCGCCTCCGCCTTCGTCATGCCGGCGCTGTCGGCCGGCGCCACCTACGCCATCGGCAAGGCCTTCATTCAGCATTTCGCCTCGGGCGGTACGCTGCTCGACTTCAATCCGCCGGACTATCGCGAGTTCATCCGGCAGCAGAAGGAAATGTGGGAATCGCGCCGCAAGAAGAAGTCCGAGGGCGCGACGGCGGCGAGCTAAACTTGCGCGGGCAATAAGCTCCCGTTTTCCAAACGGGGGCTTTCTCCTCCGCCGAATATTGTCGCTGCCGACCAATCCGAGGCCATGCTCGAAGCTGTCATCTACATCGCTTTTTGTCTGCTCACGGGACTGTGCGGCATCAACCGCCGGATGGGCTTTTTCGGCACCTTTTTGCTGGCGCTGGTCACCACGCCCCTGGTGGTGCTGCCGCTGCTGCTGATTACCGGGCCATCGCATCGCGCCGAATCGCGGCGACATCCTTAGCGCAATTCTTTGGGGGGTCCGCCAGCACATTTCTCACCAAGCCCGCGGCAGCGTTAGGGGAAATGTAGACGGAAGACGTAAAGCGTATGTCGTTCCTCGAGCTCGTTCGCCGCGAAATGCACGGCTCGCTGCCGAAGCTGCTGATCATGTCGGCGCTTGGCGGTATTTCCACCGCGGCCATTCTCGCGGCGATCAATGCCGGCCTGCAGGGCAAGCAGAACCTTTGGGCCTCGGCGCTGTTCCTGGTTTCGCTGTTTCTCTTCATCAAGACCCAATACTACGTCACCATCACCACGACGGCCGAGATCGAGGCCATCATTCATAAAATCCGCCTGCGCCTGATGGACCAGATCAGGCATTCGGAACTGCTCTCGATCGACAAGGTCGGCCGCGCCAGAATCGTTGCCGCAATTACCGGCGACACTGCCGTGCTGACGCAGGCAAGCAACATGATGGCCTTCACCGTGCAGGGCGCGGTGCTGATCTTTTTCGTCGCGATCTACGTCGCCTATTTGTCGCCGGCCGCCATCCTCACCACCGCGGTCGTCGTCTCAGTCGCGGCGTTCATTTTCCACGTCAAGAACAAGGCGCTGATTGAGGAGAAGCACAAGACCGCGGAATGGGAACGCCGTCTGTTCGATCGTCTCACCGACTTTCTCGACGGCTTCAAGGAGGTGCGACTCAACAGCGCCCGGAGCAACGCGCTGTTCGACGATGCCGTCAACGTCTCGCGCACGGCCGCCAATACCAAGATCAAGACCCAGGCCGAAACCTTCAAGATGATCGTGACCTCGCAGTTCTCGATGTACATCCTGCTCGGCGCCGTGGTCTTCGTCGCGCCGCAATTCAGCTCGCTCGGCGGCCCGGAATTGACCAAAACAACGACGGCCTTGATGTTCATCGTCGGCGCGTGCTTCGGTCTCGTGCAATCGATCCCGGTGCTGCTCAACGCCAACACGGCTGCCGACCGCATCGATCAGCTGGAAAAGGCGCTGAAGGCGACCGTCTCCACCGCTGAGCCATCGGGTCTTCCCGAGCCAAACACTTTCGAGACCATCGAAGTGCGCAATCTGCGCTTCCGCTATGTCGACGAACTCGCCGACGTGGCGTTTTCCATCGGGCCAATCGATTTCGACCTCAAGCGCGGCGAACTCGTATTCATCACCGGCGGCAACGGCTCGGGCAAATCGACTTTCTTGCGCGTGCTCTCCGGCCTCTATCCGCCCGACTCCGGAGAAGTCCGCCTCGACGGCGAACTGGTTACCAACCTCACGCGCGACCGTTATCGCGCTCTGATGTCGGCGATCTTTTTCGACTATCACCTTTTCCACAAGCTCTACGGCATCCCCGAGCCGGCTCCGGGCGAACTCGACCGCCTGCTCGGACAGTTCCGTCTCGCCGAAAAGACCGGGCTGTTGAACGGCGAATTTCGCACCCTCGACCTCTCCGGCGGCCAGCGCCGGCGCCTGGCGCTGATCGTCAGCCTGTTGGAAAAGCGCCCGATCCTCTTGCTCGACGAATGGACGGCGGAACAGGATCCCGAATTCCGGCGGAAATTCTACGATGAAATGCTGCCGGACCTGATGAAGGCCGGCGCCACCGTGGTGGTGATTACCCACGATGACCGTTATCTCGATGAGCTGAATTTGCCCGCGCGCAGGATTCGTATGGACGAGGGACGTATAGTGGAGCAGCGTTCGACGCTAAGGGGTTAGGCTGGAGGATTGATGTCCGTTTATTCCGAGATCCTCGAGGGAACGCCGCCGCAGCAACGCGGATGGTGGCGCTTTGTCCGCCGCCATATCCCCGGCCTCGCCGTGCTGCTGATGGTAGCGCTGCTCGTGCTTATCATCCTCTTCCCCTACATCGTCATTACCGTGCCGAGCGGCTATGTGGGCGTGCTGTGGAAACGCTTCAACGGCTACGACCTCTACTGCTGGTGCTTCGTCGGCCGCGGTACCATCCTCGACCCGCAAGAGCTGCGTGACGAAGGCCTGCATGTGATCTGGCCGTGGGACAGGCTCTATCTCTATAACCTGCGCCTGCAATCTTCGACCCGAACCTACAACGCCATCACCAAGGACGGCGTCAACGTCACCGCGCAGATCAACATTCGCTTCCAGTTGTTGCACAACAATGTCGCGGTTCTACATAAGTTCATTGGTCCGGATTATCTAGAGACCGTGGTGGATCCGGAAATCGGCAGCCGCGCCCGCGAGGTGATTTCGCAATATACCGCGCAGCAGGTCTATACCTCGCGCGAGCAGATCCAGCAGCAGGTCCAGAAGGACGCGCAGAAGAGCCTCGGCGCCCATCTCAACATGCTGGTGCAGCCAGAAGCGATGGAGCAGCCGGATCCGAAGCACTACAACGACTTCTTGCAGAACTCGGTCCAGATTCTCGACACGCTGGTGCTGAGCATCGAATTGCCGCCAGCGATTGTCGGCGCCATCAACCGGCAGACCGAGCAGTACTATCAGATCCAGGAGTTCAAATACCGCGTCGAACGCGAGGCCGAGGAGTCGCGGCGCAAGCAGATCGAGGCGAACGGCATCGCCGCCTTCCAGAAGACGGTGAGCCAGGGAATTTCCGATTCTTACCTGCGCTGGCGCGGCATCGAGGCGACGCTGGCGCTGGCGCAATCGCCGAACGCCAAGATCGTGATCATCGGCAGCGGCAAGGACGGGCTACCCATCATCCTCGGCAACGTCGACAATCCGGCGCCCGGCGCCGTGACGCCGAAATCGGCGGCCGCCATGGAAAGCGCGGAAAAGAAGACTTCGGCCTTGCCGCCGTCCGCACAGGAGCTGCCGGCAGAGGCCGGTCTCTCGCCGCCTCCTCCGCCCGACCAGAAATCGGCCGCCGAAGCCGGACCCGCGGCAAAACCCGATACGAGCGGTGCAGCCGCGTCGACGGCGCAGGCCCCGAGCGCACTTGATCTTGCGCGCATCAAGGCGCTGCTGCCGTGGCTCGTCGAACAGTTGCGCTCGACGCAGTCGGCGACGAATTCGGCGCCGTCCGCTCCGCGGCAGCCGCAGGGGAGCGCTAAGTGAGCGATACACATTCGCGTCGCCGGCGCCATCGCAGCGGCACCAGCCGCGGCCGGGCCATCGCCCTGCTGCTGATCCTGGTCGCCGCGGGCGGCGGCTACGCGCTTGGGCTCAATATCGAGCATCGCGATCTGGCGGCTTCCAAGCAACTGGTGCAGCAGCTGCAGAACGAAAGCCAGAATCTGAAAAAGCAGATCAGCAGCCAAGGCGTCGCCCTCACCTCGCTGCAGGCGAAATTCGCCAGCATGCAGAGCGCCATGAACGAGATGAAGCCGGAGAAGGACACCTACAGCATCAAGCCCAATGAGTCGCTGATCGTCGCCGATGGACGGGTGACCGTCGGGCTCATCGGCTCGCCGGCGAACAACAGCGTCGACATCAACATCAACGGCAAGCGGCAGAGCGCGGCGCCGGGGGACGTCATCAAGGTCGCGGTCGATCCCACGACCACTTGCCAGGTGACCGTGCAGTCGTTCGACCCGTTCAAGGCGGTTTTCACCGCCACCTGCGGCGCCGCCAAGCCCTGAAGGCCGCTTCGGGCCGAACAAAACCCAGCCCTGCCCGCGGGCTTACGTTATCGTCCGGGAATCTCCGCAGAAAATCCGATAGCATCGGCTTAAGTGATTCGTGCCCCACGGACAGCTGAGCTGAAAGGCAGGTGGGTGATGAGGCAGATCATCACAGTTGCAACCATGAAAGGTGGCAGCGGCAAGAGCACGCTGGCGAGTTGCCTTGCGGTGCATTGGCAATTGCGCGGCCGGCCGACGACCATCATCGATGCCGATCCGCAACGTTCGATTTCCCGGATCGCCGCGCGCGAAAAGTCGCTTGGCGGCGTGAAGGTGGTCGCGGATGCGACCGAGAATGCTTGGAAGACGGCGCGCAACGTCGCCGCGACCGGCCCGGTCATCATCGACACGCCCGGGTTCCGCTCGCTGTCGACGCTCGCCTGTATCGCGGCGGCCGATTTCCTGCTGGTGCCGGTGAAGGCTTCCCCGCTCGACGTCGACCGCATGCTCGACACGCTGCATTCGTTGCTCGAGGGCGACGAAGGCGAGCGGCGGCAGTTTCGCTGCGTGCTGACGCAGACGACGCGGGATTCGGTCATCGCCAAACAGATTCGCGCCGAACTGATCGAAGGCGGCTTTCCGGTGCTGAAAGGCGAAATGACCAATCGCGTTGCCTACGCCGAGGCGGCTTTGTGGGGCGCGACGCCGAGCCTGATCGACAAGACCGGTCCTGCCGCCAAAGAAATTGCAGCAATTGCGGCCGAGGTGGACGGCATCATTGGGATCAGGCAAGCTGCCTGATTATGGCCAAGAAGCTCCCGCGCGCCATTCGTCCGACCGCTACGCACGCCCCGGGCCGCAAGCCCGGGGAAGCGCTGGTGACACCGCTCGACGAACCGGAGGCGCTGGCCAAGGGCACGTTCACCGCCAAAGAGGCCGAGCCGGGAGAGCCGCCGTCCGAGAGTGAGGTGCGGCGCACCGAAGCGGTCAAGCTAATCAGACGCTACTCGTTAATCGCAGGCGTCGGCGGACTGATCCCGGTGCCCCTTCTCGACCTCGCGGCGATGACCGGCGTTCAAGTGCAGATGCTGCGCAAGCTGTCGAAGCTTTACGAAGTGCCGTTCTCTGAAAATCGCGGCAAGGCGATCGTTGCCGGCCTTGCGGGCTCTGTGATCCCGGCGAGCAGCGGTATCGGCGCCGCCAGCATGATCAAGGGCGTGCCATTGCTCGGGGTGATGGTCGGTTCCGTCGTCACGCCTGCGCTAGCGGTCGGCGCCACCTACGCCATCGGCATGGCGTTCCTTCAGCATTTCATCTCGGGCGGTACGCTGCTCGATTTCAATCCGCCGGACTATCACGAGTTCATCAAGGCGCAGAAAGCGGCGCACGCCCGCACTTGAGCGGCGGCCTGAAAGCCTGAAATCGGTCAGTTCTGCCGCGTGCCGGTCTTGGCCGCCTTGTCCGCGTCCCACCACCACAGCGCCGGGAAAGCGGCGAGGCCGTATTTCGGCATGTGCGGCGGATGGCTGAAGCGGTCCCAGCGCGCGGTGCGCAATTTGCTGTAGGACCATTGCGGCACGACGTAATGGTTCCACAACAAGATGCGGTCGAGCGCATGTGTCGCGGCGGCGAGTTCTTCCGGCGTCTTGGCGGTGACGACCTTGTCGATCATGGCATCGACCGCCGGGTTCTTGATGCCGATGACGTTTTCCGAGCCCGGCTGATCGGCCGCTTGCGAGCCCCAATAATCGCGTTGCTCGTTGCCCGGCAGCAGCGACTCGCCCCAGGCATAGGTGATGATGTCAAAATCCCAGTTGCGCAGCCGATTCTCGTACTGCGCTTCGTCGACGGTGCGCACCGACACGGCGATGCCGACGCGCTCGAGCGAGGGCTTGTAGAACAGGAACACGCGCTCGAACAGCGCCGAGTTGCCGAGAAACTCCACGGTAAACTGCTCGCCGCTCTTGGCGTTGACCATCTGCTGGTCGCGAATTTCGTAGCCAGCCAGCCGGAACAGGCGCATGGCATGGCGCAAATTCGTGCGCGCCTCGCCTTCGTTTGCGGTGACCGGATTGGTATACGGCTTCTCGAACAAATCGGGGGGCACGTTGTCGCGGACGGTGTCCAATAGCTCGAGTTCGCGGCCCTCCGGCATGCCGCTGCAGGCCAAATCGGTACCCTGAAAGTAACTCGAGACGCGCTTGTACTGGCCGAAAAAGATCTTCTTGTTCATCTGCTCGAAGTCGAACAGATAATTGAAGGCCAGCCGCACGCGCGGGTCCTTGAACTTCTCGCGGCGGATGTTGAAGGCAAAGGCCTGCATGATGCCGATATTGTTGATGGGGAATTCCTCGAGCACCACGCGCTTTTCCGTCACCGCCGGAAAATCATAGGCGGTCGCCCAATTCTTGGCGCTGTTCTCGGTGCGCCAGTCGACGGTGTCGGCCTTGAACGCTTCGATGGCGACGGTGGAATCGCGGAAATATTCGAAGCGCACTTGATTGAAGTTGTCGCGGCCGATATTGACGCTGAGAGTCTTGCCCCAGTAGTTTGGCACGCGCTCGTAAACGACGTTGTGGCCGGGCGAGAATTCCTTGATGCGGTAGGGCCCGCTGCCGAGCGGCGGCTCGAGCGTCGTCTCGGCGATGTTGCGCTGCTTGCCGTCCTTGTCGCTGCCTTCCCACCAGGCCTTCGGCACGATGGTGAGCTGGCCGACCAGGATCGGCAGGCTGCGGTTGCCGGTGCCCTCGAAGGTGAACTTGACGTCACGGTCGCCGACCTTCTCCGCCTTGACGACATGACGGAAACTCGCGGCCGACTGTGGACTCAGCTTCTTGAAGCTGTTGAAGGAGAAAATGACGTCGTCCGGCGTCACCGGCGTTCCGTCGTTCCACTTCGCTTCGGCGCGCAAGCGGAACGTTGACGAGGAATAATCGTCGGGGTGGCTCACGCCCTCGGCGAGCAAACCGTAAACGCTCGACACTTCGTCGAGCGAGGATACCAGAAGCGTGTCGTAGATCATCTCGATGCCGTAGGCGAGCGTGCCTTTGACGCCGGCGACGACCGAATTGAAGCTATCGAAGGTGCCGAGCACGATAGCCGAGGCACCGCCGGTCTTCGGCGCCGCCGCATTGACGTAATCGAACTGCTTGAAGCCGGCCGGGTATTTGAGCTCGCCGAATTTGGTCAGGCCATGTCGCCACGTTGACGCGGTGTCTGCCTTGGCCCGCCTCAGCCAGAGCGGCGTCTCGAGCCCGCTCAAGGCAACAAGTGCGGCGGAGGCTTTGAGCAGGGACCGGCGATTCATGTGGGGGGACTCCAACAAACGGCACGGGCAGCCGGCCAAGCGTGAGCCGGCCGCAAAACTATGACACAGATTTTATAGATGTTGCGATTGCAACGACAGGACGACGGAGGGCGTCGCAGCCCAAGTTCCGCTCGCTATGTTGCCAGGAAAAACCGGTGGTAGCCGGCGACCACCGCGCTGGGGGCTAGCTAGCCAAACTCTACGCGAGTAAGAACGAGGCGCCGTGAGCAACGGCGCCTCGTTGGAGGGGTAAAACTTAAGCGAAGTCGGTCTTAGAGAACCGGAGCCGTGCTCGGGCAAACGGAGAGACCGCTGCACGCACCGAGCGTGAAGGCCTGTTCCGAACCCGCAGCCGCTTCCAGCGCCTCGTCGGACACTTCGAAGCTGAGGATTTCTTCCTGATTGAGAACCATGTCACTCATAGCGTTGATCCTTTCGTTCGCCATCGGCGCCAGCAGATAGCAGGCAAGAGAGAATTCGGGATAACGCCCCCCTCCCAGCGCCATAATTAATCATCCGATGCAGACCCTATAAAGTCAATCAAAATAAGGCTTTGCGTATATCTCGGGCATCGACTTTGCCAGTGGCAGAAGCGCTGGCTTTGGGCGGAATTTGTATTGATAAACCGCACAATCGTGCACTCTTTCACCAATCGCCGCGAACTGAGGCCGATGGCGGCACCTCGCGCTGTCCCCAAGGATTTTCCCGCGATGGGACACGATTGCCACACTGACTGATCCAATCACCTCGAATGTGACATTGGGATGCCCAGACATAGAATGCGGCGAGACAAGTCGGGAACGGGGCCGGAGCGGAATTGTATGGACGCGTTTTTCGAGCGGCTGGCCGTTCGCGCTGCAACCATCGATGACCTGCTGTCCGGAGACTACGAGCCACTGAGCGCGCAGGCGGCCGATCGCGAAGTTGTGGAGCGGCGGCTCGCCGCCTGGTGCCGCGCGGCCGCAAGCGGCGACCAGGCACTGTTTTCCCGCCGTCTCGAACGCGACGGTTTGACGCTCCAGCAGGTGCGGACCCTGTTTTCCGGCGTGCGCCGCAAAATCTCGGCCGCCCAGCCCGCCTGGATCGAGGATGCGATCTGGATCGAGCAGGCGCTGCAAGGTGCGGCCGGCGGGCCGGCGGCTAAAGACGGTAAGCCCTGCCCTTTCGAGCAACTCTTCTTCGGCTTGATCGCGGCGGCCGACGCGCAGCTGTGGGACGGCATCGCCGCACGGTCGCACAATAATTTTTCTGAATCAGCGCGCGCGAGCCTACGCCATGCGCTGCTCAAGGAACTGACGGCGGTCGCGGCGCCGGCGCTCTACGAGCGCTTCGGCAAGGCGCGCAAGGCAAACCCGCCGCAAGGCCCCAGCACCGCGCTCTACGATCACTTCGTCGCCGAGATGCGCGCGGGCGGCTGGCGCCAGTTATTCGAAGAGAAACCAGTGCTGCTGCGCCTCCTCGCCACGCTGACGCGGCAATGGCTCGCGGTGACGCGCGAATTCATCCTGCGCCTGGACGCTGATCTGATGGCCATCCGCAGCGCGTTCGGAGGCACCGGCAAGGTCACCGCAATCGAGGGTAATTTCTCCGATCCACACAACGGCGGCCGTTCGGTGCGCATTGTCACCTTCGCCGACGGCACGTGCGTGCTCTACAAGCCGAAGGATCTGCGGCTCGACATTGCCTGGCGTGCGCTCGTCGAGCGGCTCAACCACAGCGGCGCGCCAATCGATCTCAAGGCGGTACGCGCAATTTCCCGCGGCGGCTATGGCTGGAGCGAGTTTATCGAGCATACCGGCACCGACGGCGCCGGCCGCGCGCGTTTCTTCCGCCGCGCCGGCGCCTGGCTCGCGCTATTCCACTGCTTTGCCGCCGCCGACATGCATCAGGAGAACATGATCGCGTCGGCCGATCAGCCGGTGCCGATCGATCTCGAAACCATCCTGCACGCAACTCCCAAGCACAGGCAGCCGGACCCGGAAGCGGAAGCCGCCGACGTTGCAACAGAGCTGCTCGCCAACTCGGTGATGATGGTCGGCCTGTTGCCCGCCTATGGCCGCTCACCGTTCAACAATGTTTTTGCCATCGGCGGCCTTACCGAAGGTTGGACCGCGAAAACCGAGATCGCCTGGGACAAGATCAACAGCGACGAGATGCGCCCCTTCCGCGCCAGGGACGTGAGCGAGCAAAGTCCCAACCTGCCCTTCGTCGGCAAGGACTACGCACGCTTTGCCGACCACATCGACGATTTCATCGCCGGCTTTGCCGATTACGCCAAATTCATCGCGCGCGAGAAGGCGAAGCTGAAAATGTTTGACGGCTTTGCCGGGCTGCCGGTGCGCAAGGTGATCCGCCCGACACGCTTCTATTACATGCTGCTGCAGCGGCTCAAAAACAGCGCGCCGATGGAGGACGGCGTGATCTGGTCGGCGCAGGCTGATTTCGTCGCCCGACTCTCCGACTGGGAAAAGGATGAGGACCCGTTGTGGCCGCTGCTCGGCGCCGAGCGCGCAGCGCTGCTCACGCTCAACGTGCCGCATTTTACCTCGCCGAGCGACGGCAACGCCATCACCGAAGCCTCCGGGCTTTCCGCGCGCAGCGAGGCCACGCCGGGATTGGCGCGCGCGCAGGCGCGGTTGCAGGGCCTCGATGAGAAAGAGATTGCCTGGCAGATCGAGGTGATCCGCGAGAACACCAATTCCAATGCCAAGCCCGCCTCCGGCAAGATTGCCGAGCCGGCCGCTGCGCCAAGCAAGGACACCTTTCGCGCCGAGGCCGACAAGATTGCCGCCGAGCTTGCGAGTCACGCCATCCGCCGCGGGCCCGGGGCCGCCTGGATCGGGCTCGACTGGCTCGGCGATGCCGATGTGTTCCAGCTCATCTGCCTCGGTCCCGATCTCTACAACGGCGCGACCGGCATCGCGCTGTTCCTCGCCGCGCACGCGGCAGTCACCGGCAACGCGGCATCAGCCGAGCTTGCGCGCGCCGGCATCGCGCCGCTGCGCAAGAACCTGAAAAGTCGCAATGCCGCGCGTTATGCCCGCTCGCTCGGGCTCGGCGGCGGCGTCGGGCTTGGCGGGATCGTTTATGCGTTGACCGCGATGGCGAAATCGCTCGGCGACAAATCCCTGCTCGCCGACGCGCAAACCACCGCCTGCCTCATCACCGACGAGCTCATCGCCGCCGACAAGCAATTCGACGTGCTCGGCGGTGCGGCCGGCGCCATCCTCTGTCTGCTGCGGCTTTATCGCGACAGCGGATCCGACGATGCCCTCGCCCGCGCCGTCAAATGCGGCGAGCACCTCATGGCGCAGAAGCGCCTCGGCGAGGACGGCCGTCGCAGCTGGGTCGGCCAGGGCATCGGCACGCGCGCGCTCAATGGCATGTCGCACGGCGCCGCCGGCTTTGCCTATGCGCTATCCTCGCTCGCCGCCGCGGCCAAGCGCGAGGATTTCGCGAAAGCCGCCGCCGAATGCATCGCCTACGAAGATGCAAGCTACGACGCGACGCGTCACAACTGGCCGGATCTGCGGGCCGTGGGCGAGCCGTCCTGGCCCTGTCAATGGTGCCATGGCGCGCCGGGCATTGGCTTGGCGCGCATCGCCATGCGCAGGCGCGGTGTGCAATGCGTGACCACGGACATCGCCAATGCGGTCGAAGGCGTCACACATGCTTGGCCGGGGCCGGTCGATACGCTGTGCTGCGGCACGCTCGGCAGCGTCGAATTCCTCTGCGAGGCGGGCGAAGCGCTTCAGCGCAGCGACCTGCGCGAGCTCGCCGCGCGCCGCCTCGCCGCCGTGCTGCAGAGCGCGACTGCGGGCGATTACCGCTGGAACAGCGGCAGCCGGAAATTCAATCTGGGCCTGTTCCGCGGCCTCGCCGGCGTCGGCTACACGGCGCTGCGCCAGGTCGATGCGTCGCTGCCGAACGTGCTGATCTGGGAATAGGGATTTTCCGAAAGGCCGCTTGCAGTTTGGTAGCGGGGGAGGGACTCGAACCCCCGACCTCCGGATTATGATTCCGCTGCTCTAACCAGCTGAGCTACCCCGCCACGCCCGGCTTTTCGTGCCGGAACGCGCGATATAGGGAGCCGCGGCAAAGAGTGTCAAGCAAGCCCGGCCCGCCCATTGCTGGATTTCCGAGTTGGCTCGGTCGCGCTCCGCGCCCTGGAACGACCCAGCGGGTCATTTCGGCTGCAGGTTGGGATTGCCGCCCGGCGAGCCTGGCGGCGGGATCACCGGCATTGTGCCGCCCGGCGGCGTCGGCTCGTGGATAGCGGGATCGACATTTGCCGGCGGGCAGATGACGCCGTTTGATTGCGCAAGCTTGTCGCTCAGGTTGGCGCCCGGCTGCCTGCGCACATCGACGCTGCCGCCCTCGCCCACCGTGGCGCGGCTCTCGGCGCAAGCTTTCGGATCGTTTTGCAAAGTCTTGGGCGAGGCCGGCGATTTGTCGGCCGGCGGCGCCTGCGCCGCCGCAAGCGTCGGCGCAAGAATCGCCGCTGCCACAGCGGCGAGCCCGAGCATGCGGATGTCGCGATCCATGGCAAGCTTCCGTCGGGTCAATCGTCCAGCAAGCAAACCGACAGAAGCGACGAAAGTTCCGTTCACGCCGCTCTGCGGCTGTCCTGTTCCAGGCGCTGGAAGCGGATCAGCGAGAAGTGGCCGAGCGGCGGCATCGCCCGGCGCTCGACGACGCGCACGCCGCCATGCCGCGCCGCCCAATCGGCCAGGCGGCCGAAGCGGAACTCCGGCCGCCAGCCGAGCTTGCGCGCGATCGGTGCGAACCATTGCTCGAATAGCTTGCGCGGCCCCTCCTCGGCGCCGATGTGATTGACCAGCACGATCTCGCCGCCGGGTTTGAGCACGCGGGCGAACTCATCGAGCGTCGTTTCCGGATTCGGCACCGCGGTAATTACGTATTGCGCCACCACGACGTCGAACGAATCGTCGGCCAATGCCAGCCGTTCGGCATCCATCACCGCCAGCGCTTCGACGTTGGTGAGCTTTTGTTCGGCGACGCGCTCCTGCGCCTTGCGCAGCATCGGCACGGAAATGTCGACACCGGTCAGCCGGTTTTTGCGCGCATAGTCCGGCAGCGAAATGCCGGTGCCGACGCCGACTTCGAGGATGCGTCCGCCGGCTGCACCCGCCGCTTTCTCCGCGGCTTCGATCGAGGCCTTGCGGCCACTCTCGAACACCGCGCCAAAGACGAGGTCATAGACCGGAGCCCAGCGCGCATAGGCGCGCTCCACG
>Ga0335081_10011428_pt1 | contig 14362 bp, 11 predicted proteins | sample Lox_Sample_35_FD_206713 | JGI IMG/M metagenome (GOLD analysis project Ga0335081, IMG submission 206713) | Soil microbial communities from Loxahatchee National Wildlife Refuge, Florida, United States - Lox_Sample_3.5 | ecosystem: Environmental > Terrestrial > Soil > Wetlands | place: USA... | reverse complement strand
CGTTCGAGACCAGCCGTTCGACTAAATGACTTCCGATGAATCCGCCGGCTCCTGTTACCAGCACTCTCTTATTCTTCCATTCCATTTTTTCTCATTTCAAGTGGCTCAACACAGGACCCATGCTTGCATATTTAAGTCCTTTGCCTGACTTAGGAGTCAACTGTGTTTGGATAGAGTTCAAGATGTCATTAATGAATACAAGACGAACGCCAGATGTTGTGCACAGCCTTGTAATCTGTTGCATGGTTTCAGGGATCAAGTTTGTGACGGAAATCAGGATGACGCCCACATCGTATTCTTGGACCAAAGCCGGTACGTCACCCGTTCCTCCCAATACCCAGCAGCCTCCGACTCGCATACCTTGTAAGGCAGGATCATCGTCCACCATGCCGACGATCGAGATGGCCTGTTGCAGTCCACCTCTCTGCAGCAGCCAACTGGCGATCTGGCCGCCCTCGCCGGCGCCGAGAATCAATACCCGCTCTCCCAACGAGGAGATCCTGCCCCGCATCGACAACCAGCGGCTGGTGAAGGATGAGATTAGCCGCAGCCGGTAACGTGTTGCAAGAAAACCGAATAAGGTGAGGATACCGATCAGGACGATCATCTCGGCTGGTAAACGCGGGAAACGCAATCGGGCAGAAGCAGGAAGCAGATGGTTCAGGATCAGCAGGCACAGAGTTACGGTGGTGTTGGATAAGCTCAGGAGCAGGCCATCCTCGGCGCTTGCCCGCGACCATACGATCCGATCCAAGCCGATGCATAGATTTACGCTGCTGAACAGCATGGCCAGTACAAAAGCCATGAGGGCTAGCGGTTCTAGTCCCCAATTGATCGGCTCCACGCCACGCCAAACCAAGCCGGCGATGCTGACAGCTATTAGGGAAATGGTTAGATCAACCCCAAACCATGAAATGTGTCGACGCATAAGGCGCGAGATGGGTCCGGCGAAGAGCTGGCTTTCAGGGATCCTTTGCCGGGTCAGGCGCAGGATCAGGATGGCGATCGTCCAAAAAAGAACATCGAGGTCGCTGATAAAGGAATGGTTGCGAACGTAGAGCCGGTCGAGACGTAACTTATCAGGCAAGATGCTTTTAAAATATGTTCCCATTGCATTCTCGCTGGCAAGCAGCGATTCTTCATCCCGATAAAGGATGCTGGCTGGACTGGTTATCCCGGGCGATACCGATAAGATATCGCGGCGGGCATTTGCGGGCCAATTCATGGTGATTCCAGGATCTTCCGGGCGCGGTCCGACCAGACTCATTTCGCCTCGTAGAACATTCCAGAGTTGCGGAAGTTCATTGAGCTTCGTATCCCGCAGCCAGCGGCCCAGTGGCGTAATTCGTGTATCGTCCCTAGCCGTCACACGCGACCCGTTGTAGCTTTCTGGGCGCTCGTACATGGTGCGGAACTTTAGGATCTGGAAGATGTGCCCATTCTTGCCCATGCGGGGTCCACGATAAAAGATGGGGCCAGGACTGTCGTGCTTGACCAGGAGCGCAATGGTGATGAATAAAGGCGATAGGAAAATCAATCCGGCAATCGAGACCAAGACATCAAAGCCGCGTTTTACGGTGGTATTCCAGGCGCCTCTAAGTTCACCCCAGGAGATTTTTGTGTATATCTCGGATAATTGTGCAATACGATCTGTATTCACAGCTTCTTAGCCCATGCTTGGACAGACAAAAAACTTTCGATATTCGTTCATTGGGCGTCCTTCGGAGGTGATATACGAATTGGTACAGATAAAGCCGGATCGAATGTAGAATTGATTTGTCGGGTCGTTATTCAGTTTGTCCGTGATTAAGCTGATGGACGTGGCCCCTCGTCTCTCTGCTTCGGTTGAAAAACACTGGATCAATCGTTTGCCAATCCCACTCCTTTGCCTGGAGGGATAGACGGCGATCGACATGAGCAACGCCTGGTTGTCGATGTAGTTCGATTGCGTAGTCATTAATAGGCGCTTGAATAAGCGCAGCGCGGTTTGCGGTTCGTTCAAAATGGGAATAATAGATGCAACAAGAAAGCGCTGCCAATTCTTTAGGATGGTCCTTCTATAGAAACCACGCGGTGCAACTGTTCCAACTGCAAAGCCCGAGATCTCATCTCCCTGCAATGAAATCAGCGCAATGCTCGATTTGTCGAGAAGGGTTGTTTCATAGAAATCCTTCAAAAAGTGTTTTCCCATGGACGACAAGAAGAAGCCTGCGAACGCCGCAAGATGTATGTCGACCACCGACTCTATGTCAGTTGGCAACATGGGCCGGATCATAACTACCTTTCTGCAAAACCTTCTCCAGGATATCAATAACTTTTGGGAGGTTGGCCGATTTGGAGTAATGCCGCCGCACAAAATCCCTCCCGGTTTTCCCGCGTTGAACCAGTTCATCCTCGGGCAACGCCGCGATCTTGGCAAGCTGTTCGATCAGTTTCTGCGGATTATCTGGAGGGATGACCCACCCGCAGCCCGAATCCAAAATTATTCTCGCAACCTCCGAATCCGCGCGAACCAGAGCCAATACTGGACGAGATGCCAGCATATACGAAAATAATTTGGAAGGAACGGAAACGAGCGACTGGTCCCCTTGTGTGGGCAATATGCAGAGATCTGCTGCGCCTAAAACTGAGGATGTTTCTTCAATGAGCCAGGGGCGATGTAGCCGGATATGGTTATTCTTTGAATCTTGAGCCAATCTCCGACAACGATCAAATTCGCTTCCATCCCCTGCGATCAGCAAATAGATCTCCTGATGCTCCAGCACGCCTGTAAAGGCTTGTATTAAACCATCCGCGCCTGCCGCCGCGCCAACGTTTCCGCCAAAGACCGCCAAAAATGCATCCTCCGGAATATCATGCTGGGCGCGGATTGGATTGTTGGGTGGGTCAACCATTAATTCGTTTTCATCGATCCAATTCGGAACGACATGGACTCTCCCGGCAGGCAATTTGCGTTCTCGCAAATACATCTCGCGGAATTGGTCGGAGATTACAATCACGGCAGCACTGTTTTTGGCAATACAGGTATCGATCATCTTTAGGAACTTGAAGATCCATGAGCGCTGGTTATCGAGACGATTTTGCACAAGCAATGACTCGGGATAAATGTCTTGCACGCTCAAGACCAGTGGAATTCTGCGAATCCAGCAAACCAGCCCAACGAACCCTTGGGCAAAGATCGGCCACGTGTTGGCGTAGATGATTTCAACTCGCGGGGAAAAAAGCAAAAAAAGAAAAACCGATAAGCCAAAACTCATATTTTCTAGGAAACGGCTTCCAAGGCTTGATGCGGTAGAAAAAAGTGAAAAACAGCGGACGATTTCGTAACCTTGCTGACTGATTTCGCTGTGCAATAGATCATGTCGGTATCGTTGATCGAGCCGACCGGCAGAGCGGCTCGGGAAGGGGGCCAGCACCTTCACCTGATGGCCCAGCTTAGCCGTTCGTTCGGCAATTTGCATACTGGTTTTTGCCGACACAACCGGCTCAGGAGGATAAACCGCGCTCACGATCAATACGCGCATACTAAGATCTGGCTTCCTCGGATTGGAGTTTCGTGTTGAACGTCCCACAAAAAAATCGCGTAGATGCAAAAAACGGTCCCGTGATTGTTTGCTGTTCTGTCTTCTGCCGCACCATTTCCACTGCCTCGAATCCCATGACATCAACGGACTCGCGGAACCCAGCGCACCTCATTAAACGTAGTCCTCTCTTATGCATTTGGAGGAAACCCGCGGGATCGAAAGGGATTCGAGCAGTTGCATTAACTTTGGCTGTTCATTTTCCCAATTCAACTCCTGCTTGGCGGCGCGGGCTGCGTTCGCTGAGAATTTCTGTCTCATATTTAGATCCTCAGCCAACTGCAAAATTGTATTGGCTATGCTGGCTGCGCATGATGGTTCAAATAAAAGGCCGCAACCCCATTTTTCAACAATATTCTGCATGGTTGGCACATTGCTTGCCACAACAGGTAATCGGCTTGCAAGATACTCATAGAGTTTGGTCGGTTCTGCCAATCTCGTAGTGACACTGTTGTCCAAAACGTGGACGATTCCTATATCGCATGACTGCAGCAATGCCAGAACTCGACCATGAGGAATGTGTTCTCTCAGCTCAAGTGCCCCTTTCGAGATCAATTCCTCAATAAGATTCATGCTCTTCAAGGTTCCGGCAATGCCGCCCAGAACCAACAATCGCAGGTTTTCGCAATTCTGGTGAGCCTGCATAAAACCGTTGATCAGTACATCAGACCCATAGGTCGGTCGCAATGCTCCAGCATGTACAATTACAACCCTCTCGGAGAGACCTTGCTTAACGGCGCTGTCCGCGGGGGATGAAAACCAGGCAAGTCGAGGGTAATGATGAATGATCACCCCTCGCTTCCTTAGATATCCATACCACTCTTGCCGCTCCGGACTTACGTGGACAATCTCATCGGTCAGGCCGCTTAACCATGTCATTGTTTTTCGGAGCAGGGCCAGCAGGATGCCATGAGACCATGCGGGAAAAGCTTGAATTCGATCCTCAAACACTTCTCTCAGATATAGAATTACTTTCATGCGTGTCAGCGAACGCACCATGATGCAAGCCAGCCAGGCATCGGGCTCAGAGCATACGCAGATTTGGGGACGGAGCCACAAAAGATACTTCATTAATAGAACCGCATTCTTTGCCCTCTTAATCAGAATCATCGAAGTTTGGTGAGGATTAGCATCAGGCCAAAAGTATGGAACTCGAGGTAGCGAGACGATATCAAGGCGTGCCATCCAATCCTCTTGACTTTCAATCTGCGGCATGATTACGGTAACTTTGTAGCCTGCCTCTACCATGGTTTCGAGCCATAATTGAATTGGTGTTTCTGAGAGGCTACCGACAGTGGAAACGAAACAAATTCGGATTCCGCGAAACATTTTTAAATCTCAAGAGCTTTCTAAATCTATCAAGAAGAGGCCTGCTTTGTACGCTGCGTTCAATAGAAACTTTGCACTGAGGCGAACCGCCTCATATATAAGGCTTTCACACGGCGGGAAGTATTTGCGCACGACCCGCCGACGGTCTTTCAACCACTCATCCCGGAGCTGTTCACTGTTTCCCATTCCCTTGTAATCCACCATGACGAGCGGAATATGCGTCATTCTTGTTTTCTTTCTCAATGCTTGATTGAGAAGGAAATCGTAATCAGCCATGATTTTCAGTTGCAAATCAAAGGGGTCCTTCCGGTAAACTTCCCGACGTACGATCCAGGCTTGATGACATAATCCCCGTCGATACAGGAAGAACCGATTTACATGCGCCGGATACCGCATTCGCCGCCTTAGGCGACGGTGTTCCTGTGGATGCGCATTCGGATGGGGAATATTCATGACAACATCGCCATAATAAATATCTGCCTTCCCAGTTGAGCGGATGTGTGCAACTAATTGCTGCAAGACATCCGATTCAAAAAAAATATCGCCCGCGTTGAGGAACAAGACATACTTTCCATGACAAAGTTCCAGCGCCTGATTCATGGCATGGTAGATGCCGTTGTCTTTTTCTTCGTGAACCGAAAATCCTTGCTTCCGCAGCCGTTGCACGGTACCATCGGTCGAGCCGCCATCCTTGATGATATATTCGTAATCTTGAAAATTTTGGCTAGCGACGCTTTTTGCAGTGGCAAGCGCGTCTTCCCTGCAATTGAGCGTAACGGTGACGATGCTGAATAGAGGCTTGGATGCCATTCTTCAAAAGCAATAAGGAGTGTTGGAATCCATCCGGACTGCTTGAAATGCCGCCCCGGAGCTTTCAGAATCTGCGAGAACGTGCCCGGCCTTCCTGTCGTTATCGTGGACCTCTGCAAGTACGCTCTGATAAATTTCCATTTGTCTATGGGTGACTTTGTATGGATCATGCCGTTGCAACGCGGTTGCCCGCGCCCTGCTTGATATTTGTTCTGATAACTCTGGGCGGACCAACAGACGCTCCAACTGGTAGGCGCACATTGCCTCATCGCCCGGCGGAAAGAACAGCGCGGTCTCATTGTCCTTCGCGAGATACGAGGTTCCTCCATTGAACGACACCACGGTCGGCACGCCCAGGACCATGGCTTCTGCAAGAGCAACACAGTAGCTCTCTACAAATGTCGGCAATACAAACGCCGAGCAGTTTGACAATTCTTCAACGATCCTTCCAGCAGATAACGCGCCAAGCCAAACAATATTCGACTCGATGCGGAGGCGATGAATTTCCCGTTCGATCCAAGCGATGTATCCTTCCTGATGAAAACCTGGCCTTTGGTGGGCACCTGCAATACGCATTTGAATGTTAGGGAAATGCTCTTTTAAAATAGCCAGTGACCGGACAGCTACATGAAGTCCCTTGAACGGAGAAGGATAGGCTGCCGAGCAGAAAATGACTGGCCTCCCGGAACACCTCCAGCAGGACCCCTCATAAAACTGTTTACGGAGTAGCCTTTCGGTACGGAATATTCTTGCCGCACTATTTACCGCCCTGACCTGGGCGACCATCCAGTCGGAATGGCTTGCGATGAAATGATGTCTGGAAATAATCTCTTGGTCAACAGAACTCCAAGCCCGAAAGTATTCGCGGCTTTTCCTGATGGATGCTCCGAGTATCAACTCCTTTGGTCCAATGCATGCCAGCTGTTCCCGAAAGGAAAGCCCGCCATGAAATACTCGGGAAATAGCACCTCTCAATCCCTGCATCTCGAGAAGAACTGGAACGGACAGGGGAGTCCTGGCAGTGAACAGCCCCCAGTGATTTTCGGTGCCCCAGACCTGGATTAAATCCGGAGTAAACCTCTCGATCAGCTCCCGCACCGCGACGGCGGATTTCGGCGGAAGCAGACCTGGTCGCCCCAGGGAAAGGCTCCTAGGTACGATCCACTGTTGGATCGCGCCGTAATCCTGCCTGCGGAGATCCTTTACTTGGTCTTCTGCGATGTTCCCCAGCTCAATCTGTTCCTGGCCGATGAGCTTTTGAGCCATTGCCTGCAACCAGGTGCCGGTTGATCCGTCATCGCGTTCGGAAAGAGCCTTGGTGCTTAACCAAAGAATTTTCATGGTTTAATATCTGCCAATAGGCTAATAAGCTTTTTAAGATATTCTCCAAAGGCGTCGGGTTGTATCGGCGGTCGAATTGTTCGGCGCGTAACCGCAATTCGTTTATGCGAATGCCCGGGCGGTCACTCATTATTTTTTGACCCGCAATCCACTCCGCCAAAAGGCCCGCATTTTTTGACCACGAAAGATATTGCTCTGCGCGTTTCCTCGCTGTCTTTCCATGACTCCGCGCTGCCTCCGGGTTTTGAGCGTAATAATTTAATGCATCCAGGAGCTTTTCCTCATCACAGATGGCTTCAGGCCAGTAATAACCATCCGGTCTGGAGTGATATTCCTTCACCGGAATCAGAACCCCATTTTCTCCATTAAGCACAAACTCATTCATGGGGGCCGAATCTGTAGCAATGGCGGGCAGGCCGCAGCTGAGCGCTTCCGGCAACGTAAGCCCGATTCCGTCGAGACGAGAGGGATAAACATAGACATCGCCAAGCGAATATGGCGTTGGTTCGAACGTTCCCTCGAGAAATTCTATGCGGCGATCATGTTGGACAGCAGATTTCCACTCGTCCGGGCATTCGTTCAGTGGAACTTGGCTGAACACGACCAGACGGCAGTTTCCCTGAACTCTTTGAAAACTCTTTAAGACCATTCCTGTGCCGCGGCGATCCATCCAAGGAGATAACCTTGCGTTCCTGCCTGTCCATCCAGCACTGGTGATGAAAGTGAGCGGTCGCTCCATTGCGCTTACCGGGGGGATAAAAGCGTCCGTTTGAGTACCCCATGGAATAAAGCAGCACTGAGGATGATTGCGGAATACACTGTAATGTCGCATGGTATTGCACACGAGAAAATCAAAAAGACCAAAAAACGGCACGGTGTCGGCGGTATAGTAATCGACATAAGCGCCGACTAGGACCCCCAGCTTCCTAGCCAAGATTATCGGAGCCCAGTAGCGCTGTTCATTAAACAGAACAGTATCGATGGAATGCCGCTTGATCCAACTGCCGAAGTGTCCGGCATAGATGCCTGTTAAGCAGGGATGCGGCGGCGCCCAAGTGACATTGGATTGATTCCACTCCGGAGAATGTTTGGCCCTCATCCCGCCGCGCGCATAAATGAACACTTGATGCTTGTTCTCTAGAGCGCGTTCGTAATTCTTGGCGACGTTTCCAGCTCCGCTGGCAAACCATGTCGTAACAATTCCGACGTTCACCATTGCTCGCTTTCTGATGTTCCCTCCATGCTTCCAGACCGATTGAGATACTTACTCTGTTGCGCTTCGGTAAGGGCCCATATCATGGGCGACCATTGGGCAAGATCGCTTCGTTCTTGAAATGGGACCGGTCCATGTTGCGTTGCACGGAACAGCCGATACTGATAATCTCCAAGCAGCTTTCCAATGGCTGTCGGCTGATAGCCTAGGGCGGAGGCGGTTACGCGGTTCCACTCGAAGGTGATCACAGGCTTTTCTCTTCGCCGCAATATCCCGGTTGCACCTCTTAATGCGGCAAGTTCGCCCCCTTCAACATCCAATTTGATCAAATGCACTGGTTGGTCCTGAAAGACTTCATCCAAGGTAACCATATTGCATTCGACCATCCTGATGGATTGCCGGTCTTCGGGCCGGCCGAGACTTGATTGGCCTCCAATGGGATCATCGGCAGCCAACTTAATCCAGGTAGATCCGTTCTCGTCCGCAAGAGCTGCTTGGTGGAGCATAACGTTGCTTGCCCGGCTTGCCTCGATATTTTTCCTGAGGGCTTCGAAGGTAGCCAGCACTGGCTCGAAGGCGTGAACCCGGCCAGATTTCCCCACGAACTTCGACGCGACCAGGCTCCAATAGCCCCAATTCGCGCCCCCATCCACAACGGTTGCGCCAGCTTTCAAAACGCGGCGCCACATAGCCAGTTCGCCCACATCAAACACACCATAGAGGAACAGGTCTTTGTATCCCCTAGGCCAGGATGCAATGGGGGCATCGACAAAACGCCCAAATCGAAAGTGGAAGGAAGCCCGAGCCTGCTCAGGCCACCTATTCAGTTTATATAGAAACAATTGCGATATTCGTCCGCGGCCTCGTAGAAAAGGCCATAGCTGGAGCAAAGCGTGGGTCAATCGAATCCGGTACGGGATCGCATCCGTGGATGTAGCAGACATTGCCGATTTTCTTTGGGGCCGTTGGGAGGAGAGAGGAATGGTCATGCAGGTGTTGACGGATCGCTTGTTTGATCGCGCTGACATTTTTGTCTCGGCTTGCGCGTCAAGTAAAGGTAACCATGGATGAGTAATACTTCCACGAACTGACCCATCACAGAGGCTGAGACTACGCCGCGAAGTCCCAGCCCTAAATGGGTTGCAGCTAGGGCGAGCAAGAGAAAGCATCCCATGCTTCCGTACACGATAAAGTTCTGCTGAACAATTCTCCCCTGGGCGACAAGAAACGCATATGGAAGTTCCAAAGCTGTGATCGGTAAAATCAATAACATGATGTCCATGGCCGGTATCGAGGCCACGTACTTCGGCATGAGAATCGGAATGACAATCGGCAGGCACATCCAGCTCAGAATCACTATTAGGAGCATCCCAAATAGGCCCAACAGCATGGGCCCGCGGGTCAATTGCCAGAGCTCAGCAATACTCTCTGAACGACCAAAGGTTTCATTGATACGAGGGAAGTACACCGCGTTGATCGCGTCCGGGAGCATTTTTGCTGCTTGGAAAAGCATAAAACTCATAGTCCATAATCCCAGTGCTAATGTGCCGAGGTAACGCAGAACGACGGTCGCCTCTAGAGCCGACCACAATGAGGTTGCGCCGTAGCTGGCGATAAAGATCGGCAAACCCTGCCTGACCAACGCATACCATTCCTTCCAATTGAATCGCCACTGCAGGTGAAGGGGACGGCGGATGTGAAGATAAATCAAATTGACCAGGCTGCCCAAACTGCTCCGTAATATCAAGGCCACATACGGCCAAGCGATGAATAAGGGCAGGGTCAGGAAACTCGCGGCACCCGAAATGACAGAGCCCTTGGCGATAGTCTTGAAATCGTGGCCGGACCTGAAGGTTGCATTTAGATAGCCCCCATAAAAAATAACGGCTATAGCGACTGCCTGCACCAGCCACGCGAGCATGGCATGCCAATTTCCCAGAATCATCGAACTGATAGCGAAAGCCACAAATATGCCGGAAAGCACGAGCGACATAGCGACATTCCAAGCTTGCCCAATCTCGGCGTGAGTAAGAGCTAGGCTTCGCTGTCCCTTGCCAATATAGTATGGGTAAAGTCGGTGCAGCGATTCGAATAATCCCAGATTGAGAAATACTGTATATCCTGTGATTATGGAAAAGCTGCGCAGATACCCAAGGTCGCTGGGGCTGACAAAGCGCGCCTGTACCAAAGATCCGATGATCGCTATGACCGTTGCAAGGAGATTCCCTCCGGCTAAAGCCGAAACCACCTTGAGAGTGGCTGAGGAAGCTGTCCTTTCGACGGTTTGTTTCAGAGACACTACACGCGGTAGGTTCTTTACATATCGCCCGCGCACTGCTAACCAAGAAATCATGGGTTTTATATATTTTGGTTGACTTAAATCTTGGCGCCCAACTGTTCAGCTTGGGTCTTCACTGAACTGCGAGCTTCCGCCATACGATGTTTGCCGTAGGAAAATGGACGTGCGACAATGAGGACCAAGGGAAGAGCCCCCTCCCAATAGGGATCTGCAATTCCGGCGATTAGAATTAATAATACAGCGGTCAGGACCACCAAGTTTGCCCAATTGCGCTCTCGCCAAAATCGGAGCGCGGCATTCGCTAACAGGATGAGGAGAATTCCACATAGCGCTCCCCCACCTCCAAGAATGCCGTAGATTGCCAAACTGTCGAAGAACGATGAATGACCGCCGATAAATGGATTGTATTCTCTCGGCCCGCCCATTCCGAAAAGGGGTTTGGCTTGGAAGGTCTCGAAGGAAATCTCCGCCAAATACCACCTTGAATACACTCCTGGGATGTTCAGGTCATAGCCCCCGGATTGAGGGTCATTGATGAAATTCTGGATTCGGGAATACGCTTGGTAAAACAATGGGTTATTACGGGTGTATTGATAACCCAATGTAGCCGCAGTGGAAATAGTCACCGCGACCAGAATAAATGTCAGAATGTTCCTTCTGCTGAGCAATATAGATAGAAGCAAAGCGATGACGCCACTCAAAATCAGGAGTCCCAAAGGAGTGGCAAAAGATGAAATCGAGCTTGTTACGAACATTAATAGGCAGCAAAACATCAGGATCAACCGCATGAAGCCCGATTCTTTGAGTGACCGCCAGATTAGGATCGGGAGGATCATTGCATAGGTGGCGTAGATGTACTGGTTTCCATAAATCCATGCCCCCAATGTTTCAGACCACATCGTCCGAGCAATGTCCGCGGTACCCGACAGAACCTGCACAGTAAAGAATGTCTGCAGGCCGAATACAATGATCAAACTGATCTGAACAGATCGATAGGCCCGTTCATCATGCATATAGGCCAGCGCGTAAAGCAGGCCCACTAGGATCACGACAGGGCTCAACATGAGCCGCCAATCATCGAGACCACTCCCCCGCAGGAATGCATTTAAAATGAAACCGGCCAGGTACCAGATTGCAAAGACGAAGAGCAGTTTGTTCTCGGAAATCCCTCGGGCAATGGAATGTAGCGTCCGATTGAAAGAACTCTCAACCAGCCCAGCGAAAATCGCCAGGAACAAGATCAAAAAGAAGCCTGCGAATCCATGCATGTTGACTGCCACGGCTGGTGTGAATTGAGCAATGAACGCAAAGCTTGCAAGCCAGAAGAACCACGACTTGGTGTTCACCGTATCAGCTTGGCCGTTCTGAGTTTCAGGGAATGGGTAATAGGATTTCATTTAAGTAGATTCTTTGAAAAACCCAAGATTTTCGGCCATGGGTTCTGTCCCAGACGCTGTGTGGGATGGAGGATAACCTTGGTCGCATTCTGACATTATCTAAATTGCCAGGGAATTTCCGATCTCACTGCTGAGTTCTGCTCAGCGTCCGCCCCTCCGACATTCTCTTCAAGGGTCGGATTGTTGCTTCATTTTTTATATAATGCGATCTTCCCAGCCGCCAGCCTTCCCGGGCTGTAGGCTAGTGTCGCATTTTCTGCCGGATCTGTCCCGCGGACAATTCCAACGGGACTTGCCGCTTCCGTAACAATGTCAGCAAGACGCGCACCCGGTCGACTCCGGATAAGCGTGAATCAAAGATGGCCTGATACCCGGCAAAGGGCCCGTCCTGAATGACTACCTTTTCGCCCGGCCTCAAACTCGCCAGCATTTCTCCGCCAGCGGTATTGATCTCATTCACTTTCCTGCGGATCGCCTGCACCAGGCTTTCCGGAACATCAGCTGGCTGCCCATCGAAGGATACCAATCCGTTTGCGCCGGGCATCCATCCCAGGACGGATGTTTTTTCGTGCTCAAGATCGAGCTGAACAAAGACATAACCTGGAAAATAAGGCTTGACCTTCCGCGCCCGCGGGTTCACGGGCTGAACGCGGATGTGCGGACAGAAGGCTTCCAGTCTATTTGCCAGAAGCTGGTCATACAGGAATTCTTCCTTATTGGGCTTGCTGTGAAGTACGTACCAGGTAGAGGTCATGAGTCATCGGTCTTTATTGGCAAAGGATGTAGGAAGAGACTCGATAGCTAACGCTGTTTCTTGCGCGTCATCAAACATATATATGAGACTATTTTAGTGATATTGGCTGTGAGGTAGAACCGACAAATAATGGTTTTGCAGGTTGAATAATTGACCAATACATCCTGGCCGAAACGGTCATAAATGCCCATCTCATATTGCACGCAAGTCGGCTTCAAAAAGTTCTTTTATTTTGAGAGATGAATTGGGCCGGCGAGCAAACCTTTTGATCCCTTTTTCGCTGTGCCGAAACTCACGCGGCAGAAATTCGATCTGCGAACGCGATACGATCTCCCCGAATTCCAAAGCGCGGAGGGATCAAGGATGGTTGTTTGAGGAGCCGGAGGAAGATGGCTTTCTTAAAACAAGACGGAGGGACGAATCTCGTCTCTCCATCTTGTTTCGAAAAGCTCTGACAAAATTTTATGGCTACGGCAGTCCGCAGGTGCGAACGAGAGGCAATACGATCCCACCACCGGTTTGATCAGGAGTATCGCCGCTGGGGAGTGGATTGTGCTGGTTATCAATCAACGTTGCGCCGCTGACCGTGGCCGTCCCGGTTGTATCGAGCTCAATTCCATAATCTGCATTGTTCACAAACTCGCCGCAGGTCAGAACCAATTTACCGGTCGTGGTGACATTCAAGCCCTCGCCATTGTAGAGACTGCCCGAGTTTCCCTGGTTGTCATCCGCAATCACCTTGGTCAACGTAACCGTGCCGTGGCTGTTGATGAACAAGCCATCCCCGGCATTGTCGTCGAAAGTGCCGAAGCCGGTCAACGTGATTGTTGCGGTAGCGGAGCCTGCGCTATTGTCCAGATAAGCACCTGCACCGTCCATGCCATTATCGGCGGTCAGGTTGTTGACTTTGATACTGCCTTTGCTGACCACAAACAAACCGGCAGATTGAACCGGGGTCAACGAGGAATCGATGGATTGGGCGTAGTTGCCGTTGAACGTGTTTGTGCCGTTCAGGGTGACGGTTCTGGCGAGCGCCGCGCCGCTGTTATCCAGATAGACTCCGCTGCCCGAATGGCTGCCCGCCGTACCGTTGGAATCCGCCACCAAAGTGGTTGTGTTCACAGCGATCGTTCCGATGCTGTAGATATCCATTCCATCCCAATAGTTGCTGTTAAAGGAATCATTTCCAGTCAGAGCCACGCCGGAACTCAAGGTGCTATGCTGGTTGTCGAGATAGGCTCCGAAACCTCCGTTATCGTTGGCGCTCATCGAACTCACTGTGATGGCGCCGTTGGAATAAATATCCAGCCCGTCCGCTCCGTTATAGTTGAAGGTATTATTGTTGGTCAGCGTTATGGGTTGCGCACTGGTCGCGTCGCTGTTATCCAGGTCCGCTCCAGCACCACTGTTGTTGACCGCGTGGATATTGCCGGCTTTGACGGACCCGTCGCTGGAAACGTCCAGCCCATCCCAGCCGTTATCGTTGAGCAGATCTGTGCCAGTGAGGAATACGGTGCCCTTGGAGTTGAGTCCGGTCGTGTAACTTGCGAAATCATTGGTTAGCAGGACACCAGCACCGGACGTGAGCGATGCATCCGTGTCGTTTCCACTGGCATTGAGGTCGGCCGCAGCAATGTT